>Ga0268263_1000383_pt1 | contig 78438 bp, 75 predicted proteins | sample Biomet5_FD_190358 | JGI IMG/M metagenome (GOLD analysis project Ga0268263, IMG submission 190358) | Microbial communities from bioreactor (seeded with sewage sludge) at LBNL, California, USA - Biofuel metagenome 5 (SPAdes) (version 4) | ecosystem: Engineered > Bioreactor > Anaerobic >... | reverse complement strand
ATAGGTGGAGCCGGATTTGAGGTCTTCCAGATACACCCCGAACGTGTCGCTGCCGCCGGAGATCGTCTTGAGTGCCTGGTCCAGCTGGGCCGAGATGGCCCCGGTGGGGGACGGGCTCGGCTCGGGAATGTGCACCGGTGTGGAGCAGGCGGCCGCCGTGGTGGCCAGGGCAGTGATCAGGCCGAGCAGGAGCAGCCTGCGGCCGGTGTGGCGAGTCATTGAGGGTTCCTGTCTACGTCCGAGCCTGTCCATCATGCCATCGTGGCGTGCTCGCTGGTCGCGATCCGCTCCAGCACCGACTGCTCGGCCGGACCGTCCACCACCACCGCCGATCCGCCTCCGGCCAGAGGGCGCAGCACTGCCTGGCTCAGGGTCTGCCAGGGAGTCCGGGCCAGCACCACGATCCGCTCGCTGATCGGGTTGGCGAGCAGGTCCCGGTGGCTGACCACTCGCTCGGCGTCGACCCAGGCGGACGCGTCCAGGTCGACGCGGTTCGCCAGGTGCAGGTCCGGCTGAACCAGGGCCTCCGTGCTGAAGTCGAGGACGCCGTCGGGCAGCCCGGTGAGCGGCAAGCCGAGCGGGTGTAGCGAGCAGGCGATCGTGGTGAGTACGGGGTAGGGCTGCGGGTTGTTCGGCCCGGTGACCATCACCTGTGCCTCTCCGGAGGGCATCGTCGTGTAGCGGCAGCCGGCCTGCCAGGCGGCCAGCGGCCAGATCAGACTCATCCAGTGCCCGGGATGGCTGACATTGACCGCTCCGGCCACTGCCGCGTCCGCCGCGTCCAGGTCGCGCAGCAGGTTGGCGGTCTTGTCCACCCAGTTCGCGAAGGTCCGCACGCTCAACTCGGTACGGGCAGAGGTGGCCGGGTCGTACCAGGTGAGCAGCGGCTCGCTGCCCCGACTGGCCACGGCGTGAGTGAGGGTCGTGATCACGGGACTCGGCATGGACGAATTCTAGATGGGGCCGGAGGCCGGCCCGACCCGGCCGGTGCCATAGGCTCGGGTCGTGCGCTACGTGGTGATCATGGCGGGTGGTTCGGGAACGAGGCTGTGGCCGCTGTCCCGGAAGGGGACACCCAAGCAACTCCTCACCCTTTTCGAGGGCAAGAGCCTGTTGCGGCTGGCCTTCGAGAGGTCGCTGGCCTCGGTGCCGGCCGAGCAGATCCTGGTGGTCACCGGCGCCGGCTACGCCGCTGAGGTGGCAGCACAGTTGCCCGAAGTGCCGGCGGCCAACATTCTCGGCGAGCCGATCGGACGGGATTCGCTGAATGCGGTGGCCTGGCCGGCCGCCGTGCTGCATCGGCTCGACCCGTCCGCGGTGATCGCCCAGGTGACCGCCGATCAGCTGATCGAACCACTGGAGGTGTTTGCCGCCCAGCTGGCCACCGCTTTCGAGGTGGCCGAGAAACTCCCCTCGACCCTGGTCACCCTCGGTGTGGTGCCGACTTCGGCGCACACCGGCTACGGCTACTTGCATCGCGGGCCGGAGCTGGCCGGGTTCAGCGGCGTCCATCAGGTCGTGGAGTTCGCCGAGAAGCCGGCGCTTGCCACCGCGGAGGCCTACCTGGCATCGGGGGAGTACTGGTGGAACGCGGGCATGTTCGTCTGGCGTGCGCAGACGCTGCTCGAGCAGCTCCGCCTGCTGCTGCCCGACACCTATACCTCGGTGGTCGAGCTCGCCGAACACCCCGAGCGGCTGGACGAGATCTTCCCGCATCTGTTCAAGACCTCGGTCGACTACGCAGTGATGGAGCCGGTCTCGGCCGGCAAGGGTACGGCGCAGGTGGTCGCGGTGCCGCTGCCGGTGCGCTGGCGCGATGTGGGCGGCTTCGCTTCCCTTGCCGAGCTGTTCCCCGCAGATGAGCGCGGCAATGTGATCACCGGCCTCGGGGTGACGCTGGCTGCTTCGGGGAACATCGTGGTGAACAACCAGGATCAAAGTGTGGTAGGCCTGCTGGGGGTGGACGACCTGGTGGTGGTCCGTACTGACACTGCGACCCTGGTGGCCAGCCGGGAGTACGCCGAACGTATCAAGGAACTGGTTGCGGAGGTGAACGGGCTGGTCGGCGAGCAGTACACCTGACTCGCCGTCGGTCCACGACAGCATGATCGAGAGCGTCAAGCGAATCCGGGAGCCATTCACCTGGGCGGTGGTGGCGGTGTTGTTGGCCGGGCTGGTGATCGGGCTGGTCCGGATCGTGCTGGATGCCGGGTCGAAGCTGCCGCTGCTGGCCGCGTTGCAAGCCTCCGGTGGGGACCTGATGAACCTCACTGTGGTGTTCGCCCTTGTCGGCCTGGTCTGTACCTGCTTGTTCGTCGCCCCGGCCACGCGGAATGCACTGCTGGTCACCCGGGTCTCCGCTGTGGTCGTCAGCCTGGGAGTGGCGGTCAGTGCCCTGGTGGATGTGCTGGGCCTGTTCGGCGCCCCGGATGCGCTGACCGTCGCCATGGACTCACTGGGTGGCCTGCTCGATCTGGTACTGAAGGCGATGGCTGCGGGAGCGCTATGGCTGCTGGCCCGTGGGGTGAGCGCCGGACGGATCGAGCCTGCCGAGTCGGTGACCACCGCGGAGGAGTCGGTCATCACTCCCGGTCCGGCCGCGGTCAGCTGGCGGCGTGAGGATGCAGTCGGGACGGCATGGGGGAGCGCCGCCGATGCGGCCTCCGGTCAGCCCGGAGCGCCGCGGCTTCAGGTCGGCTCGCCGACGAGCGCGGACTAGCCCAGGGCACCCGCCGGTCCTCGAACCTCGGCCTGCGCCTCAGTCCCCCTCAGGGGGACGCCGGTCGAGGGATCGCAAAGGGTAACGCATACGGGGTTGACTTATTGGTAATGACAGGCGTGTAATTCCATCCAAGTAGTTCACACCCCCAGAGTGAACCCAGGGTCGAGGAGAATCACATGCAAGAGCTGATCCTGGCTGTTGAGCCGGACAGCGAAGGCGTCCTCAGCTGGCAGGACCGGTCGCTGTGTGCACAGACCGATCCAGAGGCGTTCTTCCCTGAGAAGGGTGGTTCCACCCGCGAGGCAAAGAAGGTCTGCCTCTCCTGCGAAGTCCGATCCGAGTGCCTGGAGTACGCCTTGGCCAAAGATGAGCGGTTCGGCATCTGGGGCGGGCTGAGCGAGCGCGAGCGTCGTCGGCTCAAGAAGCGCGCCATCTGACTCCCTCCGGGCACCGGTAGGCTGGGCCATCGGGTGCAGGACGGTAGCGGAGGACGGCTGGTGAGCGAGACGGAGGCGAGTCAAGACCCCTGGTCGTGGCTCTACGAGGTCGAACAGAGTGACGTACCCGACTATTCGGTGTTCCACATCACGGTCGGCGTCTTGGACGTGGGCGGTGACCGGGCTTCCTGCTTGGCGGCGTTGCGCCGCCAAGAGGTGGAGGTCGATGACGTCGTCGATGAGTTGCCCGCGGACATCGCCGGCGACTGGATCTGGGTGCTCCCCGATGATGCGACTCCGACCCCTGGTGCGCTGACCGCACTGTTGCGTCGAGTGATCGCGCAGCCCGCTGCTGCGGTGGTCGGCGGTCTGCTGATCGAGCCGCGGCGCCGCGGTGCCGGGACTATGGTCCGGGACTGGGCGCAGACGATTTCAGCCAATGGCATCGCCCGTCCGCTTACCGATCCCGGTGAGCTGTACCAAGGACAACTCAGTGCCGGCCCGGCGCTCGGCGTGCCAGCCTCGGGGATGCTCGTCCGTGGCGACGCCTGGCGTTTCCTGGGCGGACTCAGCTCCGACCTGCCGCGCAGCTACTGGGGACTGGACCTCGGCTGGCGGGCCAACCTGGCCGGCTACCTGGTGCTGGCCGACCCGGAGGTTCAGCTCGTCGACCGCTCCGAGCCGGACGACCCGGCCGCCGAACGTGCTGCCGGGCTCGCCCTCGTCGCCGCCCACGCCCCTCGCGGACGCCGCTGGCTGGTCCGGTTGCGACTGGCGCTGGCCAGCCTGCTGATGGCGCTGGGTTACCTCCTGGGCAAGGACCCCGAACGCAGCGCGGACGAGTTGCGGGGACTGGGCCGCTGGCTGGGCAGCAGCCGACTGCGCCGGTCGCTGCGCAATCAGCTGGATCGGCTCCCGGTCAAGGCCGAATATCGCGCGGTGGTGCGGCGGCTGCGTCCGCGCACCGGGGCTGGTATCCGGCGGTTGGCCGAGGCCGGCTCATCGCGCTTCCTGGACTGGCTGCATACCTTCACTGGTCGCGGAAGTGCGGCCACCATCGACGAGATGACCGGTGACGACTTCGCCGAGACCAATCCCACTGAGCAGCGGATTCCGCTGGCCATCACCGGGGTGCTGGCCCTGCTGATCGGCGCGCTGGCCGCGGTGAGGGGCAGCTACGGCACCGGCTCGTTGGGTGCTGCTCAACTGTTGGCGGCCCCGTCCTCCTGGACTGATCTGCTCGCCGACTACCTGCACCCGGTCGCCGGCTCGAGTCAGCTCGCCGGACCCCCGTGGGCTGCGCTGACCGGCGTGTTTTCTCTGATCACCCTCGGCCAGCCCGAGTGGTTGGTCACCGCGGCGATGGTCGGGTGTGTCCCCATGGCCTGGCTGGTGGCCTTCCGGTTGCTGCGCGCGCTGCTCGGCGACCAGCGGCTGGCAGGGGTAGGGGCACTGGGCTATGCGCTGGTTCCGGCGCTGATCGGCGTGCTGAACGTCGGCTCTTTCGGCACGGTCGTGCTGGCTGTGCTGCTGCCGATTCTGGGATATGCCGGTTGGCATTGGCTGGCCGGGTCGCAGTGGAGCTGGCGGGCTGCGGGCGCCTTCGCCTTCTGGCTGGTCCTGGCCTGTTCTCTCGCCCCAGCCTGGTGGGCTGCTGCACTGCTGGCCGGCCTGATCAGCGTGATCATGGCTCGCCGACTCGTGGCCAGTGTCCAGTGGCTGTTCGTCCTTGCCGCGCCGCTGCTGCTTCTGCTCGGCCCGTGGGGGCGGGCGGTGCTGACCTACCCCGGGCGGCTGCTCACCGGTACCGAGCCGGCCCTGGCGTCGAGCGCGGCCCCGCAGCCGTGGCACCTGGTGTTCGGCGTTGCGCTGCCGGAGGCATCTGCGCCGCTGTGGCTCGCGATCGCTTTCTTCGCCGTCTGCTGGTTGGCCGCCATGGTCGGTGCGCTGCGACGTCCGCTCCCGTCCGGCCTGATTCTGCTCTCGGCGGCGCTGGCGCTGGGGGCCGCGGTCGGCATCACTCGGCTGGCGGTACAGATTCCCGGTGGGGACTGGGTGCGTCCGCAGGGCTTGGAGTGGCTGCTGATGCTCGGCGCCCTGCTGGTGCTCGGCGCGGTGGTCGGGCTGGACGGAGTGATCTCCGACTTGCGAGGCAACGACCTGGGAGTGCGTCACCTGGGCAGCCTGGCGCTGGCCTTGGTCAGCGTCGTGGCCCTGGTACTGGGCACCGGCTGGTGGGTGTGGGCCGGGCAGGTTCAGCTCAGCCGCGGTCCGGTCGGTGACGTTCCGGCCTTCGTTCGCGGCAGCCAACTCTCGGCCACGCCCGGTCGGACGCTGGCGCTCCAGGTCAGTGAGCGCGGCGCCACCTGGTCGTTGTTGGAGGGCGACTTCGCCCGGCTCGGCGCCGTTGAGCGGGGGCTGGCCTTCGACGGTGACCCGGCCGCGCACCGGCTGGCCGCCTCGGTCGCCAGCCGGCTGCTCGACGACAGCGGGGACGACCAGCTGCTGCCCGACCTGGTCAGCCTCGGCGTGTCGAACATCACTCTGGCCGGTGGTGACCAGGCGCAGCGGATGGCCATCAACAACGTTCCGGGGATCGAACTCGGCTCCGGTGACGCCCAGCTCTACGTCTGGCCGGTGCCCGACTCCGCCCAGCTGGTCATCGTCGACGGCGATCAGCGCGGCGTGACCGGTGACGGTAGTCAGATCGCTGCTGGCGGCCCGAATCGGGTCCTGCAGCTGGCGGAGCCGGCCGACCCGCGCTGGCGGGTCAGTGTCGGTGGGCGTCTGCTCAGTCAGGTGGCCGGGGATGGGCCGGGCACGCAGTTCGCCCTCGGCGATGCCGCCGGCCAGCTCTCGGTCCAGTTCGACGACGGATCGCCGTGGTGGATGTGGGCGCAGCTGGCCGGGCTGGCCGTGCTGGCCCTGTTCACGGCGCCCTCGCTGCGGCGCCGAGACGAGGCCGGACCCAAGCGTCTGGCTGGAGGTGCCCGATGAACCGCTGGCTGCTCTTGCTCGGATCGATCGTGCTGGCTTCCGGAGCTGTGACCGCCGCGACGCTGGTTGCACCGGCGGCGCTGCCCCAGGCGCAGGTCCCCACGGTGGCGACCCGCGCGACCCTGCTGTGCCCGGGCTTCGACTCGGCGACGGCGAGCCGCAAGGTGATCGCCGCCTCGACGCAGTCCGAGCTGCGGTTGACGGAGCTCTCCACCCAGCAGAACCCCAAGACCGGACAGGGCGTCCTCTCCTGGAACGCGCCTGCCGAGCCTATTCGGGTTTCTGCTCAGCGCACAGGGGTCTTCGGTGCAACCACGGTGGTTACTGCGACGGACGGCAGTGATCGCGGGCTGTCGCTGGCTCGGTGCCTGTCGCCGCAGCCGGATTACTGGTTCACCGGGGTCCGGGTCGATGAGGACTCTGGCGCCGAGGCCGATCTGGTCAACCTGGACGGCACCCGCGCTGTGGTCGACCTGACCGCCTACGGCCCGTCCGGCAAGCTGGCGGCTACTCGTGGCATCGTCGTTGATCCGGGCTCGGAGAAGAAGGTCTCACTGGCGCTGATCCAGCGCGGCGACCAGCCGATCTCGGTGCGGGTGACCAGCTCGGAGGGTCGGGTTGCGGCCTTCCTGCGGCAGCGGGTGTGGGGTGCGGTCCGTCCGTTGGGCACCGACTGGCTGTCTCCCTCGGTGCCGCCGTCGACGGACCAGGTGGTGCCGGGAGTGCCCGACGGGGCTGGGCGACGCACCCTGGTCGTGGGCAACCCTGGCGAACGCACCGCTGTGGTGAAGATCGACGTACTGGGCGATAGTGGGGCCACGAATGTGGTCGGTGCGGACACCGTCGAGGTGCCGGCCGGCACCAGCCGCGCGGTCGAACTCAGCGCCGGGCTGGGTGGGGCGGCCTCGGGCCTACATCTCACCTCGGACCAGCCGGTGTCGGCCGGGTTGATCGCCGACTCCGGAGGCTCGGAGGATGCCATCGATCCGGCGGACGTGGGCGCGGCCGATCCGCTGCCGTCCGATGGGGTCTGGCCGTTACCGCTGGCCAGATCGGCCACTGCCGTGATCGCCTTCACCAACCCGGAAACCTCAGGGGTGAGTGCGACCGTGACCGTTGGCTCGGGTGCGCCCGGGCAGGACACCACGGTGAAGATCCCGGCCCAGAGCACCGTCACTTTCGCGCTACCGAAGTCGACTGACTATGCGATTCGGATTCGCACCGAGGCGACCACCCTGCGGGCAGCGGTGGTGGCCCGGCAGAACCTGGGCAAGGTGAAGGGGCTGGCGGTATTGGCCCTGGTGGCGCCGCAGAGCCGCACCCAGGCGGTCCCGGTCGACTACGACCCGCACTTGGGCAGCTGACCTGCACGAGGCTTCCCGCGCGCCGATGTGCTAGTCCCAGTCGTCGTCGGGAGAGTAGTCCGGGTCGAGATCGCTCAGGCTGATCCCAGTCAGGGCGCTCAGCTGCTCGATCAAGGCCCGGTGAACCAATCGACGCAGCTCGGCGGGGCTATCGGCGCGATGCTCCAGCGGACGCCGGAACAGCACGATCTGGGCTCGCCGCCCGGACCGGGCCGGCATTGCTGCGGCCAACGGCACCCGATCCGGACGCCACTGTTGTGGAGCTGCCGGAACATCCTCGAAGCCGATCTCCACCCCGATCAGGGCTTGCGGGCAGGCGCGGGCCGTACGTGCGATGGCATCTCTCAGGTTGTCGGCGAAGCGCTCGGTGCCGGTGCGTCGCTGCGGAAGTCGGACCGGACCTCCGGTGTACGGGTTGGCCTGTGCCAGCGGTCCGCGCAGGCCGCGTCCATGTCGATCGCGCCGCCCCATGCCGGCCAGCCTAGCGTCCTGGCCGAGCCCGAAACGGCGATACCGAGCGGCCCGACACCGGGCCTGGCTACGCCGGACCCGGCTGTCTCGGCGGTAGCGTGACCTGGTGATCTCCCGTCGCTGCTCCCGGGCCGGCTGTGGCCGTCCCGCCGCCGCGACGCTCACCTATGTCTACGCCGACTCCACCGCAGTGCTCGGACCACTGGCCTTGCGCGCCGAGCCGGGCTGCTACGACCTGTGTGACGAGCACGCGGGACGGCTGAGCGCGCCGCGCGGCTGGGAAGTGATCCGGTTGCCCAGCGGTCAGCCGGACCCACGCGCAGCCGGTGGTGACCTGACCGCATTGGCCGACGCGATCCGGCAGGTCGGGTTGGGCACGGCCGAGCCGCCGACCGAGTTGCCGGTGACTCGCCGCAAAGGCCACCTGGCGGTGCTCGCGGACCTGCCCGATGACGCCAGCCGATAAACTCGCAGGCGTGATCGAAGCAGGGGTTTTCAAGGCCAACGACATCCGTGGCGTGGTCAGCGGAGCGCACCCGCAGTGGGACGTCGATGGTGCGCGCAAGGTGGGGGCGGCGTTCGCCGCGGCGTTCGGCCTGGCTGGTGCAGAGTTCGTGATGTCGCGAGATATGCGCGACGGTGGGCCGCAGCTGAGCCGGGCCTTCGCCGAGGGTGCGATGGCTGCCGGCGCCAGTGTGGTGGATATCGGTCTGGCTAGCACCGACGGCTTGTGGTACGCCTCTGGCGCTTTGCATCTGCCCGGAGTGCAGTTCACCGCCTCGCACAACCCCTCGAACTACAACGGGGTCAAGTTCTGCCTGCCCGATGCGGCACCGATCACGCCCGAGCTGATGGCCAAGATCAAGGAGTACTCGCTGGGTGAGGTGCCGGCCGGCACCGCTGCGGCCGGCAGCTATCGCACCGATGATCTGCTCGGTGGCTACGCCGCCCACCTGCACTCGCTGGTCGACACCACCGGCTGGCGTCGGCTGAAAGTGGTGGTCGACGCCGGGAACGGGATGGCCGGCTACACCACCCCGGCCGTCCTCGGCCCGCTGAATCTCGAGCTGATCGAGCTGTTCACCGACCTCGACGGAAGCTTCCCGAACCATCCGCCGAACCCGCTGGAGCCGGCCAACCTGGTGGACGCGCAGGCTGCCGTCCGCGAGCACGGCGCCGACCTGGCGCTGGTCTTCGACGGCGACGCCGACCGCTGCTTCATCATCGACGAGCGCGGCGAGGTCGTCCAGCCGTCGGTGATAACCGCACTGATCGCAAAAGCCGAGCTGGCCCGCGAGCCGGGTGCTGCCATTGTGATCAACACCATCACTTCCCGCGCTGTGGGGGAGGTCGTCGCCGCAGCAGGCGGACGGCTGATCACCAGTGCCGTCGGTCACACCCGGATGAAGGCCAAAATGGCCGAGCATCAGGCGATCTTCGGCGGTGAGCACTCCGCCCACTATTACTTCCGCGAGTTCTGGGGCGCCGACACCGGCATGCTGGCCGCGCTGCATGTGATGGCGATGCTCGGCCGCACCGACCAGACGATGTCGCAACTGGCCGCCGCGTTGCCGCACTACGCAGCCTCGGGCGAGCTGAACACCTCGGTCAGCGATCCGGCCGCGACGACCGCCGAGGTGGCTGCCGCGTTCGCCGATCGCGGGGAGATCTCCTGGACCGACGGGCTGCTGGTCAGCGGCCCGGACTGGTGGTTGAGTGTGCGGGAGTCCAATACTGAACCATTGCTGCGGCTGAACGTCGAGGCTGCCGACCAGGGCTTGGTCGATCAGCTGCGGGACGAGGCACTGCGGATCATCCGAAAGGAAGCCTGATGAGCGATTTGCCGGCCGAGGTTCTTGAGCTGCTGGTCTGTCCGTCCTGCCACACCAAGCTGGCCCTCGACTACGAGGCGTCCGAGCTGGTGTGCACCGGTGCCGGCTGTGGTCTGGCCTACCCGATCCGGGGCGGGATTCCGATCCTGCTGGTGGACGAGGCTCGGCGGCCCGCTGCCGGCTGACATGCTCACCTTCGACGACTCCCGGTTGCAGGACGCCGCGGCCTTGGCCGCCGCCGACCCGCTGCTGCGTCCGCTGGCCGAGGCGGGTTCCCGGATCCGCAGGGAGGATGTCGCCGCCCAGGGGCCGCTGGCGGCACTCGGTGGCGCCGACCGTCCCCGCGCTTTGATGATCTTCGGTCCGGAGGCTCGGCTGGTCCGGGCGGTGTTGGAGCCCACCTGCCCGGTGCCGCTGGTGGCCTGGCCACGACTCGGCCTTCCCGGCTGGGTCGGACCGCTGGATATCGTGGTCGTGCTCGGCGGCGGTGACCGGACGAGCCTGGCTGCCACTTTCGAGGCCGTCCGTCGCGGCTGTCAGTTGCTCGTCGTGGCTCCGGAGCAGTCGACGCTGGCCAGGGAGTCGGCCTCCAAAGCCACCACCTTGCTGCCCACCTCGACCGGTGATCCGCTCGCCGCGGCGGTGGTTGCACTGGCGGGGCTGAACCGGCTCGGCCTCGGCCCTGCGGTGAGCCCGCAGAGCATCGCCACGGCCATGGACCGGGTTGCCGAGAACTGCTCGGCGCGGCTGGATGCCACCGAGAACCCGGCCAAATTGGTGGCCCTGGAACTCGCCGAAGCGCAGCCGCTGGTCTGGGGCGGCTCGATCCTGGCCGCCCGGGCCAGCCGCCGGATCGCCGAAGCTTTGCGGGCAGCCAGTGGACGCGTGGTGCTGGCGGCCGACGCCGGCGCGCTGGAGCCGCTACTGACCACTGCATCGCCCCGGGACCCGTTCGCCGATCCCTTTGATGAGGTCGGAACCGTCTGCCGGCCGGGCCTCGTGCTGATCGACGACGACCAGGACGACGAACTTGCTGCCGAGGAGCGTGACCGGCTGACCAGGATCGCGGCTGCCCAGGACATCAAGATCTCTCGGCTCAGCCACACCGAGGGCGGTGCGCTCGAGCGCTACGCCACGGTCCTGCAGCAGGGCCTGTTCGCGGCGACGTACCTGAGTATTGGGCTGGGCACCGATCGACTCCGCGGCTGAGCCGAGCCATCCGGTTCTGGCAGGATGGCCGACGTGAGTAGCCAAGGCGGTAATCGGGCGGTCATCGCCGCCCTCGGGGCGAATCTGTTCATCGCGGTCACCAAGTTCGGCGCCTGGGCGCTGACCGGTGCGGCGTCGATGCTCGCCGAGGGCGTCCATTCGCTGGCCGACACCGCCAACCAGATCCTGCTGCTGCGCGGTGGCCGCACGGCCCAGCGCGAGGCCACCGCCGAGCATCCGTTCGGCTATGGTCGGGCGCCGTTCATCAGCGCCTTCCTGGTCTCGGTGATCCTGTTCAGCCTGGGCGGTCTGTTCGCCATCTATGAGGCCATCGAGAAGTACCACGAGGTGCTGGCCGGGCAGCCGAACGAGTTGCTCGAAGGACCGTGGTGGTGGGTGCCGCTGGCGGTGCTGGGCTTCGCGGTTCTCGCCGAAGGGTTCAGCCTGCGCACCGCCGTTCACGAGTCCCGCCCGGCGAAGGGTGAGCAGACCTGGTTCCGGTTCATTCGGACGTCCAAGTCGCCGCAGTTGCCGGTGGTGCTGCTGGAGGATTCGGCTGCCCTGCTCGGCTTGCTGTTCGCTCTGCTCGGCGTCGGCCTGACCCTGCTGACCGGCAACGGCATCTGGGATGCGGTCGGCACCGGCCTGATCGGGTCGCTGCTGATCGCGGTGGCGATCATCCTGGCCGTCGAAACTCGCAGCCTGTTGCTCGGCGAGGCGGCCAGCCCACAGGCCGTACGAGCCATCGTGGAAGCCCTGGCCGGCACCGAAGGCGTTCAGCGAGTGATCCACCTGCGCACCTTGCATCTGGGGCCGGAGGAGGTCCTGGTGGCAGCGAAGATCGCCGTCGAGCCGACGACTTCGGCGCGCCGGGTGGCTGAGGTGATCGATGCCGCCGAGGTGGCGATCCGGGCCGCCGATCCGCAGGTCACCGCGCTCTACCTGGAACCGGACATTGATCGGGGCGTCGGCGGCTGACGACCGCGGGCTATTGCTGAGGACCGGTCCGCGGGATTCGTCGGCCGCGTACGCTCTGCGCCATGGCAGCGGAGTTGCAGCTTGCGTTGACGCTCGAGCCTCGTGGCCCGGCCGGTGCGTTCGTCCTCACCGACGAGCAGGTCGCGGCCCTGGCCGACGGCGCGAAGGCCTTCGGAGTACGCGTACAGATCGGGGACAAGGTAGTCGCCTTGCGGCTGACCCGAATGGGTGGCGAGAACCTGATCGGGTTGAGCAAGGCTGCCCGGGCAGAGGCCGGTGTCGAACTCGGCGATCACGTCCAGGTGACCATCGCGGTCGATCGGAGTGTGCGCACGATCGAGGTGCCCAGCGACCTCGCCGCAGCTCTGGCGCACAGCCCTGGCGCGGCTATCGCCTTCGAGAAGATGGCCCCGTCGGCACGCAAGGAGATCGTGCGCTCGATCACCGAGGCCAAGCGTGAGCAGACACGCGTCGATCGGATCGCGAAGGCCATCGAGCGGCTCAGCTGACTGTTGCCGCCGAGCCGCTCGAGCGGTGTCGGCTACAGCCAGCGATGGCCCTTGAGCAGGCCGATCAGGTGGTCGATCACGTCAGTGCCCATCCGCAAGCCGTTGTGCTCGTACTGGCTGGTCACCCAGGTGCGGCAGTCGGGCAGGATCGCCGCGGTCTCCATGGAGTACTCCAGTGGCACATAGGCGTCGCCGTAATAGACGCTGGCCGCCACCGGAACGTCCGCCTGGGCCAGCTTCTCGGGGAAGTACAGCTGGTTCCACTGGCGCTGCGCCACCAGCTCAGCCACGTCGGCGAAGGCGCTGAGCTCGAAGTCTTCGGCGAATACTGACCGGTGAATGTGCTCACCGGCCAGCAGCGTGGGATCTTCGCGCACCTGGTCGGGCATCGTCCGCTCGGCCGACCAGTTGGTGACCACGCCGTCGGCATAACTGGACTCGTGCAACACCGCATACAGCGGGTTGCGGCCCTCGAACGGGAGCGAGCCGGCCAGCTCGTGAGCGAAGGCCGCACTGTCGTGGGGCAGGGCCAACAGCTGGTGGAGTTCAGCCGCGCCGTTTTGTGCGCCCAGGTGGTGACCGACGGTGCGGAAGCGCTCGGCAGAGACCCGGTCGCCATTGGGCAGGGTGATCTTGCCCTGCTCGCAGAGCTTGGTCAGCTGGACGATCCGCTCCCGGTCGCCGGGGAATCGCCGGTAGAAGTCCTCGGACTTGGCCATCATGATCTGCCAGGTGGTGGCGTACACATCGTCGATCGGGTGCTGGACGGCGCTCAGCCCACCGGTGAGGATCGCTCCGGCGAGCGACTCCGGATGCACCGACAGATAGTGCAGGCTGGTGAAGCCACCGAACGACTGGCCCAGCAACGTCCACTTGGCCGCGCCGAGGGCTTCGCGGACCAGCTCGGCGTCGTTGACGATCTCGTCGGCCCGGAAATGGCTGAGGTACTCGGCCTGGGCGGACGCGTCCATCCCGGCCAGCGGGGCGCGCACTTCGGAGCGGACCTGGCGGCCGTCGCGGACGACCCGGCCGCCGATCGGGCTGGAGTTGCCGGTGCCGCGCTGGTCGAGCATCACGACCTGGAAATCCTTCAGGGCGCGCTCCAGCCACGGCGGTCCGCCCGGAGCCGGACGTGGTGCCTCGTGCCCGGGCCCACCCTGCAGGAAGACCAGGTAGGGCAGGTTCGCTCCACCGTCGGCGGTGATCACGCGGGCGAAGATCTCGATCGTCCCTGCGGCCGGGTTGCAGTGGTCCAGCGGGGCGTCGAGGGTGATCTCGGTCAGGCTGAGATCGAGCAGCTGTGTGGTGGTCATTGTCACGCTGATCAGGCTAAACCCTGGTGTGCGCAGTCGGCCGCAGCGGCCAGAGTGCGCGCCGCCCCGCCGGACGAGCCCGCCGGTGCGCGCACCGAGGATGACTCGCGTAGGCTTGGCCGACGTGGAGTTCCAAGTTGCTGACCTGACCCTGGCCGCCTACGGACGTGAGCAGATCCGTCTGGCCGAACACGAGATGCCCGGCCTGATGGCCCTGCGTGAGCGCTTCGGCTCAAGCCGGCCGCTGTCCGGAGCGCGGATCGCCGGATCGCTGCACATGACGGTGCAGACCGCAGTGCTGATCGAAACGCTGGTCGCCCTCGGCGCGCAGGTGCGCTGGGCCTCCTGCAACATCTTCTCCACCCAGGACGAGGCTGCCGCCGCGATCGTGGTCGGCCCAGACGGCACCCCGGAGAACCCGGCCGGCGTCCCGGTCTTCGCCTGGAAGGGCGAGAGCCTCGCCGACTACTGGGCCTGCACGCAGCGCATCCTCGACTGGGGCGAGCAGCGTCCGAACATGATCCTCGACGACGGCGGCGATGCCACCTTGCTGGTGCATCTGGGCGTCCAGTTCGCCAAGGCCGGTGCCGTGCCTGAGGCCGTCGAGACCGACTCCGCGGAGTATCGCGTCCTGCTGGACACCCTGCGGGCCTCGACCGTGGACTGGCCGTCGATTGCGGCCAGCATTCTCGGTGTCACCGAGGAGACCACCACCGGCGTCCACCGCCTCTACGAGATGGCCAAGCGCGGCGGGCTGCTGTTCCCCGCGATCAACGTCAATGACTCGGTCACCAAGTCCAAGTTCGACAACCGCTACGGCATCCGGCACTCCTTGATCGACGGCATCAACCGGGCCACCGACGTGCTGATCGGCGGCAAGACCGCTGTCGTGTGTGGTTACGGCGATGTCGGCAAGGGCTGTGCGGCCTCGCTGTCCGGCCAGGGCGCCCGGGTGATCGTCACCGAGGTCGATCCGATCTGTGCATTGCAGGCGGCGATGGACGGTTTCCAGGTGGCCAAGCTGGACGACGTGGTGGCCAGCGCCGATATCTTCATCACCGCCACTGGTTGCCTGAAGGTGATCTCGGCGGCGCAGATGAGCCAGATGAAGCACCTGGCGATCGTCGGCAATATCGGCCACTTCGACAACGAGATCGACATGGCCGGTCTGGAGCAGCTGCCCGGCGTCACCAAGACCACGGTGAAGCCGCAGGTGGACCGGTGGAACTTCGCCGACGGCCATTCGGTGATCGTGCTCAGCGAGGGACGGCTGCTGAACCTCGGCAACGCCACCGGCCACCCGAGCTTCGTGATGAGCACCTCCTTCGCCAACCAGGTGCTGGCCCAGCTCGAGCTGTTCACCAAGACCGAGGCCTACCCGATCGGGGTCTACACCTTGCCCAAGCAGCTGGACGAGTACGTGGCCCGGCTGCACCTGGAGGCCCTGGGCGTCGAGCTCACTGAGCTCAGTGCCGAGCAGGCTGCCTACCTCGGGGTCGACGTTGAGGGGCCCTTCAAGACCGAGCTCTACCGCTACTGAGTCCCGGCTCCGGCCGCGTTCAGCGGGCCAGGCCGAGGTACTCCTCAAGGGTCTTGCTCTTGGTTGTGGCGACACCCTTGGCAGCCTCGAGCCCGACATAGCGGAAGTGCCACGGCTCGAAGCTGATCCCAGTGATCGCCTGGGTGCCCGGCGGGTAGCGGACGATGAAGCCGAACTCGGCAGCATGGCGCCTCAGCCATGCCCCGGCCTTCGACGTGCCCAGATCCGTACCGCGGACCAGTGTCGTCCCCTTCCGCCAGGCGAGGTCGGCGGCCAGCCCGGATTGGTGCTCGCTGGCTCCAGGAGGTGCGACCAGGTTGTGGTCCCCGGTGCGATACCAGGCTGCCTGGCTGGCGTAGCTGCGGTAGGCCGAGCGGACGGTCAGCTGGTAGCCGGCCTTCTTTGCCGCGGCGAACATCGCCGTCAGTGCGGTGGAGGCCTGCGGCTGCAGCCGCACCTTTCCGGCGCCGGTCGATGACACCTTGGTGACCACCAAGGTGGGGGCGAACGTGGTGTTGACCCGATGCTTCTTCGAGATCACGGCGATGCCATCCACTTCGAACGGCACCGTCCTCGAGGTCCGTGTGTCTGCGGTCGGGCGGGCCGGCAGCTGCGCATCCGGCTGCGGCGCTGAGGAGGCGCTCACCGAAGGCCCGGTTGTGGAGGCGCCGGCGGCCGGGGTGGGTCGGGACGTACGGGTCGCGGCGGGGGAGGGGAGCGAAGCTGTCGGGCGGATCGTCGCCACGGCGGTGTCGGCACGCTCGGCCAATGCCGTGCTGGGCCACCACAGGACTGGGCACAGCAGCACTGCGCCGGCGACAGCGACCCCTTTCCAGCGCATCTCAGCCGCGGGGGATCAGGAAGCTCTTCAGCTGAGCCTTGCCCTCGTCCAGGGTCTTCCAGGCGCCGCGATAGGTGAGCACGACCATGCTGCAGGTGGGGAACCTGTCGCGGACCTGTGCGGTCAGCTCGCTGGGTGTGGCCAGGCCGAGAATCAGCTCGCTCAGCGTCGGTTGATGCCCGATCAGCAGCGCAGTGCGGGCCTGTTCGGGCAGGTCATTGATCAGTGCCAGCAGTTCGTTGGGCCAGGCGTGGTAGATCGCCTCGGTGTAACGGACGTCCGGGCAGCTGGCACCCGCGGCTTCGGCGGCGGCCCAGGTCTGTTCGGCCCGGACGGCCTCAGAGACCACAGCGACATTGAGGGAGTAGCCGGCCAGGACCCGTCCGGCTTCGGCGGCGTCGAGCTGCCCGCGTTCGTTCAGCGGACGCCGGAAGTCCGGGCCGCTGGTCTGCCACGACGACTTGGCATGTCGCATCACGATCAGCGTCTTCGAAGCCATGGCGTCATCCTAGATCGCCACCCTGTCTGCGCCGAGTGCCCGATCGGATGCACGTGCGGGGGTCAGCTCTCGGCGTCACCGCCGGGCTGCAGCGACGCCCAGATCTCCTTGCACTCGGGGCAGACCGGGAACCGATCCGGGTTGCGCGAAGGCACCCACACCTTTCCGCACAGCGCGATCACCGGGGTGCCCATCACCATGGCCTCGGTCAGCTTGGCTTTGGCGACGTAGTGCGAGAACCGCTCATGGTCGCCCTCGTCGAGGCGGTACTCGGTGTGCTCCTTGACGATGGTTGTCGTCTGCGGGTTCTCACTTGTCATCTGGCCTCTTCCGAGAAGTTCCTGCGCTCAGGGCGCCGTGCGGGCGCGTCCGAGCTGCCGAATCAACCCAAAGGTACCCAAGCCGGCGAACAGGATGTACATCACGATGTCCTTGGTGTACTCCGCCCAGACCTCGCCGACGGTGAGGTTCACCGTGACGAAGTCGATCTTGTCGGCCAAGGCGGCGTCCGGATAGTGCTCGGCCAGGTAGGCGACCAGATCCGAGACGACCAGCGAAATCAACGACAGCGCCACCCCGACCACGATCACCGCGATCACTGCCCAGACACCCTTGCGCGGCGGCGCGCCGGCACCCAGTGTGTACAGCCGGATAGCCGCATAGGCCAGGACGAAGCTGGTGATCGAGGCGATGAAGCCCACCTGGTACAAGACCATGGTGAGTCCGACTCCGGCGATGATCGAGGCCAGCGAGAACAGCAGCCCGCGGCCGACGCGCTCGACGGTGGCCTTGTCCGTCCGCCCATCGACATCGGGCTGAGCCGGCATGGGCTCGCCGCCAGGCGCGAACGCACTCGCCGACGCGGCGTATGCCGGTGGCGTGATGCCGGGTGCACCGAAGCCGGCCGGGAACGACGCCGTGGCGGGGGTCGGGCCGGTGGGCGGGGCCGGGATGCCGGCCACGGACGGGGCGGCCGGTAGTGGCGCCGGCGCACTGACCGGGCCGACGAACTGCTCGGGGGAGATGCCCGGCGCGGGGAAGCTGGCGGGCAGTGACTCCGGCGTCGGGAACGGGCTGATGGCCGGTGCCGGCGCTGGCTGGCCGGCCGGAGACTCGGTGGCCAAGGCCGGGACAGGGGCGTCGACGAAGTCGGGGCCGGTAACCGGCGTGTGGGGCTCGTGATCGGACAACTGTGCTCCTCGGGGCGTGTTCGACATGGATGGTAGCGAGATCCAGGCGGCTTCCCGCGCGTTGGACGGGCATCTCGGCCCGCGTCCGGCGTTTTGGCTGCGATTTGGCCGCTGACTGCGTCCGCCGGAGCCAACGTGGGCTGCTTCTCCGCGGTCGCCGTGGGCGTGGGCGGTAGTATCTCGATATCGAGAGATCAGGGGGTGGCATGGACGAGGTGGACCGGATTCTGGCGGCCTGGGCCACCGAGTTGCCCGAGCTCGACACCACTCCGTTGGCCAGTCTGTCCCGGCTGAGCCGGCTGGATCGCCACCTGGAGCGGGCCCGTCGGCAGGCCTTCGCCGGGCAGCAGCTTGAACAGTGGGAGTTCGACGTGCTGACCGCGCTGCGCCGCCAAGGGCCGCCCTACGAGTTGTCTCCGGGGGAGCTGATCCACCAAACGTTGTCCACATCGGGAACAATGACCAACCGAGTGAACCGGCTGGTCGAGCGCGGCCTGGTCGAGCGTCGTCCGAATCCCGCCGACGGCCGGGGCGTGGTCGTCCGGCTGACCGAGGCCGGCCGGGCCGGCGTTCAGGCCGCGCTCAGCGAGCTCCTCGTCTTCGAGCGCGACGTCTTGTCGGCGATCTCGGCGGACGAGCGGGCCGAGCTGGCCGGCCTGTTGCGCCGGTTGCTGGCGCCGTTCGAGCAGGACTGAGCCTGTCTGCGCCGCGGTGCGGCTGAGCGTGGCGGCTGACCGGTCCGGGCGGATCTGGCCGGTATCGTTGGCCGGGTCCTGCCAGCCCCACCGGAAGCCCGCTCATGGCCCTGTCGAATCAGTACTTGACCGAGTTGGCGCGGGCCTATGGCATCGCCACCGAGTTCTGGGACTGGAAGGGCAGATTGACCGAGGTCTCCGATGAGACCGTGATTGCGATTCTGGCCGCACTGGACGTCGCCGCTGCCGACCCGGACTCGGCGGCCGCCGCACTGGAGCGGGTGCGGCTGCATCCCTGGACGCGGCTGCTGCCGCCGTGCGTGGTCCGTGAGCAGGGCGCGCCAGGCGCCGTCCAGCTGCATCTGCCCGACGGCGACCCCGTCCAGCTGAGCGTCCGGCTGGAGGACGGCGGGCTGCGCGATCTGCAGCAGGTGGACGACTTCGAACCACCTCGCTGGGTGGACGGTGTCCTGATCGGCCAGGCATCCTTCGAGCTTCCCGGCGACCTTCCGCTCGGTTATCACCGGCTGCAGGCCACCACCAAGGACTCCCAGTTGGAGACGAGTCTGATCATCACGCCCAGCTTCCTGGGGTTCCCGGAGAGTCTGGGCGACAAACGTGCCTGGGGCTATGCGGTGCAGTTGTACAGCCTGACCTCTGCCGACTCCTGGGGGATCGGTGATCTGCTCGACCTGGCCGACCTCGCCACCTGGTCGGCGAGCCAGCAGTACGCCGGCTTCGTCCTGGTCAATCCGCTGCATGCCGCCGAACCCACCTCGCCGATCGAACCGTCGCCCTACCTGCCGACGTCGCGACGCTATGTGAACTCGCTCTATCTGCGGCCGGAGTCGATCCCGGAGTACGCCGACCTGGGCGAGGCTGAGCGCATCCAGATTCAGCAGGTCAAGGACGAGTTGCGGACCGCGCTCGCCGGAGCCGAGTTGATCGATCGCGACCTGATCTGGGACGCCAAGGTGCAGGCGCTTCAGATCGTGCACGCCCGAGGCCTGCGGCCGGCCCGTCGAATGGCCCTGAACCACTTCCTGCGTCGCGAGGGACGAAGCCTGGTCCAGTTCGCGACCTGGTCGGCGCTGGTCACCGTCCACGGCCACGACTGGCGGACCTGGCCGGCGGAGTATCACCGTCCGTCCTCGCCTGAGGTGGCTGAGTTCGCCGCCCAGCATCGTGACCTGATCGGGTTCTTCACCTGGCTGCAGTGGGTAGCCGACGATCAGCTGCGCGCGGCCCAGTCGGCTGCCCGTGACGCCGGGATGCGGATCGGGATCATGAACGACCTCGCGGTCGGGGTCGGCCCGCAGAGCGCCGAAGCATGGACCTATTCCAACCTGTTCGCCACCGGAATCGAGGTCGGTGCCCCGCCGGATCACTTCAACCAGACCGGTCAGGCCTGGGGCCAGGCCCCCTGGCGTCCGGATCGGCTGGACGAGTTGTCCTATGCCCCGTTCCGGAACATGGTGGCCGGCATCCTGCGCCACTGCGGCGGGATTCGGGTCGACCACATCATGGGGTTGTTCCGGCTGTGGTGGATTCCGGAGGGGATGAGCGCAGCGCAGGGCAGCTACGTCCGCTACCACCACGAGGCGATGGTCGGGATTCTCGCGCTGGAGGCGAAGCGGGCCGGCGCGCTGGTCGTCGGCGAGGACCTCGGCGTCGTCGAGCCGTGGGTGCGTGACTACCTGCGCCGGCGCGGCATTCTGGGTACTTCGGTGGCCTGGTTCGAGCGGGACGAGCAGGGCCATCCGCTCCCACCCCAGGCGTGGCGGGAGTACTGCCTGGCTTCGGTGACGACTCATGATCTGCCACCGACGGCCGGCTATCTGGCCGGTGAGCATGTCCGGCTCCAGTATCGGCTGGGCCTGCTCACCGAATCGCTGGAGGCTGAGCTCGGCGTCGCCGCTGCCGAGAGGGAGGCCTTCGTCGCCAGCCTGCGCACCGGCGGCTTCCTGACCGCCGAGCCTGCCTCGACCCAGGATGTGGTGGAGGCGCTGCACCGCTATCTGGTGGCTACTCCGTCCCGGATTCTGTGTGCGGCGCTCACCGATGCCGTCGGCGATCACCGCACCCAGAACCAGCCGGGCACCAGTACCGAGTATCCGAACTGGAAGGTGCCGCTGAGCGACCCGGATGGACGTCCGCTCGCACTGGAGGACCTGTATCGCAGCGAGCGCTCCTTCCGGCTGGCCACGATCATGAACGATTTCGCGGTCCCGTTGAACCCGCCAGACGAGTCTGAGCTGGCCCCACTGGGCTGAGCCTTCGCGCTACCGGTTGGTGTGCCGCGCTACCGGTTGGTGTGCCGCGCTACCGGTCGGTCTGCCGTGCTACCGATAGACCGGTAGCACGGCGACGTAGCGGTAGCGCGGTGTGACGGGGTGGACGGTTGTGGCCGGTGTGCCGAGGGCAGACTGCGAGACGCGCCAGCCGGCGCGACAGAGATGGACGATCCCGCGAACCGACAGGGATGGACGATCCCGCGAACCGACGGGGACCGACGATCCCGCGAACCAACACGACGGTGCCGGGAAGCGATCCACACCGGGACCGTCTAGTGCAGGGCGGCGTCCGCCGGGCCTCGGCGGCAGTCCAGGAAGTGAACGCGGAAGCCGGCCCGGGTCGGTGCGCACAGGTAGGGGCCGGCCTCGGCGGCGCCATCGACGAACGGCGCCACCCGCACCAGGCGGAACGCGCCTGCGTCCACCGCAGCCCGAATCGTGATCGAGTCCACGGCCCGGCTGGCCCGGATGGTGATCCGGCGGCCGTTCCAATCGTCCACCGCGCCAGTCGACCAGTCGGACTTGCCAAGGGTGACCACCGCGCCCAGATTGAGAGTGCCGTCGGCGAACTCGCAGCCGGCCTTCAGCCAATGCTCGGCATCGGCCCGGATCATCAGTCCCGCCTGGTCGAACTGGCCGGTGAAGTCCGCGCGGAAATCCACCTCGATCGCTTCACCGATCGCCAGCGGTGTCAGCAAGGCATGGGCGCTGTCGTGGACGAAGCCGTAGCTGGTGTGCCGCCAGGCGTCCGAGCCGGCCACGGCAGTCACCATCAGCTCGTCGCCGTCAGCGACGACATCGGCCGGCTCATTCAGCCAGCGTTCGGGCCAGGAGCTCATCAGGCCAGTCCGGAACCGGCCAGAGCCACTCCGGCGTCGGCGAGCTCGTCCAGCACTGTGGCGAGCCGCACCGGCGACACCGCCGCAGTCAGGTCAAGCAGGACGCGTACCTCCAGCCCCGCCAAGGCGGCGTCCAGCGCGGTGGCCCGGACGCAATAGTCGGTGGCGATCCCGGCAACATCGACCTGATCGACACCGCGCGCAGCCAGCCATGCACCCAGCCCGACTCCGGCGCAGGCGCCTTCGAAGCCGGAGTAGGCCGCAGCGTACTCACCTTTGTCGAACACAGCCTCGAAATCCGACTCCGACAAGGGCTCGTGCAGGGCGGCGCCGGGAGTCTCTGCCACGCAGTGCACCGGCCAGGTGTCCACGTAGTCCGGGTTCGTCGAGAAGTGCGTCCCGGGATCGATGTGGTGATCGCGGGTGGCCAGCACATGCTGATAGCGGTGCGGTCCGGCCAGCAGCTGGCCGATCCTGCCCGCCACGCCTGCGCCGCCGTCCACCGCCAGCGAGCCGCCCTCGCAGAAGTCGTTCTGGACGTCGACGACGATCAGCGCCTTGGTCATGACGGCTTCCTCACGTACGGGCTCTCCACCGGCTTCCCGGCGTCGTCCAGGATGATGGTCGGCAAGGCCGGCTCACCCTTGCTCATCTTCAGAGCGGAGAGCGGCAACTCGGCGCGCACCTGCTGGTGGCGTTCGCGGACGGTCTCCAGTGACTCTCGGTAGACGACTTTGCCCTTGCTCATCAGCGGCACCAGCAGCGGACGGTCGTTGCCGTCGTCGGCCGGGGGAGTGCCGATCCCGATCACCTCAGCCTGCGCCCGTCCGTCCGCTCCGAGGCGGCGCAGGGCGTACTTGCGTCCGCCGACAGTGGCCTTTTCCGAGCTGTGCTTGGCGACCGGAATCAGGGGGGCGTTCTTGGCGTCGTTCTCGGCGCGGGCGACCAACTTGTAGATGAAGCCGCAGGTGGGAGCTCCCGAGCCGGTGACCAGCGAGGTACCGACGCCGTAGCCGTCGACCGGTGCGCTGCGCAGCGCCGCGATCTGATACTCGTCCAGGTCGGAGGTGACGATGATCTTGGTCTTGGTGGCGCCGAGTGAGTCGAGCAGTTCGCGCACATGAGTGGCCAGCTCAGCCAGATCGCCGGAGTCCAGCCGGATCGCGCCGAGTTTGCCCTTGCTCAGTCGGACGCCGGTGCGCACCGCCTCGTCGATGTCGTAGGTGTCGACCAGCAGTGTTGTGGACTTCCCGAGGGTCTTCAGCTGGGTTTTGAATGCCTCTTCTTCGGTGTCGTGGAGCAGCGTGAACGAGTGGGCTGCGGTGCCGGTGGTCGGGATCCCGTAGCTGCGTCCGGCTTCGAGGTTGGAGGTCGCCTGGAATCCGGCCAGGTAGGCGGCCCGAGCCGCGGAGACCGCCGCGTACTCGTTGGTGCGCCGCGAGCCCATCTCGATGCACGGCCGGTCGCCGGCCATCGCCGTCATCCGCGACGCGGCCGATGCCACCGCGCTGTCGTAGTTGTAGATGCTCAGCAGCAGAGTCTCCAACAAGACGACCTCGGCGAAGCTTCCTTCGACCACCAGCAGCGGCGATCCGGCGAAGTAGACCTCACCCTCGGGGTAGCCCCACACATCCCCGCGGAACTTGTAGCGGCTCAGCCAGTCGGCCAGGTCGGTATCGATCACGTTCTCTTCGAGCAGGAAGTTCAGCGCCGCCTCGTCGAAGCGGAAGGCCTGAATGGCCTCCAGTGCCCGGGCCACCCCGGCCACGACTCCGTAACGGCGGCCCTCGGGCAGCCGCCGGGCGAACAGTTCGAAGACGCTGGTGCGCCCTGCGGTCTTCGAGCGCATCGCGGCCCGAACCATGGTGAGCTCGTAATGATCAGTGAGCAATGCCGTGCTCGGCAAGGCTCCCGACGGCGCCGTCAACAGGGTCATGCTTGGCAGCCTAGTGCTGGATCGGGTGGGGGTGTCTGCCACAATGGCCGGGTGTCCACACCATCTGCTCCGCAGCAGCCGGGGGGCGCCACCGCGATCGAGGAACGTCCGGCCGACCAAGAGCTTGGCGGCTGGGTCACCATCGTCTGGGACGACCCGGTGAACCTGATGAGCTACGTCACCCACGTCTTCGCCAGCTACTTCGGGTATTCCGAGGACAAGGCGACCGAGCTGATGCTGCGTGTGCACAACCACGGCAAGGCCGCGGTCTCACATGGCACTCGGGAGCGGATGGAGACCGATGTCGAGGCGATGCAGGGCTATGGCCTGTGGGCGACTCTTGAGCAGGCCTGATGCGTGACTTCACCCGCTCCGGGCCGCTGATCACGATGACGCTGACCGACTACGAGGCCACTTTGCTGGAGTCGTTGGTCGACCAGTTCAGTGGCTTGCTCGAGGACGGTTCGGCGCCGCTGGAATCGTCCGATCCGTTCGAGCGGCTGGCCGCGGAGTCGGTGGCCCCCGACCTGGATCCCTCTGATCCGGTGATCGCGCGCCTGTTTCCCGACGCCTATCCCGAGGATCCGGGTGCATCGGCCGACTTCCGGCGGTTCACTCAGGCCCGGCAGCGGGACACGCGGCTGGCGGAGGCTGAGATCGTCCTGACGGCGTTGCGGGACAGCGACGGCGGGCGGCATCCGGTGCAGGTCCGGGTGATCGAGGTGGACGCCTGGCTGAAGACGTTGACTGCGGTCCGGCTCAGCCTGGCCGTGCGGCTGGGGATCGAAACCGCTTCGGATGCCGACGAACTCGACGAGCTGTCCGATGAGGATCCGCGGCTGTACATCTACCGGGTCTACGAATGGATCGCCTACCTCACCGAGAACTTGATCGGCCTGGCCTGAGATTTAGGAAACGCCGACGTCATCAATATAGGGGTGAGATTTGGCGACGGGCTGCAAGTTAGGTTAGCCTTACCAACGTGTCAGACGGTACCAACATTTGCCTACCTCTCGAGCTCTCGCAGGCTCCGCTGAATCAGCAGCTCACGCTGCGGGATTCCCGTGTTGATCAGGCAAGTCGCGTCCGGCTCGCAACCCTGGGGCTCCGCCCGGGCAGCACCTTCTCGCTGATCGCTCGAACCGCCGGTGGCGGACGAGTGGCCGTGGTGTCCGGCACCCGGATCGCCCTGGGCAAGAAGTTGCTCGACCAACTCTCGGCTGAAGCGACCGGCCGATGACTGTCCGCGAGGCGACCGAGTTTCCGCTGGCTGCGCCATTGATCGGAGCCAAGGCCTGCTGTGCGCCATCGGACAACGGCTCGGCGGGACCGTCGGCACCGGTGGTGGCCCTGGCCGGCGTCCCGAACACCGGCAAGTCCACGCTGTTCAATGCGCTCACCGGCGCCCGAGTGACCATGGGCAACTGGCCCGGGACCACCGTGGAGGTGGCTCGCGGCCTCTGGAAGACCAACCGCACCGAGGCGGCCTGCGACTGCGAGGAGTGCGAGTGTGGTCCCGATGACGGACGCCTCGCCCTCACTCTGATCGACCTGCCCGGCGCCTACTCCCTCGATCCGCAGTCCCCGGACGAGGCGCTGACTCGCGACCTACTGATCTCCGGCCCGGCCGAGGATCGTCCCGATCTCACTGTGGTCGTCTGTGATGCCGCTCGACTGGCGGCCTGCCTGTACCTGGTCGCGCAGCTGCGTGAGCATGCCGTCCCGGTGATCGTGGCGCTGACGATGCTGGACGTGGCCGGCAAGCGCGACACCGAGCTCGACCTGCCCGCGCTCAGTGACCGTCTCGGCTGCCCGGTGGTGGCCATCGATCCGCGTCGCCGCAACGGGCTGGACGCCTTGGCGGACACCGTCCGCGAGAACCTCGGCAGGGCTGCTGCACCTGCCCGTCGGGTGCCTGCGGACGCCGACTGGCTCACTCTCGACGACGATCGCTTCACCTGGATCGCTGAGGCGATCGAGTCGGGCGTTTCCGGCTCGGGCGGCAACCTGAGAACCACCTCCGACAAGGTGGATCGCTGGGTGACTGCGCCAGTTGTCGGCCCGCTGATCTTCTTGGCTGTGATGTGGCTGCTGTTCCAGCTGACCACCACGCTGGCGGCTCCCTTGCAGGGCTTCCTGGACGGCCTGGTCTCCGGCCCGATCACCGACGGTGCTCGCGGTGCCTTCGCGGCGATGGGCCTGTCCGGCACCTGGATGGAGGGGTTGGTCGTCGATGGGCTGATCGCCGGAGTCGGGATGCTGCTCACGTTCGTCCCGCTGATGGCGTTGATGTTCGTGGCACTGGCCGTTCTGGAGGACTCCGGCTACCTGGCTCGGGCGGCCGTGGTCACCGACCGGCTGATGCGCACCATCGGGTTGCCTGGACGTGCCTTCCTGCCTCTGATCGTTGGCTACGGCTGCAATGTGCCCGCGATCAGCGGCACCCGGATCCTGCCCAATGCCAGGCATCGGCTGCTCACCGCGCTGCTGGTGCCGTTCACCTCCTGCACGGCCCGGCTCACCGTCTTTGTGATGATGGGTGCGGTCTTCTTCGGCCCCTATGCCGGCACCGCGGTGTTCGGCATGTATCTGGCCTCGATCCTGATCATCATCGGGGTCGGCCTGGTCCTACGGGGGACGCTGTGGCGCGGCGAGCCGATTGAGCCGCTGGTGATCGACCTGCCCGCCTATCAGATCCCGACGCTGCGGCTGACCGCCTCGGTGACCTGGGCACGGCTGAAAGGCTTCCTGCGGACGGCGTCGGGGATCATCGTGGCCACGGTCGCGGCGGTCTGGCTGCTGCAGTCGATCCCGGTGCATCCGGGGGAGAGCTTCGGTGAGGTGCCGGTGCAGGACTCGGTATACGGCGCAGTGTCGTCCGCCATCGCTCCGGTGTTCGTCCCGGCCGGCTTCGGCAGCTGGCAGAGCTCGTCCACGTTGATCGTCGGTTTCGTCGCCAAGGAGGCGGTGATCTCGTCCTGGGCGCAGACTTATGCGGTCGCCGAACCGGACGACTCCGCGGCTCCCGGTGATCTCGGCTCGGCAGTGCTGGCCACCTTCACCGAGTCCTCGGGCGGGCATCCGATTCCGGCTGCGCTGGCCTTCATGATCTTCCTGATGGCCTACACGCCATGCGTGGCCACCTTGGCTGCCCAATGGCGCGAGATCGGACCTCGCTGGACATTGTTCGGGGTGGCCATGCAACTGGTGGTCGCGTGGACTCTGGCGGTGGCTGTCTTCCAGATCGGCCGGTTGTTCTGGTGAGCGGGCCACTGAGTGCGGTGATGGCCGAGGTGGCCGCTGGCACGTCCTCGATCTCCGAGATGGCCCGCCATCAGGGGCTGGATGAGGCCGTGGTGCGGGCTGCCCTCGACCATCTGGTGCGGGCTGGACGGATCACCCGGGCCGCGCTCGGCTCCGAATGCGCCACCGATGGTTGTGCGGGCTGCCCGGTGGCAGCCGGGTGCACGGCAGCTGGGCCGCGACTGATCTCGCTCAGCCTGGCTCGCTGAGCCCGGCCGTCCGGCTCACCACAGGCCGGGTGGCCGTCGCCGATCCAGCGGTGGCTCGGTCGGCTTGGCCGTCCCGGTGAGCCGTTGCCAACCCTTCTCAAGGCCCTTTCGGGTGTCGTCGACGGCCCGCAGGCCGCGCAACACCAACCTGGTCACGTCGATCGGCGGCAGGCTCATGGCGACCTCGGGGTTCGGAACCGCCGGCGGCGGTGATTGGTCACCAGTCTGCCCCCGTCCTAGAGTCGGTGCACGTGACCACTACTGAGGCGCCGATCGGCGTCTTCGACTCCGGCTTCGGCGGACTGACTGTGGCCCGGGCATTGCTGGATCAGCTGCCGGGCGAAGACATGGTTTATCTGGGGGATACGGCACGGGCTCCCTATGGCACCAAGAGCCTGGGCGAAGTTCGTGAGTACGCCCTGGAGTGCCTCGATTACCTGGCCGGGACCGGGGTGAAGGCGCTGGTGATCGCGTGCAACTCGGCCTCGTCCGCTGTGCTGCGGGACGCGCGCGAGCGCTACGACATTCCGGTGGTCGATGTGATTCTGCCGGCTGCACGCCGGGCGGTCCGGGCATCGCGCAGTGGCCGGATCGGGCTGATCTGCACCGAAGCCACTGCGACGTCCGGCAGCTACGACGATGCGCTGGCCGCGGTGCCCGATCTGGAGTTGGTGACTGCAGCCTGCCCGCTGTTCGTGGAGTTCGTCGAGGCGGGAATCACCAGTGGTCCAGAGTTGATGGATGCGGCGCGCGGTTACCTGCTGCCGCTGCGGGAGGCCGGGATCGACACGTTGATCCTGGGTTGCACGCACTACCCGTTGCTGTCCGGTGTCATCTCATATGTGATCGGAGAAGACGTCAGCCTGGTCTCGTCGGCCGAGGAGTGCGCCAAGGAGGTCTACGCCACCTTGCTGGATGGCGGCCTGCTGCGCAGTGGGCCGCGAGAGCCGCAGTTGCGATTCCTGACCACGGGCAGCCCGGAGCTGTTCGCGGGTATCGGCCGCCGGCTGATGGGTGGCCTGGTCGAGCAGGTGGAGCAGGTCTACACCGTCTGAGTCAGCCAACCGACGATGCAGACCTGCCCGACCTCGGGCGGCCTTAAGTGGTGACGATCTCGCCGCCGGCAGACTGCCAAGCGCCGATACCGCCGCTGAGGTCGTACAGCGAGCTGATGCCGAGCTGCTGCAAGGCGGTCATGGCGACCTTGGAGCGGTTTCCGCTGCGGCAGTAGATCGCGTAGCTCTTCGCCGGATCAAGGGTGGCCGCCTTTGTGGCGAAGTCGGCAGCCTCGACATCCAGGTTCACTGCGCCGGGCAGGTGGCCACTGGAGAACTCCGCGGGAGTGCGGACGTCCAACAGCACCGTGTTCGCCATCTTGGCAGCAGCGGCGAACTCCGCGGCGGGCAGCGATGATCCGGCAGCGGGAACTGAGGCCGCAGTCGGGCCGGCGCTGACGCTGGCAGCGGATGAGCTGCAGCCGGTGGCGAGGGTGGCTACGGCGACCAATGCTGCGGCCAGTGGGGCGAGCTTCATCGTCCGAAGATGCCGAAACGACCCTTGGGCTTGGCGGCAGCCATCTCGGCGTCGCTGTGCTGGCCGCCACACCACTGGCTGGCCGGAACCATCGCCTTGACCTGGGCTACGTGCTGACCACAACCGGACCAGGTCGTCTTGCCGCAGACCCTGCAGGTGACCGGACTACACATTTGGCACTCACTCCTCGTTTGAATCGGATACCAAAAGCATACCCCAGGGGGTATGCGGTCTGACAAGTCGGACGCTGTCGAGAGAATACCTAGAGCCGCTGTCCGGTGGTGTCGGCAGCCATCGCTAGGCTGTCGCCATGCCTGCAACCAGAGCCGACGGACGTTCCCCCGACCAACTTCGAGACGTCCGGATCACCCGGAACTGGCTCGATCACGCGGAGGGTTCGGTGCTCGTCGAGTTCGGGCGCACCCGCGTACTGGTGGCCGCATCGGTGACCGAAGGCGTCCCGCGATGGCGCAAGGGCAGCGGCCTGGGCTGGGTGACCGCCGAGTACGCGATGCTGCCTCGGGCCACGCACTCGCGCAGCGACCGCGAGTCGGTGAAGGGCCGGATCGGTGGGCGGACTCACGAGATCAGCCGCCTGGTCGGACGCAGCCTGCGGGCGGTCATCGACTACAAGGCGCTGGGTGAGAACACCATCGTCTTGGACTGTGACGTCCTTCAGGCCGACGGCGGCACCCGGACCGCCTCGATCACTGGCGCCTACGTCGCGCTGGCGGATGCGGTGTCCTGGCTGCGGGCCCGCGGCTCCCTGGCCGGTGAGCCGCTGATCGGTTCGGTAGCAGCCATCTCGGTCGGTGTGATCGACGGTGAAGTGCGTCTCGATCTGCCCTACGAAGAGGATTCTCGCGCCGAGGTCGACCTGAATGTGGTGGCCACCGGCACCGGTGATCTCATCGAGGTGCAGGGCACCGCCGAGGGCAAGCCGTTCAGCCGCGACGTGCTCAACCAGGCGCTGGATCTCGGACTGGCCGGCTGCGCGGACCTCACTCGGCTCCAGCAGGAGGCGCTGGCCCGATGAGTGTGGTCGTCGTCGCCACGCACAATGCGAAGAAGGCTGCCGAGCTGCACCGAGTGCTGGCTGCGGCCGGGATCGACGCCGAGGTCAAGGGCCTCGACGAGCTGCCGGCCTACCCCGAGCCGGCCGAGACCGAGCGCACCTTCGAGGGCAATGCGCTGATCAAGGCGCGAGCTGCCGTGGCAGCCACCGGTCAGATCGCGGTAGCCGACGACTCGGGGATCGCTGTCGACCTGCTCAACGGGATGCCGGGCGTCCGCTCGGCCCGTTGGTCTGGTCCGGACGCCACTGACAAGGGCAATCTCGATCTACTGATCGCCCAGCTGGCCGACACCGAAGATGCCGACCGCACTGCGCAGTTCGTCTGTGCGATGGCCCTGGTCAGCCCCGACGGCACCGAGCATCTGGTCCGCGGGGTGATGCCTGGGCGCCTGGTGCTCAGCCCACGCGGCAGCAACGGCTTCGGCTACGACCCGATCTTCATCGCCGACGGCAACACCGTCACCAATGCCGAGCTCACCCCTGAACAGAAGGACGCGATCAGCCACCGCGGCCAGGCCGTCCGCGCGATCGTCCCATTGTTGAAGGAAGTGCTGGGGGCCACCAGATGAAGCAGTACCTCGACCTGATGCAGCGCGTCCTCGATGAGGGGGTCACCAAGGCTGATCGCACCGGCACCGGCACGATCAGCGTCTTCGGCCATCAGATGCGCTTCGACCTGGCCGAGGGCTTCCCGCTGCTGACCACCAAGAAGCTGCACACCCGCAGCATCTTCGGTGAGCTGTTGTGGTTCTTGCGCGGCTCCACGAACGTCGCCTGGCTGCATGAGAACAACATCTCGATCTGGGACGAGTGGGCGGGCCCCGACGGCGAACTCGGCCCGATCTACGGCTATCAGTGGCGTTCCTGGCCGACTCCCGACGGCGGCCACGTTGACCAGATCAAGGCCGTCATCGAGTCGATCCGGACCAATCCGGACAGTCGCCGGCACATCGTCAGCGCCTGGAATGTCGGGCAGCTGTCCGAGATGGCGCTACCGCCCTGCCATGCCTTCTTTCAGTTCTACGTGGCCGACGGCAAGCTCTCCTGCCAGCTCTACCAGCGCTCGGCGGATGTCTTCCTCGGGGTGCCGTTCAACATCGCCTCCTACGCGCTGCTGACCCACCTGATCGCACAGCTGACCGGCCTGGAGGTAGGCGAGTTCGTGCATACCCTCGGCGACACCCACCTCTACCTCAATCACCTGGATCAGGCCCGCCTGCAGCTGACCCGCGAGCCGCGTCCGTTGCCCACGCTCGTCCTCAACCCCGCGATTCGCGACATCGACTCGATCGAACTCAGCGACATCGAGGTTGTCGGCTACGACCCGCACCCGGGGATCAAGGCCCCGATTTCGGTCTGAGGTGGCCTACCATCGCAGCGTGCAGCTGATCGCAATCGCCATCGTCGGGGCCGACGGCGTCATCGGTGACGGCGCTCATCAGCCGTTCGAGATCCCCGAGGACTGGGCCCGGTTCAAGAGAGTCACCAGCGGGCACCCGCTGATCATGGGCCGGCGCACGCACGATGCGATCGGGCGTTGGCTGCCACACCGGACGACGATCGTGGTGACCAGTCGCCCGGAGTCGGTGGAGCTCCCCGACGGTGAACGCGCCCACGGTCTGGCGGTGCCGGGGGTGGACGAAGCGATCGAGGCGGCTCTGCGCCTGGACGACGTGGTCTACGTCGCCGGCGGCGGCACGATCTATCGGCAGGCCTGGCCGCGGCTGACCAATCTCGATCTGACCGAGGTACACGTCGCCGCGCCGGGCACGGTGTTCTTCCCCGAGATCGACCCGTCCGAGTGGGTCGAGACCTCCCGCGAGCCGCACGACGGCTTCGACTTCGTCGGTTACCGGCGAGTCGATTCGCACTGACGACAGCTCACGGGCCATGGACACCCCGGAACACCCGCCCCAGCGAGGGCAAATCCGCCCATTGGGGCCAGGCCGCGGTTTCTCGTGGCGGCGTGGTGGGATGGTTCGCCCGCGGCGCCGGGGGTTGCCCGGCGTGTTGAGCCCAAGGCGGCCTTCGCGAGAGCAAATCTGCCCGATGGGTGCGGAGACCATCCCTCAGGGGAACTGCCGATGAGAGCCACGGCGAGCGTCCTGCATCTGGATCTGGATGCCTTCTTCGCCGCCGTCGAGCAGCGCGACAAGCCGTCCTTGCGTGGCAAGCCGGTGATCGTCGGCGGGCTCGGCCTGCGCGGTGTGGTCTCCACCGCCTCTTATGAGGCCCGCAAATTCGGGGTCGGCTCGGCGATGGCGATGTCCGAGGCTCGGCGCCGCTGCCCGCACGCCGCCTTCGTGTCCGGACGCTTCGACGCCTACCGGAAGACCTCGGCGATCGTGATGCGGCTGCTCGGAGAGCTGTCGCCGCTGGTCGAGCCGCTCAGCCTGGATGAGGCCTTCGTCGATCTGGCTGCGGTTGAGCGCCCCCTCGACGGGCCGTCACTGCTCGCGCTGGCCGCAGGCCTGCGCGCCCGGCTCACCGAGCAGACCGGCGGTCTGACCGCCTCGGTCGGGCTGGGCAGCTCGAAGTTCATCGCCAAGGTCGCCAGCGAGTTGGCCAAGCCGGACGGGATTCGCCTGGTCAGCCCCGGAACCGAGGTCGAGACGATCTCCGCCCTGCCGGCCCGGGCGATCCCCGGGGTTGGGCCGGCCACCATGGAGCGGCTGTCCCGGCTCGGCGTGGTGACCGTCGCCGATCTGCAGCAACTCAGCTCGGCTGAACTGGTTCGCGAACTCGGCAAGGCCTCCGGGGAGCATCTGCACCGGCTGGCCTGGGCCGACGATGATCGTCCGGTCGAACCCGAGCGCGAGACCAAGTCGATCTCGGTCGAGGACACCTTCGAGCACGACATCGCCGACCCGGCGGTGCTGGCCGGGCTCGCCGAGCGGCAGGCCGATCAGGTGGTGAAGCGCCTGGTCAAGGCCGAGCTGTTCGCGCGGACGGTGACGCTGAAGGTGCGCTGGCCGGACTTCTCGTCGGTGAGCCGCTCGCGCACCCTGAATGGGGCCACCGATCGGTTCGAGGTGGTCGCCCAGCTCGCCAAGGAGCTGCTGGACGGGCTGGAGGTTCGCCAGGGCGTCCGGCTGCTCGGGGTGGGGGTATCCGGGCTGGTGCAGGTCGCCCAGGAGCCGCTGTTCGAGCTGGAGGTCAGCCAACCGGGGCGGGTCCTGGAAGAGACCGAGCTGCCCCGGCCACGGCACGGCACTGGCTGGCCGGCCGGGGCTGACGTGTTCCACGCCGAACTCGGTCCGGGGTGGGTGTGGGGCTCTGGCCTGGGTCGGGTCACCGTCCGCTTCGAGACCGCCGAGTCCGGCCCGGGGCCGGTGCGCACCTTTGCGATTGACGACCCGGCCCTGACGGCCCGGCCGGGCCCGGACGATCCGAGCACCGAACCCGACCCGGGTCTCCTCGATCGCTAGCCGATCAGCACCTCGTGGGGGTAACGCTCCTCGCGCCCCTGGAAGGCGAGGATGCTCGGGTTGGCCACCACGCCATCGCGGATCTCGATGGCGCGACTGATCGTCGGCTCGGCCTTCCACGCATCGGGTCCGCTCATCACGGTGCCCAGGAAAGGCAGCAGTGCCTCGCTGTTCTCCCACGTCGCCGACTTCCACAGGTGGGACGGGCTGTGGTCGACCGCGTAGTAGCTGATCCCGTCCCCGACCTGGATGATCGGCTCGTCGAAGGTGGTCGGACGGGCCCAGCTGAAGCCCATGCCCGCGTCGCAGGAGACGTCGATGATCAGGTTGTCGGACGACAACCCGGGGAGGTCGTCCTCGGTCAGGAAGACCATCGGAGCGGTCGGGTCCTGGAGTGAACAGTTCACGATGATGTCGTGCTCGGCCAGGAAACTCACCAGCGACTGCGGTGTCCCGTCCGGGCTGAGGAACTCGGGGTCGGTGAGGCCGATCCCGTTCTCGAAGTGCACCATCCGCGCCGCGTGGATCGGGGCGGCGACCGCTGCGGTGCTCCGGTGGGTCAGGACGTCCACGTCGATGATCCCCAGGCCGTGGAGGCAGGTGACCGCACCGCGCGCGGTGGCCCCGAAGCCGATCACTGCTGCGCTGCGGCGTTGGCCGTAGTGGCCGGTGATGCCCTTCAGCTGTAGTGCATGCAGCACCGAGCAGTACCCGGCCAGCTCGTTGTTCTTGTGGAAGACGTGCAGCGAGAAGGACTCATCGGAGTTCCAGTGGTTCATCGCCTCGAAGGCGATCAGGGTCAGTTGTTTGTCGATGGCGACCTGGGTGAGTTCGGGATCCTGCACGCAATGCGGCCAGCCCCAATGAACCTGGCCCGGACGCAGTTCTGCGATGTCATCGAGCGTCGGCTTGGGCTGGACGATCACGTCGCAGTGCTCGACCAGCTCCTCGTGGGTGCCGATGCCGCCGACCCATTCGGCCAGCTCGGCATCGTCGAAACCGAAGCTCGCCCCGTAGTCGGTTTCGAGGAAGATCCTCGGCCTGAGCTCATCGGCGATCCTGCTCAGATGCCGCGGATCAATGGCCAGGCGACGCTCGTTCTCCTTGCGTGACGCACCCATCACCGCCAGTGTCAGGCCGTCATCGTCTGCTTTCGGCGTTATGTCCAACATCTTGTCAGGCTAGCTGTGATTGGCGATCGGCGGGTGACCGACGGCCAAAGGAGCCTGTTTGGCGGTGTGGCCGGGACCTTCGATCAGTAGACTGTCCGGCGTTGTCCGGCCGGAGTGGTGGAATTGGCAGACACGCAGGATTTAGGTTCCTGTGCCTTCGGGCGTGAGGGTTCAAGTCCCTTCTCCGGCACGAGTGCGCTGAGTCGAGGAGTGGCCGATGGAGCAGTCGACGTGGCGAGTTGGTCAGTGGCCGTGGCTGCCGGCCGTGGCACCTGCGCCTCGGCGGCGAGTGATCATCGACAATGACTTCGCTGGTGATCCGGACGATTTGATCCAGGTCGTGCATCATCTGCTGTCGCCTTCGGTGGAAGTGCGTGGCATCGTCTGCAGCCACCTTCCGCCAGAGAACGGGCCCGACACCGCCGAAGACTCGCGCAGGGTGCTGCAACACCTCGCCGACATCATGCGACTGGATGTGGACGGCTACCTGCACGTCGGCGCAGCCACCGGGATCGCCTCGCGCACCGAGCCGCGAGACAGTGATGCCGCTCGGTTCATCATCGCGGAAGCAATGCGCACCGATCCGGGGCTGGGGCCGCTGTTCTACGCCGCAGGTGGGGGCCTCACCGATCTCGCTTCGGCCTACCTGATCGAGCCGGCCATCGCCGAACGGATGACGCTGGTGTGGATCGGCGGCCCGGAGCACGACGGGTTGGGCTACCCGCCGCCCAATGTGGGGGATCCCGAGTACAACCTCGGCATCGATCTCGCGGCGGCGCAGGTGATCTTCAACGACTCCGCAATACCGCTGTGGTCGGTGCCGCGCAGCACCTATCGGCAGTGTCTTGTCTCCGACGCCGAACTCCGGCGACGGGTTGCTCGCAAGGGCGAGCTCGGAGCCCATCTGTATGGCGCGATCCGCGCCGTCCTCGACTCGCCGGAGTTGAGCGAGTTGCCGCCCTGCGAGACCTACGTGCTCGGTGACTCACCGCTGGTGCTGCTCACCGCACTGCAGTCGCTCTTCGAGCCAGACCCCTCCTCCAGTGACTACGCGCTACGCCGGTGTCCGCAGATCGGCGAGGACGGACGGTTCTTCGGCCACCAGGGCCGCGAGATTCGTGTCTACCACCACCTCGATCTGCGCCTCATGTTCGAGGACTTCTTCCACAAGCTGGACGACCTGACCGAATGGCTGGCCGGCCTTCGATCCGGCGGCGCAACTAGTTCACTGCCGTAGGCCAGTTGCTGGCGCCAGCTATCCGAGGTTGCGGAAGTCTTTGGCGATGAGCCTCCCGATCCGTTCCCATTCGGTGCCGAAGTGGTCATCGGTAACCATGTAGGTCCAGGTGGCGCCTGGCCGGTACATCCCGACTGTCGTGAGGTCTAGTTCGCCGTCGATGACTGTTGCGCGCTCGATGATGTCAACGGCCGCTGCGTATGCGTCCTCGATGAGGCCCGAGAACGCCTCTGCAATGAGCCGGTTGAAGGCGTGCAGTGGATCTTCTCGGGCGAGGGTTCGTAGATGGATGCCTTCACGCACATCTGCGGCGAAGGCCAGATGCTCGCTCCACCTGCGATCCAGGCATGACAGCACGACCTTTCGAACATCTCGAGTAAGGGACTCTGCATTGACGAGAGTCCTCAACTGAGACAGCCTGCTCGGCATCCGACGAGACAGCATGCTCTCGGCGTGCCTAGAGGTGAGCACCTTCGTGCGTTCGCTCAGGACGCGTTCACGATGGATCGCCAAGAGGCGGCCATACCTGCGGGCGAGTTGGCGCAGGCTGTGCTGCTGCCCTTCCGAGACCCTTTGCGTGTGGTTGCTCACGTCGATGAGCTGCCGGTCCAGGACGAGGCCGTCCGGGCTGACGCGACCCGCCGGCGGACACTCCGGTGCGAACGCAGTGACGAGTTCATCTTCGAGGCTGGTGAGGAACACTGAATGCCCTGGGTCGCCCTGGCGGCCGGCGCGTCCACGAAGCTGGTTGTCCAGGCGACGGCTCGGGAAGCGGCCAAGCCCGATGATGGACAGGCCGCCCAGGGCGGCGACGCCCTGTGCCAAGCGAATGTCGGTACCCCGGCCCGCCATCTGCGTCGATACCGTCACTCGCCCAGGCCGTCCCGCCTCAGCGATGATCGCCGCTTCCTCGGCGTCGTTCTTCGCATTCAGCACGACGTGTTCCACGCCATCCTGCTCAAGCAGTATGGCGAACCGCTCCGACTCGGCTACGGACTGCGTCGCCACAAGCACGGGCTGCCCTCTCGAACAGTGCTCCCGGATCATGCGAACTGCAGCGTTGTCACGGTCGTCCGCCGTCTCGTACAGCTGGTCTGGCGCATCTACTCGAATGCACCGTCGATTCGGTGGTAAACGCCCGACCGGAAGGTCGTATAGCTCCAGCAGTTCTTCCGCATCGGTGACGAGGGTGGCGCTCATCCCGACCACGGCCGAGTACATCCCCACTAGGTCACGGACCAGGATCTGATCGAGGATATCGACCGCCGGGCTAGGAGCCAGACCCTCCTTGGCCTCGACGGCTTCCTGCAGCCCTTCGGGCCAGCGCTGCAGCGCTTCGACCCTGCCTCGCGACTTGCTGACAAGGCGTACTCGACCGTCTTCTACGACGTAGTCGTCATCGCGGACAAGTAGTGCTTCGGCGTGGAGGGCCGTATGCACTCGAGACAGGAGCTCGTGGTCCGCACCAAATAGGTCGACCCGAGGGAATCGGCGCTCCACGGCCTGAAGGCCGAGTTCGGTCAGGTGGAGGGTTCGACGATCCGGATCTACGTCGTAGTGCGTGCCTTCCACAAGGTCCGCGGCGAGAGCTGCAAGCGCCGAGTCGGCACTCGGTGGGACCTCCGCCTCTCCTGCCAGGACCAGTGGGATTCGGCCCTCGTCCAGGAGCACCGCGTCAGCTTCGTCGAGCACTGCCGCGTCCGGGGAGATCCCGACAAGCTCCCCGGGGTCGAGACGTAGCCGATCACGGAGCACATCGAACCCGGCCTCGGTAACCGGCACGTAGACGACATCGGCCTGGTAGGCCTTACCGCGGGCCGAATGAGAACTCTTCGATGTCACGGCGGCGACGGTGGCGCCAGTGGCCTCGAGGAGAGGCCGCATCCATTCCGAATCCCTTGCTGCGAGGTAGTCATTGGCGGAGAGAATGTGGACCTTGTGGCCGCTACGGACCAGTCCAGCCGCGACGATCGCGCCCACGAGCGTCTTGCCCTCACCGGTCGCCAGCTCGACGCTCACGCCCCGCAGCATGGCCCCGGCTGCCGCCAACTGCACCTCGAACGGCCGCATGCCCAGATGGCGCTCTGCAAGGACCCGAACCACGCCCAAGAACATCGCAAGCTGCTCATCAGACACGAAGAACTCGGACACCAGTTCTCGCAGCAAACCGCGCAACGACTCCTCTGAGAGGGAGCCGAGACTAAGCGTCGCTGCCCTCTCAGCCACCAACAGTGCGCCGGTCAAATCCGCGAAGCCAGGCGGCTTCAGCAGCCAGACTCGCAACCTTTCACGTAGCGATGTCATCTCCTCGACTCCAGGGCTGTCCGACATCAGTTTGCAGAACCCGCCCCTGCCCGGACGGACTCCACGAACTCAGCTCGCAGACCCCAGCCGAGAGGCTAAGCCCGGCCCGAGGTAGCTAGGCCGGGCTTCAACAGACTCCCCCCAAACCGTACCCCGAGGCCGGCAGCGGCTGCGGTATGAGGGCATCTGCGGCGCGAGGCCTCGGTCTCGATCGCACCGCGGCGTAGGTGGTCCATGTTCGAGGACTTTTTCCACAAGCTGGACGACCTGACCGAATGGCTGGCCGGCCAGCCGACGGCCGGGGCCGGGCTGTAGGGGCCTTCAGTGGCTCCCGGTCTCTCGCCAGACCTCGCGTCGTCCTCGGTCTCGACAGCGGGTTGGTGCGCCGAGGCGGCCCCTCGTGTGAGAAGCGCCGCGCTCACAGAAAAGTTCAGGTAACTTAACTCTTGTGGGCAGTGGGGTAGTAGATCGAGCCAAAGCCCCGATCGGTGGGTCGGGGTTGCCGATGCCCCGCAGACTGACGTGGCTGTGGGGACCCGCATTCGTGGCGGCGATCGCCTATGTGGACCCGGGCAATGTGGCGGCGAACCTGACTGCGGGCGCGGAGTATGGGTACCTGCTGGTGTGGGTTCTCGTGGTCGCCAACACCATGGCTGCCCTCGTCCAGTACCTTTCGGCGAAGTTCGGATTGGTCACCGGCCGCAGCCTGCCTGAGCTGCTCGGTGATCGGATGCGACGAGGCCCGCGGCTCGCCTACTGGGTGCAGGCCGAGCTGGCCGCGGCCGCAACAGATCTGGCCGAAGTGCTCGGCGGAGCGATCGCTTTGGAGATCCTCTTCGGGGTGCCGCTGCTCTGGGGTGGGGTGATCGTCGGTGGGGTCTCGATGCTCTTGCTGAGCGTCCAGACCCATCGCGGGCAACGCCCCTTCGAGTTCGTGGTGATGGGGCTGTTGCTGGTGCTCACCATCGGCTTCGTGGCTGGGCTGTTCGTGACCGATGTGTCCTGGCCGGCGGCCGCGAACGGGCTGGTGCCGAGGTTCGACGGTACCCACTCCGTGCTGCTGGCAGCCAGCATGCTGGGGGCCACCGTCATGCCGCACGCCATCTACGTACACTCTGCTCTGGCTCGCGATCGTCATGGTGGGCAGTCACCAGAACTGCCTCGGCTACTGCGGGCCACCCGCTGGGACGTGATGGCCTCGATGCTGGTCGCCGGCGCGGTGAATGTCGCGATGCTCCTGCTTGCCGCGTCCAGCCTGGCTGGAGTCGGCGGGACGGATTCCATCCAAGGGGCGAGCGCTGCGATCGGCAATGCGCTCGGTCCGGTCGTGGAGACGCTGTTCGGCGTAGGGCTGCTGGCTTCGGGTCTGGCGTCGACCTCGGTCGGCTGTTACGCCGGTGCCGCAGTCATGGCTGGTCTGTTGAAGGTCCGTATCCCCATGATTGCCCGCCGCGCCGTCACGCTGCTGCCGGCGCTGGTCGTCCTCGGCGCCGGAGTGAACCCCACGTGGGCGCTCGTGCTCAGCCAGGTCCTGCTGAGCCTCGGCATCCCATTCGCGCTCATCCCGTTGGTGCGACTCACGAGTGAGTCGGCATTGATGGGTCGGCAAGTGAACTCCCTGCCGATGCGGATCCTTGCCTGGCTCGTGGTGGGGCTCATCGTCCTGCTCAATATCGCGCTGATCGTCCTCACCCTGATCGGGGCGTCCTGATGGTGCACGTCGACGACCTGACTCCGATCGCCCAGGACTACCTGAAGGTGATCTGGTCGGCGATCGAATGGGGTGATCGGCCGATCACCACCAAGGGTCTTGCTGCGCGGTTTGAGACCACGCAGGCGAATGTCTCCGAGACGATGCGCCGGCTTCATCGCCAAGGTTTGGTCGACTACGAGCCCTACCGGCCGGTGACCCTCACTGATCTCGGCGCTCGCCTTGCGATGGTGATGGTTCGCCGACACCGGCTCCTGGAGACCTACCTCGCCCAGTCGCTCGGGTACGGCTGGGAGGAGGTCCACGATGAGGCTGAGCGCCTTGAACATGCAGCCTCCGACAAGTTCCTCGATCGCATCGACGAGCTTCTGGGCCATCCGCGTTTCGACCCCCACGGCGACCCGGTCCCTGCCCCCGAGGGAGAGTGGACCCCGCGCACAGATGCCATCCGGCTCATCTACGCGGGCCCCGGTCGGTATCAGGTCGTCCGGGTGGACGATACGGACCCCGACCGACTGACCCGCCTCGCGCAGTTGCACCTTGTGCCGGGGGCAGTCATCCGCCTGCGCAACGGGCTCGCCATCGAGCTTGTCGGCGATCCCGTCCCGGCCTTGATCGAGGACCTGGACGCGTTGTGGATTCGGCGAGTCTGAGACACGAGCCTGCGTCGATCGCAGCGTAAGGGAAACGTCAAGATCGGTAAGGAAGCCGTCTGACCTCTCCGCTTGATCGGGTGGAGTCGGCAGGCTCGGCCTCGTGATTGAAGATCTTGTCGCTGTGGTCCTTGCCGTGGCGTTGCTCGGCTACCTAGGGCTGGCCTTGGCCCGCCCGGACTGGTTCTAGGTGGACGCCGTGCCCACGACGCTTAGTGCGATCGCATCGATCGCGACCCTCGTTGCCATCCTGGCCGCCATCCATGTGCCACTCGGAAGCTGGATCCATCGGGTGTTCACCTCACCGGCGCACACCCGCATCGAACGGGCTGTCTATCGGGTGAGCGGAGTCGATCCCGACTCCGATCAGAAGTGGCCGGTCTACCTGCTGTCGGTGCTGGCCTTCTCGGCTGTGTCGATCGGTGCCCTATGGCTGTTGATCTTGCTGCAGGGATTCCTGCCCTGGTCGCTGGGGCGCTCGATGAACCTCGACACTGCCCTTAACACCGCGGTCTCCTTCGTGACCAACACCAACTGGCAGTCCTACGCCGGCGAGGCGGCCACTGGCTACTTGGTCCAGGCGGTCGGCCTGACAGTCCAGAATTTCCTGTCGGCGGCAGTCGGCTTGGCCGTGGCGATCGCGGTGATCCGTGGCCTGGCCGCCGAACACACCGACCGGCTGGGCAACTTCTGGGTGGACCTGACCCGGGGAGCGCTGCGGGTCCTGCTGCCGCTATCGGTGCTGGCCGCGATCGCGCTGATCGGGACCGGAGCGATTCAGAACCTCACCGAGCCGACGACCATCACCACGATCGCCGGTGACCAGCAGGTGATCCAGGGTGGTCTAGTCGGCTCGCAGGAGGCGATCAAGGAGCTCGGCACCAACGGCGGCGGTTTCTTCAACTCGAACTCCGCGCACCCCTTTGAGAACCCGAACCCGGTGAGCAACCTGCTGGAGATCCTGCTGTTGCTGGCCATCCCGTCCGCGTTGCCCCACACCTACGGCTTGATGGTCAAGGACCGCCGCCAGGGCCTGGCAATGGTCGGGGCGATGAGCTTCCTCGGGATCGGCGCCATCGCCTTGATGACCTGGTCGGAGCTGAGTTCGGTCAGCCTGGAGGGCAAGGAGCAGCGTTTCGGCCCTATCTGGTCGGCCATCTTCGCCTCGGCCACCACCAGCACCTCTACCGGTGCGGTCAACAGTCTTCATGAGTCGCTCCAGCCGTTGTCAGGCGGGATAGCCCTGTTGAACATGATGCTCGGCGAGCTGTCCCCGGGCGGGGTCGGCGCCGGCCTGTACTCAATGCTGGTGATGGTGGTGCTGGCAGTGTTCATCGCCGGGCTGATGGTCGGACGTACCCCCGAGCTGCTCGGCAAGCAGATCGGACGCCGTGAGATCACTCTTGCTGCGCTGGCCATGCTGATCACCCCGGCCGTGGTCTTGCTGGGCACCGGCATCGCCCTGGTTCTGCCGGCCTCGGCCGGCGCATTGTCGACCACCGGCCCGCACGGGTTGTCCGAGATGCTCTACGCGTTCACCTCGGCGGCCAACAACAACGGATCGGCCTTCGCCGGCCTGTCCGCCGACCAGCCCTTCCTCAACATCGCATTGGCGGTGTGCATGCTGTTGGGCCGGTTCGTGCCGATCGCGGCCATGTTGGCCCTGGCCGGTGGCCTGGGGCGCCAGCAGCGCCGTCCGGCGACCGCGGGGACAATGCCGACCCACTCGCTGAGTTTCGTGGTCTTCCTGGTCCTGGTGATCGTGATCATCACCGGGCTGACCTACTTCCCATCCCTTGCTCTTGGTTCGATCGCGGAGGCATTGCAGTGAACAAGAGTTCATCAGCCCAGCCGACCTCGCTGCTGGCGACGGCCTGGACGGCACTGCCCCAGGCAGTGCGCAAACTCGACCCGCGCTATGTGGTGAAGAGCCCGGTGATCTTCGTGGTCTGGGTCGGCTCGGTGCTCACCACGGTGCTCTCGGTGATCCACCCGAGCCTGTTCTCGATCTCGGTGACCATCTGGCTGTGGCTGACCATCGTGTTCGCCAACCTGGCCGAAGCCATCGCCGAGGGCCGTGGCAAGGCGCAAGCCGACAGCCTGCGCCGGACCAGAACCCAGACCACCGCCCGGCGGCTGAGGGCCGACGGCACCGAGGAGAACGTCGGTGGCACCGAACTGCGACCCGGCGACCGGGTGGTGGTCGAGGCCGGCCAGGTGATCCCCGGCGACGGGGACGTGGTCGAGGGCATCGCCACCGTCGATGAGTCGGCGATCACCGGCGAGTCCGCTCCGGTGATCCGGGAAGCCGGCGGTGACCGGTGTGCGGTGACCGGCGGCACCACGGTGCTGAGTGACCGGATCGTCGTCCAGATCACCACCAAGCCGGGGGAGACCTTCATCGACAAGATGATCGCCCTTGTCGAAGGGGCCTCCCGGCAGAAGACGCCCAACGAGATCGCGCTCGGCATCCTGCTGGTGACGCTGACCATCGTCTTCCTGCTGGCCGTGATCGCGCTGCAGCCGCAGGCCATCTACTCCGGCGATCACCTCTCGCTGGTGGTCCTGGTGGCCCTGCTGGTCTGCCTGATCCCGACCACCATCGGCGCCCTGCTCTCGGCGATCGGCATTGCCGGGATGGATCGCCTGGTGCAGCACAACGTGCTGGCCATGTCCGGACGGGCGGTCGAAGCCGCCGGTGACGTGAACACCTTGCTGCTGGACAAGACCGGGACGATCACCTACGGCAACCGGCGGGCTTCCGAGGTCTTCCCGGTGGCCGGCGTCGAGCGGGCCGAGCTGCTGGCCGCGGCGCGGAACGCATCGCTGGCCGACCTCACTCCGGAAGGCCGATCGATCCTCGACTTCGTGGCCGCCGAGCAGGGTGCGGCCGCCGCCGACGAGGCGTCCATGGTGCGGGCCGGAGCCAGCTTCGTCCCGTTCACCGCACAGACCCGGATGTCCGGGGTGGATCTTCCCGACGGCGCCCAGGTGCGCAAGGGGGCCGGATCCGCCGTCGCGGCCTGGGTGACGGCCGGCGGCGGGACGGCAGCTACCGGTCTGGACGAGATCGTCGACCAGGTCTCCTCAGCCGGAGCGACCCCGCTGGTGGTCGCCGCGCGCACCGCGGGAGGCGCTCCTCGGGTGCTGGGAGTGCTCGAGCTGAAGGACGTCGTCAAGCCCGGAATGGCCGACCGCTTCGCCCAACTGCGGGCCATGGGAATCCGGACGGTGATGGTGACCGGCGATAACCCGCTGACCGCCAAGTCGATCGCCGCCGAGGCTGGCGTCGACGACTTCCTGGCCGAGGCCACGCCCCAGGACAAGATGGCCCTGATCCGGGCCGAGCAGGCCGGCGGACGCCTGGTCGCCATGACCGGGGACGGCACCAACGACGCCCCTGCGCTGGCCCAGGCCGACGTCGGAGTGGCCATGAACAGCGGCACCTCGGCGGCCAAGGAAGCCGGCAACATGGTCGACCTGGACTCCGATCCGACGAAGCTGATCGACATCGTGGCGATCGGCAAGCAACTGCTGATCACCCGTGGTGCGCTGACCACCTTCTCGATCGCCAACGATGTGGCCAAGTACTTCGCCATCATCCCGGCCATGTTCGTGGTGGTCTTCCCGGGGCTGCAGGCGCTGAACCTGATGGGGCTGCACAGCCCGTCCTCGGCGATCCTGTCGGCGGTGATCTTCAACGCGTTGGTGATCCTGGCGCTGGTGCCGCTGGCGCTGCGCGGGGTCCGCTATCGGCCGATGAGTGCCTCGGCCATGCTGAACCGGAACCTACTCATCTACGGGCTGGGCGGGGTGATCGCGCCGTTCATCGGCATCAAGCTGATCGACCTCGTTGTGGCCCTGATCCCAGGATTGGGGTGAATGATGTCCTTCCTTCGTCAAACGCTGGCCGCGGTCAGGATCTTGTTGGTGATGACCGTGCTGCTCGGGATCGGCTACCCGTTGGTGGTCACCCTGGCCGCCCAGGCGATGCCGGCTCAGGCCAACGGCTCGCTGATCGTGGCCGACGGCCGGGTGGTCGGCTCGAGCCTGATCGGCCAGTCCTTCACCGGAGCGCAGTGGTTCTGGTCACGTCCGTCCGCTTCGGACTACGCCGGAACGAACTCGGGGGGCAGCAACTTGTCCCCCGCCTCGTCGGCCCAGCAAGAGGCGCGCGCAGCTCGGCAACAGGCGCTGATCGCCGCCAACCCGGATGCGGTCGGTCCGGTCCCTGAGGATGCCCTGACCGCGTCCGCCTCGGGCCTCGACCCGCACATTTCGGTGGCCTACGCGCGCTGGCAGGTGCCTCGGGTGGCCACGGCCCGCGGCGTCGATCCGACCGTGCTCGACAAGCTGATCGCCGCCGCCACCGAGCCAGCCCCGTTGGGCTATTTGGGACAGGACGGCGTCAACGTGGTCCGGCTCAACCTTGCGCTGGAACAGCGGTGAGAGAGTAGGCGCCATGGGTCGCGGACGGCTGCGGATCTACCTCGGGGCGGCACCCGGGGTGGGCAAGACTGTCGCGATGCTCGACGAAGGCCATCGCCGCCTCGAACGGGGTGCCGATGTGGTGGTCGGGCTGTGCGAAACGCACGCCCGGCCGCACACAGCACAGCTCCTGACCGGCCTGGAGGTGGTGCCGCGCCGTCGGGTCGAGTACAAGGGTGCGATCCTCGAGGAGATGGACACCGCGGCCATCCTGGCCCGCGCGCCGCAGATCGTGTTGGTGGACGAACTTGCCCACACCAATGTGCCGGGATCGTCCCATGAGAAGCGCTGGGAGGATGTCGAGGAACTCCTCGAGTCGGGCATCGACGTCATCTCGACGGTGAACATCCAGCATCTGGAGTCGCTCAACGACGTGGTGACCGCCATCACCGGGGTGGTTCAGCGGGAGACAGTTCCGGACGAGGTGGTGCGGGCCGCCGATCAGATCGAACTTGTGGACATGGCGCCGGAGGCGCTGCGCCGCCGGATGGCGCACGGCAACATCTATCGGCCCGAGAAGGTGGACGCCGCTCTGGCCAACTACTTCCGGCTGGGCAACCTCTCAGCACTCCGCGAGCTGGCCCTGCTCTGGTTGGCTGACAAGGTCGATTCCGGTCTGGAGAGCTACCGCAGCAGCCACGGAATCACCCAGGCCTGGCCGGCCCGGGAGCGAGTGGTGGTCGCATTGAGCGGCGGCCCGGAGGGGGACGCATTGCTGCGCCGCGGAGCGCGGATCGCGTCCCGGCTGGCCGGGGGACAGTTACTGGCCGTGCTGATCTCGCGCACCGACGGGCTGGCGGGGGCTCCGTTGAGCCAGGTGGCTGAGTTGCGCACCTTGACCGAAGAGCTCGGCGGCGAGTTCCACGCGGTAACCGGGGACGATCCGGCATCGGCCGTGCTGGAGTTCGCCCGCGGCGTCAACGCCACCCAGGTCCTGGTCGGCACCTGGGGACGCGCACCCTGGCGCCGCCTGCTCAGCCACAGCCTCGCCGAGCGGATCATCGCCGATGCCGGCGACATCGACGTCCATGTGGTCACCCACAAGCTGGCCGACCGCGGCTTCGCTGCGAGGCGGCGTCGCGGGCTGGGGCGCTCGCGGGTGATCGCCGGCCTGCTCACTGCGGTGCTGCTGCCGCCGGTCCTGACCGCGATCCTGGTCGCCGACCCGTTCACCGCCGATCTTCCCCTGGACATTCCGATCTTCCTGCTGGCCACGGTGCTGGTCGCGGTGATCGGCGGAATGGTGCCGGCCGTGGTGGCGGCGGTGGTCTCGTCGCTGTTGCTCAACTGGTTCTTCGTCCAGCCAGTCGGCACGCTGACCGTCGCCAACCCGGAGAACACGCTGGCCTTGTTGGTCTTTGTGCTGGTTGGGGTGTTGGTGGCGCTGATAGTTCATCGCAATGCCTGGCGGACCGAACAGGCGCTGGCCGCCCAGCGAGAGTCGGCGGCCTTGGCAGAGCTCTCACACACCCTGCTCGGCTCCACTGACCAGCTTCCGCTGCTGCTGCAGCGCACTGTTGACATGTTCGGGGTACAGGCGGCAGCGATCGTGAGTCGTCCGCCGGTGGGAAGTCCGGTGGTGTTGGCCTCAGTCGGCCCGTTCGATCCGATTGCAGTGTCTGACCATGAGGACGCCGACCTGACCCACGAGCTGGTCCTGCAGCCGCCCGGATTGGCGGCCGACCAGCGGCGCCTGTTCGATGCCTTTGCCGCGCATGCGGGGGCTATCTTGCAGCGGCAGGAACTGACGCGTTCCGCATCGTCGGCCGAGGCTCTGGCCAAGGAGAACCAGGCACGGACGGCACTGCTTTCGGCGGTCTCCCACGACCTGCGCACTCCGCTGGCCGGGATCAAGGCCGCCATCGGCAGCCTGCGATCGACGGACGTGACCTGGTCGGCCGAGGACGAGGCTGAACTGAAGGATGTGATCGAGCAGTCGACGGATCGTCTCGAGGCCCTGATCGGGAACCTGTTGGATCTGTCCCGGCTACAGGCCGGCGCGCTGGTGGCCCATCCGACTCCGACCGATTTGGGCGAGCTGATTCCGGCTGTTGTGGAAGGGCTGTCGGCTCCGCCGCGCTTCGACTGGCAGGTGGACTCCGATGCCCGGGGCGCGGTGGCCGACGCCGGCCTGCTGGAGCGCGTGCTGGCCAACATCACCGAAAACGCTCTGCGCTACCAGCCGGTCGGATCACCGATCTCAATCCGCGCCAGCCGGGTCGCAGACCGGGTCGAGATCAGGGTCGTCGACCAGGGGGCCGGTGTGCCGGAGGCCGACCAGGCACGGATCTTCGAGCCCTTCCAGCGACATGGCGATGCGCCTGCTGGTGACGGTCTCGGTCTCGGGCTCGCGGTGGCTCGAGGCCTGAGCGAGGCGATGGGTGGCTCGGTGGAGGCCGAGCCGACCCCGGGCGGGGGGCTTACCTTAGTGGTCTCGCTCCCGGCGGATGAACGCCTAGGGCCGACAGCTGAGGGGGCGGCACAGTGACCCGAATCCTGGTGGTCGACGATGACTCAGTGCTGCAGCGAACGCTGCGGATCAATCTCCGCGCCCGCGGACATGAGGTGCTGGTCGCCGGAACCGGAGAGGCTGCGTTGGCCTCCTTCGAGGCCGACCAGCCGGAGTTGATCATCTTGGATCTGGGCCTTCCCGATCTGGACGGGGTGGAGGTGCTCCGTCGGGTTCGCCGTCGGTCCGCCGTGCCGGTGATCGTCCTTTCCGCCCGGCAAGAGGCTGACGACAAGGTGGAAGCTCTCGACGAGGGTGCCGACGACTATGTCAGCAAGCCGTTCAACATCGACGAGTTGCTGGCCCGGGTGCGGGCCTCCGTCCGTCGGGCAGGGCCGGAGGCCGAGGTGCCTGCCACGATCCGCACCGACTCGCTGACTCTGGACTTCGTCGACCACCGAGCATTGCGGGACGGTGCCGAGGTGCATCTCACGCCCACCGAGTGGCGGCTGCTCGCCGAGCTGGCCCGGCACGAGGGGCGGGTCGTCCCGCATCAGGATCTGCTGCGTGCTGTCTGGGGTCCCAACTACAAGACCGAGTGGCAGTACCTGCGGGTCTTCGCCAACCAGTTGCGCCGCAAGCTGGAGCCGGACCCGGCGCATCCTCGGCATCTGATCAATGAGCCCGGGCTGGGCTATCGGTTGCTCACCTCCTGAGCGGGTCATCGGTCTTTACGCAAGCTTGACGCCGCGGCCCTACCGCCGTTGCCGGGGGGCTGGTTGGCTGGAGGCATGGAGCACTCCTGGTTCCGCAAGCACCCGGGCTGGGTGCGCGTTCTGGCAGCTGTGGTGCCGCTGGCTCTGGCCGCCGGGTTGCAGCTGACCTTGGTGGTGATCACCAACACCTCCTCGGCGCTGATTCTGGTCTTGGCGGTGGTGGCCGCAGCCGCGACCGGGGATCGGCTGGCCGGGATGCTGGCCGCTGCCTCAGCCGCCCTCGGCTTTGACCTCTTTCTCACCCAGCCCTATCTCCAACTGCGGATCGACGACCCCGGCGACATCGAGCTGGCTGTCCTGCTGCTTGCCGTCGGCTTAGCCGTCAGCGAGCTTGCCGGCTGGGGGATTCGGCGCAGCACTGAGGCCAATCAGCAGTCCGGCTATGTCCAGGGTGCGCTCGAGGCGGCGGCGCTTGCCGGCGGCAGCGTCTCCACCGAGGACGGCCTGGAGCGCACCTCGGACGGGATCCGGCGAGTCCTGGCGGCGGCGTCGGTCAGCTTTGTGGCCGGTGAGCATGATGCCACCGCCATCATCATTCAGGCTGACGGCACCTTCCGGCGCCGGGGTGAGGTCGTCGACGTGAGCGGACGGGGACTGCCCGGAGGAAGCTTCGGCTACTGCGCGATTCCGATCGCACAGCAGGGCGCCCAGCTCGGCTTCTTCCGCGTCATCCTGGCGACCTCGGCTCGACCGACCCGCGACCAGCTGCGAGTAGCCGCCCTGCTGGCTGCGCAGTGGACGCTACGACCGCTGCCGCGCTCGGCAATCAGAAGCCACCGAACCGACCCTGCCTCGACCTAGCGGTTCAGATAGGCCAGCACCGCACGCACCCGGCGATTGTCCTCGTCAGGGCCCAGTCCCATCTTGGTGAAGATGTTGGCTACATGCTTGGCCACCGCGGCGGTGCTGATCACCAACTTGTCGGCGATCTGCTGGTTGGCCGCGCCATTGGCCATCAAAGACAGCACCTCGAGTTCGCGCGGAGTGAGCCGGCCGAGCACCGGATCGCCGCGGCGGGAGTTCAGCAGCTGGCTGATCACCTCCGGGTCGACCACCACGCCGCCGGAGGCGACCAGCTCCACCGAGGCCAGGAAGTCCGCCACCCGTCCGACTCGCTCTTTCAGCAGATAGCCCAGCCCGGACGACGCCCCACCCTCCAGCAGGGTGGACGCATAGGCAGGCGCCACGTACTGGCTGAGCATCAGCACTGGCAGGCTGGGGTATTCGGCTCGCAGCTGGACGGCAGCATGCAGCCCATCGTCGGTCATCGTGGGTGGCATCCGGACGTCGGCGATCACCAGGTCGGGCAGGCCGTCCCCGTTCGCCAGCCGCCGGCATTGGGCCAGCAGCTCGGGGGCGTCGGCGGCTTCGGCGACCACCTGGTGCCCGGCCCGCTCCAGCAATCCGACCAGCCCGGCCCGGATCAGTGCGGCGTCATCGGCCACCAGCAGTCTCATCGGCGTTCTCCCACCCGCTCAGCGTAGGTCAGTCGGCAGCCCCGGTGCCGGGTTCGGGAAGACGGCGCGCAGATGGGTCGGCCCGCCGATCGGGCTGGTCAGCCAGCACTGTCCGCCGACGGCTTGGGCCCGCTCCATCAATCCGCTCAGCCCGTGGCCGGGCACGATCCGAGCGCCGCCGACGCCGTCGTCGAAGACCTCCAGCTCCAATGGATCGGACAGCTGCAGCTCGACCCGGTACCGGGTGGCCCTTGAGTGCTTGTTCGCATTGGTGAACGCTTCGCTGACCAGGTAGTACGCAGCCAGCGACACCGCCTCACCGGGTTCGGCGTCGCCGCTGACGACGACGTCCACCGCCACCGGTTGCCGGGACGCCAACTCGTGAACCGCCGCAGCCAGTCCGCGGTCGGAGAGGATCTGCGGGTGGATGCCGCGGACGGTCTCACGCAGCGCCGTCATCGCCGCCTCCACCGAGGCTTGGGCTGCGGCCAGGGCCTGTTTGGCCTCGGCGGTCTTTCCCTGGTCCAGGGCGTACTCGGCCTCGCCGAGGTGCAGGCTGAGCAGCACCAGGTGCTGCTGGGCGCCATCGTGCAGGTCCCGCTCGATCCGGCGCCGCTCCTGGGCGAAGACGTCCACCAGCTCGCGCCGGGACTCACGCAGCTCGTCCACCTTGCGGCTGAGCTCGGAATAGGGGCGCAGTTGTTGGTCGACCAGCGTGGCTTGGGCTGCGGCCAGCGCCCAGCCGATGTACAGCCCGATGATCAAGACGACCAGGAACATCACGACCGCCCAGACGGTGTCCATGGTCAGGCTCCGGGTGCTGATCCGGAACCAGGCCCACTGCCCGGTGCCGAGCACCAGCGCGCTGAGAGCCAGCCCTGGCACCAGGTCGAGGAGGCCGAACAGGACCGTCAACCCCCAGACGGCCAGGTTGCCTTCGCCGAAGCCCTGGGTATCCCACGGATGTCGGACTCCTGAGCGGGGGAGAGGAGTCAGGCGTGGCAGTCCGAGCAGCACTACCCGTGCGCGCTCGACATTCGCTGTCGCCCAGGCGACCAGTGGCAGCATGAAGAAACCGACGATGGCGGCCAGCAATGCCGACAGTCCCACCGCGATCGCGGTGGCGCAGTACAGCACCGCCCTCCAGCCGAGTGGGCTGATCAGCATCCGCAGCGGGTTGCGGGGTGGCGTCAGGATGACCCGGACGTCTACCTGGCTCGGATCGGTCACGATGGCCACCCTAGCCGCGCCCCTGCCCGGGGGCAGCCGTCCGGGCACTACCCGGTGGTAGTGCTGGCACTACCGCCAAGACGCCGCTGGGGACCCGTGTATCGGCCGCTGCGAGCGGCGAGGCTGGAGCCATGACCAACAGCAACTCCATGCTCTCTGCGCGCTCGATCTCGAAGAGCTTCGGCGACGTCCACGCCCTCGTCGACGTCAGCCTCGACATCCCGGCCGGACAGTCGGTATCGATTATGGGTCCGTCTGGCTCCGGAAAGTCCACCCTGCTGCACTGCCTGGCCGGCATCCTCAAGCCCGACCGCGGTGACATCAGCCTGGGCGGCGAGCCGGTCTCACTGTCCAGCGATGCGGCCCGGAGCCGGCTGCGCCTGGATCGGATGGGCTTCGTTTTTCAGGACGGCCAGCTGCTCCCCGAGTTGCCGGCGATCGAGAATGTCGCTCTCCCGCTGCTGCTTCAGGGACGTTCTCGCTCCGAGGCGTTCACCCGCGCCGGCGACTGGCTGGGTCGTCTCGGCCTGGCCGGCCTGGAGCGGCGCCGTCCCGGCCAGCTGTCCGGCGGCCAGGCACATCGGGTTGCGATCGCTCGTGCCTTGGTCGGGTCCCCGGCTCTGGTGCTGGCCGACGAGCCGACCGGCGCGCTCGACCAGGCCACGGGTGCGGAGGTGATGCGGGTGCTGACTGCTGCAGCGAAGGGTGTTGGTGCCAGCCTGGTGGTGGTCACCCACGACGCCAAGGTTGCGGCCTGGTGTGAGCGGCACATCGAGATCGTCGACGGCCAGGTGCTCACCGACTTCGCCCGGAGCGAGGCCGCCTGATGACCAAACTCACCAAGGTCGCTCCGCTGCTGTTGCGCGGACGAGTGTCTGCCGGTCACGGTCTGGTGGATCTGCTGGCCATCGCCGCCTTCACCCTGAGCAGTTGGTTGCTGCTGATCGTGCTGGCCGGAGTGAACACCTTCTATCAGCGGCAGCTTGTTCCGCCGGCTCCCTTCGTCCAGGCCCTCGGCGCGGATGCCGCTGCCGGGATCAGTCAGCTGGTGTTCTGGACCTGGCTGGCCGTCTGCGCCGGCATCTTGCTGATCGTTCCGGTGATGAGTCTGGGCGCGGGCGCTGCGCGGATGGGCGCGCTCGGCCGCGACCAGCGGTTGGCCACGCTGCGACTGCTCGGTATCACCGGCGGACAGGCGGTAGCGCTGAGCACGCTGGAGACCATGCTCTCGGCGCTCCTGGGAGCTGCCGTCGGCACCGTCGGATATCTGATCACTCTGCCCGGCTGGGCGTTGCTGAAGTTCGAGGCGACGCCGCTGTCGGCCTCAGAGATGCTGCTGCCGCCGGCCGCGATCGCCGGGGTGATCGCTCTGCAGGTTGCGTTGGCCGGGCTGAGCTCGGTGACCGGGCTGCTGCGGTTGCGGATCTCGCCGCTGGGAGTGGCGCGGCGCGAACCGCGCCCGGGCCTGAAGGTGTGGCGATTCCTGGCCGTCCCGGCCGCGCTCGTCGCGTGGCTCGTGGTGTCTCCGCTGCTCAGCTTCTCGCGCGACCTCACCATCGCAGCCTCGGTGGCGATGATCGGCCTGGCCATCTTCATGGGAGTGATCAACCTTGTCGGACCGTGGTTGTTGCAGCTCCTCGGGCTGCTGTTGAGCCGCTTTGGGCGGCCCAGCCTGCTGATCGCCGGACGGCGCCTGCTGGCCGACCCGAAGGGTGCCTGGCGTTCGGTCTCCGGCTTGGCCTTCGTCGGCTTCACCGGTGCCGCACTGATGAGCGTCCCCGGCGCGAACGACTCGGATCCGCTGACGGCGATTCTGACCGCGGACATCCAGACCGGCACCTACCTGACGGTGGTGATCGCCTTCCTGGTGGCGGCGGCCTCCACTCTGCTCAACCAGGCGTCCGCGGTGATGGACCGCCGGCAGGAGGTGCGTGAGCTGAGCAACCTCGGGGTGCCGTTGGCGCTGCACTCGCGTGTTCGGCTGATCGGCGTGGTTGCTCCGGCGGCGCTGGCCGCGTTCGGTGCGGGGGGAATGGCGGCGTTCTTCTTCGCGCTGATGCCCAAGCTCGGCACCAATGACATCGGCTACTGGAGCTTCACGGCAGCGATGGCCGTCGGGATCGCCTTGGTGTGGGCGGCCGGGGAGGCCTGTCGTCCGCTGGTCAGGGCGGCGGCGAACTCGGCTCAGACGGCTGACTGAGCTCACAGTGGACGTGGGCCCGGATGGGTCTGCGGGTGGTGGTCGGCAAGGCACAGCCGGCCACCACCGTTGCTGTGTCTAGACGCCGAGTTCTCGACGCAGCCGGGCAACGTGCCCGGTGGCCCGGACGTTGTATTGGGCCAACTCGATCCGGCCGGTGCCGTCGGCATCGACATCGATCACGAAGGTGGAACGAATCACCCCGGAGACCTGCTTCCCGTAGAGCATCTTGGTCCCGTAGGCGCCGTACGCGTCCAGTACCGCCCGCTCTGGGTCGGAAAGCAGGGGGAAGCCGAGGCTTTCCTTTGCTCGGAACTTGTCGAGCTTGGCCGGCTGATCCGGCGAGATGCCGACCACCTGGTAGCCGGCGGTCGCCAGGTCGGCCATGGCAGCGTTGAAGTCGACAGCCTCCAGGGAGCAGCCGGGGGTCATCGCCGCCGGGTAGAAGTACAAGATCACCCGGCTTCCGGCGAAGTCCGAGAGCGACACCGACTTCTGATCGGCGTCGGTGAGAGTGAAGTCCGGAGCGGGATCTCCCTTGGTCAGTTCAGCCATGACTTCACTGTAGGGGGTGCTGGCCGGCTGCTGCCGCCACCCCAGCTGCCGGTCGGCTCCAGGCCCGTCGAAGTGCGGTGAAAGGGCTTGTCAGAGCCTGGAATTCAGTCCCTGGCAAGGTGCCTTTGACTAGGGATTACTCTCTGCTAAAAGGTTACAGCAAAATAACGATTTGCCGGGTCCCGTCCACGGGGTCGGTTCAGGGGCTACAGTCCGAGCATCCCCCAACCGGGGGTCCGATCACAGAGAAGTGAGGACACATGTCACATGCACGCGTGACACGCGCTCTGGTCGCCGCCGCTTCCGCAACCGCCCTGCTTGCACTTGCCGCTTGCAGCACCGCCGCGACTCCAGCCGCGTCGGGGCCGGTATCCGGTGCGAGCGGTGGTACCGACGAGAAGTGCGCGGCCTACAAGGACTACGGCGATCTGAAGGGAAAGTCCATCTCGGTCTTCACCTCGATCGCCAGCGATTCCGAGGCCAAGCCGCATACCGACTCGTACAAGCCGTTCGAGGAGTGCACCGGCGCCACTATCAAGTACGAGGGCTCTCGTGACTTCGAGGCGCAGCTGCCGGTTCGCCTGAAGGCGGGCAATGCTCCTGACATCGCCTACATCCCGCAGCCGGGCCTGCTCGCGACGTTGGTCAGCGACTACCCGGGCAAGGTGTTCCCGGCGGGCGATCTGGCCACCAAGAACGTCGAGACCTACTACGACCCGGCCTGGAAGACCTACGGCTCGGTGGACGGCAAGTTCTACGCGGTGCCGGTGGGCGCCAACGTGAAGTCGTTCGTCTGGTACTCGCCGAAGGCGTTCGCCGACAAGGGCTACGCCGTGCCCACCACCTGGGACGAGATGATCGCCCTTTCGGACAAGATCGTCGCGGACAATCCCGATAGCGACGTCAAGCCGTGGTGTGCCGGCATCGAGTCCGGTGGCGCGACCGGCTGGCCGGCCACCGACTGGGTGGAGGACGTCATGCTGCGCGTCAACGGCACCGATGTGTACGACCAATGGGTCAATCACACGATCGCGTTCAGCGATCCCAAGGTCGTTGCGGCGATCGACAAGGTCGGCAGCATCTTGAAGAACGACAAGTACGTCAACGGTGGCTACGGCAACGTCAAGACCATCGCCACCACCTCGTTCACCGAGGCTGGCAGCCCGATCCTCGAAGGCCAGTGCTACATGCACCGCCAGGCGTCCTTCTACCAGGCCAACTGGCCCAAGGGCACCAAGGTCGGCCAGGACGGCGACGTGTGGGCGTTCTACTTCCCGAGCATGAGTGCCGACTCCAAGCCGGTTCTCGGTGGTGGCGAGTTCGCAGCAGCGTTCTCCGATCGTCCTGAGGTCCAGGCCTTCCAGGCCTACCTGGCCAGCCCCGAGTGGAGCAACGCCAAGGCTGACGCCACCCCCAATGGCGGCTGGCTCTCGGCCAACAAGAAGCTCGACGCCAACAAGCTGGTGCAGCCTGTCGACAAGCTCTCCTACGAGATCCTGACCGACCCGAAGGCGACCTTCCGCTTCGACGGTTCCGACCTGATGCCGGGTGCGGTTGGTGCGGGTTCGTTCTGGACCGGAATGACCGACTGGATCAATGGCAAGAGCACTCAGGAGATTGCTGATGCCATCGAGAAGTCCTGGCCGAAGAAGTAACGGCTAAGGTCCCGAAAACAGATGCGTTGGGTCCGGGCTCGCTGATCGCGGGTCCGGGCCCAACGCTCACTGCTGGCTATAGGAGAGACTCCAATGATGTGGCTGCTCAAGCCCGAGTCGATTCCCGAGAAGCTGCTGGTCATGGTCTTGGCGATCGCGCTCTTCGCGCTCGTCATGGGCTTGGTGCTCGCAGTGGTGGATCGTCCGCGCTTGCCCAAGTGGATCCCGGTCACCGGGTACTTGGGCCCCTCCCTGCTTCTGATCACCTTCGGCCTGCTCTGGCCGGGCGTCATCACCATTCGCAACTCCTTCTTCGACCGGCGCGGAGAGGAGTTCGTCGGGCTCGAGAACTACGGGATCATCTTCACCGATTCGGGCTTCCTGACAGTCTTGCTGAACACCTTCTGGTGGGTGCTGCTGGTGCCCAGCATCGCCACTGCGCTCGGGCTGGTGTACGCGGTTCTGGTCGACCGGTCCCGCTTCGAGAAGTTCGCCAAGACGCTGATCTTCCTGCCGATGGCGATCTCGATGGTGGGTGCCTCGATCATCTGGAAGTTCGTCTACGAGTACCGCGATCCGGGCGTCAGAGGCACCCGGCCACAGGTCGGCCTGCTCAACCAGATCGTGATCTGGCTGGGCGGCACGCCTCAGCAGTGGACGACTAATGCTCCACTGAACACCTTCATGCTGATCATCGTGATGATCTGGATCCAGGCAGGCTTCGCCATGACAGTGCTGTCGGCGGCGATCAAGGCCATCCCGGACGAGACCATCGAGGCTGCCCACGTCGACGGCGCCACCGGAATGCGACTGTTCTTCTGGGTGACGGTGCCGAGCGTCCGTCCGGCGATCATCGTGGTGCTCACCACGATCGCGATGGGGACGTTGAAGGCCTTCGATGTGGTGAAGACGATGACCGGAGGCAACTTCGGCACGTCGGTGATCGCCAACGAGTTCTACACCCAAAGTTTCGGCCGCAATGGTGAGAACATCGGCAACGCTTTGGCGGTGCTGCTGTTCTTGATCATCACGCCGATCATCATCTACAACCTTCGTCAGATGCGGATCTCGGAGGGGGAGCGATGAGTGACGAGACGCGTGTCGAGGAGCAGCGGAAGCTCACCCGCAAGGAGCAGCGCCAGATCGACGCCAAGAACCGGCTGAGTTCGCCGGCCGCATCGGTGATCGCGATCGTCGTCGCCGTCTTGTGGACGACGCCGACGGCCGGCCTGCTGGTGACCTCATTCCGAGAGCCGCAAGACATCAACCGCTCCGGCTGGTGGACGGCGCTCGCCAGTCCGAACTTCACCCTGGACAACTACTCCGAGGCGCTGGATACGCACAACCTGGGAATGTCCTTCGTGAACTCCTTCATCATCACGATCCCGGCGGTGATCATCCCGATCATCTTGGCGCTGCTGGCTGCCTACGCCTTCGCCTGGATCGACTTCAGGGGGCGCAACTTCCTGTTCGCCTTCGTTTTCTCGCTTCAGGTGGTGCCGATTCAGGTGACCCTGGTGCCGCTGCTGGGCCAGTACACCGCCTGGCATTTGCAGAACACCTTGTGGACGTTGTGGCTCTCGCACACGATCTTCGGCCTGCCGCTGGCGATCTATCTGCTGCACAACTTCATGAAGGAGATTCCGCGTTCGCTGATCGAGGCAGCACGAGTGGACGGGGCTGGACACGTCCGGGTCTTCTTCCAGGTGCTGTTGCCCCTACTGGTGCCGGCAATTGCCTCGTTCGGCATCTTCCAGTTCCTCTGGGTCTGGAACGACCTGCTGGTTTCGCTGACCTTCGCTGCCGCTGACGATGCGCCGATCACTCGGATCATCAACGAGATGGTGGGCAGCTTCGGCAGCAAGTGGTACCTGCTCTCGGCTGGTGCCTTCATCTCGATGGCGGTCCCGGTGGTCGTCTTCCTCGCGTTGCAGCGCTACTTCGTCCGTGGCCTGCTCGCCGGTGGTGTGAAGGGCTGATCGGAGCAGAGGTTGGGCCCCGGGCTTCGGCTCGGGGCCCAACGTCGATCCTGGGCCTGGCATAGGGTGGGCTCATCGGATTCGCAGGAGGACCAGATGACGGAGATCAGGAGCAAGGAGGCCATCGAGGCCGACATTGCGGCGGCCCGGGACCACCTTGCTGAAACCGTCCAGGATCTGTTCGTCCAGTTGCACCCCAAGGCCATCGTGTCCAACGCCGTGGCCGACGTGAAGGCACTCGGCTCAGCCCAGGTCTCCGCCGCCAAGCGGGAACTCACCAACGAAGATGGCTCGGTGCGGGTGGAGCGGGTCGCCTTGATCGGTGCCGCGGTCGCCGGCTCGATCGCCTTCTTCGCGGTCGTCCGCTCGCTGCTGCGCCGCTGACCGGGGCGATGGACGGGGTAGTGGCCCACCGCCCCAGTCGACACCTCAGCGCTTGACGAAGATGCGCTTCTTGGCCTGCGCCGATCGGAACACGCCGTCACCGGAGTAACTGAATGTCGCGGTGCGCTTGCCCCACTTGCTGGTCCTGGTGACCTTCACGGTGGCAACGCCCTTCCGATTGAGCTTCGCGCGGGCGCTGCGTCCGTCCAGCTTCACCTTGACCCAGCCGGACGCCGTGGCGACGCTCGACTTCACCGACACCACGAAGGTCGTCGTCCGGCGCCTTTTGGCCGAACCCTTCAGCTTCACCGAGAGGCTCGGCTTCGCCTTGGTGACGGTGAGGTTCACCGCTGCCTGGCTGGCGGAGAAGCCACCCTCGCCCGCGTAGCGCAGCTTCACCTGATGGTTTCCGGGCCGGACGAGCTTGGCCGGCAGGGTGATCGTTGCTGCTCCGGAGCGCAGGGCGGACGAGAAGCTGCGTCCGGCGAGGTCGGCGGTAACTGCACCGGTGGCCGTGGCCGGGCTGACGGAGATCCGAATGGTCATCGACCGGCCGTAACCCGCCGTCGTACGGGCTGCGGTGAGCTGGGTCGAGGTGCCGGAGGAAGTGCCGAACCGCGGTGTCCAGCTGGGGGCGGCCGGGTCGACCTTCGAGGACTCGAAGCGCCAGCCCTCGATCGAGCCGGCCGCCGGGTGATGTTCGGCGGCGCTGGTGGCGGAGTAGGCCCAGCGGTAGCTGACCTCACCGCCCTTGGTGGTCGGGTCGGTGGCATGCCAATACGACCAGTAGCTGTCGGCCACGTCGCGGCTGGGGTAGCCGTCGATGGCCGTGACGAAGCCCGTCCCGGTCGGGGTGAAACCGGCGCTGGTCAGGGCTTCCAGACCAGTCCCGAACTTCGACGCACATCCGCCTTGCTGCCTTCCCGTGTCCCGCTCAAGGACAACCCAGACCTTGCCGGCCTGGACGCAGGACGAGGCGCCCGCGTGGGCGTTCGCATCCGGGACGTCGCTGGTCACCGTCAGCACGAAGCTGCCGCTGAAGCTGCCCGCACTGAACGGCCACCGGTAGCTGCCGGCGCGGGAGAAGCTGACCGCACCCGCGTTCACCGTGGCCTCACTGGGGATGGTCGCAGCCCACTGCTTTCCTGCGGTCGTGGTCACTGTGGGTACCTCGACCCGGGCACCGCCGGCGACCGAGGCGAGGCTGAGTTCCTGCCCGGCCGCCGACACGGTCGCCGCGCTCAGGCCGCCGAGTGGAGACAGGTCGCGCAGGGCGTTGTCGTCGACGCGCAGCGAGGTCAGGCCGGTCAGGCCAGCCAAGGCCGTGACCGATCTGAGCCCGGCCTTGCTCAGGTCGAGGCTGCGCAGCGCGGTGAGTTTCGCCAGCGGTGTCAGGCTTCCCAGCGGGTTGCCGGACAGGTCCAGCGAGGTCGCCGCGGTGAGCAGCTCGGCGCCGGTGAGATCGCTGATCCCTCGGTTCGGGCACGAGGCCGAGGTGACCGCGGCGAGATCGGCCTGCGTGGGCACGCCGCCGTCGGGGAGTCCGGCCGCCTGGACGAGGCAGCCCCGCAGTCCGGAGTCGGGGATCTCGGCGGCGCCGCTGACCGGGTCGGTGACCTGCTGGGTGATCGAGCCGGAGAAGGAGGTTCCCTCGTCGGTGGCGACGCTGAAAGTCCATTCGTAGGCGCCCGGCTTGGGGTAGGAGACCAGACCGTCGTGCACCCGCACGCCGTCGGGGGCGGACACCTCGACCACTGCACCGGCGACATCCCGTGGCTGGGGCACGGAGACCGTCAGCTGGGCCGGAACCGCAGACGGACTGGCATGCTGCCAGCGGGCCTTCAGTCCCAGGTAGCCGAGCGTGGTGAGGTCCTTCAGCGGCGATAGATCCAGGATCTGGTTGGTCGCCAGGTCGAGATCGGTGAGCTTGGTCAGTTTGGCGAGCGCTCCCACCTCGCTGATCTGGTTGGTGTTGGCCCCCAGATTCGTCAGTTCAGTCAGCCCGCTCAGCGGCGATAGGTCGGACAACCGGTTGTTGTTGACATACAGCCGGGTGAGGCCGGTGAGTCCGGCAACCGGCTCGAGCGAGGTCAGCGAGGAGTTGTTGACGACCAGACGGGTGAGCTTGGTCATCGTCTGGACGCCGTCCAGTGAGCTCAGATCCGTCCCGGAGTGAGTGCTTCGCTGGGTCACCTCAAGGTCGGTGAGGTTCGTCAGTGGCGCCAAGACGGCGATCGAGCCGATCGGGTTGTAGCTCAGGCTGAGAGTCTCCAGACCGAGGAGCTCGGCCAGCGGGGAGGCATCGCTGACCGCGTTGCCGGGCAGTAGCAGCTTCTTCAGCCCGGTCAGCCCGGACAGCGGACGCAGGTCACTGATCGAGTTGCTGCTGAACACGAGCTCGGTGGCTCCGGTCAGGTGTTCGGCCCCGGTGAGATCGGAGATGCCCTTGCCGGTGCAGGAGACGGTGGTCAGCCCACTCAGCTGGGCGACGCTGAGTGGGGCGGACGCGTCCTGGCCGACCAGGTCGTTCAGGCAGGTCCGGAAGCCGTCGTCCGGGACCGCAACGGGTACCACCACGGGGGGAGCCTCGTCGACTCGCTGGGTGAGCTTGCCGGCGAAGTTGATCCCGTGCAGGCTGTCGATGCTGCTGAACGTCCACTCGTAGCTACCCGGCTTCGCGTAGCTGACCTTGCCGCTGCTGACGGTGATATCGGCGGGGGCGGTGGCGACCAGGGTCGAGCCATCCTTGATGACCACGGCGGGAGGGTCGGTCTCGACGGTCGCACGGGTCGGTGCCGCGGTGAGGGTCTGTCCGGTGGCGGTGAGCTTGGTGTAGCTCTTGTCCTTCAGCGGGGAGAGGTCCGCGATCTGGTTGCCGCTGAGGTCGATATTGGTCAACTGGCTGCCGACCGAGGCCAGCGGAGTGACGTCGCTGAGCAGGTTGTTGGTTGCCGTCAGGTTCCTCACGCTGGCATTTCCGGCCAGCGGGGCGAGGCTGCGCAGCGCGGCGTAGTTGGCGGTGATTGCGGTCAGTCCGGTGAGCTTCTCGACTCCGGCGAGGCTGATCAGCTTGGGCTTGGTGGAACTGAGGTTCTGCTGCAACTGAATGGTGCCGAGCTTGGGCAGGCTGCCCAGCGCCGTGATCGAGGTGATCTCGTTCATGGCAAGGTTGGCCGACGTCAGATTGGTCAGGGCCGAGATCGGCGACACATCGGCGATCGAGTTGCCACTCAGGCTGAGGCTGGTGAGTCCGGTGGCCAGATTCAGCCCGGTGAGGTCGCGGACGCCCTTGTTGCTACAGCTGAGCGCGCCGGTCAGACCGGCCAGCTGACCGGGGGTCGGCTGGAGGTCAGCGGCCTGGCCGAGCCGGCTGTTCAGGCAGCCGCGCAGGGCCGTATCCGGAATCGTGGCATCGGAGTCGGTGACGGTGACCGTCACCGAGCCGTTGAAGTAGAAGTCGTCGGGATCGCGGAACGACCAGCTGTAGCGGCCGGCGCTGGGGTAGCTGACGGTGTTGCCGCTGATCGTCACCCCGTCCGGGGCCGTCGGACTGAATTGCGTGCCGGCGGCGGAGGTGATCATCGGCACCATGGCGGCCACGCCCGTCGTGGCGTCCGGGGCGACCGCCTGCTGGCCGTGGCGGGTTCCCGAACCAGCGCTGTACTCGGGGAGCACGCTCAGTGCGGTCAGGTCACGCACCTTGTTGCCGGCCATAGTGATCGCGCGCAGCTTGGTCATCGATGCCAATGGGGCGATGTCGGCGATCTGGTTGTTCTCCAGGCCGAGGGAGAAGACCTTGGTGGCGGCGGCCAGCGGTGTGAGGTCGCTGATCGCGTTTCCGCCCAGGAAGAGCTTGGTCAGATTCGGCAGCGCCGAGGTGCCGGTGACGTCCTGAACTCCCTTGTCAGTGCAAGAGAGCTCGGTGATTGAGGCCAGCTGAGCTTCGGTGGGCTCAGCCTCGGCGTCCATGCCGAGCGTGGTGGTGACGCAGGTGCGATAGGCGCTGTCGGGCATCGTCGATGCAAAGGTGGGCGCAGCGTGCGCGAGGGTCGGACTGAGCCAGGGAAGGCCGAAGACGGCGAGGCTGGCAGCAACCGCGACTGCGAGCCTGGGATGGCGTGACATGTGAACCTTTCAGTACGGCTCACGCACGGCATCAAAGGCCACAAGAGTTGTTCAGTCCTGATTCCGCGCAGGAGCATGATCCGTTGGCGTGGGCTTCGGTCCGGCTCCTGCAGGAGGCAGTTACGGTTGCGGGTCAGCCCGGGGATCACACCCGGTTCTCCGCCCAACCCGTGGAGGCTATCAGGTGGCGGACGGTCGTCGCGGCACCGCTCATCCTGATTGACGCCGTGGCGACGGCGGTGCGAAAGCGGCTCCGGAAAAACGAAAATCCCCGGTGGTGGATCACCGGGGACTCTCTGTGCGCCGCCAGGGACTCGAACCCCGAACCCGCTAGTTAAGAGCCAGCTGCTCTGCCAGTTGAGCTAGCGGCGCGCGGAAAGTGACTCTACAACAACGTCGGCCCAGGTGCGAAATTGGGCGTCGCGGATGCGGGCAGGAGGACTTCGTCGGCCCGGTCACGGTGGCGACAATCGGCAGGCTTCGTCGAATCGACCTGGCCGTGACCAGCGCAGACGATAGCCTGGGTAGGTGAGTGATCAGCAACCGGCAGGACTGGAACGACGACTCAAGCGGGCCCAGCGACTCAACATTGCGCTGGTGGCGGCCTCGCTGTTCTTGCTGATGGTGGTGATCGCTCAGCAGAGTAACAGCATGACTCGGCTGGCGCCGCAGGCCGCCAGCCCGGTGGCCAGCGCTCAGACCGCGACCCCGGCCGGTCCGGCGACGTCGGCGGCTGCCGAGCCGGCCGCGAACGCTACTCCGCTGGCGGTCAAGGTGGCTCGCAACCTCAAGGACGACCCGATGGCCTGGGGCGACCCGAACGCGCCGCTGGTGATTGTGGAGTGGACCGATTTCCGCTGCCCGTTCTGCGCCTCCTTCGCCAATGCCACCTTGCCGGTGCTCTACCAGGACTACGTGAAATCGGGGAAGGTTCGCTTCGAACTGCATGACGTCGCCTTCTTCGGCGACCATTCGGTGGACGCCGCGGTGGCAGCCCGGGCCGCAGGAGCGCAGGGCAAGTACCGCGAGTACATGACGACGCTCTACGCGGCCGCCCCGCCCTCGGGACATCCGGACATGCCGAAGGAGAAGCTGGTCGGCTTCGCGAAGGCGGCCGGCGTGCCCGATATTGCGAAGTTCACCGCCGCCCTCGGGGATGCCACGCTACGCAGCCAGGTGACCGACTCGACGACACTTGCACAGACAATGGGCGTCAGCGGCGTCCCCTTCTTCGTGATCGGCAATCAGACGATGGACGGCGCCCAGCCGCTGGCCGTCTTCCAGCAGGTGATCGAGAAAGAACTGGCTGCGGCCAAATGACCGATGTCGGGTTGGTCGGCGCCTTCCTGGGTGGGGTCCTGACCCTGCTCAGCCCCTGCTCGGTGTTGCTGCTGCCGGCCTTCTTCAGCTACGCCTTCACCAGCGTCGGCGCGATGGCGTCACGGACGGCACTGTTCTACCTGGGACTGATCACCACCTTGGTGCCGCTGGGGCTGCTGGCCGGTGGGTTCGGGGCGCTGATCGCCGGCCATCGGGACCTGCTGATCCTGGTGGCCTCGTTGCTGGTGATCCTGCTGGGCCTGGTTCAGCTGCTCGGAGTGCCGCTGCCCGGACTGGCCAGGTCCGGTCAGTTGGCCGGGACGTCCGGGCTGGCGGTCTACCTGCTCGGCACCGTCTACGGGGTGGCCGGCATCTGCGCGGGACCGATCCTCGGCTCGGTGCTGGCGCTGGCGGCGATCGGCGGCAGCGCGCTGTACGGCGGGCTGGTGTTGCTGGTGTTCGCGGCCGGGATGGTGCTGCCGCTATTCCTGCTGGCTCTGCTGTGGGAACGAATCCCCGGTCTGCAAGGGCTCTTGCGGCCACGCGAGCTACAGATCGGACGCTGGCGCAATACCTGGACCGCCGTGATCGGAGGGCTGGTCACCGTCCTGCTCGGTGTGCTGCTGCTGGTCACCGACGGCACTCTGGCCGCTCCCGGGCTGCTGGATGCCGGCAGCCAGGTGAACCTCGAAGCTCACGTGCTGACCGCGGCGCAGCACATCCCCGACCTGGCCGCGGTCGCCGTGGCCGCTGCAGTGCTGATCGGGGTGTGGCTGGTCCAGCGGCACCGACAGGCGCGCGCCGCAGCTGGAACCGATCAGCAGCGCTGAGTCAGCCGCGTCCGTATCTGCGGACGTGGGCGATCCGCTGGCGACGCAGCTCGTCGAGTTCGGCATCGGGCAGCGGTTCCAGCTCGCGTCCCAACGCCAGCTGGAGCAGATGGTCGGCCAGTTCGGGGTTGCGGGCCAGCACTGGGCCATGCGGATAGGTGCCGATCACAGTGCCCTGGACGGCGCCGTCCACTCCGTCGTTGGCGTTGCCGATCCCGATTTCGACGCGGGCCAGCGGGGTGGCCAGCGGGCCGAGAGTGGTGAAGCCGCCATGATTCTCGAAGCCGGTGATCAGCGTTTCGGTGCCATCCGGCTTGGTCCAGTGGGTGAGGATCTCGCCGACGGCCCGGACGTCGCCGCGCCGGGTATCGACATCGATCAATCCGAGGCCCTCGATCACCTCGTCATGGTCACCCACGGTGAAGGTGTTGCCGACGATCTGCAGGCCGGCACAGACCGCGAACAGCACCGCACCCCGCTCGACCGCACTGAAGATGTTGCCGTCGGCCTTGAGCCCGTTGACCGCCGATATCTGGGCGGCGTCCTCGCCCCCACCGAGCAGGTAGACCGCACCATCGGCAGGCACGGCGTCACCGGGTTCGATGATCTCCACGGTGGCGTCGATGCCGCGGCGCAATAGCCGTTGGCGCAGCACCATCGCGTTGCCGCGGTCGCCATAGATGCCGAGCAGCGACTGGTAGACCAGGACGATCTTCACCGGTGTCATCGCAACCCCGCCATCTTCAGCAGTGCCTGGAACGGGGTGTAGGTGGCGATCACGTCCACGGCGGCATCGCGCTCGCCGAGGGCGGCCCGCAGGTCGGGCTCGATCTCGTGCTCGACCTCGGCGTAACTGAGCCGCACGGCCAGATCCTGTGCCCGGGGTCCGGTGCAGATCACGTGTCGCCCGGCCAGCTGCTCGTAGTCGACGTCCCACAGCCAAGAGACATCCTTGCCGTCGGCGGCGACCGCGTCGATGGCAAGGATCACCGGATCGGAGGTGGCCAGCGGCAGCGCCTCGGCCCAGCCCGCCGGGTTCTTGGCTAGCAGCAGCCGGGCAGTGGTGCTGCCGAAGCTGGTGGTGGCGAAACGTCCGGCCGGTGAGGTGACAGTGTGCATGCCGGCCAGCGCGTCGTCCAACCCGACGCCGAACTCTATGGCGGCAGCCAAGGCGCAGGCGGCATTGGAGACGTTGAACGATCCGGGCACCTGCAGATCGGGCTGAACTGCCTCACCACTAGGCAGGATGATCGTCTTGTCGGCCACGCGGTAGTCCGCGGACGGCTGAGTCAGCTCACAACCGGGGCAATCCCAGCGATCGCGTCCCTCGGCCGGAACCCGCACCAGCAACGAGCCGCAGGCCGGGCACAGCGCACCGTCGGCATGCCAGACGGTGTCGGTCTCGACCCAGATGACTTTCGAGGCCGTCTCGGCCGACCAGGTGACCAGGGGGTCGCAAGCGTTGGCGATGATCGTCGGGCCGTCCGCGTCGGCGGCTTCCAGCGCCAGCCGCCAGGATCTGCCCAATGCCTTGATCTCATGGTGGCGGTCGAGCTGGTCGCGACTGAAGTTCAGCAGCACCAGGATCTCCGGGCGGGCATGTTCGATCATCGCCGAGACCACTCGCTCATCGGTCTCCAGGACGGCGATGTCGGCCTTGCGTGCCTGGCTGAGTGCCGATGCGATGCCATAGCCCAGGTTCGCCCCGTCGGCATTGGTGACCAGGCGGGCCGCATCGGTACCCAGCCCGGTACGCACCGCGGCCGCCAGCAGATGAGTGGTGGTTGTCTTGCCGTTGGTGCCGGAGACGGCCAGGACTCGGCGTCCGCGCAGCAGATCGGCAAAGGCCGACGGCGCCAGCCGGGTCAGGATCTGACCGCGCACTGAAGCGCCGGAGCCCTTCCCGGCCAGCCGAGAGCCGAAGGCAGCCACGTTACCGGCCAGGATCGCCGTGCCCAGCCGCAGCCGGTTCGGCAGGCTCGGTGGCACCAGCACGCCGCGGGTGCTGAGGGTGCGGGTCATGTCGCCCATTGTGCCTGACGGTTCAGCGAGCCTGCTCAACCGGCGCGACCTGGACGTAGTCGGGGAACTTGGCGGTGCGTCCGGCACCGGAGCTTGTCCGCTGCAGCCGGCGACCCAGCCAAGGGGCCAGGTGGTCGCGGCCCCAGACGAGGTTCCAGTCGATGGACTCGCGGAAGTTCAGTGGTGGTGCCGGCGGCAGGGGAGCATCCCAGTCCGGGCGGCTGGGCTCCAGGCCGAGGCCGACCAGGGCAGCCTGGGCGACCAGCTCGTGACCGTCAGGAGTCAGATGCAACCGATCCTCATGCCACATCCGCCAGTCGCGAATCACCGGCAGGTTCCAACCATCCACCAGGTAGGCGCCGTGCTTTCGTGCGATCCCGATCAGGTTCAGGTTGTACACCGCTACCCGCGGACGGGTGAGCTTGATCACCGGCGACTCCCGCGGGTCGGCTCCCAGACCGAGCAGGACGTCCGTGCCGGCCTCACGGAACCGGATCACCGCCTGCTCGACGTCGGCGGCCATCTGATCGGGGTCGGCGCTGGGCCGCAGCATGTCATTGCCGCCGCCCCACAGCGAGACCAGGTCGGGCTTCAGGGCCAGCGCCGGCTCGATCTGTTCGGCCAGGATCTGGCCCAGCAGCCGCCCTCGGATGGCGAGATTCGCATAGCGGATGGGTTCACCGGCCCGGTTCGCCAGGTGCTGGGCGAGTCGATCGGCCCAGCCGATGGGCGTGCCGCCGGCATCGAGATCCTGCAGACCTTCTGTCATCGAGTCGCCGAGTGCCACGAATGAGCGCCATCGGGGAGTCGCCGTCACCTGCCACCGTCCTTGTCCACGAGTCGCCTTCAACCTAGCGCGGTGCTCGGACGTGCCCGGCCCGACCCCGCTATTTCGGTCAGTGCCCGTTCCTAGGATGCCAATGTGGCTACACACTTCTACACCGCCTCCTCACTGGACGGGTTCATCGCCACCGATGAGCACGGCCTGGAGTGGCTGCTCGCCCAGGACTTCGATCAGGACGGACCGATGGCCTATCCCGAGTTCATTGCGGGCATCGGCGCGCTAGTGATGGGATCATCCACCTACGAGTGGTTACGGCGGAACCAAGAGACCTGGGAGTACGCCCAGCCCACCTGGGTGTTCACGCACCGTGCCTTGTCAGTCCCCGATAGTGCCGATGTCCGCTTCGTGGCGGGCGCTCCCGGCGAGGTCTTCGACGAGATCGCCGCTTCGGCGAACGGCAAGGACGTCTGGGTGGTCGGTGGGGGAGACCTCGCCGGCCAGTTCGGAGAGGCAGGTCTGCTGGATGAGGTCTGGGTGCAGTTCGCACCCGTCCTGCTGGGCACCGGCAAGCCGCTGTTCACCCGCGCCCTCGACCTCGACCTGATGGAGGTCGCCCGCAACCGCGATTTCGTCTGCACTCGTTACCGCGTCCGCGCCGAGCGCTGACACCAACGGCCCGGCTCGCGTGCGGACGGCTTCGTCGCCCTCCACAGTTGTGCGGTAGCCCCTTTCCGGCAGCCAAGGGCCAGTGCGACAGTGTGGCGATGGGGATACCTGTCGATGCGGTCGACTTCTTCGCTGAGCTTGAGGTGAACAATGAGCGCGGCTGGTGGATCGCCAATCAGGATCGCTGGCGCCGGGTCGTCCGCGACCCGATGCAGAAGCTGTGTGATGACCTGGCCGACGAGTTCGGCGATGCGAAGCTCTTTCGGCCGCACCGCGACGTGCGGTTCTCCGCGGACAAGTCGCCCTACAAGATCCATCAGGGTGCGGTGGTGCTCACCTCGACAGGAGTCGGCTACTACGTCCAGATCAGCTCCCAGGGGCTGCTCACCGGCGGTGGCTGGTACCAGCCGGCTCCTGAACAGATCACGGCCTACCGCGAGGCTGTCCTCGATGACGACGCCGGGGCGGAGCTGGCAGGCATTGCCGCGCAGCTCGAGCGCGACGAGGTGGAACTCGTCGGCGAACGGCTGAAGACCGCACCCCGCGGTGTTGACCCTCGGCATCCGCGCATTGCGCTGCTCCGTCACAAGACCCTGCTGGCCAGCGTCGAACACGCCATTCCGGACTGGCTGGAGTCAGAGGAACTGCCCGAGCATGTGGCTCAGGAGTGGCGGACGTATCGTCCGCTGCTGGAGTGGTTGGGGTCGCACCTCGTCCTCGCCGAGGCCGGGAGGTAATCGAACCGTCCCGTCTGGTGAATGCGAAAGCCCTCCTCCAGCGACCGGAGAAGGGCTTCGATTGGGGTGAGTAACGGGACTCGAACCCGCGACCACCTGGACCACAACCAGGTGCTCTACCAACTGAGCTATACCCACCATGCACTGCCTGCCCGTTAGGGCTGGATTAGCTTAGCGGCTTGCCCGGGCAGAGCAGAAATCAACCGTCCCACAATCTGCCCGGGACGGCGGAGCAGCGGTCGCGCTCAGTCGGCGGTCGGAGCCGGACGTCCCCCGGCCAGCGAACCCTGGTGTCGAGCCGAGATCTCGCGCAGCACGTCGGTGGCATAGCCCGGGCTCGGCACGAACAGCGCCTCGCGGTAGTAGCGCAGCTCCTCGATCGACTCGGTGATGTCAGCCAATGCGCGGTGGTTGCCGTTCTTGGCCGGCGCATTGTGGTACGTCCGCGGATACCAGCGGCGCGCCAGCTCCTTGAGGCTGGAGACGTCGACATTGCGGTAGTGGACGTGGGCCTCCAGCGTCGGCATGTCCCGGGCGAGGAAGGCCCGGTCGGTGCCGATCGTGTTGCCGGCCAGCGGAGCCCGGCGCACCTCGGGCACGTGCTCGCGGATGTAGTCGAGCACCTTCTGCTCGGCCTCAGCCATCTCCAGGCCTGACTCCAGCAGCGGCAGCAGGCCAGAGTTGGCATGCATGCTGCGGACGAAGTCGGACATCTGAGTCAGCGCCTGCGCTGGAGGCTTGATGACTACCTGAATGCCATCGCCCAGCACGTTGAGTTCGGCGTCGGTGACCAGAGCAGCCACCTCGATCAGCGCATCAGTGTGCAGATCGAGACCGGTCATTTCGCAGTCGACCCAGACCAGTTTGTCGTTCACCCGTCCACCTTATTGCCATCTGCGTGGCGGTCGTTGCCACGACCGCTCAGAATGGAACCCCTCGCCGCTAGGCTAAGCATTGACGAACTGGGAGGACGCGAGCCGAAATGGCCAAGAAGCCGCAACTGGACGCGACACCACTCGACCTCGAGGTCAACCTGCGCGAGTTCATCGATGAGCTGGTCGCCAAGGGCTACTCGGTGACTGGTGGAGAGGGTGCCGACCCACAACTGATCGACCCAGGCGGCCGGGCCGTCCTCACCTGGCAGGAGGACTACCCCTACAAAGAGCTGATGGATCGCGAGACCTACGAGCAGGAGAAGTACCTGCTGCAGATCGAGCTGCTGAAGCTCCAGTACTGGGGGCAGGACACCGGCCTGCGCAACATCATCGTCTTCGAGGGACGCGATGCCGCGGGCAAGGGAGGCACCATCAAGCGCTTCACCGAGCACCTGAACCCGCGCGCCGCTCGGGTGGTGGCGCTGGCCGCGCCGAACGACCGTGAGCGCGGCCAGTGGTACTTCCAGCGCTACATCCAGCACTTCCCGACAGAAGGCGAGATCGTCTTGTTCGACCGCTCCTGGTACAACCGGGCCGGCGTCGAGCGAGTGATGGGTTTCTGCTCCGATGAGGAGTACCAGGTCTTCATGAAGCAGGCGCCGGAGTTCGAACGGATGATCGTGGACGCCGGGATTCACCTGACCAAGTTCTGGTTCTCGGTCACCCAGCGCGAACAGCGGACCCGCTTCGCGATCCGCCAGATCGACCCGGTGCGGCGCTGGAAGCTGTCCCCGATGGATCTGGAGTCATTGGGTCGTTGGGACGCTTACACCGCGGCCAAGGATGCGATGATCGCCGCCACCGACACCGATCATGCTCCGTGGATGTCGGTGCGCAGCAACGACAAGAAGCGGGCCCGGCTGAATGCGATGAAGTTCTTCCTCAGCCAGTTCGAGTACGAGGACAAGAACTACGACGTGGTCGGCACGCCCGATCCTCGGATCGTCCATCGCGCCCGGGATATCAAGGCCGACTAGGTGGTTCGCGCGGTGCAGGACTGATCAGCCGCGGTCGCTCACGGTGATCCCTCTGGCCCGCGAGGCGCGAATGGCCAGCAAACCGACCGCTACGAACACCACCAGGATGGCCAGGCAGTACAGGCCCACCAGCGAGTAGCCCTGCGCCGGGTCGAGGAACGGATAGGGGACCCACCCATCGGTGGCCCCACGGATCAGCACGACGGTGATCCACAGCGCCGGATAGGTCAGGATCAGCGGCAGCTGCCTGGCTTTCAGTGCGGGACGGTCGCCGACCAGCAGCCAGTCGGCGATCGCCACCACCGGCGTCACGATGTGCAAGACGGCATTGGCCCACGGCAACGGCACCCCGCCGGCCGCGCCGAGCGGAGCGAGCAGGGTTGCATAAACCAGCCCGACGATCACCAGACAGGTGACCGCCAATGCGCGCAGGGTTCCTAGCCAGATGCTGCTTCGCCGCTGCTCGACGCCGGTCAGGGCGGCCAAGACCCAGGCGAGGGCGCCGATCAAGTTCGACTGCACGGTGAAGTATCCGTAGAGGTTGAACGGGTTCACCTGGGTTCGGGTGGCCGCCTCGAGATGGGTGGCGACGACCGCGGCCACGACGGCCGCAGCAGTGAGCAGCCGGACGATGCTGACCGCGCGCTGTGCCGTCCGCGTCATTCGCGATCCCTTCAGTCGTCTGCTCTGTGCGCTCACCATAGCCACAGCCGCGACGGTGACGGCGGGGTACTCCTACCCCCTGCCGATACCGACCACGCGCTGCCGGAGGAGGGCTGGATCGTCCAGATCGGGACGGGCACGGCCGGCTGGCGGCGGGCGCTCGCTGAACCTGCCCCCTCCGGGGCAGCCCACATCCCCCTGGGGGCAGGTGCTCTGAGATCGCACTCGAGATCCGGCTCCGCGGTCTGACGGTGGCTGACGCTGTGGCCGGCAGCCAAATGGGGCGGCGATCACAGTGTCTGTGACCATGCGGGTTGACCGGACAGCCGTGAGCCCGGCTCTCTGATCGGTCGCCGGGACCGTCCGAGCGAGGGTCTGGAACTCTGGCGGCCCGGGCCGACCTGGCCTACGGGTTCGATCCTGCAGCCGCACACGATCTGGGCTGAGTCGGTCGAGGGCAGAAATCGCACAGCACTGTGTTCGTTCAGGCCGGGCTCATGGCGGCCTGAACGTTTGCGATCACTTGCTCGCCCAGGCGTTGGCGGGACTCCTCGCTGAGGCCGGAGATCGCCCGCGGGAAAACCACTCGCGGGAGCCCGGCGTAGTCGGCGTAGACATCCTCGCCGGCGGCCAGGTCGAAGATGGCCACGTTGTCACCGCGGGTGATCCAGTCGCGGAAGGCCGCGTCGTTGATCACTCGCCCACCCGAGGCCTGCAGCAGGATCGCATCATGCAGCAGGGCCAAGTCGTCCTCGCCGATCAGCGGAGTGCCGGTGGGGCCGGTCACCACTACGACGTTGGCTTCGCCGAATGCGGCCGGCCGGGCTGCTCGCAGCACTCCTTTCGCCTCCCAGGCCGGCTTCGGTGAGCGGGACAGGTGGGAGACCTGCATGCCGTAGGCCAGTCCGAGGTTGGCCACGGCGGAACCGAGCGCCCCGAGCCCGACGATGAGCAGCCGCTTGCCGAACAGCTCGTGCGAGTCGGCTCGCCACGGCACCGGTGCGAACCCGCGGGCAACGGCCACCAGTTGCATGAAGATCACCTCGGCGGTGGTCTCGTCGCTGTAGTCGGCGACGTTCGAGGTGGAGATGCCGCGCTCGCGCAGTGCCCCAACATCGATGCGCCCATAGGAGGTGCCGCACAGGGCGACATGCTCCAAGGCGGGCAACCGGCTCAACTCAGCCTCGGTGAGCGGCGTCGCGGTCGAGATCAGCAGGATCTGGGTGTCCTCCCCGGCCTCGGCGAGCTCGCCCCCGGCCAGCTCCGCGAGCCGCTGAAGCTCGGCCGGACGCAGCGGAAGCTCGCCGATCCGGGCAACACGTGTCAGTGGGGTCATGCGCCGAACCCTACTCATCGCTTCTGACGTCCATCGGCAGGCGGTGACCCGACCCTTCTCGGTCGCGAAACTGGTCGGTAACCGCGCCATAACACGGCAGCGGTACTTCTTGATCGGGTCGAGTCGGACTCGGCCACGAGGAGGGTCATGTTCGCTCGGCAGAGCGTCAACGGGCACAGCTATCAGTTCGAGTCGCTGGTGGAGCTGATGGCCAAGGCCACCCCGAAGCGTTCCGGGGACGAACTGGCCGGTGCCGCGGCGTCGTCCGAGGCGGAACGGGCTGCCGCTCAGCGAGCGCTCTCCGAAGTGGAGTTGCGCACCTTCCTGAACGAGGCGGTAGTTCCATACGAGACCGACGAGGTCACTCGGCTGATCATCGACTCGCACTCCACCGACGCGTTCGCGCCGGTGTCCCACCTGACCGTGGGCGGATTCCGGGATTGGCTGCTCGAGGTGATCAGCCGCCCCGACCCGTCCACCACGCTCACCGCACTGGCCCCGGGCCTGACCCCGGAGATGGTGGCCGCAGTCAGCAAGATCATGCGCAACTCCGACCTGATCGCCGTCGCCCGCGCCTGCCGGGTGACCTCGGCGTTCCGCACAACTCTCGGCCTGCCCGGACGGCTGACCACCCGGCTGCAGCCGAATCACCCCACCGACGACCTGCGCGGAGTAGCCGCATCCATCCTGGACGGCCTGCTGCTCGGCCAGGGTGACGCCGTGGTCGGGATCAACCCGGCCGGCGACTCGCCGCAGGTTGCCGCCGACCTGCTCGGCATGCTGGACGAGATCCGCACCGGCTACCAGATCCCGATGCAGTCGTGTGTGCTGGCCCACATCACCACCACGATCGGTCTGATCGAGGCCGGCGCTCCGGTCGACCTGGTCTTCCAGTCGATCGGCGGTACCGAGGGCACCAACACCTCCTTCGGTGTCACCATCGACCTGCTGCGTGAGGGAATGGCCGCCGGCCAGTCACTGGGCCGCGGCACCGTCGGCAACAACCTGATGTACTTCGAGACCGGCCAGGGCTCCTCGCTGAGCGCCGGAGCCCACCTGGGTACCGGCGGCCACCCGGTCGACCAGCAGACCCTCGAAGCCCGCGCCTACGGCTTGGCCAGGGAGTTCTCGCCGCTGCTGCTCAACACGGTGGTCGGCTTCATCGGCCCGGAGTACCTCTACGACGGCAAGCAGATCATCCGGGCGGGCCTGGAGGATCACTTCTGCGGCAAGCTGCTCGGCGTCCCGATGGGGGTGGACGTCTGCTACACCAACCACGCCGAAGCCGACTTCGACGACATGGACACCTTGCTCACTTTGCTCGCCGCCGCCGGAGTGAACTTCGTCATCACGGTTCCGGGGGCCGACGATGTGATGCTCGGCTACCAGTCGCTGGCCTACCACGACGCGCTGGTGATCCGGCACGCGCTGGGGCTGCGGCCGGCGCCGGAGTTCGAGAGCTGGCTGCAATCCCAAGGCATCGCCGAGCCGGACGGGACCGTCCGCGGCCTGGAGCTGGCCGGCTCGCCGCTGCTCTCGCTGACCGGAGTCGCCCGGTGAGCCCCGACGAGTTGACCACCGACCTGTGGGCCCCGCTGCGAGCCACCACTCAGGCCCGGATCGGCCTGGGCCGGGCCGGAATGAGCCTGCCGACCTCGGCCGTGCTGGAGCTGCAGGAGGCGCTGGCCGCCGCCCGCGACGCGGTTCATGTGCCGCTCGATGTCGCCGCGCTGCTCCCCGAACTCGCCGGCCTCGGTCTTGGGGATCCGATCGTCCTGACTTCGCAAGCCCCTGATCGCAGCGTCTACCTGCGTCGCCCCGACCTCGGTCGGGCGCCGGCCCGGCTGGACGGGCTGCCGTCCGGCAACTGGGATCTCGCTCTCGTGATCGCGGACGGCCTGTCGTCCAAAGCGGTCAGCGAGCACGCCGTCCCGACGTTGGAAGCGCTGATCGCCGGCTTCGACCCGTCCTGGAGGGTCGCGCCGCCGGTCCTGGTCACCCAGGCCCGGGTCGCCATCGGTGACTGGGTGGGGCAGGCGCTGGGTGCCAAGACGGTGCTGGTGCTGGTGGGGGAGCGTCCGGGCCTGTCGGTGGCGGACAGTCTCGGCATCTACCTGACGCACGCACCGAAACCCGGACGCACCGATGCCGAGCGCAACTGCATTTCCAACATCCACCCGCCCGACGGTCTCAGCTACTCCGCTGCCGCAGCGACCACGCTCAGCCTGGTTCGTGGCGCACGAGCCCTGGGCGTGTCGGGAGTGGCGCTGAAGGACACCGGCTCGTCTGCTGAGCTGGGCTCGTAACCGGAGGGGCGCGCCCAGCCGCAGCCTGCCGGAGCGCGGCGGCCAGTAGGGGCCCCGGCGGTGCCAGCGTGGAAGCGGAGCGAGAAGGCTTCCGTCACTGCCAGCGACCGGGTGCACTCGCAAGCCCGAGTCTGGCCCCGACACGCCGCGGGTGGCCCGCAAGCCGGGGCGAATCGGTCCACAGTGCTGAGCGGTGCCAACGTGACGCGCGCCCGTGAGATGAATCGCCCTCTCTGTGGGGCGGTTCACCGCGGGTCGCACCATTCTTCGGGGTCTCCGGTGCATTGGGTTGCACTGGGTACGCGGCGCGATCGGGGGGCTGTGCTGTCGGAACGTGCGTTGTGTGGGCGCTGTGCCGGCGAGGATGCTCCGCACGGACTCTTGCCACCTGGTTCGCAGCGGACGTGCTGAGGTGGGCCCGGCCAAGCCTGACCCACCCGGGCTACTCCGACGGGGGCCGAGCCGTGGCTCGACCCCCGCCTCGGTCTGGGTCTTCAGTCGTCGGTCTTGAGGCCGCCGTTCAGGGCGTACTCCTCCTCGGGGGACAGCACCAGGACGTGGCGTCCGTGGATGGCGAAGTAGGCCAGCGCCAGCATGTAGAGCACCACGACGGTGTAGATCGCGATGGTGTAGGCCGGGTTGGCCAACACCCCGACGAAGATCGCCAGCGCCAAGACGCCGGCTATTGCGGCTCCGGTGATGCCGAATGGGCTCAGGTGTGGACGGCTGGCATGGGGCGATCTGATCCGCAGGATCACGAACGAGGCCATCTGCAGCAGGTAGGACAGCACCGCACCCCACACCGCGATGTTCAACACGACCGAACCGGCCTCGCTGCTGCCGTAGCGCACGACGAACAGTGAAGCGAACCCGATCACCGCGCCGACGATGAGCGCCAGGTACGGCGTCTGCCGCTCGCCGGTCAGCGAGAGCATCTTGGGGTAGTAGCCGGCGCGCGACAGTGAGTACATGTTGCGGCCGTAGGCGTACATGATGCCCTGCACGCTGGCCAGCAGGCCGATCAGGGCGAAGGCCGACAGCACGGCGGCCGCCTGCTCGCCCACCATGGCCCGGAAGCCGTCCAGCAGTGGCTCGCCTGCGCCGCCGATCGCGGTGGCCCCGAGGACGCCCGGGTTGAGCACCACGACGATCACGCCGGTCAGAATCAGCGTCAGCATGCCGCCGCGTCCGGCGCGCGGGATGTCCCGCTCGGGGTTGTGTGCCTCTTCGGCGGCCAGCGGGAGTTCTTCGATGCCCAAGAACAGCCACATCGCGAAGGGCATCGCGAACAGTACCGGGGTCCAACCGAACGGCAGGAAGGCGGAGTTGCCCGCGGTCGGCGCAATGTCGAACAGCGAGCCCAGGTTGAGCTGACCGGAGAACGCCGCCATCACGCCGAACAGCACCAGGATGCCGATCGAGATGAACGAGACCACAACGGCGAACCTGAACGAGATCTGCGCTCCGGTGGCGTTGAGGGCCACGAAGACCGCATAGAGCAGCGCCCACCAGACCCACACCAGGCCGGCGTCGGCCAGGCTGAAGCCGGTCAGGGTCTTCATGATGGAATCGGCATAGCCTGCGGAGAAGTAGATGACCACCGCTGCGGTCATCACGTACTCGATGGTCTCGGCGAGGCCGGTGATGAAGCCGCCCCACGGGCCCATGGCCGCCCGGGCGAAGGAGTAGGCGCCTCCGGTGTGCGGCATGGCCGATGCCATCTCCGAGATCGACTCGATCATCAGGACGTACATGGCCACCACAATCAGTCCGGCCAGGACGAAGCCGCCCCATCCTGCGCTCGCGATGCCTGCATTCCAGCCAGAGAAGTCGCCGGAGATGACGGCAGCCACCCCCATGCCCCACAGGCCCCAGAAGCCGGCCGTGCGCTTGAGCTTGCGCTTCTCGAAGTAGTCGGCCTCCGCGCGCTGGTAGGTGACTCCCGATACCGCGACTGTGTCAGAGTCGTCGTCGGTGACCGTGCTCATCTGTGTTCCTCTCTCAAGTGGCCCGAAAATGCAGAATCGGCGCCGATGCATCGGCGCCGATTCTTGGAAGCTAGACCCACCTGATCAGGCCTGATGCCGAGTCCGAGGCCGTTAACGGCCTCGTTACCGCGGGTGCTCACTTCGTAACATCCACGGGCTCACCGCAGATGGCTGGCACGCAGCTGGGGCAACACCATCGCCCGCTGGTGGTCGGCCTCGGCCAACTCCCGGCGAAGCTCGTGGGCGCGGACGGCCCGCTCCCGCTGCACGGTCAGTCGGAACTCATGGTCGGCCGCTGTGCGCTGAGCCCAGTCGAACAGGGACGAGCCCAAGCGTCCGATGGCGTACACGATGCTGCGGCGTACCGAAAATACGGGTGGATGGGTGGAATCGCTGAGAATGGACATGATTGTGCCTTCGAGGTTGTTTTGGGCATGGCAAAGTGCATCGAAGAATGCATGCGAAAACGGCGGCCGAGAATGACGACGTGGTCAGGCCGTAGTGACGTGGATTGAGTGCGCGGGGCCGCCGAGATTCAGGCGGTTGCCACTATCTCCCCTAGCGGGGGTCGGATTCAGCGCTGCTGGGCGCTGCCAGCGGTCACACCGATGAGGTCGGCGACTGCGGTTGTGGGGCAACCCATCCAACCTCTATTGATTCTCAACACCATCGGCCGACCTCCTTTCATTCGTGTGCCGTGCGTCGAATACGTTAGCCCAAATGTGTCGGACAATGCAAACCTGGCGCACTCGGATCTGGTGAGGCTGCGCAGATTTCTCCAGCAAGGTCCGCCAAGGACGGGCTCGGCTGCGGTAGCGTCACGGTGAATCCGCACGGATAGGCAGCGAAATGAGAGCTTTCGAGCTGGCCGGTTGCGAGCTGGGGGTGGCCACGGCGGCCACCCAGATCGAGGGTGGCGACGTCGACACCAACTGGCACCGCTGGGCAGCGGCCGGACGCATCAGCGACGGCTCGTCGCCATCCCGGGCGTCCGGGCATTGGCAGCGCGTGGCCGAGGACACCGCACTACTGGCCGAGCTGGGCATTCGGCACTACCGGATGGGCATCGAGTGGGCTCGCGTCGAGCCCAGCGATGGTGTCTGGGACGAGGTGGCCATCGCGCACTACCGCGACGAGGCCGCCGGGCTGGTCGCCGCAGGCGTCCGTCCGCTGCTCACACTGCACCACTTCAATCTGCCTGGCTGGCTGGCCGACACCGGTGGCTGGCTCAACCCGGACACCCTGGACCGCTTCGACAGGCTGGTTGCCAAGCTGGTGGCCGAACTCGGCGAGTGGGTGAACGAGTGGATCCCGATCAACGAGCCCAATGTCTACGCCACCAACGGCTACCTGTTCGGTGACTGGCCACCCGGCGAGCGGTCGCTGGGCAAGACGCTGTCGGTGATGTCGGCCCTGGCTCACGCACATATCCGGGCCTACCTGTTGATCCATCAGCTGCAGCCCGACGCGAAAGTGGGCTCGGCTTCGCATCTGCGGGTGTTCGCTCCGGCCAATCCGCGCAACCCCTGGCATCGGTTCTCCGCGTGGATCACCGACTACCTGTTCCAGCGGGCGCAGCTGCACGCGATGAACACCGGCCAGTTCCGTCCGCCCTTTCGCCGGCCTGCCGGTGTGCGTCCGGGGCGCTACTACGACTTCCAGGGGGTGAACTACTACACCCGTAGCACCGTCGCCTCGATCGGGGACGGGGTTGCTGCCGATGTTGAGGTGAATGACCTGGGCTGGGAGATCTACCCGGCAGGCCTGATCGAGGTCTGCCGCTGGGTGCATGCGGCCTATCCGTCGCCGCTCTACATCACCGAGAACGGCACCTGCGACAATGCCGACGCCTTCCGCTCGCGCTACCTCTACGAGCACCTGGCCCAAATCGCGGCCAGCGACCTGCCGATCGAGCGCTACTACCACTGGTGCTTCACCGACAACTGGGAATGGGTCGAGGGGGAGTCGGCCCGGTTCGGGATCGTCCACACCGACTACACCACTCAGCAGCGCACCGTGAAGGACTCCGGACGCTTCTTCGCCGACATCATCGCCCACCGAGGCGTCACCGAGGCTGCCTATGACCGCTGGGTGGCCGGCCAGGTCTACCCGACGAACAAGGAGTCGTGATGGGTGAGCCGCTCCGTGCTCTCGACCGGCGCAACAAGTGGACCTTCGGTGTCGGCAGGGTCTGTCAGATAAACGGTGTGTGGGGCCCGGCGGTTTCTAGTGAGTGGTCCTTTCGAACCTGCCTGCGAAGGTGATCGCGAAGGCGTTCAGTGCGG
>Ga0268263_1000382_pt1 | contig 78545 bp, 76 predicted proteins | sample Biomet5_FD_190358 | JGI IMG/M metagenome (GOLD analysis project Ga0268263, IMG submission 190358) | Microbial communities from bioreactor (seeded with sewage sludge) at LBNL, California, USA - Biofuel metagenome 5 (SPAdes) (version 4) | ecosystem: Engineered > Bioreactor > Anaerobic >... | reverse complement strand
ATCCGCTACAAGGAACACTTGGCTGCGCTGGCGGCCAGGGCATAAAGAAAGCCTGATCGAGTGAAATCGATCAGGCTTCATGAATCATTTGGTTATTTCATCTGTCTACTTGACAGTGGTCGGTTCATATAGGCACAGGCAGTTTAGTGAAATAGTCTTTTCATGGCATCCAAGTGAATTTGAATGGTGCATAAGGAACATGCTTGAATTGTATAAGCATACATACAGGCTGTAAAAAAGGCTGCGTATAGCCAGGGTCCGGCCCTGTGCCTGCTACGCAGCCTTATCTTCACTTGTCGTCGGCAATCATGTACTCGATGGGTGAGTCATCACGCTGACCCTGCGGTTCGGTGGCTGAGACCTCGAATGGGATGCGTTTCTCGCGGGTCATCTTCCGCGCGAAGATCGTGAAGGCCGTGGTCATGTTCATGCCCAACAGGCGGCACGTTTCCTCCATGTCCTTCTTCAGCTGCGCGTCGATGCGGATGTTGATGGTCGTCTGTGCCATAATGATATCCCCTTTCTGATACAATGTGTGCATGTGGTACATACATTATATCACGATATGACTGTGAAAGGCAGAAGCATGATCTCTGGACAAGACATTCCCAGACCGTTAAGATAACAATGGAAGGAAGGTGGTGGCAATGATCGACAGACGTGTCGCCCGGACCCAGCAGCAGCTCGAGCAGGCGTTTTATCAGCTGCTGAAATCCAAGCAGCTCAGCCGGATCACCGTGACGGAGCTGGCGGCCAAGGCTGGACTCAACAAGGGGACCTTCTATCTCCATTACCAGGACATCTATGCCTTCTATGACGCCGAGCTGCACAAGCTGTCACAGGCCGTGACCGACGGCATCACCGACTACGCGCTGTACTTCGACGATCCCGCGGGATTCATGGTGCAGTACATGGCCAGCCGCCATGCCAACCGAGACCTGGCCCACGCCCTGCTGCATGCGCAGGAGCATCGGTCATATCCATCCTATACCACCGCCATGATGATCGATCACATCTATGCCTGCGGCCGGCTGGCCCGGACGCGGCTCAACGACATACTTCTGGAGAGCACCCTTGGAGGTGTCAATTATATCCTGATGAAGTATCGGCGGAGCGATGAGGAGACCGCGGTCAAGGCGGCCACAGCCATGATCGCCAACAGCCTCGACTCGCTGCGGTTCAAGAAAAAAAGCCGGCCGGCAAAGGCTGGCTGATGATAGAAGATGAAGCGGCATCGCCGGCCCTTTGGGGACATGGCGATGCCGCTGTTTTCATTTCCCGCTGGCCCCGTAGTTGGCCAGCACGCGGGCCGAGGGATCGGTCACGTCGCAGCCGGGCCAGTCACGGTTGGGCATCCAGTAGGCCGGTATCATGCGCCCCTGTCCGGGGTAGAATCGTTCGAAGATGTCACGGTACAGCAGCGACTCCTTGGTGAAGGGACGCACCCAATCGTAGTGCTTACAGCCGGCGGCCAGCTGTTCGTCGGTGTAGCAGCTTTCGGCATAGGCCTTCAGGTCGTCGACCAGCGAATGGCCGACGGCGTCGCTGAAGGCGGCCTTCTCGCGCCAGAGGATCGCCGGGGGCAGGTAGTCGCCCTCGAAGGCCTTGCGCAGCAGGTACTTGCCTTGGCCGTATGTGTTCATCTTGACGGCCGGGTCCAGGCTCATGACGTAGCGGACCAGTTGCGGGTCGCCGAATGGCACCCGGGCCTCCAGGGAGTTGACGGCCAGGCAGCGGTCGGCCCGCAGCACGTCATATAGGTATAGCTCACGAACACGTTTCTCTTCCTCCGCCTGGAAGGCGGCGGCGTTGGGGGCATAGTCGGTGTACTTGTAGCCGAACAGCTCATCGCTTACCTCGCCGGTCAATAGCACGCGGATGTCGGTGTGCTCATGGATGTGCTTGCAGACAAGGTACATGCCCATGGAAGCCCGCACGGTGGTGATATCGTAGGAGGCCAGGGCGTGGATGACGGCGGGCAGGGCTTTGATCACGTCATCGCGCGTGATGATGACCTCGTGGTGATCGGCACGGATGAAATCGGCCACCTGCCGGGCATATTTGAGGTCGATGGCGTCGGTATCCATGCCGATGGCGAAGGTCCGCAGCGGGCGGTGCAGCTGCCGGGCCGCCAGGGCGCAGACCAGCGAGGAGTCCAGGCCGCCCGATAGCAAAAAGCCCAGCGGCGCGTCGGAATCCAGCCGCTTGGCCACGGCCTGGGTCAGCAGCTTGCGGATGTTGAACTGGATCTCAGCCATCGAGTCACGACGGACGGGACCCGCCGCGGTCAGGTCGCAATAGCGTGTGAAGCGGCCGTCGGCGTAGTAGTAGCCCGGCGGGAAGGGCGTGATGTCGGCGCACAGGCCTGCCAGGTTGCGGGCCTCGGAGTTTAGGAGGTTGCCTGGTACAGTATACCGAGCGTAATTCCAAGTATCAGCGAAGCCTAGCAAATACAACACTATTTGCAGTTCATGGGGTCATGGAGTGATTTCCCGTTATCCGCTAGACTGGCTGATATTAGAGCTCGCAATTAGCAAACTGTTAGCAAACCAAGGTGTCAACAACCATTCATCGATTGATCTGAACTACCCTAAGGCATCGTAAGTAAACACACTTACGGTGCTTTTATATTACCCCAGAAAGGAGGTTAATTCAATGGCAGTATTTAGAGTCGAAAAAACAAAAGATTATACCGTAATGGCTAATTACCATCTACGTGACATACACCTTTCACTAAAGGCAAAGGGGATGCTTTCTCTCATGCTTTCCTTACCTGATGATTGGGACTATACAACTAAAGGTTTGGCTAAAATATGTCGTGACGGTGTAGATAGTATATGTTCCACAATTAAAGAGCTGGAAGAAAATGGTTATGTTGTTCGCAAACGTGTCAGAAATGATAAAGGCCAACTCGCGGATTTAGAATATACCATTCTTGAAAAGCCAATAGATTCATCAGAACCACAACACGAAGAACCACAACCGGAAAATCCAGTTGTGGATAATCCAAATGTGGATTCTCCAGTACTGGAAAAACACGCACAATTAAGTACTTATGTATCAAGTACTGAAAAAGAATTAAATATATATGAATCAAATCCTATCGTATCAAATCAAGAGACCTTGGAAGAGAATGATACGAAGCGAAACGATATAACATCATATAGGGATTCTTATCGAAAAATGATTAAAGACAACATCGAATATGAGTATTTGATTCAAGATTCCCACCTTGACCATGAATGCATTGATGAAATGGTTGACATCATGGTAGATGCCCTATGCTCTACTAAGTCTACTTTGAGGATCTCCGGCAACGATTTTCCTGTCGAGGTCGTAAAGAATCAGTTGTTGAAATTGGACAGTTCGCATATCCAATATGTGCTTGACTGCCTGAACGAGAACACAACTAAGGTACACAACATCAAGCAGTATCTTCTTGCCACCCTATACAATGCCCCATCCACGATAGGAAACTACTACTCTGCCCTCGTAAGGCATGATATGTATGGTAGCTTCCAGACATAGAAAGAGATGAAAAGAGGTACATAATTTGGTATAATATAATCAATTATATGTCTTAGTTTCATCTTAACATTATGTGCAATTCATCATTAAGCACAATACCAAAAAACTATATTGATTATATTAAGGCGGAGAACATGGAGAATAAAATTTGTAAAATAGTATATTTTGATGAAGATTCAGTCACTGATTATGTACAAATTGTAGCCGGTGGCGAATTAGAAAATACAGAAGAGCTTTTAAACTCAAGAGAGGGCAATGAGAGTCAAGCCGTACAAGCTAATGCAAAGGGTGGAATTGGTGGCGTATTTAAAGCATTGCTTGGGTTTGAAGCTGGTGCTTCAGCGGAAGTGGAGGCCGGAATTTCATTTAATAGCAATAAAATGATGAAGAATATAGTCAAAAATACCATACTGACGGATTTTTTAAAGATACTGGAAAACAAAGGCAAGTTAACGCAAAGTGTATCAAAATTGCCAAAAGGAACCATTAAAAAATTCAAAGACTATTCAATATCAGCCGAAAAAAACTCTTTGTCTTATATGGTTATGGTTTCGCCATATCTAAGTATGCTTAAGACCGGCAGTGCAATTCCGGCTGGTGAATTCAATATTGCAGTTGATAAACTTGACAATGCCTTGAGGCATGCAAAAGGATACTATGAATTCATCGGTACTAAAGGACGAAGTCGAGTTGTTTTAAGATTCAACATTAATTCATTTAAAAATGGATATACAATTAGCGATCTACTCAAAATGAATTTAAGTATATATGCCATTAAAGTTGGCCGGACCACGCTAGAAATGCTTAATGTAAATAAGGAATTGGGAATGAATGTTTCAATTCTGCCAAAGGATAACCCTTCTTACGATGGGAAAACTTCCGATAATGAAAACAGCAACAATTCTTCAGCCTTAGATGTATTCGATGTCTTACTTGCGGGGGTTGAAGCTGATGACTAATCATGTTGTAGTTTTTTACGGCTCAAAAAGAGACTTTGAACAACTTATAAAGACCGAAATTCCCGAAGATGAAACAACAATTCCCTTTATGGAACTAATACAACACTATAATGCCCGACTTCGACCGAATGAATCTGGAGTGAGAGAATCTGGTCTCAGCAAAAACATAGAGGTTGATAATTGTATTGTTCGCGCAGATGATTATGGTTCAGTTTTAGATCATGTCTTATCGAATTTTGTTAACATCGTTACATTGAATCATGATATCGGAACTTTATATGTACATAATCCTCCAAGACGTGTTGAAGAATCATTGAAATCTGCTTATGGGGATGAAATAGAGTATAAAAAATCTGATTACCCTTCTATTTCGAGGAACTCATTAAGAAAGATTTTTTCTAACCTTCAATCAGATATACAGGGACAAGAAAACTGCAAGAAACAAATAATTAGTGGAATTTATCGCCTTACTACTGAATCAACTGGAAAGCCTGTGGTTTTAATGCTTTATGGTCCATCCGGAGTCGGTAAAACTGAAAGCGCAAAAAGTATAAGTCAAACTATGGGTGGGGAATTGTTACGTATACAGTTCTCCATGATGCAAACCAGTGAAGCGTATAATTATGTATTCGGATCAGAACATTATAAAAGTAGTTTTGCACGAGATATGATGGCGCGGGAATCAAACGTTATTCTTATTGATGAGTTTGATAAAGTCAATCCGACATTTTATAATGCATTTTATGAGCTTTTCGATGAAGGCAAGTATGTAGATACAAACTATGATGTCCAACTTGGGCAAGCCATCTTTTTATGTACATGTAACTTCAGCAGTGAACAGGAAATCAAAAGTGCATTGGGCCCTGCAATGTTTTCTCGAATCGGATGCTGTATCGAATACAAGGAATTAACAACAGAACAGAAACAAACTATCATTTCGAATTGGTATTCCGCTGTTATATCTACGCTACAAGAAGATGAAAAACTGATAATTGGGAATTCTGACATATTAGAATGGTTTCAAAAAAATGCTGAACGCTATGACAATATTCGTATTCTCAAGGGAAAACTGGAAAACGCAATTTTCGATAAATTGGCAGATACATTTATTATCAAATCGTAACGCCAATTACTTTTGAAAACCATTATCGGAACGTCATAATCATTTACATTAATACGCAAAATCAAACAAGATTTCATTAACAAATAATTCCCGCATCTTTTACACAAATAGTATTCACCAAGCATCTATCATCCGATAGGTGCTTTTTTGTACCCAAAGAAAGGAGGTAATACATGCAAGAGGAAGTAACACAGAAGACGATTGCTCTTTCCATCACCACAAGTCGTATGACAGCTATGGCATTACAGAGCGCGTTACGGAAAGTACTGGATGCTCAAAAGAATCATACGGAAACTATCCATAAAGGCAAACAGACTTTGAAGCAGCTTATGAAGCAGAATACCGGTGTATCGAATATCGAGATCACCAATGATAACATCAAGTCATTTGAAAATACCGCTAAGAAGTACGGTATCGACTTTGCTCTTAAGAAGGACAGTTCTACTGTCCCGCCAAAGTATCTTGTATTCTTCAAGGGCAGAGACGCGGATGTTATGACAGCGGCATTTCAGGAGTTTTCCAAGAAGAATCTGACACAGGTACAGAAACCTTCTATCCGGAAACTGATCACCAGTCTGAAACAGATGATCTCCAAGAAGGATCTGAATCGGCAGAAGGTCAAAGAGAAAGACCGGGGTGTGCAGTTATGAGCACACGATATAAGAAACTAATCATCATGAATCTTCCCTATCTCCTATTCGTCTGGATCTTTGATAAAGTAGGTCAGTCATTCCGATTAGCTTCAGGAACGGATCTGTCTACAAAGCTCCTGCATCTTGCGGAAGGATTCACGGAAGCATTTCAAAACATATTACCGAGTATTCATCCTATGGATCTTCTCATAGGTATCATCGGAGCGGTCTTTATCCGTATTGCGGTTTATATCAAAGGCAAGAACGCGAAGAAATACCGCCAGGGCATCGAGTACGGTTCTGCCCGCTGGGGGACCAGAGAAGATATTGCCTCCTACATGGATCCGGATTTCTACAACAACGTGCTTCTCACACAAACGGAACGCATCACTATGAGCAGTCGACCTAAGATTCCCAAGTATGCCCGCAATAAGAACGTGGTAGTCATAGGCGGTTCCGGTTCAGGTAAGACACGGTTCTTTGTTAAACCTAACCTGATGCAGTTGCATTCTTCCTATGTGGTAACGGATCCTAAAGGAACGCTGATCCAGGAAACAGGTACTCTCCTGGTCAGGGGCGGTTATAAGATCAAGGTCCTCAATACCATCAACTTCAAGAAGTCCATGCACTACAATCCCTTCGCCTATATCCGTTCAGAGAAAGATATCCTGAAGCTGGTGAACACCATTATCGCCAATACTAAAGGTGATGGTGAAAAGTCCGCGGAAGATTTCTGGGTAAAAGCGGAGCGGCTACTCTACTGCGCATTGATCGGATATATCTGGTATGAAGCGCCCCTAGAGGAAATGAACTTCATCACTCTGTTAGAGTTGATAAATGCTTCCGAGGCCAGAGAGGATGATGAGGAATTCCAGAGTCCGGTCGATCTGATATTCGCCAGACTTGAAGAAAAGGATCCGGAACATTTTGCGGTAAAGCAGTATAAGAAATATAAACTGGCTGCCGGTGTTGTATGCTCTAAGAGACTTATTCATCAAGCGGTTTGACGAGTAAGTCTGTTGGAACAAATCACCATCGAGGAAAGGAGAAAAATCGTGAGCAAAGACAAAATCACAGCCCTATACGAGCGTTTGAGCCGTGACGACGACATGGAGGGCGAGAGCAATTCCATCGTGCATCAGAAGCAGTTATTGGAAGATTACGCCTCCAGAAACGGCTACACCCACCCCGTTCATTTTACTGACGACGGAGTTTCCGGCAGTCGCTTTGACCGCCCCGGATTTATCGCCATGATGGAAGAAGTCGAAGCTGGACACGTCGATTGTCTCCTGATAAAAGATATGAGCAGGATTGGCAGGGACTATCTCAAGGTCGGACAGATTATGGAACTGCTTCGGCAAAAGGGCATCCGTCTCATAGCCATTAACGACGGAGTGGACAGCTTCATCGGCGACGATGATTTCACCCCATTCCGCAATATCATGAATGAGTGGTATCTTCGTGACACAAGTAAGAAAATTAAATCCGTGTTTCAAGCTAAGGGTAAAACCGGCAAACACATTACCGGCACGGTCAGCTACGGTTACTTATGGGATGAGGCGCGGGAGAATTGGATAATAGACGAGGAAGCGGCGGCAGTCGTGCGCCGCATCTTCTCAATGACGATGGAGGGCTTCGGCCCGTACCAAATAGCGCAAGCCCTGTCTACGGATAAGATTGAGATACCGTCCGTCCACCTTGCCCGTCACAACGAGGGTGTAAACAAAACCAAGACCTTCAAGGATATTTACGGCTGGGGCTCATCCACAATAGTCAACATTCTTGAAAAGCGCGAGTATCTCGGACACACCATCAACTTCAAGACCCGCAAACACGTCAAGGACAAAAAAAGTCATTATGTGCCGGAGGACGAGTGGATGATTTTCGAGAACACCCACGAGGCCATCATCGACCAAGACACCTTTGACAATGTGCAGCGCGTCCGGGGCAATGTCAAGCGTTACCCGGACGGATGGGGCGATGTTGCCCCCTTGACCGGACTTCTATATTGCGCCGACTGCGGCGGCAAAATGTACGTCCACCGCACCAACAACGGCAAACGCATTTCTCAGTACACCTGCGCTCAGTACAGTAAAATACCTATTGGGGAGCTTTGCCGGACGCAGCACCGTATAGCGGAGGATGTTGTGTTGACGCTCATATCAGATATGCTCAAAGCCATCGCCGCCTACTCCAAGCAAGACCGCGCAGAGTTCGTCAAGACCGTACAGGAGGCACAGGCTTTACAGCAGACCAGCGATATAGCCAAGCAAAAGAAACGGCTTGCGGCGGCGCAGAGACGAGCCGGAGAGCTTGAAAAGCTGATTTGCAAAATATATGAGGACAACGCTCTCGGTAAGCTGCCGGATGCGAGATACGCCATTCTTGACGCTCAGTATGCGAAAGAACAGGTGGAATTGTCTGTCGAGGTAAAGGAGCTTGAGAGCACCGTCAAAGCCTACGAAAAAGCGCGGCCATCAGCAAGTAAGTTTCTCGCCATTATCGACAAATATGAGAGCTTCGACCATCTGACCATCACCATGCTCAATGAGTTTATCGATAAAATTCTTGTCCATGAGCGTGAACGAAAAAACAGCGTTGAAACCACACAGGAGGTTGAAATATACTTCAACTTCATCGGAAGATATGTGCCGCCCCATTTCGGAGAAGTCACCCTGACGCCGGAAGAACAGGAAGTTATGCGTTTGAAGGAGGCGCGCAAGGACAAGCTGCATCAGGACTATTTGAGACGTAAGGCGGAGGGTAAATACCAAGCATACAGGAACAAGACCAAATCCGCCATCAAAGAACAAATCGACGCCAAAAAAGCCATCATCAGAGCCGAGGATATGGCTCGGGGCATATTCATCCCCGTAAGCCAACTACCGAAGGCTGAGCCAATGAAAGGAGAATTGAGAGCATGAATGAACTGAAAGACCGCATCCACGAAAACGGCATTGACTATGTGCTCAGCGGAGATTACTACATCCCGGAGTTCCAGATTTCCAAGGCTGACCGCCCTATCGGTCATTACGGGAGACTTCGTAAAGCGTACCTCAAGGAGTACAGACCGGTGTTGTTTCAGGCGCTTATAGCCGATGGAACGCTCTATAAGCACCTTGCCGATACCAACGCACAGGCCACAGAGCGATTGAACGTAATTATGGAGCATTTGCTCCAAGAATGGGGCGTCAGCGAGGACTTGAAGGCCCATGACCAGATGGCCTGGGTACAGGTCATGAACAACGCCCGATGCTCTGCCGATGAGACCGTCAAGCACGAGCTGATCTACTGTTAGGAGGCCAAGACCATGTTTCTGCTAAGGCTGCTGCTCAAGCTCATACTCTTGCCGGTCATGCTGGCCGTGACGCTGCTCCAATGGGTGGGCATCTTCCTGACAGGCTTTTCGAGCGTCATTTTCTATATCCTGTCGTGCATCGTCTTTCTGACTGCCATCCTCTCTTGGATGTTTCAGATAGCGCCCGGCGCGGAAGTCTTGAAGATGCTGGCCGTCGCCTTTGTCGTGTTTATCGTACCGCATATCAGCGAGTGGTTCGTAAAAAGAATTTCCGATCTGAATGCGGCTCTGAGGGGCTTTATAAGAACCTGAGAGAATACCGGTAAAGAGCCGGAAAAAGTGAAAATTAGGCAACAGGAGCGCCCCGGACGAGGTATGTATCGTCCGAGGCGTTTCTATTTGAAAATCGCTGTTTTCCCTAAGTCAAGAGCCGAGGAAAAGTCCCGAAAAAGGGACACCTCATGTGAGAAAATTAGAAAAGGAGCAAAATGAAAACTGGACTTCACAAACGTGATAAGACCACCGAAATCTACTTTGACGAGGCAAACCCGATGGTCGAAATACGAACCCATAATACTGACCTGAAGAAAAGGCTGACCACCTATGCAGCGAATTACCCCGACCTTTGCAAACTGACCGATGAGGACGCGGAGACAGGATGTAAGAGCTTTCTCGTATACAAAGGACGCTTAGGATTCAGACTGACTGCGCCATATAGCGACGAGCGACGGAAGGCGGCGAGCGAATTAGCGAAGGCACGCCATCCATTTACGCAGTTTCCATTGCAAATGTAAAGTTTGTGTTTCTGCATTTATAGTCATCATATCGTCTTGAAAAGTTCACAATACCATGCTATACTATTTTCAACTTCGTCAGGAGGTGCAAAATGGCTGTAAGCTATATCAAGTTATGGAAGTTGTTGCTGGACAAAAAGCTTAAACGTGTCGATCTCAAAGAGATAACAGGTATCAGCAGCAGTACCCTTGCTAAACTTGGACGCGATGAATATGTGTCGATGGAGAGCATGGAACGCATTTGCAGGGCGTTAGATGCTGATATAGGCGATGTAATGGAATTTGATCAAGTTGACGACCAAAGCGGCACATTGATACGTACTCAAAAATTAGAACAAAAAGGAGATAGTTATGCCGAAAAAGAGAGTAAAGGATGATTCACAAATGTCTTTCGGCATTTTCCCAGAAGCCTGCAATAATTGTCCTACTGACGAGTCACCCGTCTATAGTAGTATAGTAAGCGATGGCTTTCCAGACAGCAATCTCATATGTTGCAAAAAACAAGGGCTTCTGTTTCAAGATGATAGCATAGCGTGGTTGAAAACGCTTAACAGTGAGTCAATAGATATGGCATTTGCTGACCCACCATATAACATCAAGAAGGCAGACTGGGACAAGTTTGAGTCACAAGAACAATACATCAATTGGTCTATTGCTTGGATAAGTGAGGTTTCACGAGTTTTAAAACCAACAGGCACGTTATATGTCTGCGGCTTTTCTGAAGTGCTTGCAGATTTAAAGCACCCGGCGATGAACTATTTCAAAGGTTGTAAGTGGCTCATTTGGCATTATAAAAACAAAGCCAACTTAGGTAATGATTGGGGACGCTCACATGAGAGCATTCTTCAGCTCAGAAAATCGAAGACATATACAATGAATATTGACCTTGTGAGAATCCCATATAATGAACATACGCTGAAGTATCCATCACATCCACAAGCAGATTCAAGCCAATATGCTAATGGAAAAAAGCGGAATACTGCATGGACTCCAAATCCTCTTGGCGGAAAGCCCAAAGATGTCATAGAGATTCCAACTACATGTAATGGCATGGGAGAAAAAACGAAGCATCCCACACAAAAACCCGAGGAATTGTTACGTACTTTTGTTTTGGCTTCAAGCAATCCTGGCGATATCGTGCTTGACCCATTCTCTGGCTCAGGAACCACCCTTGTTGTTGCCGAACAATTAGGCAGGCGTTGGGTTGGTTGCGATATGAATGCAGAATATAATTCGTGGGCAATCGAACGAATAAACCATGTTCCTCAAAAAACAGTCCAGGAATGGATCGAATATGATAGAGAAAATGCTAAAAGGAGAGATTCAATAAGATGAACCTGAGTCAATTGCTTACATTTGCAAAAGATAAAACCAATTTCCTCTCATTAGATGACTACTCAAACTTTTGCAGAAATTATTTGGAATTTATCTATGACGGATTACAAGCTGTCATAGTGTCACAAAACGAAACCCAGTATAGATTCTTTCAGTACAAAGAGGATGGCTCATTTAATATTACTCGTCCAATAAACAGTGATCTCATGCTCTCAATTAGCGACTTTGATGATGCAAAAGCAGTATTCGACAATGCTATTGGTCGTATGCGAGAATTAAAGGACGAGGTTGAAACGCGTAAGACGATCAACAGATTTGTCTATACATGCCAGCAAGCAATCGGAGCCACGCTTGATGCGTTACCTGCAGGCGAAAGTAATACCGCAAGAAAGATAAATGGCGACTTGTTTGAGCGATATGTTAGAACGATAATAAAAAACATTGGAATTGAAGTGCGTGAAGGCACAATACAAGTTCCTGTGGTTGTCAACGGCGAGTCACTTTTCAACATGCAATATCAACATGATTTGATTGTTGAAAAAGATGGTAGCCTTCGCGCTATTGGATCCGTGAAAACATCGAGCAAAGATCGAATTGACAAGATATTCATCGACAAATTCTTGTATAATCGTCTTACTAATGCAGACACTCCACATTTCGCTGTCTTTCTGAATGATATTCAGAGAAAGGGCCGAGAGCCGAACTATGGTGTGAACACGACATTCCTGACTGGACACTTTAAGGGATACACAGTCAAACTCACTCCGTTAGATGGAGTGTACTATTGTGACTTACGTCCCATCATGCAAACGGATACATTGCTAAAAGGGAGCATCAGAACACTTGACTGTTTACTTGTGGAAGATATCTGGAACTTTACTGAATAAGTTATCTGGATAAAACTTAATATACGTTGTTTTGTTGACTAAGCCCGATTACCGTAAAAAGTAATCGGGCTTTTCTTATACCCAAAATCAAAACCAAGGAGGTCATCGTCATGCCCTACACACCAAACCCCGAAATTGAGAAGCTCGAAGCGGAGAAATCTCAGAACGAGGCCAAGCTCCGATACCACAAGAACCAGCTCAAAGCTCTTGAGCATGAAGAATCAGAGCTGAACCGAAAGGCCCGCAACCACCGTATCTTCACTCGCGGCGGGATGCTGGAATCGTTTCTACTGCGTCCGCTGCTGCTGACCGACGAGCAGGTTCATTCTATCCTGAAAGTCGCGTTTCACCCGAAGGAGGTTGGAGACCTTATCAAACGGTTCATTGATGAGGACGAGAGAAAACTTGATGAGGAGGAACAAGATGAGAAGACCCGAGAGAATTGAGGGCGCAATTATACACCGTTCCGGTGCTCCCTTGCGTTCTGCGAAGCCCGACGCCCGGAGCAGAGCCCCGCCCGTCTTTGGATTTCTCCGCTGTCGCTTTGAAATCACAGTGGAGGCAGCACCTCCCCTGCGCCGACTTTCGTCGGCTACCCCTTTGCGGGCTTGTCATGTTGAACGCCTTGCTGCGGCAAGCCATTCCCCACGCCAAGCTTGAATAAGTCCGTTGCAGTCGAGCGTAATGCCCGGCTGTTTTTTTGTCCTCTGAACGCCGAAAGGAGATGATGTTCCTGTCCTGTCCTCACTTTGCAATATCCATTCGACAAAGAAGCAAACGCCAGTCCGCCGTAGCCGGAGCCGCTTACCAGAGCGGCGAAAAGCTGTTCAGCGAGTATGACGGCAAGACGAAAAACTATCGCTACAAAGCCCCGGAGGTCGTGTGCGCTGAGATTCTTTTGCCGTCCAACGCTCCCCGCGAGTACCAAGACCGGCAAACACTATGGAACGCCGCCGAGGGAATCGAGAAGCAATGGAACTCTCAGCTTTCTCGCGGAATCATCATGGCGCTCCCGAATGAGATACCGATAGAACAATGCGAATCGCTTGTCCGGGATTACTGCATGGAGCAGTTTGTTTCCAAAGGAATGTGCGTGGACTTTGCTGTTCACGACAAGCATGACGGAAACCCTCACGCCCATATCATGCTGACCATGCGCTCCATGGACGAGCAGGGCCGGTGGAATCCCAAAGCCCGCAAGGTTTACGACCTTGATGAGAACGGTGAACGAATCGTTCTCCCATCCGGAGAGTATAAGAGCCACAAAGCTAATGTCGTTGACTGGAACAATCAGGGCAACGCCGAAATCTGGAGGACGGCGTGGGCTGCGGCGGTCAACCGATGCTATGAGCGCAACAACAGTCCTGTGAGAATCGACCTTCGTTCCTTCGAGCGTCAGGGCATCGACCAGGCGCCCACCGTCCATCTCGGCCCCGCTGTTTCTCACATGGAGGACAAGGGCATTCAGACGGAGATCGGCAACTACAACCGGGAGATCAAGGCCCACAACGCCACGGTCAAGTCAATCAAGAGACTGATCGTTTCTCTGGAAGCATGGTTCGTAAATGTCAAGGAAAAGCTGTCCGCGCTGTTTGCCAAGGAAGAAAAGTCGCCCACTCTCATGAGCATTCTCAACACCTATAACAGCATCCGCAGACAAGGTCGGTCCGACTGGAGCAACTCCGGCAAGCAGAAGGGCGCGGTTCTTGATGTAAAGTTTACCGCCAAGGCGTTTTCCGCAATGGAGGCGCTCGGCATCTACACGTTGGATGACTTCGGCAATCTTATTGATGAGCTGAAGCCATATCTTGACCAGATCACCGCCAACGAGAAGCAGCTAAAAAAGCTCAATTACACGGTCGAGCACATCGGCAATATTCAGAAATACAGGCCGATTTATGACCAGTCCAAGAAGGGTTTCGACAAGACCAAGGCCAAATACGCCGAGGCCCATAAAACCGAGCTTGCCCTTTTCGGCAAGGCCGTCCGTTATATGAAAGCCAATCATCTCAACGTCTCCGATCTCGACGCTTATCGCAGCCAGCGTGACGAGCTAAAAGCCAAGAACGCCAAAATTCGTTCCAAACTGCGCTCCATGAATCTCGACACTGAGCTTATCCGGCAGATTCAGACTTGCGTCAGCACCGTCCTGAATTATACCGGCGACGCCCCCGCCGAGGAAAAGGAAAGCATTATCAAACAACTGCACGAATCGCCGGCACCTGAACCGGCGGTAACACGCCAAGATAAAAGCAAAAGCCGCGAACGTGAATAAGGAGCAACGACAATGAACTACACCCAAGACCAGATTGACCGGGCAAATCAGACCGACCTTGTGGCATTCCTGCAAGCACAGGGCGAGCCTCTGGAACGTGCCGGTGCTGAGTACCGTTGGAAAAAGCACGACAGCCTGACGGTCAGAGAAAACAAATGGTACCGGCACAGCCGGAGTAAAGGCGGCGGCCCAGTGGACTTCGTGATGGAGTTTTATGACAAGAGCTTCACTGAGGCCGTAGCCATGCTCTTAGGCGAAACACCGCCGACACCGAAGCCGGACACGCCGGAGTTCCGTTTGCCGCCCCGCAGCCCTGACAGTAACACAGTAAGAAAATATCTCACCGAAGCCCGCCGCATTGATGAAAATGTGACGGACTTCTTTTTGTCCGGCGGCGATGTTTACGAGAGCGCCGCCCATCACAATGCCGTGTTCGTCGGCAGAGACGAGACCGGCATTCCCCGGTATGCTCACAGCAAAGGAACAACCGGCGGCTTCCGCGCCGACGTGAAAGGCAGCAACAAGTCAATACCGTTTTGTTATCGAGGCGAGGGCGACCGGCTCTTTGTGTTTGAAGCGCCGGTCGATCTGCTGTCCTTCCTCTGCCTCTATAAAAAAGACTGGCAGAAACAGAGCTACCTTTCCCTTGGCGGCGTCAGCGAAAAGGCGCTGATGACCTTTCTCTCTGACCGTCCGAGTATCAAGACCGTGTTCCTTTGCCTTGACAGCGACGAAGCCGGAAACGCGGCCTGCATCCGTCTCAACGGTCTCATCCCCAATGAATACGCCGTCAATCGTCTTGAGCCGGTTTTCAAGGACTGGAACGAAGTATTACAGCGCCGTGCTGAAATCCAGAACGGACAGTATCTTGGTCAGCCGGTTCATAGCTTGCGAGAGGAAATCGTCGAGATTATCCGCATGAGCGAGGTGAACGAGCAAGAGGTTGAATGGCTCTGGAAACCGTATATCCCATTTGGCAAGGTCACGATCATTCAGGGCAACCCAGGCGAGGGAAAAACCACGCTGGCGCTCCGGCTCTGCGCCGCCTGCACCAACCGCAAGAGCTTCCCCGATATGGCAGAGCTGGAGCCGTTCAACGTGATCTACCAGACCGCCGAGGACGGCTTGGGTGATACGGTCAAGCCCCGACTCATGGAGGCCGAAGCCGACCTTGCCCGTGTTCTGGTCATTGACGAGGCCAAGAAGGAATTGTCACTTTCCGACGAGCGTATTGAAAAAGCCATCCGGCAGAATAACGCCCGCCTCATCGTCCTTGACCCGTTGCAAGCCTATCTTGGAGCTGAGGCCGATATGAACCGGGCAAATGAAATCCGGCCCATTATCAAAAAGCTGGCCGATGTTGCCGAGCGCACCGGCTGTGCGGTTATCCTGCTGGGACACCTCAACAAAGCATCAGGAACCCAGGCTGCATATCGCGGCTTGGGTTCCATCGACTTCCGGGCAGCGGCCCGCAGCGTCCTGCTGATCGGCAGAGTAAAGAAAGAGCCGAATATCCGGGTAATCATTCACGACAAGTCCTCCCTTGCCCCGGAGGGTGAGCCTATGGCTTTCTCTCTTGGCGACAATGAGGGCTTCCGCTGGATCGGCAGATATGATATTACCGCCGATGAGCTGTTGTCAGGCAAGGGCGGCGACAGCGAGAACAAAGAAGCTATGGCGATGCAGTTGATCATTTACCTCTTGGCAGACGGCAAGGAACTGTTGAGCGAGGATATTGAGAAGGCCGCCGCCGAGATCGGCATATCCGGCAGGACGGTCAGAAACGCGAAGAAAGCTCTTGGCGACCGGCTCAAAAACCGTCGTGTCGGTACGCAATGGATGTGCCGTCTAATCCAACCGGCAAGCGAAGTGGCAAACGGCAAAGACCTTTGCCACTTGCCAGATGGATTTTGCCAGATGAAAATGGAGCCCGACTACTCAGACCCGAAGCAGCGACTTGCAAAGGCTGCCGAGATAATGGAGCTGAAATTCGTGGATATAACCGACGAATGTAAGCCCGATGAAGAATAAGCAACAAAGCCCGGCAGTATGGAACTGTCGGGCTATCACTATTTCAGGAGGTATTTATGGAGACTATCAACCCTAAGACGGCAATCAACACCACATTTCCTCTGACAGTAAAGGCAGACCGTCCCGACCTTGTGAAGAAAATTGGAAAGACGACCTACCTTGTCAAAATCCATTTCAGCGAAACGAGCCGTGAGACTATGAGCGACAAAATCAAACGTATGCTCCGAAATGAGGTGAGCCAAATGTAACTTCTTTCGTAACTTGATGAAAAAGTCCTTGACAATTCGTTTCAGGGAAGACAGCGAAAAGCATTCTGATCTCATGCGGAGCGAGGCTTGCCCCATTCGATATCAAGGAGTTAAGGGATCTGTTAGCATATGATGAATTAGAACTGGATACACTGGGCGATCAAAAGACCGCTCTTTTTCTTATCATGAGCGATACAGATACGACATTCAATTTCGTTATCGCCATGTTGCAGAGCCAGTTATTCAATCTGTTATGTGATAAAGCGGATGACGTCTATGGAGGCAGGCTCCCTATCCATGTGAGATGTATCCTAGATGAGTTTGCCAACATTGGTCAGATCCCCAACTTTGATAAATTGATTGCCACTATCAGAAGCCGTGAGATATCGGCTTCTATTATTTTGCAGAGTCAGAGTCAGTTAAAAACCATCTACAAGGATGCCGCGGATACCATTATCGGCAACTGCGACACGACCTTGTTTTTGGGAGGCAAGGAGAAATCCACTCTCAAAGAGATATCGGAACTGTTAGGCAAAGAAACCATCGACAGTTTCAATACTTCCGAGAACAGAGGAACACAGATCTCTCACGGCCTCAATTATCAGAAACTAGGAAAGGAGTTGATGAGTCAGGACGAAATAGCAGTAATGGATGGCGGCAAATGTATCTTGCAGCTGCGGGGAGTACGACCGTTCTTTTCGGATAAGTACGATATCACCAAACACCCGCGCTATAAGTATCTGTCTGACGCCAACAAGAAGAACACATTCGACATTGAGCGGTACATGAAGAAAAAGAAATCCATCGTAAGACCGGATGAACCTTTCGATATGTACGAACTGGAATTATAAAAATACAAACACGAAAGAGAGGAAAAGAATTTATGGAGTTTTTTACATCTGCAGTAGGAGTATTACAAACACTGGTCATCGCGCTGGGAGCCGGTCTTGGAATCTGGGGAGTCATCAACCTGATGGAAGGATACGGCAACGATAACCCGGGAGCGAAGAGCCAAGGCATGAAGCAGCTGATGGCCGGCGGCGGTGTAGCCCTTATCGGCATCACGCTTGTACCGCTCCTCGCGAACCTGTTCGGTTGATCGGGTAAAACATTATGCAAAGCATACTCGACAGCATCACGGAATGGTTCAAATCGCTTCTCATAGATGGAATAACCGGAAATCTGTCGGGGTTGTTTGACACAGTGAATACAAAGGTGGGTGAGATCGCGGGTCAGGTAGGACAGACGCCGTCCGGATGGAATGGCGGCATCTTCAATATGATCAAGAATCTCTCCACCAATGTCATTATCCCGATAGCCGGAATCATCCTTACGTTTGTCATGTGCTATGAGCTCATACAGATCGTGATCGAAAAAAACAATCTACATGATGTGGATACATGGATATTCTTCAAGTGGATCTTCAAGACATTTATCGCGGTATGGTTAGTGACTAACACATGGAACATCGTGATGGGAGTATTTGACTTATCACAGTGGGTAGTCAATCAAAGCGCGGGCATTATCTCCACATCAACAAATATTGATACGGCAACGGTCATTGGAGATATGCAGACGCAGTTAAAAGCTATGGAACTTGGTCCGTTACTTGGCCTATGGTTCCAGAGCATGATCGTAGGTATCACGATGAATATCCTATCCATCTGTATCTTCTTAGTCATCTATGGACGTATGATCGAGATCTATCTCGTAACGTCTGTAGGACCTATTCCGTTTGCAACCATGGCGAACCGGGAATGGGGAAGCATCGGTCAGAACTATCTGAAATCCCTGATAGCCTTAGGCTTCCAGGCATTTCTCATCATGGTCTGTGTCGGTATCTACGCGGTACTGATCCAGAACATAGCGACCGGAGCCGATATCAGTTCATCCATCTGGAGCGTGATGGGATATAGCGTCCTACTCTGCTTCACGTTATTCAAGACCGGCAGTCTCTCCAAGAGCCTGTTCGGAGCCCACTAAGGAGGTGGTCACATTTGGCCTATGTATCTGTACCAAAGGACCTGAATAAGGTCAAAAGCAAAGTATTATTCAACTTAACAAAGAGGCAGCTCGTCTGCTTCACGCCGGCGGTGCTCATAGGAGTACCGTTTTTCTTTCTCACCAAAGGATCGCTTGGTAATAGCAGCGCTACTCTTCTGATGATCCTTGTCATGCTTCCGTTCTTCATGTTTGCCTTGTACGAAAGGAATGGCGAACCGCTTGAAGTGTATCTGAAGCATTTCATTCAGACCAAGTTCATCCGTCAGAAAGAACGACCGTATCAAACCAACAACTTCTATGCTGTTCTATCAAAACAGGAAGAACTACGAAAGGAGGTAAAGACCATTGTCACAGAAAGACAAAGGAAAGAAACTCACAAGAGCGCAAAAGCGTGAGATCGACGCGGTGATCGCTAAAGCCAAAGGTGATGGCAAGCCGCATTCCGCGCAGGATTCCATTCCATTCGAGATCATGTATCCCGATGGGTTGTGCCGGTTATCCGAAAAGACTTATTCCAAGTGCATCGAATTTGAGGATATCAATTATCAGTTAGCCGGAGCAGATGATAAGGCGGCTACCTTTGAAAATCTGTGCGATTTCTATAACTGTTATGACGCTTCTATCGGAATCGAGTTATCCCTTATAAGCCGTTACACAAACAAAGAGGATTGGAGCAGATCAATAGAGATCACTCCACAGGGAGATAGTTTTGATCCTATCCGAAAAGAATATACGGATATGCTGAAGGAACAACTCTCCCATGGCAATAACGGTCTGATCAAGACCAAGCTGCTTACACTTACCATCGAAGCGGAGAATCTTACGAACGCTAAGACAAAGATGAGCAGAATTGAAACGGATACTTTGAATCATCTGAAGGTGATCGGTTCCGGTGCTCGTATCCTTAACGGTAAGCAGAGATTATCTATCCTTCACAGCATCATGCATCCGGACGGTGAGCATTTTAATTTTGAATGGAACTATCTTCCTTCGAGCGGTCTGTCCGTAAAAGACTTTATTGCCCCATCTTCATTTCACTTCGGACAGTCGAGGCAATTCCATATGGGTAAAAAGACCGGATGCGTCTCCTACCTTCAGATCCTTGCTCCGGAACTCAATGACCGTATGCTTGCGGATTTCATGGAAGCGGATGACGGTATCATCGTCACGCTTCATATCCGAGGTATCGATCAGGGAGAAGCGATCAAGACCATCAAGCGAAAGATCACGGATCTGGATTCCATGAAGATCCAGGAACAGAAGAAAGCGATCCGAGCTGGCTATGACATGGATATCATTCCATCTGACTTAGCCACTTATGGCGGAGAAGCAAAGAACCTTCTGAAAGAATTGCAGAGCAGGAACGAGAAGATGTTTCTGCTCACGTTCTTAGTTCTTAACTTCGCGGATGGCAAACGCAAACTGGATAACGCGGTATTACAGGCATCCAGTGTAGCGCAGAAGTATAACTGTCAACTTATCCGTCTGGACTTTCAACAGGAAGCGGGATTCGTATCCTCACTTCCGCTTGGACTTAACCAGATCAAGATCCAGAGAGGTCTGACTACATCAAGTACCGCGATCTTCGTTCCCTTCACTACCCAGGAATTATTCCAGGGCGGTGAAGCACTCTACTATGGTCTGAACGCGTTATCCAACAACATGATCATGGTCGATAGAAAGAAACTGAAGAATCCGAACGGTCTGATCCTCGGAACTCCGGGAAGCGGCAAATCCTTCTCCGCGAAACGAGAGATCACCAATGCTTTTCTCATCACCAAGGATGACATCATCATATGCGACCCGGAAGCGGAATACTATCCGCTTGTAGAAAGACTGCATGGGCAAGTAGTGAAGATATCTCCTACCAGTACGCAGTATGTGAATCCTATGGATATCAATCTGGATTATTCGGATGAAGACAGTCCGCTTGCGTTAAAGAGCGACTTCATCCTCTCCTTCTGCGAGATCGTGGCGGGAGGAAGGTCTGGACTTGAGCCGGTTGAGAAGACGGTCATCGACCGTGCTGTCCGTATGGTCTATCGCGGATATCTCTCTGATCCGAAACCTGAAAACATGCCTATCCTTACGGATCTGTTTGAAGAGATCAAGAAACAGCCGGAAAAGGAAGCTGCAAGAGTCGCTTCCGCTCTTGAGCTGTATGTTCACGGAAGTCTTAACGTATTCAATCATCGTACCAATGTAGATATCAAGAACAGGCTCGTGTGTTTCGATATCAAGGAACTTGGCAAGCAGCTAAAACAGTTAGGGATGCTTGTCATTCAGGATCAGGTGTGGAACCGTGTGACCGTGAACCGCGCCCAGGGAAGATCTACCAGGTATTACATCGATGAATTCCATCTGCTTCTAAGAGGCGAGGTTGCCTCGTGGAGCGTAGAGATCTGGAAGCGATTCAGAAAATGGGGAGGCATCCCGACCGGCATCACGCAGAACATCAAGGACTTCCTCGCAAGTCCGGAGATCGAGAACATCTTTGAGAACTCTGATTTCGTCTATATGCTCAACCAGGCCGCGGGCGACCGTGAAATCCTGGCTAAGCAGCTCACTATATCACCGCAGCAGTTATCGTATGTCACTCATTCAGAGGCCGGCGAAGGCCTTATTTTTTACGGTAATGTCATCCTGCCATTCATCGATCGTTTCCCGCAGGAAACGGAACTGTACCGCATCATGACAACGAAGCCGAATGAGATCGTGAAAGGAGAAGAAAGCCATGTATGAAGAGGACTTTGTAGAAGCAATGGAGACCCTGCTCGCTAAAGCAAAAGCAGTTACCGCGGATATGGAAGCATTGCTTGCGGAGTATCAGGACATCCCCGACGAAGACGAGGATGAATGAGTTAACACATCTGTCTTTGTTTTCCGGTATCGGTGGTCTGGACCTTGCGGCAGAAGCCGCGGGGTTTAAGACCGTATGTCAATGTGAATGGGCGGATTATCCATATTCCATTCTGTCCTCACACTGGCCTGACGTACCAAGATTCAGAGACATCAAAACACTGACAAAGGAGGAGTTTTTTGGAAAAACAGGAAGAAAGAGCATCACCATCATCTCAGGAGGATTCCCATGTCAGCCTTTCTCCACCGCGGGAAGAAGGAAAGGCTTTGAGGATGAGCGCTATCTATGGCCGGAAATGTGCCGGGTTATTACAGAACTTAAGCCCCATTGGGTGCTTGGGGAAAATGTTGCTGGGTTCATCGATATGGGCCTCGACAAAACGATCTTTGACTTGGCAAAAGCGGGATACACTGTTCTCCCATTCGTATTTCCGGCTTGCGGTATCGGCGCATGGCATGAGCGCAGGCGAACTTTTATCGTCGCGTCTCATGTTTCCTACTCCCCTTGCCTCCGATGTGAGCAAGGGCAGCGATATCAAGAACCTGGATGTATTCCTGTCGGAGAATGGGATATTCCGGAAAAGGAACAGGAACGGAAGCATCTGGAGCATCCCTCTGTCGGCGGCAGTATTCTATCTCACTCCGATGGCATCGGACGGATACCGCTCGACACTAAAGCCTTCGGCATTTCAGAACGCGAAGGCAAATGGGAACCTCGCGACGCAGATCATCAAGAAGGAACGCCCTATCTCGGAGAAAGCGGCTCTCAACCCGGATTGGGTGGAATGGTTGATGGGATTCCCGAAAGGATGGACGGACGTATCCTCTGGAACAGAGAACCTTCAGACATCCCCCGCGTAACGGAAAAGATGGATGGCAGAGCCTTACGTCTTAAGACTCTTGGTAATGCTGTCTGCCCGCCGCAGGCATATCCCATCTTCCGTTATATCGCGGATATAGAGACCGGCCGATGCAAAGACCGGTGTGTATGGAAAGGCAGGTGATAACAACTGAAGGAATTCAAAGCAAGCGACAAAGTAACACATAAGATGACGCGAGACGGATTAACGGTCCGGAACATGGCTACCGGAGAATCAGAAAACATCAGTATCCATAATGCGGGAGAAGACGCTTCTGTTTCTTCAGATACCGTCAATCATGTCGGTAAAGCTGTGGATCGTATCTCGACCGCTGATGAGCATCATGCAGAACATAAAGCCGCCAAGAGATTTAGAAAGACGGTAAAGGAAGGTAGCTCTTCCGCTCATTCCTCTTCCAGGATCCAATTCACGGATGAGGAACGTATGACACCTGAATTAGCGAAAGCTATCAAGAAGTCTGACAAGGCGGCAGACAAACTGGATAAAGCCAAACAGAAGATCCTGAACAAGAAGTCTCCGGCAGCGAAAAGCAATCTCTCTCCTACCGGAAGGATCAAGGATGAAACTGGCAATATCATACACGGTAAGATCCGGGAAGTTGAAAAAGACAATTCCGGAGTGGAAGCCGGGCATCTGGGAGAACGCGGTGTTGAAAAGACTATGCGGAGTACCGGAAGGAAGGTCCGTGGTTCTTACAGACAACATCGTCTGAAGCCTTGGACGGACGCGAAAAAAGCAACGGAGGAAGCGGCAACAGCCAACGCGACTTATCGTTATAAGAAAGTCATGGCAGATGACCCGCAGTTATCTTCCAATGTCTTTTCAAGAATGTGGCAGAAACACCAGATCAAAAAGAACTACGCAAAGGAGTTCCGTGAAGCAGGCAAAGGCGCGCAAAAGACCGTGACCGCTACAAAGTCTCTCGTACAGAAAGCGAAAGACGCGGCAGAGAAACTGACGACTTATATCGCCACCCATTGGAAAGCGTTATTAGTTATCGGTCCTATAGCGCTTGTCATCACGCTCTTAGCAGGCAGTGTATCTTCCTGCAGTACCATGTTCTCCGGAAGCGTCAACACGGTTCTTGGTACTTCCTATACAGCGGAAGACGCGGACATCAGCGGAGTCGAAGTGGATTACGCGGCAAAAGAAAGCGACCTGCAATCGCAGATCGACAATATCGAAAGCACGCATTCCGGCTATGACGAGTATCGCTATGATTTGGAGCAGATCGGTCATGATCCTTATGAGTTAGCCAGTTATCTGACAGTCACCTATGAGGATTACACCAGAGAAGAAGTCCAGGCAGAACTTAATAACATCTTCGCTCTTCAATATGTCCTTTCTCTTCAAGAGACCGTGGAGACACGCTATCGGACAGAGACAAGGCATGACTCTTGGACTGATGATGAAGGTCACAGTCACACGGATACCTATACCGTGGAAGTCCCTTATGACTATTACATCCTGACAGTCACTTTACGGAATCATTCACTGGGAAATGTCATGACCGGAGGACTAAGCGCGGACCAGAGTGAACGCTATCAGGTACTCATGGAAACACATGGCGGACGCGACAATATCTTTCCGGATAATCCATCCCTCTCAGGCGGTATCAATGCCGGAGAGTATACGGATTATGACATACCGGGAGACGCGCTCACTGACGCTACATTCGCTCAGCTGATGAATGAAGCGGAAAAGTATCTTGGGTATCCCTATGTGTGGGGTGGCAGTTCACCAAGCACCAGTTTTGATTGCTCCGGATTCGTCTGTTATGTCCTGAATCATTCGGGAGTCTATTCCATCGGACGTACGACTGCCGAGGGGATCAGACAGCAATGCGCAATCATCCCGGCAAGTGAAGCGAAACCAGGAGATATCATCTTCTTCCAGGGCACGTACAGTACTTCCGGCGCATCCCATGTAGGGATCTATGTTGGAAATGGAATGATGATCCACTGCGGTAACCCAATCCAATATTCAAGTATTGAAACAAATTACTGGAAACAACATTTTTACTGCTTCGGCAGATTGAATTACAAATAAAAAAGGAGGCCAACTATGGCAACGATTGAAAAGATCAAAAACGACATCAGAAAGAACAAAGCAAAGATCTCAGAACTACAGAAGAAACAGCACGCTCTTGAAGCATCCCTCACGGAACAGGAGAATCTTGAAGTAGTCCGTATGGTAAAAGCGGTCAAGCTCACGAATAAGGAACTTACCGCGGTACTGAAAGGCTACGCAAGCGGCCGCATCACTCTCCCACAGGATATTCAGGCAAAGATCGAGGAAGAAGATGAGGACGAGGAAGAAATGGAGGATGAGAATGAAGCATAAGAACGTATTGAAGACGATCGTATTTACGATGGCGGCCGTGGTGATGATGGGAGCGTCATCCATCACGGCTTTTGCCGGAGGACCTGATTATGTGGAACCGGATACTTCCACCACAGAGACAGAAGCTCCTGAACCGACCCCATCGACCGGATCGGATGCTCTCACCCCGGAAGGGAATCTTACTTTGGTGGATGACGCAACGACCGCGGATGAAAGTGAGAAGCAGTTCATCACTGTGGTATCCAAGAACGGTCATTATTTCTATCTGATCATCGACCGCGACAATGAGGGCGATAACAATGTTTACTTTCTGAATCTTGTTGATGAAGAAGACCTGATGGCTCTTATCGAGGAAAATGGCGGCACGACAGCAACCCCAACGCCTACCGCCACCGCTTCTGTTGTTACTCCTTCCGCTACCGAGGAACCGGTTGAGGAAACAAAGGATGAAAAGAGCGGATCTGGTATCATCCCTATCCTGATACTGCTTGCTGTACTGGGCGGGGGCGGAGCATTTTACTACATCAAGTTCATAAAGCCTAAGAAGACGGTCAAGAGTGATGAAACACTGGATGATCTCGACTTTGACGAAGAGTATGAAACCGAAGAACCGGATGATACAGGCGAGGATGAAGTCATCGATATAACTGAAAGCACGGAGGATGAAGATGAAACTGATAATCAGTGAGAAGCCTAGCGTAGGGCAGCCATAGCGGCTGCCTCGATAAAAAGTTTGTGAAGTAATAGAAATGTTCATATTTGGTCTGTATAATTTCCATATAGAGATGTTCAAATTAATCCTTTTGGAGGTTACGCAATGACGATAGATGAAGCAAAAGAATTATTCATGAGATTTGATGGATTTGAATATCATATGTGGCATGATGCAACATCACAGTACGATGAATTTCATGCTCTTAATATCTCAGATGCAGTTAAGGAAGAATGGCGACAGGAAGTCATCAGCAATCTTTTTCCCAACTTAAAAAAATACCGAAGGATCAAAATTATCGGGCATATGTAGATGTGTTACTGAGTGTGATAGTGGCAAGTAAGATAAATATCGAAGAGAACAGCAAGCATTTTCTTGAAGTTTTGGATGGCTGCGGCTGGATGGACAGCCACGCTAAAACCGTTCTTATTGAAAGCATGGCTGGAAGAACAGAAAGTCTGGAATATGGCGGAATCAACTTTATCGGTACACATACCGATCTTCTTATGCAGCTTCATGAAGTGATGGATCGATTCAGTAAGTTCGACTGTTCCGATTCGGAAAGGAAACGGTACGAAGACGCAATGAATACCATGCAGCGAGCATTTACAAAAGTGGAAGCAGTTCAAAAGCAATAGTAAGTAAACAAGTTTATATGACATTATGACATAGCAGTTCTTCACTTCGGTGTAGGACTGCTTTTTGTTATCAAAAAAGGAGAAATGACAAATGAAATTAATAATCAGTGAGAAGCCTAGCGTAGGGGCAGCCATAGCGGCTGCCCTTCATGTTTCTGAACGTAAGAATGGATACTTTGAAGGCAACGATTGCATCGTAAGTTGGTGTATCGGTCATCTGGTATCTCTTGCGGACGCGGATGCTTATGAAGAACGCTACAAGAAATGGAATTATAACGATTTACCTATCTTACCCGAACAGTTTCAGTTCGTTATCGCGCCGGATAAAAAAGAACAGTTCAATGTATTGAAGAAACTGATGGAACGAGAGGATGTAACAGAATTAGTCAATGCCTGTGACGCGGGACGTGAAGGAGAACTTATCTTCCGTCTGGTTGCGGAAATGGCCGGATGTAAGAAACCCATCTATCGTCTGTGGATCTCATCCATGGAAGATAAAGCAATCAGAGAAGGTTTTGAGAACCTGAAACCGGGAAGCGAGTACGAATCCCTTTATGGATCCGCATTATGCCGCCAACAGGCAGACTGGCTCGTAGGCATCAACGCTACACGCCTGTTCTCATGTCTCTATCATCACACTTTATCGGTCGGACGTGTTCAGACACCGACGCTCTCTATCCTGACGGAGCGTGAAAAGAAGATATCCTCATTCAAGAAGGAAAAGTACTATCTTATCCACCTTGGCATAGACGGATGTGACGCGGTCAGTGAAAGGATCTCTGATAAAGAAAAAGCGGAGCAGATAAAGAATGATTGTCAGGGGAAACCCGCAGTCTGCACTTCCGTTACTTCTGAATCCAAGAACATCAATCCTCCGAAGCTCTTTGATCTGACAACATTACAACGAGAAGCGAACCGCTTATTCGGATTCACCGCGAAGCAGACTTTGGAATATGCCCAGAGCCTCTATGAAAAGAAGCTGATCACCTATCCAAGAACGGACAGTCGCTATCTGACTTCTGATATGGTGGCTACTGCCGGAGAGATGGTCCGTATCGTCATCAACACTTCCCCATTTGATAAATGTACTGTCTTTGAACCGGATGTAGAAAGTGTGATATCGGATAAAGATGTGTCAGACCATCACGCGCTGATCATAACCGCTGAATTTGAAAAAGCGGATCTGGAGCATTTACCCAAAGGGGAACATGATCTGTTGCTCCTGATCGCCAATAAGCTATTATGCGCGGTTGCCGGAAAGCACGTCTATGAATCCATGACTACTATCTTTGAATGTAATGGTCAGACATTTACCGCAAAGGGAAAGAACGTCATCACCGAAGGCTGGAAAGAGATCGAAAGGATATACCTTGCGTCACTAAAGAAGAAACCGGAAGAACAGGCTGAAGAAGAAAAGCCGCTTCCGGTTTTTGTTAAGGATCAGGCTTATGAAGATCCTGATACTTCTCTTACAGAGCACGACACCACACCGCCAAAGCCTTATACGGAAGATACTCTTCTATCCGCTATGGAACACGCGGGAGCTGATGACATGCCTGATGAAGCAGAGCGAAAAGGTCTGGGAACTCCGGCTACAAGAGCATCCATCATCGAGAAACTGGTATCCGGCGGGTTCATCGTACGTAAAGGCAGAAACATGATACCTACAAAGGACGGTATCAACCTGATCTCTGTTCTTCCGGATACTCTCTCATCTCCTAAACTTACCGCGGATTGGGAACAGCAGCTTGTTCAGATCGCGCAAGGCAAGGAAGAACCGGAAGCATTCATGTCCGGTATCCGAAGTATGGTGAAGGATCTTGTGAAAGATAACTCACATGTATCACCGGAAGCGGAAAAGCTCTTTGAATCTGAAAGAGAATTCCTCGGGACCTGTCCGAGATGCGGAGGAAACATCTATGAGGGCAAGAAGAATTTCTATTGCAGCAATAGAGACTGCAAGTTTGTTCTATGGAAGGATGACAGGTTCTGGACTTCTAGGAAGAAGGAACTGACGAAAAAGATGGTATCCACTCTTTTGAAAGAAGGATCTATCCAAGTCAAAGGCATGTATTCAAAGACGAAAGACAAGACCTATGACGCGAAGGTGGTCCTTGAGGATACCGGGAAATACGTGAATTTCAAATTGTGTTTTGAAAAAGAAAAGCAAAAGGAGGTTAGATAATGGCTTACGAAGACAGCAGTAATCCATTTGACGCGTTTATTACGAATCTGGGTAAGTATAACGAAGGGGAGCTGATCGGTGAATGGGTCAAGTTCCCTACCACTCCCGAAAACATGCAGGAAGTCATGAAAAGGATCGGCATCGGTTCAAAAGATGATTTCGGTCATCCGTATGAAGAGTATTTCATCACGGACTACAACAGCAACGTTGACGGACTGACAGAGCATTTCGGAGAATACGAAAGTCTGGATGAACTCAACTATCTCGCAAACAAGATCAGTGAAATGGATCGTAGCGATTATGACCGTTTTGAAGCTGCCATCGAATATGGCGACTATACAGGCAGCGTAAAGGATCTTATCAATCTGACAGAGAACCTTGATTGTTATGAACTGATCGAAGGCATCCATGATGAAGCGGATCTCGGAAGATACTACATTGAAGAATCAGGAGCTTATGATACGGCTGCCATGGGCAATCTATCGAACTATATCGACTATGAAGCGTTTGGCCGAGATGTGGCTCTTGAAGAATCCGGACAGTTTTTGAGCGCAGGTTATGTAGTTGACGGTCGTGACACTTTTACGGAAGTCTACGACGGATCCAGAGAAGAGATCCCGGGAGAATACAAGCTCTCTATCGTTACAGAGCAGCATGATGATATCGGCAGGCTCGCTTATGATCTGGATCGTTATTCGGAAGATACGGATCCATATGAGTATCGTGATGTGGTCGATGATCCAGAAGTGAATATCAATGAAGTCGATAAGATGCTCAGGACCGGAGACACAGAGTATCTCAAGAACTGGCTGGATGGGATCATCAAAGATGGAAGCGATGACGACGGCAAAGCTCAGGAACTACTGGACCGCATCAATAAGCTGTGTCCTGAGAAAGCAACTCTCTCCTTCTACTTTGCGGAGTGCATGGAGTTTACGAACATGGGTGAATGTCATGAGAATCTGACCTTGCAGCAAGCGGTCGATTATTACAATAAGATCCCCGGTGAACGTCTGAATGGCGGCAAAGGGATCGGATTCAATCTCAAAGATGGCAGTGATTACACGGATACCAATTACGGAGTGATGTTCAATGGTACTATTGATGTAGATGGTGTCAATATGATAGACCACTTTAAAAACAGTGCCTTAGTTCAGAAAGCAGTCCAGGATATCAAGGACGCTTTTCCGGACGCCAAGGTACTGGATGCCTCCGCGAAACAGCAACAGGAAGAAACGATGAAGGTACTTATCATCGAACCGGAAAAGAAACCCAGGATAGCTGATATCGATACTTCTCTTGAAACGATGAAAAATATCGTAGGCGGTTCTATCGAATGCACTTATCCATATGTGGATGAAGTCGGACTTATCTGTAATGAAGAAGGTAAGATTAATGGTCTTCCACTCAACCGAGCCATCTATGATGAAAATGGAAATATGACCGACATCATAGCGGGAACATTTATCATAGCCGGTCTGACTGAAGATGATTTTGGTTCTCTTACCGCGGAGCAACTAAAGACGTTCTCACAGAAGTTTGCAAGACCGGAGATCTTCACCAAAATCAACGGTGAGATAAAAGCTGTTCCTATCATCCAGGAAGATGCCCATCTGAAGAATGCGGAAGTCCAAGAGGAAGATGACTACGGTATGATCGATGGCATCCTCAATAACGGACCGAAGGAAGAAAAAGGACCCGCGACAGAGAAAGCCTCTATCAAGGAGCAGCTATCGGAAGCAAAGAAAGAATGTGAGAAGCAAGATAAACCGGAGAAAGACAAGGGTCATAAACCTCCGGACCACAATAATCTATGAGCAGAAGCGAGACTTGGAAGCAGGAGTGGTCTTACTTCATTAGAACGGATGGCAGGAAACGATACAACAAGGTATGCCTGATGTGCGTACATCACTGTAAGCAAAGTTTCCGATGCTCGATAGTGTTCTGCCCGAAGTATCATAGACGACTAAGAGTAAAAAACGCACGAATAAGTGTCGATATTTGAGAAAAACACCCTCTATTTGCCTCGGAACGGATGCGGGTAATATGATTTACCATCCCTTACTCAAACGAGCCTTAAATCAAGCAGAAATGCCATTTTTCGACACATAGCATAAAACAGGAGCATGATTCACCGTATGGTGGGTCATGCTCCTGTTTTTTTCATCATTCATCAGAATTCTCCAACCTTACTACTATGAAGAAGTAGTCCCAGATAATCATTTTAACAATAATCTGATTTCCATCAATATAGCAGATATATCTGTAAATATTGTTTTCAACATCATGCCACATCATTATTGGTAGCGGTTCTTGTGATGAATTTTGGACAACGAATGTGCTTTCCATTGACCTAGATCCCAATTCTGGAATTGTAGATAATATCACTGGTTGGTTCATTTCATTCCAGACAGCATCATCACATGAATCTCTAAGAATCATTTGAATTTTTGATTTGTCAGAGCACCATCCCTCATCTAAAAATCCCTCACTCAACTCGTATACGGCATGTCCTATAGCAATTTTTGTAAATACTCTTAAAACGCGGCGATTCAATCTGCCATCATCTAAATATTGATTAGCTACATCTATTATATGTTGAGAATAAGCTGATGAAGATGTTCTTCTTCTGTGGCATACGTCATATAAATAAAGTAAAAAAGTCTTCGTAAAATGTTCATCATTTGAATACCCGTTATTGCAGTCTTTACAAGCCGGTAAAACTGGCAAATCGGTGGGATATGGTTCTTGTAAGAAGGCCTTTGGTGGACAATGCTCTCTAGTATTTGCCTCCTCACCGCAATAAATACAAATCATTGGTGATTTCCTTCTGAATACCAATCTGCTCTTTAATCGGTATAAAGATTCCCCAAATAAGCCGTTATTCTTACTCGATGATTCGATATCATTCATGTTCTTGCTGTTTTCTCATAGCTTCGTATGAATCATATAAATCTTGATTATAACGTCTAGCCTCAGCTAACAAATCTGAATATGACTTAACAAAAATATTGACAGATTCAAGACCTTTTCTCGTTTTTTCTGCCCCTGGTTCAAAAGTCATATTATCCGAAATAAGATAGCCTTTAACATTTCCATGGGTTTGTGGAAAATGGTTTTCAATGAATTCAACATACTCTGCAATTTGTTGGATTTCTTTTGTTCGTAACTTAATGCTGGGACGCTTAAGCTCTATTACATGTATTACACCTGCACTGTTTGTGCATAGAAAATCAAGTCTTCTATTTGATTCAGGCAAATCGGATTCATCAGAAAAATTCTCCTTTAAGAGTTTTGTATAAGTTACCTCTCGCTCAAATTTTGACATTTTGGGATCTAACAGCCACGGAAATTCTTCCAAAAACTTTTGAATAACATCTCTTTCTGATGCATCAGATTTTACAAATTTGTCGAACTGTTCGATAGTTTTGATTCTTCCAATGGATATTTTGGCAAATTCTTTAGCTTCGATTTCGTCCCAATCAGTAAGAAGTTTAATCGCATTTTCATTTCCTAGCTGATCCATACTATCTAGTTTTGCTGTAAAATCCTGAAAACTTGTAAATCCATACATGTCTTGAATATATCCAACATACATTGTAGCGTCTTCATCATCTATGTCATTGTTATCTACTATAGCGCTCATTAGTTTTTTGGCTAATGGCCTTTCAGCCTCTGTTAGTGATTTAAGCCATTTATCTACGTCCTTAACTTTTGCAGATATTTTCTTTTTCTTTTCGCTTTTCCTAGCTTCCCGCCATTTACTTTGTGATAAATCAACGAGTGCTGTCATCAACCCATCAAGTGCTACCAATTCATCGTTGCCAAATGTATCCCATGCTAAAGATTTTCTGTCGGTAGAACAGTTATCAATTTCTTTTACTTCATCGATAAAGTCAACATCAAAACTACCAGTCATATATTGAAAGAAGTTATCATTTCCTCTTTCGTTGAAGGTTTTATTTTCTTGAACCAGTTTTCCTCTTGAAAACAGAACAATGCCTTGTAGCTCTTTCCTGAGCGGTGTTGGTGCCGTAAATACTTTCCCAGTTATTTTTTTTGAGATTCCAAAATCATACAAGGGTTGAAACTTTGATTTATCGGCTTCAAAGTCTTTTGGAAACTCCCAGCAAAATTGATATTTATCAGATTCCATTAATGGGCTATCAATAATATAAGTACCATTATTAATGTCCACGATGAAATCGTTAGAAAAAATATGAAATCTCGCTTGTAAGCTATCTTTTAATCCTTCGAGATCGAATGCAGATTTTCTCCCTAAGTTTTCAATCTTTATTTCTGTCCCGCTTGAATCATTAACAGATTGATTCATATCAATTAGTTCTGGTTTATATGTTCCTTCTTGACTGCATTTCTTAATATCATCGTAATCCATAATGAATGAATTCCGAATACCATTCTTGACCGTTGTCACAGTAATTCTTTTACCTATGCCAAACATTGACAGCTTTCCAAGACCTTTTTTTCCTAAAACAGGTCTTCCCTCATCAGAGCGGTCACTTCCGGTATCAATCCTTCGATTCCTTCCAATCTTTAGGAACTTGTCATTAAGTTCATCGAAATCCATTCCTGTTCCATCATCTCTGACAGATATTGATTTGTTATCCCCGTCATTAAAATCTATATAGACTTTGTGGGCATCAGCATCCCACGCATTAGATATTAGCTCCGAAATCATAGGAGGAATTGTAGAGTATAATTTCACTCCCAAATGATCAATCGTACCCATTTCAAATGATATTTCAAGTTCATTATTACTACCCATCAGTTATTCCTCCTCATTTAAATGGCACTAATTACATTCATACGAATCAATTCCTTTAGTAGACTTTCTATTTGCTTTGCTTTATTCTCGGATTCAAGTAGAACTCCCATCTCAATATTTCCTTCAAGACCATGATAAGACAAATTTGCTGATGATATTAATGATTTTGTACTGTCGGTGACAATTATTTTTGCATGAAGCGCCGCCATCTTATCTTCTTGTTGTTTTTGATATCCGTAAATCTTTAAAAAGCGACCTCTATAGGCAAGTATTCTATCTAGAACATCTCCTTGTTTTTCAATATCGTTGATATACAGCCTCACATATACTCCTTGCTGACTTTTCGCAATTATTAAGTCCAGTATATCTGTTAAATAATCTGATATCGAATAGCCTGTCATTGTAATGCTCTTGTTAGCATTTGAGATTAACTCATTGATTACTATGCTCGTTTTCCTACTATTCAGATTAAACGAATCCGGAGCTGTAATGACAAGTTCTGATTGTTCTTCAGCTCTACTACCATAGCAAGATTCACACAACTCAAGTATTTTGATAATATCATTCTCGCTTGCATTCGGAAATTCCTTCGCAATTTCTTTTATAACAGGATCAAATACTGAGTCTGTATTCCGAATATCAAACTCCTTGATTGCATTAACTATGAGACCAGAAATATACTCAATTCTTATATTTGTATTCCGCATAAATCATTCACCAACTTTCGGAAATATCCCATTTCTTCATGCTCAGGTAACGGAACAACTAATGCTCTGTCAAGCAATCTATTCCCATTTTCACAAGCAGTTTCGGATATCATCGTACAAGAATGGCAGGCTGCTCCATTGATTCTATCTGAAGTAGGGTTCTTCATGAAACACTCCGGATCAGTAGTGCAAGTTAATGCATTTTCCAATGCACTCTTTAATAATGGAATAAATTTGTTCATTCCACCCAGTTCTACCAATCCACCTAGCGATCCTTCTGCGTCAGCAGCTCCAGTATAAATAAGCAAGCCACACATATTCTCACTACTATATATCCTTTCATGAAGCGCTGATGACGAGTATCCGGATTGTATAGCCATTTCTTTAATCAGCATATGTGAAAGAGTATGAAGAAGAACATATTCTCCATTTCGTGTTTTAAAACTGGTCCATCCTTTTCCTTCACAGTACTCCTTATAACAAGATGCATATTTATCTGAACGTTCTTTTACTTTTGGGATTGCAAGCCATTTTTTGACTTGCTCTCTGTTTAATTCAATAAACACACCTTCACCATTTATTTCTACGGCAGGCAACCACTTTTCTCCCGACTTTGATTTCAGGGATACAATATGCTGCTGTTCATCAATATCTGGTTCAGGCGCTTCGAGCCGCGTGAATCCTGTAAGAACGCGAACCTCACGTAGACGTTCGATTTTTATGACACGAGAAATGAATGATTTTAGCCCATCAGCTAATATAACCTCGCTTGCTTTAAAATACTTTACATCGTGCTGATACATCACATCGTCATGATGTGTTATTGCAGCATATTCCATTTCTTTAAGTTCAACGAATTCTTTTATTTTCTTTTTCAATCTGTTGTAGGCTTCATCGAATTCTGGTCTAGTATATGTAGGAGCAAAGAACTTTTCATACGCTTTAGTGAGTCCTTCTTCTCCAAAAGCCTCTTCAAAGCTTTCAATGACGGTTCTGTTATCACTCATTACATCATTGATGGGGTTAGTCCATGGGGGTATAGAAATTGCGCTCTTTGTGACTGAAAAATATACATTTGATGCGCCTCTTTGACTAGGAATTATTGGCTTTTTGCATTTGATCAACTTTGCTGTTGGTCTTTGAGGATGGTTTCCTGAGCAACATAATCCTTCGAAGTTCTCTTTCTGTGTTGCTCCAGACATGCTTCTTTTTGCACCACAGCTACATTCAACAATCAATTCTGCGAGTGATGATGTTGTTCCGGTTGATTTAAGTGTCAATGTTCCTTTGCAATCTGTTTCTCCATGATGAACCCACCATCTCCATGGAAAATCATCCATGTGTCCATCTTCGCACATTGTAATGAATCTTGCTGGATAAGCTGAATGATGGCAGATTGGACATGTTACTTGACCTTGGTGCTGTTTATACTCATCAATATTAATAGAGTCACGTATATCAAACAGCGTCTTACACTTTGTATTTGAACAAACATGATAATATGGAAATGAAACAACAGGTATATCGTCTCCATCTCCTGTTCTAGGCATATAAAACTTCTTAACATTCATAAAACTTGCAAGCCTAACATCTCTAATCTCTTTTCCGATGTTATCACTAGTCCAATACTCAATATCTAAAACAGTCAGGGAGTCATTTACTGCATCCATAATTGACCCAGGGCCATATGTGGTTATTAACTGGTTCGGTCTTATTTCTCCTAATTTCTTATTCCATATCATATTTACGCCTCCCAGTAGAACACTGTAGATGATTGTTCAACATCTCTCATGGAATTAAGAGTTGGCTTTTCATATGGGAGATGTGGATTCCCATAATATTCAAGTAAGCTCTTTTTTCCTTCGTCTTTTCCTTTGACTATATGGTAATAGAGGTTTCCGCTTCTAGCCAAACTCTTCCATCCATCAATAAAACCTATCAAATCTGTTTTAGTGTCGTCGTAAGCAGAAGGAGCAACGACTGCCACTCTACTAAGAATGGTTTTTTCAATCTTCTCGAGATCTTCGTCTGATACTGATACTATATCTGCTGCCTGTGCATTTTTGAGCATTCCATCTAATTCTTGACGTACGAGTGAGACAACTAATGCGTGTAAAAAACGATCTCTGGCTCTGGCAGCAAAGGGTGTAGCTGTTGTTCCTTCAACATAACGATACATTTGTGAATGGAAACCAACAAAATTCTCATAGTTAGATAAATCTCTCGGCCGATATGGGTTGTAAACGGTGAAGATTATTCCAGGATATCTTCTTCCAACACGGCTCGTTGCCTGGATATACTCTGAGTTTTGTTTAGGCTGTCCAACAACAGTCATCAATCCTAAACGATCTACGTCCATACCTACTGCAATCATGTTGGTGGCTATTACAACGTCATAGCACTCTTGCTTTTGTTTGTCTTTATTAAAAGGTATTGCTAACTTTTCTAATACATCAGCTATTTGCCACGAAGGAATTCTGGATGTAATCTCTTTTACCTTGTCATAATCCAAGTATCTTTGAAGTGGACTATTGTATTTCTTTTTTACTGTTTGAAGCCTGCTCTTAATATCATCGTCTAACATTCTTACTGCGCCACCAAGTTCTCGTATACTGTTAAAATATCCGACAAGTGTATAGTAAGGATCAATATAGTCTTCATATTCCGGTTTCTTTGATAGATCATACGCAGTCTGAAGAATTATTGAATATAGTCTAATCAGTGTTGTTTTAACTGATTGTCCGCTGGCACAAATACCGGCATACTCTCTAAAAGGTTTTTCTGAAAGCGGTACTTCCTTCATGAAATAGGAATCGCTCGCATCAAACCCAGAAGGTGGAAATTGAGTAAAGTTTTCTCTTGAATATAAGCATTTGATTTGTTCTTTAGCATTCTTGATTGTAGCCGTAGAAACAACATACTTAGGAAGGATCTTCTTCCCATTCCTTTCAAGAGAACACATTTCTTCAATTACTGTTTCATAGCCACCATATATCGTACCCAGTGGACCAGTAATTAAGTGAAGTTCGTCTTGTATAATAAGTTCAGGTGGATAGAATGGCTTACATTCCTCGACAGTAACCGCATCAAGACCATCTTTTGCATTATGTCTTTGTGGATGATCCGCACCTGTGGCTATATATCCACAACGGGGACAATATCGGTCTGTTTTTCCAAATAGCAATCCAACGTTTTCACTCCAAGGCAATTGTGCAAATTTATCTACCGTAGAAATCACTATGGTAGGGCATTTACCATATATTTCTTCATCAACAAGATATGCTGGAATATAATGCCCAGAACGCTCGGAAAAATAGCAGTTCTTATCAGAGCAACTGATTTTAACGGATTTTTCTCTTGGTAATATTTTGTAATTATCTCTAGTAATTTCTTTACCACAATATGGGCATTTGATAATTTGATTAGTAACTTTTCGCACAAAGTCATTTTTCTTATAAGTATCCGTATCGGAATAATCAGAAAACTTATTTGGAGTTAAACTTCCACCAACCCAGAAACCGATAGAAATATCTTTTGAGCCATAAAGATCTGGATGTTTCTCTCTAATCATTTCCATTGCAATCACAAGCTTCAATAGTCGATCTCTTTGCTGTGTTGTCAAAAGACGTAGTGTATATCTAAGCATTACGGTCACACCACCATCTTTTATATATTCATCTTCATTAGAGGCAGTTAATCTTCTATATGCAATTGTAAAAGCAATAAGCCCTAAATATGCTTCGGTTTTTCCACCTCCTGTAGGAAAGTATAATAAATCTACATTTTCGCGATCAGGGGATTTTTCGTCTATCATGCTTCGTAAATTGAGAAGAATAAATGCGATCTGAAACGGTCTCCATGCACTATGATCTCTCTTTAGGCCTCTTTCAGGTGTATCTTTCATGTAATCTCTTAAGCTACACGGAATACCTTTACCATAATCTTTAGAAAAAGAAGTAATGCTTCTTTGTAAGTACATTGATTGGTTCATAAACAAGAAAGCCTGATATGCTTTTTCGTTGGTTTTAAGAAGAGTGATGCCATCCATTATTCTCTGGTTCGCAGATTTGCAGTTATCAATGATTTCATCACCTTTGGTATGAGGAATTGATTTGCCTAATTCAGGATTGTTCTCCAAAACAGTATTTATCCAATCACCATACAAAGATGATAACTGGTTAAGGATATTTAATGTATTTTCTTTCTTGTCTGCCATGCCAAAATATAACATTGATAATGCATTTTGTGGCATACCTTTGATTTCTGTGCTAACTCCAGATATCTCATAGTTCGGAATAAAAGCGGAATTAATCTGATAAGCATACAGTTCATCTTCATGCTTATCCCACGTAGCCGCACAGCCGCGTCCACGTGCATATACAGGTCTATTCTTATAGTAGAATTCTTCTTCAAGTTCAGTGTTCCGGCACATATACTCCGGGACAAATATTGGCTTATCACTTGGGTCGGATATCTTTAGCTGAACTTGAAACATGATTCGTTCATACTCTTTACTATCGCTATTTTTGTCATTGTTGTGTAAATACAGTGAAATCATTTTATATCCATTAGCAATAGTTGCTTGAATCATGTATAAAAACACATTGGGATTCTGATGAAGTGGGATTCTTCCCGATTTGCCAAGTTTTTCTAAATCAATGATAATCTCATCGCACAACGGTTCTCGTACATAACACGAATGCTTCTTTTTATCTTTATGCTCTGGCTCATCTATACTGTCTTCAACCTTTTCTTCCGTATCATCTTTCTCAACGTGATACAATCCCCAGCTAATACTAGCTTTTAATGATGATATTGATTCGTTAATGTAGAAGGATACTCCAAGGGAAGATGGTTTTTTAAATCCCTTTTTAACACTTGGTTCCGGTTCCTCATCTTCCAGCATTACTGATTCCGTTTTATTCTGATCATCATCTTCATATCTTTTTTCTGTAAATTCTACATCGTTATAATTCTCATCTTCTTCTATGGCAGAATCCGAAGGAAATAGCATCCCTGTAATATAGCTACTAACAGGATTCTCATTCAGTACTTCTTCTCGATCTGTTGGACCGATGAGGTCAGTTTTAACAGCTTCAAGAATTTGTTTTCTAACTTCTGCATATTTGAATTCATTAGATTCTGCCATATTCATACTCCTTATTCTTCAGAATTAATTGCAACTGCTCTTCCGGCAGTATATTTAAAAGTATTTCCGATTTTGATTTCTTCTCCAGGAATCATTCTGTATTCCCAAGGTTTATTATCTGCATCAACCTTTGTTGCACATTCACACCATTTAATTCCTGCCTTGGCTTTCTCCATGACTTCTTCATTATCCGTCTGATTAGAGGCCTTCACTTCAATCATGTATTTCTTATCATCCGTTTCAATTAGGAAATCTGGGTTATACTGTTTAGCCGCTCTGTAAAATAAACCCATTTGGTTAAGAGGTGGTTTAATAAAGCGAATAACATCCTTATCTTCTTCAAGGATAACCGCCAGTCTTCGCTCATCATCACTATCAAATGAATTCTCTGAATAATATGATTTTTTAAATCCATCAAAAAGATACTGCTTAATGTTTTTCTTGTCGGGTATTTCTTTCTTATAATTGACTTTTCCATTTGCCTTTAGATTCTTTACAAACTTTCCAAAAATAATTAAGTCCTTTTGAACGTCATAGATGAATTCCGTGTGCTCATCTTTTGAAGCAAAAATCTGCGTTTTTAGGTCATCTACAATAACGGTTGCATATCGACGTACAATTTTTTTCTTTTCTTCCTCTGTGCCATCAATTAATGATAGATACTGTTCTACAACATCAACAATAAAATCCGCATCATCAGAAGATAATTCTGTAATTTCATCTAGCAATGAGCAAGCAATGAGATTCTCTGGGTTATCAACAAACAATGGATCTGCGTCAATCTCTTGGAGCAGTGTCCCATTAATGGTATCGTAGCGTTCAATCTTTGAAGCAGCAATGTCAAAATCAATTATATTACGCTTAACTTCAAAAGGTTTGAATGTGATTGTTGAGCTACAGCTTATACTGATCTTAGGAACAGATATAGATACCTTTTTTAATTGCTCAACCTTCTCCTTAAAATCATTTTCTGCATAAGGAAGTAATCTCTGGGTTGATTTTCCATCGCTTATAGCATCTTCTGCTACATTTTCAGAGATTACTGGATAAGCTGAGGTACCATCGCTATCCGTGTTGAGTTGATCCTTTGATTGTTCATCAAAAAACGATAATTGTCCTGCGGTCTCTTCTTTGCTCTTTGTTTGATGCCTTTTAATAAACGCTTTTCTATATGCTTCATATAAATCACTCTTTGATTGTTCTGAAGAAAGTGCTTGAAAACTCTTTGTATTAGTGGCTCTTAAAGCTTCATCCATCAATTCTAATTGTTCATTTTCAATAACCGGTTGTACGTTGACCGTCTTTGTATCGGGAATGTCCTCTTCATCCAAGTTTCTTTCTTTAAACACTGGATTGTTTTTAATGTCATCAATGATTTCTCGATAGTGATCATGAGCGACGATGTCTAATGTATCAATTTCTTCTACGCCTGTGATCTCTCCAAAAGGCAACCGCAAGCCACGGCCTATAGTTTGTAACGCAAGTATTTCACTCTTTGCAGCATTAAGTGGGATAATGGTAAATAAGTTATTGACATCCCATCCTTCCTTTAATTTGTAAACATGCAACACAATCTCGATTGGATTGGTATTCTGTTCTATTGTCAGCAGCTTTTGAATATTCTCTTCAGTTTCAGCGCTACCGGTACTTGAATCGATTTCAATTACTTTTCCTATATATCTTCCTCCAAAAAATGCATCTGAATCAATTTTGTCTTTTATCTTTTTTGCATGAGTAGTGTCTTTGCAGGCAATTAAGACAATTGGTTTGCATTGTGGAAGATTATTATCTATACAGTATTTGTATACGACAGCTTTTCTTCTCTCATGAAGTTTTATACCGTCTTTCAGTTTCATTTCTTCAATGTCTTCGTCAGAATATCCGGCCGTATTTGTTCTTCCCATAACAACAGGTATCTTCAAAAACTTACCGGCACCTTCTTCAAGCCCATAATGATAGATAATGTTTTTATTAGTGCTCTTTGGTGTGGCAGTAAATTCCAGTCCTAAAGCTGGTTGTAGATAATTGATGGCTTTCTTTGAAGCAGGGGCATAGTAGCGATGCGCCTCATCCATACATATGACTAGATCATCAAACGAGCGAAGAACATCGGCAAAAGAGCCGCCGAGATTTTCGTTAAACTCATGAAACTTAAACTGAACATCTCCTCTTTGAAAAATTTTGGAAATATTAAAAATGAAAATCTGAATATCTGAAGTCTTTTCAACAAACAGCTCTCCTTGTTCGTATTTGACTGGATAGGACAAGTAGTTTTCTCCGTCATATACCTTTGGTTTCCCCATTTCTGCTTCAAGACCTTTAAATATATACTTAGGGTGGCTTGGAACAGATTCTCTTTTCATTTTGTCATATATTGTATTTCCGGGAGCAAGTATGAAGAAGTGTTTATATCCTTTTGTTTTATAAAGATAATAAATACATGCGCCCATAAGCCGTGTTTTGCCGATACCTGTTGTCATGTCATAGCAAAACGAAGGAAAGTCAAACTCCTTATCAACTGAGATTTGATGTGGCTGCTGGCATTTTTGTGAAGCTGCTGCTTCTGCTTCTGATTTTGTACAGGTTCGATATTCTAGATCCTGACTAATCTTGTCAAATACTTTTAGCGCCTCGTACTGAGGGTCTCTAAGGCTCATCGACCATTTGATTCTATCTACTATACTCATTCTGACACCTCGCTATCCTCATCAAAATTACATTTATCAAGAAGATCCTTTGGTATCTTTTTGATTTCTACATTTTCTGGAAGCCTTATGCCTGCTTGAAATTTCTTACAGTATATTAACAACGATTGTTTTTCCCCAAGATTCTTCATAATAGACATCACATACTTACTATTAACGTATTCTTGCGTTATATGGATATATCTATTTTCTGAAGAATGACCCTGGAATTCGCCTTCCGGGTCATACGTAAATCCTTCTATCTTGCAAATCGCCTCGGAAACCATATCCCATGTATATGATGGATTTATCTGATAAACAGGCAAAACTTTGTTTTTAACTAGTAGCGGATCTGCTAATTCATAAAACTTATATCCACCGCCACCTTGCCAGTTTGTTTCCTTTGTAATACCTCCCTGATCTATTCCACTAATTACTTTGTCAATTCTGACTTTACAGTGCGTATAGCATTGATCGCCCAATTCAATTCCAATCCATTTCCTACCAAGTTTTTGTGCAGTTGCTATAGTGGTTCCAGAACCAAGGAAAGAATCCAGAACGTAGTCTCCCTCCTTTGAGGTCATTTCGATTAGTCTTTTGACTAACGCTTCAGGTTTCTTTCCATTTGGAAATTGTACATCTCCTTCTTTCGTCAAATTGTTGTATTGGATATCATCCCAAAGATTACCCATTACATCGAGTTTATATATTCCATGATTGTTAATATCGACAACATCTTTTAACCACGCAATAAGATTTGTATCTTTATAATATGAACGAATAATATTTCCCGCATTTTTCCCTTTAATTGGAATGTATTCTATGCTAAAAATGCCTTGATTGTTAAACTGTTTTGTTTCCTCAATTACCTTAGTTCGAATTGATGTTTGCGCATTTGTGGTTCTGAATACTTTGTCAATATAAGTATAATATGCCTTCTTAATATCGCCATCAAACTCTTCAGCTGCTATTTTATTAATAGATTCGATCTTATATTTTTTATGGAGAAAAAGTTTTATTTCATCTCCGTTACCGGCCTCAAAGCTTTTAACATATTCTCCATCATCAATTTCTTTAATTACACTAGTATATTTCCAACTTTTCCCTTGCTCTTCATATTCATTAATGAACTCAATCAACTCTTTATTCTTTTTGGGAATATAGTTCAAAGTGAACTTTGAGATATCTTTGGCATAGAACAAAATAAATTCCACATTATCTTGCAGACTTTTACCAAGGTTGCTTCCACTAACTCCTGCAATCTTTGCTTTACAACAAATGATATTAATAAAGTTCTTACGATTGAATACCTCATCCATAAGCACTTTTAAATATGGCATTTCTGTCGCATCAACTTGAATACATATCGCTCCATTGTCATCTAATAATTCTTTAAGAAGTACAATCCTCTTTTTAATTAAACTTAACCATATGGAATGCTCCAAATTATCATCATAATGCTCGAACGCTGCTCCAGTATTATATGGCGGATCAATATATATGCATTTCACTTTACCTGTATACTCTTGCTCAAGAGCTTTTAATGCAAGTAAGTTGTCACCATGGATTAACATATTACCAGTATCTTGATCTCCATAGGATTTTTCTTTATCTTCTACAAGTATTCTGGGCTCCAGTTCTTTCTCGTCATTTTTACCTACCCACGTTAACTCTAATTTTCCTTTTTTATCCATTTCTTCCTCCTAAAACTCAACGACCATTTTTATTACTAATTGTGGAGATTTCATAATACTCGTTTTATAATCATCTTCCATCTTATGAGCTTCACATTCAATCTCGCTCATCTTAGTATGAAATGTTTGTTGCAAATCTTGTTGTTTCTTCTGTTGTGCCTCAATCTCTTTTTTTAATTGCACCTTTATTTTAAAATTGTCTTCTTCTTGATATTTCGTTTCTAGATCTTCTATCACTGAAGTGTCTTTACTATCTAAGATCAATGCTTCTTTACGTAGATTCATCCAGTTTTCAATCTTTCGATTATTATTATCTATAGCTGATTGATTAATTGAGCGATAGTATTCATATAATCGATCATTTAGTTTATCTATACTGTTTAATACATTACATTTTGACTGTTGCTCTTCCTCAATACATTCATCGGTTAATGCATCCAGTACTGTTCTAATTTCTGACTCCGTTAAATCTTGAAATGTGCCATTCATATCCATAATTTGAAAGATAGGGGAGATAATACAGTTGCCTTGGTAATATCCTCCTATTAGCAATACACCTTGCTTAATCGTTTTAACATGAAATCCATTTCTTACTCTTAATGTCTTTGGATAAAGAATATTCTTGTTGCATGGCACAATTCCCCAATAAGAGGTTTTTTCGTCATAGTCTGATATATCTTCCAGTATCTTTTTGAAAACTATCTTATGCTCTTTCTCTGACATTTTAGAAATTATATTTCTTAGCTCTTTAGTCTTTGTATTACGTTTCCGATCAAGTTCTCGTTCTAATGAGTTGAACTCCCTGTTAAACTCTGCGGTTGTTTTGCATTCTTGGTAAATCTGAGAGATGCGTTTCTCAAAACCATTTCCGCTTTCAAGCAATCCAATTGCTTTATCTGATGCTCCAAATACTCCTTGGAATAGTTCGAATTTCTTTGCAAGTATCTCATATACTCTTTTATCAGCCTCGTTTTGGGTGTTAAGGAGATTAATTACAACAACATCATTTGCTTGTCCGTATCTATGGCATCTTCCTATTCGTTGTTCGATTTTCTGCGGATTCCAAGGAAGATCATAATTAATGACAGTATTGCAGAATTGCAGGTTTAATCCCTCTGATCCAGAATCTGTTACAAGGAGAATTTTATAATCATCTTTAAAAGCTTCAACGACTGCATTTTTAATTTCAACGCTCCGACTTCCGATCGGTTTGCCATAGTTTTTGCTCTGCCATGCTTTATATATTTCTTTTGTTGTGCGATCATTCATCATTCCATTGAACATCAGTATTTCATCGTTATAACCGCTGTTTGATAGTTCCTCTTTGATATAGCTTTGAGTTCTTACAGATTCAGTAAAAATAACAGCCTTTTGACTGATGCCTGCTTGCTTCTGTGTATCAAAAGCAATGACCAGTGCTTGCTTTAAAGCGTTCAGCTTTGCGTTGTATTTGATGCTTTTAGCATTATTGATTATTGCATCAACTTCATCTATTTCATGCTGAATGAAGTCATTGACTCTTTCTCTCGGATAGAGCTCTTCTGCATATTCTTCCTCATGTTCATCATAATCTTCATCATCAACAAAGTTTAGAAAATAATCTAAGCTTTCATCGGCTGTTTCTTGTCTTGTGGACTCTTTCAATAGAAGCAAACGTTTTTTTAACACTTCAAATGTTTCCGCCACCGCCATACTGGAGGAAGCCAAGAGTTTTCTTATTACTGATGTAATTAATGCACGTCTTGAATTTGGAAGGGCATAAATAACTTGCTTTTGAAGATACTCTGTAATCCGCATGTATAATTCAAGTTCATTCGGAGTAAGAGCGAAATCTACTGTTATTTCTCTTCTCTTTGAAAAATGAATATAATCCGATACTTCGCTTCTCAATGTTCTTTGTACAACAGGAGCTAACTGCTCTTTTAGGTTCGTAAACATCTCTCCTCTAACATAACGTTCAGAAAATACTGATTTTGAGTAGAAGATTTTATCATCAATAAAACTAACAATGCCATATAAATCCAGCAATGTATTTTGCATGGGTGTGGCTGTTAGCATGATTTTCGGAATTGATTTTGTATAATCAAAAATCGCATTTGCTGTTTTTGCACCATTTTTATATACATTGCGAAGTCTATGAGCCTCATCAAACACACAATAGTCCCATGCCACATTTGCTAACATGTTCTTTTGCTTTGCAGCAAAATTGTAAGAAACTATTATTACTGATTGTGATTTTTTGATTGACCGGTCATATTCATCGATGTTTGAACTATCGATTATGTTAGATGAGATATCAAACTTGTCTTCGAGTTCAAGCTGCCATTGCTTTCGTAGGTTTGAAGGCATGATAAGTAGAATCTTCTTGTTCCCACTTGCTAGTAAGTACTTAAGAACTAATCCTGCTTCAATGGTTTTTCCTAAACCAACTTCATCTGCTAAGATGCATCCACCATCGGGTAAAGAAGACAGGGCGAAAGTAAATGCTTCTACCTGGTGAGGATTAATATCAATATGTGAACTTTCCAGACAAAAATAAGGGTTCTGTTCCAAACTCTGCTTAACAATTTCTGCATAAGTAGATTTAACTATACCCATTATTCTTGTCCTTCCTATTTCCCTAATTGTTCTTTGATGCTTTTAGCAATCACATAAGCCATCTTTGGAGGAACTGCATTACCAATTTGTACAAATTGCGATGTTCTATCTCCTTCGAAGTAATAATTGTCCGGGAACGATTGAAGTCTTGCTGCTTCCCTTACAGTGATTGATCTGCATTGCTTAATGTCCGGATGTATAAAGTAATGTCCGTCCTTTGATAAATGAGCTAGTATGGTATGGCAAGCATGTCTATTACCTTCTACTACCTTGAATCTATCTATAAATGAAGTAACGTTATTGTGAGTTACCAGTTCTTTTGGTAAATCATAATACTTTAACCTTTTACCATCATTCCAAGCTTCTATTGCTCTCCTGTAAATCTCTGCATCTCTTGGCGTATTCTTCCTCGCTGTGTGAAATGTTAATACATCATTTTCATCACGTATTCCATTCTCGATGACATACGCCTTTGCTTTCGCAGATGGAATGCGATAGTGATTATTTGTTTCACCTCGTTGTAGTTTGGGTAAATCAAATAGAACATCTTTTACAAAAGCCTCACTAACTATCTTTTGAAATTTCGGATAGAAATGATTACTTCCTTTTTTCCAACCAACAATAATCATTCTTTTCCTTGCTTGAAGAACACCAAAGTTTTGCGCATTCTGTTCATTACATTCTATTTCATATCCGACTCTCTTTAATTGAGCCTGCAGATTCTTGAATGTTTCTCCGTTACGCGCTGATTTTATTCCGGTAACATTTTCAAAGATAAACATATCCGGGTTGTAATGCTTCAAGAATCTTGTGTACATCTTATAAAGTTCATTACGAGGGTCTTCTTCCATAGGAACGTTCATATGGCTACTTTGAGCTCGACCGACTAATGAATATGCCTGGCACGGAGGTCCTCCTATAATGACATCGACGTGTTCTACATGATTATTTTTTTTGAGGATATCTATCCTTTCAAAAACAGATTTAATTGTTTTGTCCGACATTTCTGCACAGATAACTGTATTCAGTAGCTCCTGTGGAACCTCTGCAAGCAGTTCATCGCGTGTAATGATTCCTCGTTCATAATCATAGTATTTACTCAGTTTTTTACCATTTGTTTTAAGATAGTGAAAAGCCGCTCTTGTTTCAAGAGTGCGGCATGCAGATGGGCTCATTTCAACATGTGCCAGTGGTTTAAATCCAGCTTGAATAAAACCTTCAGATAATCCGCCGGCACCTGCAAAGAGATCAATGTAATTGATGTTTTTAGTCATAATAGATTCTCCGTTTACTTCAATTCGCTTTTGCCACTTTTTACCCACTCATCTAATTCAGAACGCTTAAATTTCCAAAGTTTGCCGATTTTATGAGCCGGAATATCGGTCTTTTTTATCCAGTTTCTAATAGAATCTTTTGTCACGCCCAAAAAGTTTGCAGCTTCATCAATCCCTATCCAATTCTCGATATAATCGTTTTGGTTTTCCATTAATTGCACCTCAAATTATGGCTAGTTTCCGCTAGGTTAATTATGCCACACAGGATGCTTGTTTTCAATGATTATCTTGAATTACATATGAATTTGTATGATTATATTGTATTTAGATTTCATTTTGTTTTTTGTGTTCTGTTTCTTGTTCGATAAGACTATCGACATTCCTTTTTATAACATCAAAATCGGTCTTCTCATTCTTCTCGTTTTTGTGTTGTTTGTACAATTTATCTCTTCTTTCTGACAAGGAATCATATTCATCCTTTGTGGCTTTGAAAGAAGGCAGCTTGTATATCTTCATTCTTCGCAACCATTGATTCGCAGCTTCAAAAAGGATAATATCGCTTTCATGTCCGCGCAGATACTGCTCCTTATCCGGCGATTTCTTATATGCTTCATATACTGGTCTTAGTTTCCGGTATGTGGCTGAATACTTCATAAGCAATGATAGCTCGGATAGCTTTGATTCTAATTGTTTTATTTCGGCAAGAGTACTTTCACTCTTGATAGTGAGTTCTTCAATCTTACTATCCAATTCCTCAATGCTATCAATATTATGTTCCTTCAGGAAGTTCATGGTCTTAGCAGCTTGTTTCAGATTATTGATCTTCGCCCAGTGAGAGTATCCGGCACTTTCCTGGGCTTTAATACTATTCTGAATATCTATCAGCAATCCAATCTTCTTATTATCTGTTCTTATCTTCCTGTTGGTCCGGGCCTTCCCAGACAGTCTTTTTATAATCGCCTGTTCAGAATAGTCTGCCCCCAATGTCTTTATTCTGGTGAAGCGTTCCTGGTCAGATGCTCTGCATGAAATATACTTTCCGCGTTTAATTTCGTATCCGGACTCTTTCAAACGTCGTAATAAATCTTCAAGATTCGAGGAAAGTGGAATCATTCTATCAATGGTTTGTTTCAGCTTTGCTTTATAGCTTGTTCCGGTTATTTCTGTTGTGTGTTCAATATATGTCTTGCCTTTGGATTTACTTGGAACTATGACAGATAAGCCATGTTCTTTACAGATCTTATCACTGATCCGTCTTATCTCATGGTAGCTGCGCTTGTTTGAGTGATAGCACCGATGGTTAGTAAAATTTACCGCATTAAAAATCAGGTGATTATGAATATGACCTTTATCAATATGTGTGGTCAGAACATATTCGTATTGTCCTTTTAGGATTTCCTTCGCAAGTTCTTCTCCGATTCTATGTGCCTCTTCCGGAGTTACCTCGCCTGGTTCAAATGCCTGTATCAAGTGGCGTCCGAGATTAGTTCCTTTATCTATGGCTTGTTCTCTGGTCCAAGCAAATTCAATATCAGCGGTTTCTGTGCTACATCCGTATGAAGAAACAAAAAGATGACCATCTGTTTTGTTCGGATCACAGATATACTCTATGGCATCCTTTAGCGTTGATTTGATAGGATGCGTCTTTGTAATTGCCATATCTCCTTCTGCCTTTCTTTAATCTCATCAAGATCTGCCTGATATGTTTCTCCGCTTGCGTTGAGTTTCTTTGCAATCTGATTGATATTTCTTCCGATGGCTGAAAGTTCCTTGGTGAATGCTTTGATATCCTTGGTGTCAGTATTGATAATGTATCCGTCTATGGCCATCTTCCGAAGGTATGCTCCATATCTTAACGTAGGTAACTGTTTCATCTTTTTATCTATCAAGTTCTTTTCTTCTTCGGTCACCCGGAAAATCATCTGGATATTTCTCTTCCTGTTTGGCATTTTTCTCCTCCGTTTCTGATAAGGGTTTGGGATATCCCAACAAGAATTTTTTGATTTACGGGTAAGGGACCTGTAAATATCAAAAATCGCAAGTGGCTATCCACTTGCTGTGCTTGCTATCCCTAGTTTTCCTTCATTCCCATCTACAACTAGTTTGCTGAAATGCCAGTCAGTTTCCCACATAAATGTGGATAAATTTGAGACAGTATCAGGACAAACATCGGACTACTTTAGGGCAAGAACCATGATATGGTGCTTTTGGAGGAAACTAAAATGAAGATATTTGAATTGATATACCGAATAGAAAGAAATACAGCTATAGAACAACTATTTGTTGAAGGTTATATGGATCCCACAGAAGATCAAATTGGAAGTAGAATGATACTCAATATAATCTTGAATCAACATGATTCTATGCCAGATAATCTAACGAACGAGTCAAATGAAATGCTATAATAATAAAATGAATAGTTAAAGGAGTTTATAAGATGAAGAAGTTATCATTGGATCTAGAGAATTGTTTTGGAATACAGAAATTAGACTATATCATAGATTATTCCGAGAATAATATTGCTATTATTTATGCTCCGAATGGAACAATGAAGTCGTCCTTAGCAAAGACTTTTGAATCTATCAGAGATAATAAGCCGGTAGAAGAAAAGGTTTTTGGCTATAAGAGTATATATAGTATCACTGATGAAAACGGCACAGATATTAATCCTGAAAGTATAATTGTGATTAACCCATTTGAAAGGAGAAGTTATGATAATCAAGGGATGTTAATGGCTGACCCAAAGTTAAGGAGCAAGTATCAATCGATACATAAATCAATCGAAGATAAAAAAGTTTTCTTATATAGTCAGGTAAAAGAAGCGCTTAAGTATTCATCAAGAAGTAATTTCGATGTAACAAGTTCTTTATTAGATGATTGGCAGTATGAAAAGACGAATGAGTATAAATGTCTAACTGAAATTTTAAGTTTGATACATGAACCAACCATGACATGTACGTTATCTAGCGAAGAACTGGATTATAATTCTCTGTTCAATGACAAAGTATGTGCAATATTGACTTCCGGAAATACAGCTACTCTAATTGAAGAATACGAGAATAAGTATAACGAACTTGTAGATAATTCACCATATATGCAAAAAGGAATCATTGATCATAATAATTATGGCAACATTAGTGAATCGCTTAACGATAACGGTTTTTTTAAGGCAAGTAATGAAGTCGTATTGAATGGGAAAAATGGAGGAGTTCAAAAAGTAATCAAAAGTCAGGCTGACCTAGATAGTCTTATCAATGATGAAAAAGAACGTATACTCAATACCAAATCAATAAAGGACATATTTGAAAATATAAATAAATCATTGAATAAAAATAAGGATACGATTGCTTTTGGTCGTTTCATACAAAAACACCAGGATATTATTCAAGAATACAATGATATCAAACTGTTCAAAAAGAAAGTCTGGGTTAAGGCATTCGCCGATAATGAGGCATTATTGCAAGAACTACTTAATGAATACAAAACAGCACAAAACGAATTGAATATGATTAGAACTCAAGCAAAAAAAGAAAATACAGATTGGGAAGCAGCTTTATCGTTGTTTTTGAAGCGATTTTACGTCCCTTTCAAAATTGAGCCATCGAATCAAGACGATGTTATCTTAAACCTAGAAATGCCAAGCTTTAAATATTCATTTTTGGATAATCGTGGAGAAAGAGAGATTTCAAAAGAGGATCTATTGGGTATTCTGAGTACAGGAGAAGAGCGGGCATATTATATTTTGAATATGATTTTTCAGATACTTGTATCTCAAAAAGAAGGTAAAGAAAAGTTCATTCTTTTAGATGACATATCCGAATCGTTTGATTATAAAAACAAATATGCAATTATAGAATATGTCAATGATATTTCAGAATATGTCTTATCAAATAATACTAAGACATTTACAATTCTGCTTTTGACTCATAATTTTGATTTTTATAGAACCATTGCATCTCGCTTAACAAAAAAGAAGAACTCATATATTGCTTATCTAGATAATGGAACAGTAAATTTAGAAGTTGGGCAGTATACGAGAAACGTATTCTCATATTTTAAACAGCAATTATTGGCTGACTATCATGACAGTATGATGATAGCTTCCATACCCTTTGTAAGAAACCTTATTGAATACACTGATGGTATAGGATCACCGGATTATCTATTGCTTACTTGTGTTTTACATTATAAAGAGACTACACGTAGCATTACAGTAAAAACGATTCAGGATGTTTTTAATAAGTATTGGTTCAAGGACGATGAATTACATTTTGCTGATGGGCGAGAATCAGAACTCATTTATGACTTAATCATTTCCGAAGCAAACAAGATTCAAAATATTGAAAAATTGGAAATAGGAAATAAATTAATACTTTCTATGTCCATCAGATTATTTGCAGAGAAATACATGATAGATAGAATCAGTAATTCTTTACCCGATGGCAAAGATATCATCAAAGAAATATACACTCACAGTAATCAAAGCGCCCGCTTAATCAAGAAATACAAAGAGGCATTTCATGATGAAACGATAAAAACTCTTGAACTGGTATCAATGATTACTCCGGAAAACATCCATTTAAATTCATTCATGTTTGAACCAATTCTTGATATGTCAATTAGACAATTATTCGAGTTGTATGAAGAGGTTAAGAACTTGGCGAGTTTATAATTAGAAATATGTCTGCTTGTACCTTTCAATATCTTGAAATATACTGAAGTTAGAGAAAGGGGTGAGTCAGATGATGGAATATTTAACTGTCAAAGAAGCAGGAGCAAAGTGGCAGATTACCGCAAGGATGGCTGCCTATTACTGTGAAACAGGACGTATCTCAGGTGCTGTCAAAAAGGGAAATTTATGGCTTATACCGTCAGACTCGGTAAAACCCCAGGATAAAAGGTATAAGGACAGCAAGTATCAAGAAAAATGAAATTCCGATTAGATCCATAGTGGTGCGGTTTTGAAAAATTCATAGAGTACCGCCCTGATCTTAAACGAAAATCCATAGTATTGTTTTGCTATAACCCGACTGGAAACCAGCCGGGCTTTTTTATATTCCAAAAGAATTTTATTAATTTTCTCCATAATCTTTGGCATTTTTGCATTTCGTTTGTAGAAGGGTGCGAAAGGGGTCGAGCATCACCCGCCTTTGCGGTCGCGAAGGGAGGTGAAAACCATGAATGAACCGGAACGCACCCAGTGGCAAAAACGCTGCGCTTTTAACAGTTATTGCAAACGGGCGATTGAACATGAGGCTATCAATGCCTATAAAAGACACAATCGCCGCAGATTCCATGAAGTGACATTTTCGGATATGACACCTTCGGAAGAGAGTCAGCTATCAATCAGTGATGAGTATTTCAAGGATGAAGATGATGAGAGGATCCACATTGGTGGAAAGTCCATCACGCCGAAGTTACTCGCGGAAGCAATAGGAAGTCTGTCGAAAGAAAAGCGTACTGCCGTTCTTCTGTACTACTTTAGGAATAAGACTGATGTGGAGATAGCAGAGATGCTTCATGCTCCACGCAGTACGATTCAGTACAGACGGACAAGCTCTTTCGAGATCTTAAAAAAATACTTGGAGGAACATGCCGATGACTGGGATGATTGGTGACACCGATGATAGAGAACGCGGATTGCTACCGTATGTAGTTATAGTAGCAGCCAACAAGGGCGACCCGGAAGCGATGCAGCTGGTAGTTCAAAACTATGAAAGCTACATAACCTACAGATCACTCCGTAAGATGTGCGATGAGCATGGAAATTATTACTACGGTGTGGATGAAGAAATCCGGGATTGTCTGAGGGCAGTCCTGATCAAGGCTGTTCTCGCCTTTAACTTGTAAAGTATCTGATTCTTAATTACCCCTTTCAGAATTCAGGTACCTGACGATCATCGATCTTTGAAAAAGAAAGCGTGCAAGATAACGGTACGCAGTATAACCGGACAGACACATTCCTGTTATGTTGAGCCTTGCGGCAGATACGCCATGACCTCGTAAGAGAGAGCGAATAATATCGAGCCGCGTCATAAGTTTTGAACCTTGTGGGCCAAGATGCGTAACAGGGACAATGATACTCCCCTACAGCCACAGTCCGAGCGTGGAATGCGTCGCAGGCAATGGGTGGGGCTCCGGCAGACCGTCGGAGGGGTGTGATTCCCGTGGACTGGCTACAGTCATCTGTTTGGTTTTCTTATTTATGGATAAATCAATTATTTTTTATTAGCAGCAGACAGGGTCAATAAGGAGCGTTAAAATGCAATTAGGAAGTCACTCCTTATCCCTATATTCTGCTTGAAAGGAGGACATGACGTGGACGGAACACTTAGGGATAAATCTTCCGACGTTCTCGAACCAAGAACCTATACAGTAGAGGAAGTGGCAAAGATATTAGGAATCGGCCGAACCTCTGCATACAGAGTTGTAAAAGAAGGATGTTTCAAGATTGTCAGAATAGGTAGTTCCATCAGGGTCTCCAAAAAGTCATTCGATGAATGGTTGGACACGAATATGACTAAATAGAGGAGAAAGCCTATGGCATCTATTATTAAGCGAAAGAATTCCTATTCCATCGTATATAACTTTATCGATGAGCATGGGGATCAAAAGCAAAAATGGGAAACGTGGCATTCATATAAGGATGCCATGAAACGTAAAGCTGAAGTTGAGAATCAACAGATCAACGGAACATTTCTACCACCAACGAATCAAATTGTTTCAGATTTTCTATATGACTTTGTATGCACCTATGGTGAAAAGAAATGGAGTGTATCCATGTATGACAGTCAAACTGCTATGATTGCCAACTACATCAATCCAATTATTGGAGATCTTGAAGTACAATCGATAACTCCGAGAACGGTTGATAAATACATTCAGACACTTCAAAAAACACGCAGTGTTGTTACCAAGAATCGAAAGCCTAATCACGAGTTTGTGTCGGCATGTCTTATTGAAAAAATCATCAAGTTGCTCCGATGCGCGTTCAAGCAAGCAGTCAGATGGGAGTTGATCGGAAAAAATCCGTTCGATAACACCGTTCTTCCGAAAGCTGTTTATAAAAAACGCGATATCTGGAATGCGGAAATGATACGAACCGCATTAGACAAATGCACAGACAGTAAACTCTATGTGGCAATCAATCTTGCGTTCGCGTGTTCTCTGAGAATCGGAGAGATCCTCGGACTAACTTGGGACAACGTACATATCACCGAAGAAGATATAAGCAATGACAATGCATATGTCTATATCGATAAAGAATTGTCGCGCGCATCTAAAAGAGCCATTGAAATGATAGTTACAAAAGATATCTATTTCACCTTCAAGCCTCTTATGCCTAACACAAGCACACGTATTATTCTTAAGAAACCCAAGACCGATTCGAGTGTCAGAAAAGTATGGTTGCCAAAAACGGTGGCATATATTCTCCGGCAATGGAAAGAGTCTCAAGACGAATTAAAAGATTTCCTGGGTGATGAGTACCAAGACTTCAATCTGGTAACCGCGTTACCGAATGGCAGACCGTGTGAAGAGCGGGTTATGATGACCTCCTTCAACAAATTGAAGAAAACTACTGGTCTACCCAATGTGGTATTTCATTCACTGCGACATTCTAGTACCACCTATAAGCTGAAGCTGAATCATGGCGACCTTAAGGCCACTCAAGGTGATACCGGACATGCGGAGATCGATATGATCACAAAGGTATATGCCCATATCCTCGATGAGGATCGCAAGGTAAATGCCCAAAAGTTCGAAAATGCGTTCTATGCTTGTGCTAATCCGGATTTAAGGAAAGTAACAGTTTCGCAGGAGCCTGAAAAGACACAGGAGATTGATCTGAATGCATTGATCGAACAGTTAAAACAGTCTCCTGAACTTGCTCAAACCCTTGCGGAGTTGGTGACTGTAAAAGCGAAGTAAGAAACATCCTAAGTATTCAATTAGCAAATGAGCAAAATTTCTTAGCAAACTTCAAAAGCAGGTTCGAATCCAATTAGCAAACTATGCAAACTCATGAATAAGCATGCATAGAGAATCTGCATCAGTAGAATCAATGACAACTCAATTATGTGGAAGCATTAAAAAACTGCAAACCCTGATAAACAAAGGGCTTGCAGAGAGTTGTCTGGCGTCCCCGATGTGATTTGAACACACGGCCTTTCGCTTAGGAGGCGAACGCTCTATCCAGCTGAGCTACGGGGACATTTGTGAATTTATTCAATTTTGTAGCACATTTAGATTCGAACGATCTACCGCTTAGGAGGCCAGCAGCAGACCGCCGCCGGCATCATGGCCGTAGAACAGCGGACGGATGCCTAACGGGTCGCGGGCGGCGATAAGCTGGTCCTTGACGTGGTCGTAGATGATCAGGGCGAACTCGGCGTCCAGCCGGCTGAACATGTCCAGGCCGTATTGGCGGTACATCGGCAGCAGCACCTCGCAGTCCGAACCGGACTTGAAGGTGTAGCCGTGGCCCACCAGCTGGCTGCGCAGCGCCTTGAAGCCGTAGATCTCCCCGTTGCAGACGCACAGGTCGTCATCGAGGTTGAAAGGCTGCATGCCGTCGATGGTGGTGCCCATGATGGCCAGCCGGTTGAAGCCCAGCCATCCGCTTCCAGCCCGTGCCTCCAGTTCCATGTCGGGCCCGCGGCTGGCCGTGCGGCTTAGGGCCTGGCGGAACTGATCGAAGGACAGCGTCGTGCCGGCATAGGCGATGATCGTGCACATGTTGGTTACCTCGTTTCATTGAAAAACGCACCGCAGCCGTCCCATATGCAATAGGACGGAGGCGATGCGCCCCGTGGTGCCACCTATCTTGCTTCTCGAATGCGGTGTCTCGTCCCGCCGACGGTCGATCCTACTGGGCCTGGCCTTTCGGATGACGGCTCGCAGGGGTTGTGGGTGACGCGGCTTTCCTGGACGGCTCGCACCGTTCCCGTCCTCGCTAGTGGCGTGGGCGCCCCCATATGTCCTGTTCATCGCCTTAAATAAAAACGGCTGGGTCGAAACGACGCCCTTGCCGTTTTTTAAATATTAGTAGCCTGACCGGCTCATGTCAACGTTTTTTTGACCCTGTCAGCAAATGTTTTCGATGACTGTCGATAGGCTGAGCAGTCAGATGAAAGACCAAGGGAGTGACGATCACTTATGCATCTCCATGAGCGACTTGGTCAGGTTCGCGTTGATTTTCTGGCGGTTCGCAAAATCCAGCCCCACATATTCCTGGCAGATGAGCGCCGTGGTGATGATCTGGCCGATGACGGCGTCGATCGAGCTGGCGGCCGTGTTGGCGATGGCGGGGCTGACGCACTTGAGTATGTAATCGGAGAAGACAAAGGAGTCCGTTGCCTTTCCCAGGATCGATACGATCTGCGCGCCGCGCTTCTTCGCCGCCTTCAGGGCATATATCAGCTCGACGGTCTTGCCTGACCACGAATAGGCAATGATGACGTCGCTCTTGTCGCAGATGTTGCAGATGTTGACGATGTCGGTGATCTCCGTGAAGGAACAGGCCTTAAGCCCGTTGCGCATGAGTATCTGGGCACACAGGCCGGCCGTGCTGCCCGACAGCGACAGGCCGACCAAATAGACGTTGTCGGCATGCTCGATCAGCTTGGCGACCTTCTTGAGCTTCTTGACATCGGCGAGGCTGCGCATGGTCTCGAGGTTCTCGATGATGCCATCCATGAATTCGGAAGACAGGCTGACGTCGCCGTTTTTGGCTTGGGCCGAAGACTCGTTGAGCAGGTCGTGCTGGAAGGCTTTATATGACTTATAGCCGCATTTGTTGATGAAGCGGATGATCGTCGCCTCGCCCACGGATAGGCGGTATGACAGCGCGGCCAGCTTCAGCACGTACACGCAGTCCGGGTTATTGAGGACGTTGTCGGCGATCTTCCGCTCGGAATTTGTGAATGTGTCGTACATGGCCGTTATTTTCTGACGTATTGGCATGTTCTTCCCTCGCTGAGTAAATAATAGCACAACGCGAATGCAAACGGTTGACTATATGCGCGCTGATCGTGTTGACACATATATGGCCTAAGCATATAATGGAGTAAACTCCAATTAAAGCGATTACAAAATGGAGAAATGGAGATTTACGTGATGGGCCATGGCAGGAGGCGATGAGGACGGCGGAAGGGACGGCATCACGGAACCATCGGGCAGAAAGAAAGAAGGGATGACATGATTTGCTTGGTTAGATGTGACGACAGGCTTATCCACGGGCAGTGCATGACCAGGGTTGTCAAGGAGTACGACATCCAGGACATCATCGTGGTCGATGACTATACGGCAGGCGAACCGATGCTGAAGAAGATATTCCAGATGGCCGTGCCGCGGGAGATGAACGCGAACGTATATACCGCCGAAGAATCGTACAGCGTCATCTCCAAGGCGATGAGCAGCCCGCGCCGGACGCTGGTATTGATGAAGTCGCCGGAAGTCATGGTGAAGCTCGTGGACGGCGTCAAAGGAATGCCGATGGAACTTGACATCGGGCCGATGAGCGCGCGGGAAGGCGCCACGACCCTGACGCCATATGCCCATCTGATGCCCAACGAGCTCGCCGCCGTGAAGAAGCTGACGGAAGAAAACGTCCACGTGTATCTGAAGCAGCTGCCGACGGAAGCGACGACGGAGCTGAAGGATCTAAAAAACAAAATATAGAGGAAAGGCAAAATGACACCTGTAAAAGCTGTATTGTTGGCATTAATTGGCGCGATTGTTAATTCATGGATGATGGGCGGCGCGTTCGGCATGCAGATCGCCAGCCGGCCGCTGATCACGGGCATGCTGTGCGGGATGGTGCTGGGCCAAGTGTCGCTCGGCATCAAGGTCGGCTGTGCGTTGCAAGCCATCTATCTGGGCGTGGTGTACGTCGGCGGTTCGGTCACCCCGACGATCACGATCAGCCAATGGTTCGCCATACCGATCGCGATACTAACCTGCGGCGGCGATGCCACCAAAGCCGCGGAGATATGCACGGCGATCGCGGTCCCGTTCAGTTATCTGGAGACGTTTGATATGATGCTGATGGTGAACGTGAACCTTATCTTCGTCAGATGGCAGGATAAGCTGATCAAACAGGGCAAATTGAAGCGTGCCTATTGGGCGCCGTTCAGCACGATATTCACCTACCTGGGAAAGATGCTTCTCATCACGGTGCCTATCAACCTGCTAGGAACAACCGCCCTTGATGCTGTCATGGCCAACCTTCCTTCATGGCTGCTGGACTGCTTCTCGACCTTCGGCGGCATGATGCCGCTGCTCGGCTTCGGACTGCTGCTCACCATCCTGTGCAAGGACAAGCTTAACTTCGTATATTACATCCTGGGCTTCGCACTGGTGAAGGTGCTCAACCTGAGCACCATCTCGGTATGCATCATCGCCTCGGTATTCGCTGTTATCAATTACAGATGCTATCCAAGCATCCAGGCTAAAGAAGGAGGCGCCAACTGATGGCCAACGAAGTCAGCACGGACAACAACGTCGTCCTAACGAACAAAGACCTGCGCAAGGCGTTCTGGGCATTCCTGTGGGCAAGCCTGGCCTGCCTCACGATGGAACGGATGATCGCGCCGGGCTTGGTCAACATGTTCATCGCGATGAGGGATAAGCTGTATCCCAACGATCCCGAGAAGCAGAAGGACCTGGCGGCACGTCATTGCGTGTTCTGGAACACCCAGCCGACGTTAGGCGCCATCGTGCCGGGCATCACCCTGGGCCTCGAGGTAGAAAAGGCTCGCGGCGGGAAAGTGGACAACGACCTGATCCAGGCGATCAAGGCCGCCGTCGGCGGACCGTTCGCCGGCATCGGCGACTCCCTGATCCAAGGCATCCTGATCCCGCTGCTCTGCTCGATCGGCATGGGGTTGAGCGCGGATGGCTCGCCGATAGGCGTCATCTTCTTCATCGTGTCCTACTGCGTCATCAACTATCCGCTGTCGTGGTTCATGTTCAAGACAGGCTACAACCTCGGCGTCGACGGGGCGGAGAAGATCCTGGCCGGCGGGGTCAAGGACAGGATCGTCAGCTCGGTCGAGATATTGGGCCTGGTGGTGATCGGCTGCACGACGGCCACGTATGCGCATGTGAACACGGGACTCGTCTATACAAGCGGGGCATATACCCTCGATATCAATGCCACCCTTGAAAGCATCTTCCCGGGCCTGCTCACCCTATGCTTCGCCTTCTTGACTTATCGGCTGATCAAGGTCAAGAAGCTGAGCATGGCGAAGATCATGCTGATCTACATGGCCATCGCCTTCGTTGGTAAGCTGACTCATATATTGGCGTAAGGTGACCGCGAAGAGAAGGCGATGAAGAACCAAGTCAAGTACACGCTGAAAGAAGATGAGTACATCGAGTATGTCTCGTATCTCGCTTCACGGACAGCGACGGTCAAGAGGAGCATCACGCTGTTTGCGCTGTCGCTGCCTGTGATCCTTGCCTGCGTGCTTATCATGAAGAAGCCTTCCGGCTGGGTTTGGTACGTCCTTTGCCTTCTCCTGGCGGGAGCCTGGATCGCATTGGCATCAAAGACATATCCGAAGATGCTGGCCAACCTTGTTGGCGCCAAACTCAAGTCAAGGCCGTATACGGCGAATGAAGTGAGTCTGAAGCTTGATGATGACAGCTTTTCGACCGTCAGCGAGGGCAAACGAGTGGTGATTGACAGCGTCGATGGCTATACGCTGCTGCGCAAGGTCATTGTTGCGTCCAGCGGCAATTACGACATCGTCGTACCTCTTCGCGTGTTCGATGGTGACGATGAGCGCAATGATTTTCTCGCGCGGATCGCTGAAATCGAGGCGAAGGATGTTGAAAAGCCAGCAGCAATAAAAGATGTTTAAATGGAACGTTCGATACAACAAATTATACAGGAGAACTAATGGAAAAAAGGATATTCATTCAATTCGAAGACTACTATATACCGATGGTATGTGTATATCCGGACGAAGGTAACAGGCCATTCCCGGCGCTGCTGATGCTGCATGGGATGCTCTCATATAAGGAAGGCGATGGCTTCATGCTGGCAAAGATCGCTGAAGGCCTGAAAGCTGACGGCATCGCCTCGGCCCGCATCGATTTCTGCAGCATGGGAGAAAACAGAAGCTCCAGGACGAAGTACGGCCTGGAGCAGCTTCTGAAAGAGACGAAGTGTGCTTATGAGCATTTCCAGGCTGATCCCGCGATCGATAAAAACAGGATAGGCCTGCTCGGCCATAGCCTCGGCGGCCGCGTCGCCATGCTCAGCGCCGGTCTGAACCCGGCGGTGATCGTCACGCTAAACGGCGCGGCGGGCCTGCAGAAGAATGCGGTTAAGCCGTTCGGCGATGTCGAACAATGCCGTAAGCAAGGCTACATAATCGTTCATACCAGCGACGGGCGGTCCGAACTGCTGTTTCCAAAGTTCTTCGAAGATAGCGATAGATACAACTCACTGGCGGCCATTGAAAGCTACCAGAGGCCGGTGTTGATCTGTGTCGGCGAAAAAGATCCGACAGTCGATCCACAGATAGGATATGATTTCTTCAACAGCTATCGTAACGAGAAGAAAACCCTGTTGAAGATAGCGGATGCCAACCATACGTTCAACGCGAAGACCGGCGACTACACCAAGCTATATGAACTGATCAAAAAGATGATTCCCTGGCTGGACGAAAACCTCAAGTGAGGCCGTTTTGAAGGGCCGGCGCAGGAGCACCATTGCCGTGACTCGGGCAGATATAAAACATCGTATCGCAGTGATACGATGTTTTTCTATATAGTATGGTTTCCTATATATAAGCCGGCCTGTGACATGGAGAAGCCGCCTGCTTCAATCGTATGTCATCTATCGATGGACGTGAAGGGCACAAGGCCAGCTGAATGATTAGTATCCAATGCCGCCGGCAGGCGCCTGTTCAGATATCCTTGACGAAGCGGGGCCCATCGTAGCCTTCACGGCTTATATGCTGGCGCCACTCGGCCAGCGGCCGCGTCCAGGCCGGGCCATGCATGTACAGCGGCTGATAGACGACCAGCGTCTTTAGGTCGGCGCTGTCCAGCGCCAGTCCCTCGACACGATAGCGGCCGCCCTTGAAATGGCGGTAGACGTCCCCCGCCACGGCGGAAAGGCTGGTCAGGGACAGCACGTTGGAATCGTCCAGCTTCGACCAGTCGACCAGCAGCTGCATCAGCCCCCGGTATTGGTCGGCCGCCACCAAATCGGGGTCGGCCAGGGTGATGTGCCGCCAGCTGCCGGATGAGAGCACGTCCCATAGGGCATCCAGGTTGCGTCCGTAATAGTCAGGTGCCGGCAACACCGCCGCCAGATGGTCGTGCATCGCCGTCCGCGTCTGCATCTGCGAGCCTTGAAGGATTATATCTTTCATGTTTGCCTCCTGTTCAATACAGCTGTGTGAAGGTCTGATAGTGGTCGCCGGTGTAGTATATGGCCCCGCCGCCGTCATATATCAGCCGGTCGGCCCCTCGGAAGCCGCCCTGATAGTTGACGTCGCATTCATGGTAATCGGCCGGTTCAGGGAGGTGGCCTTCACGGTTGGTGAACACGTCACCGCCGATGCAGCCGCGGTCGGTGACGTCCCACAGGTTGCCCTTGTCCGCGTCCCAGCCCAAGGCCCGGGCCTGCGCCTTGGTCAGGTAGTTGGGCGGCAGCTGTCCGTATGTGTGCAGATAGGCGGCCACGTCGGCGGTGTCGTAGTAGGGCTGGCCTTTGACGACTTCCGATGCGGCGGCTTGGTGTCCCGTGCCGCAGCCCGCAAGGACCAGAACGACGGCGAGCGCCAAGAGCAGTTTTCCCAGCCGTCGGCCGCGGCGTCTATACAGATCGTCTGTCTTGTCCATCTTTACCTCCTAGTCCGGCAGCCGGATGATCTGCCGATAGAGCAGCATATAGCGGTTCATGACGACACGGTCGTCATGGTAGTGGCCGAAGAACCACCAGCGGAAGTCCAGCCGGCCGGAAATCTCGTCGAAGAAGTCGGTCAGCCGGTCATGCTCGTAGCCGCCATCCGGGGCGATGAGGTCCTGGACGCGGCTGCCGATGCAGTGGGTCACGACGTAATCGACCTTCCATCCGACCCTTTCCAGGCTGGCCCGGGCCGTGGCGTATTCCGCGTCATCGGGCAGCTCCTGGCGCCACCAGGAGCGGTGGGCGACACGGTACAGCGCGAAGCGGGCGTCGAGAGCCTTCTTCTTGGCGGTAAAGTCGGGGTCGTCGGGATCGAGGATGCCGTCGGGCACGTCGTGGCTGCTGGCCCCACCCATGGTGAAGAAGGAATGGCCGTCGATGTCATAGACCTGTCCGCGCATCAGGTGGATGAGCGAGCTGTCCAGGTATTGGACCTGTCCGCCGTGCCAGCTGGTCACGGGCAGCTGGGACAGCCGATCGTAGTTGGAATGGTTGCCCGTGACGAACAGCGTCGTGAAAGGCATCATGTTGAGACGGGCCATGGCCATCTGCTCGGCCCAGCCGCCGTCCCATACGCCGAAGTCGCCGCAGACGATGACGAAATCGTCCTTGGTCATGTGCCGGGATGGCGTGAAACGGGATGGTTCGAAGCGTGAGAAGTCCTGGTGCGTATCCCCGGTTAAATATATCATCGGCGCTGTCCTTTCACCTCGCCGTCGGACCTGCGCGGTTTGGATAAAAATGGTATTGCAATTGAAAAGAGATGTTATATAATCATACAAGCAAACAGGCATACAGATAATACTACTCTTAAATAAGTATAGCAAAAGCCGACGGTAAATATTCAACTTATACATCGAGGCGTCACGTCACGGTGACACCAGGAGGAACAATGAGTACCAAGACGGTAATGGACGTCGCCTACGACGTCATCAAGCGCAGGAAGAACGGCATCGCCTTCGCGGACCTGTGGAAGTCGGTCCGGCAGGCGATGGGCTATGACGACAACCAGGCGGCCAAGCGCATCTCGCAGTTCTACACCGACCTTACCCTGGACGGCCGTTTCGCCGCCCTGAAGAACAACAAATGGTATCTGAAGGACTATCGGAAGTTCGAGGAGGTCTTCGTCGACACCAGTTCGCTGGTCGATGACGACAGCGAGGAGGCCGACAGCGAGGAGGCTACCGAGACCGACCCCGAGGACAACACCCCCGAGGACACCAGCAAGGAAGATTATTAGGCCTGCGCATTGGACGATCATACGCTAACGCTGACAGGACGATGCCATGAGTCGGAGTACCATGAAGCCTCCCCGTTTCAAGATTTCAGGGAGGCTTTTATAGTTTCCGCTTGACGGTGGTTGGACCGCCAAGATCGGACCCGTTCTGTTTGAAGATCTCTCCGCCATGATGCATACCGCACAAGCGGGGATTACAATCGTTGCGTGAGCGGAGTGCATGGCATCGATATCGATGCTGAAAGCAGTCTATTTTTCTTACGCATTCTACTTGTTGTATGGATTACAGGGCCACATGTCGTTGCTTCATCAGCGCGTGGTGACAGCATCGACAAGATTCACTCTGCTTATCATATTATCTTATCTCCGAGAAGGAAATCGATGATCGACATTATTACGATCCCGCTTTCTGTCCTATGCTTTGGTGTATTCTGATTGACTAGCACTATCTTTGGGAATCCATCTCTGATATGCAACAGTGACTGCATCTCCTGGTCTTTCTTCCCATGATCATCGATCCCTTCTGCGACTTGGATGTACATCCTGTCATCCGCATCATTTACAACAAAGTCCGATTCCAGATAGACGCGTATGAATTTTCCTGCATCATCTTTCTGCTTTGCTTCTACCCGCCCCACATCAACGCTGAAGTCTCTATAAATCAGCTCATTGTAAACGGCGTTTTCTAATAGATGGGGCAAATCATACTGTCTAAAATTCAGCCTTGCATTTCTAAGCCCTAAGTCTGTGAAATAATATTTTTGCTGCCCGTCAATGTATTCTCTTCCCCTGATATCGAATCGCTTGGCTTCATTTATTAGGAAGGCGTTCTCTATATATGTTATATAGGCAGCTACCGTATTTCTTGCCATATTGGAAATTCTTCCACTGGCAAACCTATTTGCGATGCATGTAGGATTGATTAACGATCCTGTTGCTGAAGCAAGGAAATCGATTAAAGCCCCAAGATCGGTCTCATTCTTTATTCCGTTTCTTTCCACAATATCTGCGATATAGATTTTCGTGAACAGGTCCTTTAAATATCGACCTTTCTGCTTATCATCGGTTATTGAGAGAATCATCGGCATGCCGCCAAAGTATAGATACTGTCTGAATGCGTCTTCTTTGTTCCCGCCTACGGCAATGTAGTATTCTTCGAAACTCAAGGGAAGAACTCTTACTTCGTCGCCTCGCCCCCGGAAATTTGTAAGGATATCAGAGCTCAGCATCTTTGAATTACTGCCGGTGACATAAATATCACATTCATCCATGCACCCAAGGACGGTATCATAAAAAGATATTGCATTTTCCGGTGTTCTCTTCGATTCAGGAAGGTATTCATTTGGGACCGTGACGCAATACTGTATTTCATCAATGATCACATAGCATCTCCCTGTACATTTGCCTATCCTGTCTTTTATATATTCGCTCAGAAGGATAGGATTCCGATATTTTATGTTTTCATTTTTATCTAAGGCAAGATAAACCACATTATCATCTGATACACCATTCTGTATAAGCCAATTCCTGTATATATGGTTCACAAGATATGTTTTCCCGCACCTTCGCAGCCCTGTGATGACTTTTACTGAACCATTATCTTTGCGTTTGATCAAGGCATTCAGATATCTGTCCCTTTTGATTTCCATCGTTCTTCTCCTATTGAAATGTTTTGTAATTATGGTCACAATATTTCAACGCAAGTATACTTCCTGACTTAGGTTACGTCAACGCTCTTATTGAAAACATTTGCCCAAATGTTCGATTTTATTTAATTAATAGTTTTCCATGAAACCAATACCTTTTTCAAACGGCAATTATGGCATGGACGAGGCGGGCGACTAATCTGCCCAAGAGGTCACATCCCAGAAAATAGCGCAACCATCTGGCTATAGTAAGGGGCTGTTCCAGAGCAATCTGATCATGTCAGTCAGCGACGTAGGGATAGACGAGGCCCGTAAGAAAGCCATGGGCGTATGGACTGATGCCGATGATGATGAAGAAAAAAGGCGGTCGCCCGCCTATTGTTAACATTCGTCGCAAGCCAAGATCCGTTGGGGCTCCTTGGCTGTTACGGACTCTTTATGACGACGTCCACCATGGCTGGCCTGAGAGGATGACTCCGTCGGAGCCGGCTTCATCCCGCGGCAGAACCGAAACCGTGATAGATGAACAGCATCCGATCCTTGCCGTTGATGTCCTTGAGGACCTCGATGCGGTCGGCTGGGAAGTGTTCGTGGGCGGCCTGCAGAAGGGCGTCCTTCTCGTCATAGCCGATCTCGAAGGCCAGCAGGCAGCGGCGCTTGATGACCTGGGGAGCGTCACGGAAGACCATGCGGTAGAAACGCAGGCCGTCCTGGCCGCCGAACAGGGCCAGATGGGGCTCGTGGTCCTTGACGCTCGGGTCGATGTCCTGGTGGACCGGGATGTAGGGCGGGTTGCAGACCAGCACGTCCAGCCGCACCCCTTTGGCGATCAGCGGGGCCAGCATGCTGCCGTGCAGCAGGGTGATATGGCAGCCCAAAGACGCCGCGTTGGCCGCGGCCAGCTTCAGTGCCTTGGCGCTGATGTCGGTGGCGTACAGCCGCAGCTTGGGCTCCTCCTTGGCCAGGGCGATGGCGATGTTGCCGCTGCCGGTGGCCACGTCGGCCGCCGTCAGTCGCCGGCGGTCAGGAAAAAGCTGGTCGATGTCGGCCAGCACGTTGGCGACCAGCTCCTCGGTCTCATAACGCGGTATCAGCACGTCCCGGCTGACGGCCAGTTTGTAGCCGTAGAACCATTGGTAGCCAAGCACGTAGGCTAGCGGCTCCTTGGACAGCAGCCGGTCCACATCCCTGGCATAAGCGGCGATGGCCGCCTCAGGCATCGCCTCGTCATAATGCAGATAGAGATTGGTGTTGTCCATCTGCGTCTTTTCGAGCATGAGGATCTGGACGCTTTCGGAGCCGATGCCGGCGGCCTCCGCCTTCTGGCGGGCCTGCCGCAGCACCTGACGATATGTCGGCATGTTATTCCTCTCCGGCGATCTTGGCCTGTTCGTCGGCCGTCTGCAGGGCGGCCAGGATGTCGTCGAGCTTGCCATCCATGACGCGGTCGAGCTGCTGGATGGTGAAGCCGATGCGATGGTCGGTGACGCGGTTCTGCGGATAGTTGTAGGTCCGGATCTTCTCGGAACGCTCACCGGTGCCGATCTTGGAACGGCGGATGGCGCCTTTCTCGTTTTCCTGGCGGCGATGGAACTCGTCATAGACGCGGGCGGTCAGCACGCGCATGGCCTGTTCCTTGTTCTGGATCTGGTTGCGGCCGTCCTGGCAGTTGACGGTGATGTTGTAGGGCAGGTACGTGATACGGACGGCCGAGTCGGTCTTATTGATGTGCTGGCCGCCGGCTCCGGAAGAACGGTGGGTCTCGATGGTCAGGTCCTCGGGCTTGATCTCGATGTCCGGGTCCTCGACGTCGGGCATCACCAGCACGGTGGCCGTGGAGGTGTGGATGCGGCCCTGCGACTCGGTCTTGGGCACGCGCTGCACGCGATGGGCGCCGGACTCGAACTTCAGCAGCTTATAGGCCCCGGTACCCTTGACGGCGAAGCTGACCAGCGAGAAGCCGCCGGCCGCGCCTTCCTCGGCCTGATAGATCTCGGTCTTGAAGCCTTTGGCCTCGGCATAGCGGTTGTACATGCGGTACAGGTCGCCGGCGAACAGGTTGCCCTCGTCGCCGCCGACGGCACCGCGGATCTCGATGATGGCGTTGCAGTCGTCATTGGGGTCCTTGGGTATCAGCAGGATCTGCAGCCGATCGAGCAGCTCCTGCTGCCGCTGGGCAAGCTCGTCGAGCTCGCTTTGAGCCATCTCACGCAGGTCCGGGTCCTTGACCATCTCCTGGTCGGCCGCGATCTGCTCCAAAACCTTGAGCAGCTGGCGATAGGCTTCGACAGGAGCCTTCAAAGAAGACAGCTCACGGGTCAGCTTGGCATAGGCGCGGTTGTCTCCCAGGCCCTCGCCGGCGATCAAAGCCTTGTTCAGTTCGTCATATCGTTCGGCCATCTTGGCCAGACGTTGCAGCATCTTATCCATATTTTATCATCCTCGCACGTTAAGAGTATAACACGGTCGGTACCGGCAATGGAACCTCGGCGGCACGATGGGACCGTCAGCCCCTTACGCCATCCGCCGCATTGGAGTAGACTTGATGCATGCACAATCAACATGGGAGGTCGGCATGGGTATGATAGCGGTCGAAGACTTTGATAAGGTCGAGGTGCGCGTGGGCACCATCCTGGAGGTCAGGGACAACAAGCGGACCAGGAACCCTGCTTATGTCCTGACCATCGATTTCGGTCCGACGGTAGGCATCAGGAAATCGTCGGCCCAGATAACCGTTCTTTATTCCAAGCAGGAGCTGGTCGGACGGCAGGTCGTATGCTGTACCAACCTGAAACCGCTGCACATCGGCAGCGTCGACAGCGAGGTCAGGATCCTTGGCACGGATTCGGAGCAGGGCGTCGTGCTGCTGCAGCCGGCGGAAGGCGTCAGAGACGGCGACCGGGTGTTCTAGGATGATTACGGGCGATGCTGATGAACAAACCGTCGCCAAAGTAGTATGATAGTGGGAAGCATCGACTCGAAAGGAGATATCGCAATGAAAATAGCATTCACGCATGCCAACGTCCTGGACGGCACCAAGGACATGAAGCCGCAGGCCGACATGACCGTGCTGGTCGACAGTGACCGCATCACGGCCATCGCCAAGGCCGCCGCGCCGATCCCGGCAGGCTACCAGGTCGTCGACCTGGCGGGCAAGTACCTGCTGCCGGGCATGATCAACATGCATGCCCATATGTTCGGCACCGGCAAGCCGGCCAAGTCGCTGGGCACCGGCTGGCAGCAGGACTTCAAGATCGGCGCCCTGTCCACGGCCGCCGGCAAGCAGGTCCTCAACAAGATGGTCCTGTCGGACGCCCAGATGGCCCTGTACTCCGGGGTCACCACGCTGCGCTGCGTGGGTGACTTCCATTACTCCGACGTCATCACCCGCGACGCCATCAACGCCGGCAAGGCGGTGGGGCCGCGCATGCTGGTCTCCGGGCCGGCGCTGACGGTCACCAACGGCCATGGCGACGGCACCTTCGCCGTCACGGCCGACGATCCCTGGGCTTTCCGCCACCTGACGCGCACCAACATCAAGAACGGGGTCGACTTCATCAAGATCTGCATCACCGGCGGGGTCATGGACTCCAGGGTCAAGGGCAAGGCGGGCATCCTGCGCATGACCCAGCAGGAGGCCGAGGCGATCTGCCAGGAGGCCCACACGGCCGGCATGATCGTGGCTTCGCACACGGAGTGCACCGAAGGCGTCCGGACCGCCCTGAAGGCCGGCGTCGACTCCATCGAGCACGGCGCGGCCATGGACAGCGAGATCATCAAACTATACAAGTCCCACAAGGCCTTCGTCACCTGCACCATCTCCCCGGCCATCCCCATGGCCAAGCTCGACCCCAGCGTTTCACTGATGAGCGAGGTCTGCCAGTACAACTCCGGCATCATCCTGCAGGGGGTCATCGACAGCGCCAAGCAGGCCCTGGAGAACGGCATCCCGGTGGCGCTGGGCACCGATGCGGCCTGCCCGTTCGCCATGCAGTACAACATGTGGCGTGAGCTGGCCTACTTCGTCAAGTACGTGGGCGTGACGCCCAAGTTCGCCCTCTGGTCGGCCACGCTCAACAACGCCACCTTGATGGGCCTGGGCACGGAGACGGGCTCGATCGCCGTCGGCAAGAGCGCGGACCTCATCGTATGCCCGGGCAACCCGCTGGACGACCTGCGCATCCTCAGCCGCGTCGAGATGGTCATGACGCGCGGGCAGCTGCTCACCAACCCCGACCCGCATCGCATCCCCGAGGTCGAGGCGCAGCTGGACACGCTGCTTTGAGACAATAAGAAGATAAATACTAGAAAAAAGCTGCTACTAGAATTCATTGTAAAAGATGACAGTTCATCAATTATCAATAGCAATTGAATCATTCACATAAGAAAGTCAAAGGCTGAATACAGCAAGTGGTCGTATTAAAATGTAATTGGTATTTTCTACTAATAAGAAATTGCATCAGTTATAATGAAAGAAGTGTTGAATATGTGAGCCAAGATGCGTGGTGAAATGATAAAAGTACAATACGATGAGTGGCCAGAATTGCGAATGATGCACAAATCAATTCAACCGTTTGAAGTAAGCGGAGAAAGCTGAAGCCATTGATTGCCCAAACCAATTTGAGTCCACAAGGCAAAGTTGAAAAGATTCTACATCGATATTCGAGGCTAACAGAAAAGCAACGCTTGAGGTTTTCAAATATGCTTTATCAGTCATTAGTCACGCATTAAGACTTGCTCCATGTAAGTAGACGCCATATCATATGCCGGAAGACTGATATGGATTAATAGACAAATTTGTTTTATTCCCAACGTCGGCTTGAGCATCAGATGACGAAGCTCGGCCGACGTTTTTATGTGAGCAAAAATCAATTGACGAATGAACGAAAATCATTACACTGAAACGAATAAGCTTTGATTTGCCCGTTAGCTAATACACAAAATTTGTTATCGTGTCTTCGATAAGAAAAAAATGTATTTGATCGAGGCAAAATAATACGGTTTTATTCTCGTCAATTATATATGAATAAACAGATAAAGAAACCAAAAAGATGCTCCGCGGCAAGGTATAGAAAACCACTATGCAGCTTGGCATGTTCAAGCGGGTGGTACAATGTGTATAGAGCAAGGTTTACATGAAAGGAAAGCAGGAACGCACCTTTTTTCAAGGTAAATGGCCATTATACATGCAGCCAAGAACTAGGTGGGCTATTTCACACGTGCAAAAAAAATAGTATTATGACAATAATTAATACGTACTGCAATTCGATAGAGGTTTATAGCGATGAAATTGAATGAAGACATAATCAGCCGCGAATTAGAAGCCAACTTCAAAATCGATAAACACTATCAGCAGAGCCAGTCTTTACATTTGCTTCGCCCAGTGCTTTTTCGGCACGATATCATTCCTGAGGACCATCATATCTGCATAGGCAAGACTGAGCAGGCATCACAAATGCTGCCTTTCGCAACGGACGGTTTATATGTCTTGATTGGTGAAACTGCTTCGATTTCAGGAGTATTATCTTATATCGTCGTCCATGGGTCTTCTATTAGTGAGGTAATGAATAGCATCCAAAGCATTTTCGACCGCTACGGTGAATGGGAAACCAACCTTGGAAAGATTTGGCTGGATGATTCTGACATAAAAAAGATGGTTGAATTGACTTCACCTTTGCTGGGCAATACAATAACGATTTTAAACAACAACCTTGAGGTGCTTGCCGAAAGTGAGATCAACGATGGCCACTGGACTGCTACGCACAGACATCAGTATGCAAATGAGAAAGACTATAAGGTGATTGCTCAAATCGGTACCAATCTGCCCAAACCTGGCGCGTTCTATAAGGAGCCTAATAGTTATGCTCATGATGCACCGGCGGTCTATGGGCGGAACATATTCGCTGGCAAGCAATTCATCGGTACCTCTTCGCTGGTTGCAACTGAGTGCGCAATTCGTAATGAGGATCGACTGGTGTTTGACTATTTCACTACATTCATTGAACAGGCCCTAAACAGAAGACATCAGATCAATAAAAACAACATGCCGAGCCTTCGTGGCATTGTTGAGGATGTCCTGCAAGGACGTTTCATTGATAATGCAAAGATTGTCATGTTACTGAGTAGTGAAATCGGTAAAGATAATTGGCGGCAAAACGATTGGTTATGTGCCAAGATAGACATTAATAACGAGACCTTCCTATTGCCAGTCGACTATGTATGCAAGGTGCTTGAGAACGTCGTGCCTCACAGCATTGCTTTGTATTATGATTCATCAATTGTGCTGGCAGTCAGTTTATCAGCAACGATAACGTCTCAAAGTGTAGGACATATTATCGATGATTTTTTAGCACGTGCAAATACCGTAGCTGGAATCAGTAATACTGTCAGTGGCATAATGAAGTTGCCGATAGCTTATCGGCAGGCAGCAACGGCTCTACAGGTGGGGACTATTAGCGGCAATAAAGCTCGACTGTATCTGTTCTCCGAGCAAGTTTTACCTTATATGCTTGATAAGGCACGTGGAGACTTCAACCCACAGGACCTTTTACCGGAAGGATTAATCAAGTTAGCCCAGCATGACGCGATTTCTGAGATTGATTATTGGCAGACATTAAAAGTATTTCTTGAGAACGATCGTAATGCTACAACCACGGCGCGCATATTGTATTTGCATCGCAGCACATTACTGCAACGAATGGCACATATCGAGGATCTACTTGGCCACTCTTTGGATGATTCCAAGTGGCGGTTGCAGTTGTTGCTTTGTATAAATATGGTTACTAAGCCATCTATCGCCGAGCTCAGCCCAGCCGAAAAGAAGATGCAATCAAAAAAGAAAGCAGTATAAACCCTACATATTGTAGGATGAAGATTGAAATTATACTAATAATTTGTCGGATTGAAAACATAGCCCGACAGTTTTAGCATGTAATCGATAAAGGTCTCCATCGTCTGAGCAATCGCCCCATTCGGTTGTAGGGGGACATAAGATGACAGACCAAGAAGAAGATTTGATTTACGTCATCATGCACAATTATTCCTTGACTCACTCGCGAGGAGTCATTGAAAAACTGATGCATGGCAGATCGAAGGAGGACTAAAAAATGATCAAAACGCTTCGTATCGATGAGCGAATGATTCATGGACAGGTAGCTGTGGTATGGTTCCGGATGTATAACATCACACATGCGGTAGTGGCCAATGATGATGTAGCTAAAGACCCTATCCAACGAAATTCGTTGATGTTGGCGGCCCCAACTGGAACCAAGGTGGCGATAAAGACTGTTGACGAAGCAATCATTATGCTCAATGACCCTCGGCTAGTTGATAAGAATGTAATGGTCATCGTCCGTAACGCCGCCGATGCCTTACGCATCGTTGTTAAGGTCCCAGGCATCCCGTATGTCAATGTTGGCAATCTTGGATACATAGCCAACAAAGGGGACAATATGTCATATTCGTCATATGTAAATCTCAATCAGAATATCATCGATACCTTGCAAGCTATAAATCAGCTGGTAAATGTTGAATTCCAGGTGCTGCCCAACACTGAGAAAAAGAGTCTGATATCGTTTCTAAAAGGAGGAAACAGTTAATGTTTACTAAAGCATTGCTTGTGGCATTGGTATATTACATATGCACTACGGCTCAATGGTTCGGCTTGTTCCATTTCAATCGTCCAATCGTTGTCAGCACGTTAGTTGGTTTAGTTCTTGGCGACCTCAAGACAGGTGTTATTCTTGGTGCAACTTTCGAGGCTGCCTTCTTGGGAATTATCGCCATCGGCGGTTCAGCTCCGGCTGATGCCACCATCGGCGCCACCATCGGCTCATCCCTTGGTATCATTAGTAGTCTGGGAACTGATGATGCGTTGGCGATTGCAACGCCGGTGGCTTTGGTAGGGCTTATGTTGATGGCTGTTCCCATCAACTTGATCTATTCATTTATGGTCGATAAAGCGCAGAAGTACCTGGCTAATGGTGATACGAAGAAGTTTGACCGCCTTCCAATACTGATGGGTTTTGTCGCATACATCTTTCAGGCGATTATAGTTTTTGTGGCTGTCTACTTTGGAGCAACGGCTGTTAATGTCTTCTTCACGGCTGCTCCAGGCCTGTTATTGGGCGGCATAGGGAAAGCCGCCGCTATCATGCCAGCTGTCGGTATGGCATTGTTGCTAAATACATTGTATGATCGGAAACTTATCATATTCTTCTTTGTCGGTTTCATCGCGTCAATTTATCTCAAATTATCGAGTCTTGTGATTGCGGTGCTGGCTATTGCCATCGGGATTTACACATTCATAATGATGCCAGATGTAAAGGGCGATAAGGTGGCACCAACTGCGAACAATGAGGAGGATTTCTATAAATGAAAAACAGTAAAAAAACAGTCATAGAACAGCAAGACGCGAGAATGCTACGTCAGATGAAACGTCGTTCATGGCTTTTGTTCAGTAGTTTCAACATGCTCAATTATCAAGGGCTTAGTTATGGTTATGCAATGATCCCGGCAATCAATCGCTTTTATCCGGACGGATCGGACGAGAAGAAAAATGCATTGATTCGCAGCGATTCTTTCTTCAATTGCACTTATGAAACAGCTCCATTTATCATGGGTATGAACGCTGCTTTGGAGAAAGAGAACGCCGCCCATGGGGACCTCAACGGGCAGTCCATAAATGCAATAAAAGCTTCGTTGATGGGACCAATGTCTGCGATTGGTGACTCAATTTTCTGGGGAGTGGTACGTACGGTGGCGGCTGCAGTCGGCATCTCGCTGGCCATGTCTGGTAATTTCCTTGGCCCAGTCTTGTTCTTGGTTATTTACACGTCTATTTCAGTGTTTACTCGTTATCGGCTGATGGATCTTGGCTACACCCAAGGAGAAAAATTCATCGCTGCCGCAGCCAAGACAGGCATCATGGCAAAACTTACCTTCTGTGCTACGATCGTCGGAATGATAATGATTGGGTCGATGACAGCCTCATTTGTTAACATAACCACTCCCTTAAGCATCACGATGGCTAGTGGTGAGAAGATAGTGGTTCAGGACGTTCTGGACGGTATCTTCAAAGGTATATTGCCATTAGCTTTTACCTTTGGATTTCTGGCATTGCTCCGTAAGAAGATCAAACCTACATACCTAATGGCTGGGACACTTGTCTTTGGAATCGTCGCCTTGATGTTTGGTATCTTATAAAGGAGCGATGAGTATGGGCAAGCGGTTTATTATTAATGGAGATGATCTTGGCTTAAGTCCAGCCTACGATTATGGTATGATGTACGCTTATGATAATGGTATTTTATCCAGCGCTACTTTAATGAGCAATATGGATGCGGCTCCATTGGGTGTTGAATTAGCTAAGAAGCATGGTTTGCACCTTGGGCTGCATACCAATATTGTACAAGGTCATTGTTGCGCCGATCCGACGACGATTCCAAGTATTGTCCATCCTGATGGTTTCTTCTATCGTTCAGGAGAATACAAGAAACATTATAAGGATATAAGATATAACCAAGATGATACTACTGGCGTAGAAGCTGACGAACAGGATTATAAACGTGAAGCACGAGCGCAGATTGAGCAATTCAAAGAGTTGACGGGAGCTTACCCAATTCATATTGAGGGCCATTCGATCATTAGCCCGGAATTGACACTCGGTTTGCAAGATGTTGCACATGAATACGGCTGCCATGTTATGCGCTTCGACATGGAAAGCCAACCTGGTTATCGAGATTGCAGCGAGTTAATGGCTGATCAGAATGTCATGCGATCCATGAAGGATTACATGAAGGAAGGTATGACAGTGGCCATGCTCCTGGAAGTCTTGGAAGCAATGAAGGCAAATCCATGCGACATCAATGTTCTGCATCTGCATCCTGGATGGGTTGACGCAACGGTAATAGATTTTTCTACACTGACGATTCAACGCTGTCGCGATATAGAAGCTTTGTGCGACGATCGTGTCAAACAGTGGATCAATGACAATGATATTATGTTAATCAGTTTCGATGATTTGAAGATTAATTGAAAGGGAGCGGTGTCCGGCGTATTATGGATACCGCTCATCATTTAAAAAATGAAAAAGTTAATCATTAATGCAGATGATTTTGGCTTAAGCGAAGCATACAATGCCGGCTTGATAAATACATATGAGAATGGCGCTATGTCTTCAGCCTCATTAATGGTCAACATGCCAGCCACAAGTCAGGCAGTGGCCTTGGCTAGGCTGCATCCACAGTTATGTCTTTCGCTGCACGTCAACACTGTCCATGGCCATTGCATAGCAGCCCCATCGCAGGTCGCCAGTATAGTCAATGAAAAAGGCATGTTCTACAAATCTTCAGAATACTGTCCAGATGGGCATGTAAAGACTGAAGGTAAAAACCAAGAAGGCACGATGGCTGATTTCAAAACGGAAATTATCGCACAACTGAATCATTTCCATCAACTGCTCGGCTACTACCCAATCCATATGGAAGGGCATTCCTTGACTATACCGACCTTTTTGGCGGCATTAGCAGAGGTTGGAGATCAATATGGAATACATGTCATGAGTTTTGAGAAGCGTCATCAAAAAGGTTTCAAGGATGTGAATTATCCGTTTTTTGATGTCAACAATCACGATATAGCACTATATAACAGGTATGGTATGACCGTTGAGTCGATGCTGACGATACTGAAACAAATGGACGAATCAGGAGACGATATTGCAGCCATTCATTGCCACCCAGGTTGGATTGATGAAACAGTCATGGAAAGTACTTCATTGATATGGCCACGATGCCGCGATGCTGCCACGCTATGTGACAAGAGAGTTAAGGAATGGATCAATAGCAAGAGTATTGAGATTATCGGGTATGATTATCTGAAAAATTGATGCAGTAAAGTCCATAATATTGCAAAATAGACGGAAGCAATGCGTATCGTGTAAATTTACATAAGCGCTTGAGAAATAAATCAGTACAAACAAACAACGATGTTATGTCTGGATATTATATAGACGACCATAAGTATAAAGAATAAAATGGTTGATAGGGCCATACTTACTATTTTGAATATACAAAAAAATGATCTATAGTTTTTCGAAGAGCAGCTATTTATTGCGGACGACGTCGATATTATTAATCAAGCATGATGGATACAATTATAAACTTTATGAATATACTTGTATGAAAGACGATTAGTACTAAGAGCTATGTCAAATATATACAGGGCACCTTGTGTTGCCCTGTATTTTACCATCGTAACCGATGGCTCATTCCTCCTCTTCCGGCAGATCGATGCGCTCGATCTTGAAGATGACGGGACGGGTGCCGTCGGAGCAGCAGGCGATCATCATCTTCTCGTCGTTGGTCCAGCCCTTCATGATCGACCCGCCCTGCAGGGCGGCGTAGACGTAACGGCTGATGGCGTCCCAGGCCTCCGAGCAGAACCGGCCGTCCAGCATGTGCCAGAAGTCGTCCCGCTCGCCGCTGCGCTCAAGCAAGAAGGTATCGCCCGGCTTGAAGCAGGGGCAGGGCCCCGCCTGCGGGTCGGCCAAATAGCGCTGCTGCAGTTCAGGGAAGACGCGCGTCTCGAGTACCGTGATGCGGCATTTATGTTGCATGGTCTCCTCCTATAGGCCGTACAGACGGCTGAACTTGTCCTGCAGGTAGTCGAAGTAGTATCCCGGATTGAAAGGCTCGCCGGTGGCCTTGACGATCAGCTCGTCGGGATCGTACAGCGCCCCGAAGCGGTGGATATGCTGCGTCAGCCAGGCCACGATGTCGGCGTAGCGGCCCTGGGACAGGCAGGCGTCGACGTCGATGTCCTGCCGCATCCGGTGGTAGAACTGGGCGGCGTAGGCGCTGCCCAGGGCGTAGGTCGGGAAATAGCCAAAGGAACCCTGCGACCAATGGATGTCCTGCAGGATGCCGCTGCGGGCGGACGGGGCCTTGACGCCCAGGTACCGCATGTACATGTCGTCCCAGGTCCGATCCAGGCCGGAGGTGGATATCGAACCGTCGAACAGGCCTTTCTCGATTTCGTAGCGGATCATGATGTGCAGCGGATAGGTAAGCTCGTCAGCCTCGGTGCGGATCAGCGAGGGCCGGGACACGTTGATGGCCCGGACGAAACGCTGCAGACTGACCTCGCCAAGCTGCTGCGGGAAAGCCTGCTGCAGCGCCGGGTAGTTGGCCTGCCAGAAGGCAGGGCTGCGGCCTAGGTAGTTCTCCGCCAGCCGGGACTGCGACTCGTGCAGGCCCGAGGTGATGTCGTCATGGATGATCGTCCCATCGTAGCGGCGGTCGCAGTCGTGGGCGTAGAAGCCATGGCCGACCTCATGGACCGTCGACAGGATGGCGCTGACGGGGTCGTCGGGCAGATAGCGGGTTGTGGTGCGCACGTCATCGATGCACATCCATGTGGTGAAGGGATGCTCGCTTTCACCCTGATAGCCCCAACTGGCGTCGAAGCCAAGATAACGAAGTATGTTCTTCATGTACTCCTTCTGCTGGGCCACCGGGAAGACCTGGTGCAAAAAGGAGTCATCGATCGGTACCGCCCGGCCGACCTTCTGGATCAGCGGCACCAGCCGTTCCCTGACCTGGGTGAAGAAGGCGTCGTAACGCTTGATGTCCATGCCGGTCTCATAGTCGTCCAGCATCCGGTCATAGGCGCAGCAGTCAGACTGCCGGTATCCCACCATCCGGGCGGCGGCGGCGATGATCTTGGTCAGCGACGGCTCGAAGAGGCGGTAGTCGTCGGCCTGGCGCGCCTTGCGCCAGCTGGCGAAGCATTCGTTCTGCAGCTGGTTGTAGGCGACGAAATCATCTTTGGGGATGGCCAGGATCCTGTCGATGTCGCGCAGATGCAGCTGCACGGACCGCGCGTCGGCCTCATCGAGGTCGGTCCGCCGGGACAACTGGCGCAGGTTGGCCAGGTTGGCGGGATCGGTCTGCTTGGCGAAGAATTCGCCGGCCAGCCAGCTGGTCCGCCTGTCACGATATCCGGCTCCGGCGGTCGGGGCGACGGTCTCCTGGTCAAAGCTGATGATGCTCAGGGCCATGGCCAAAGCCGAGGTCTCATATTCCCAGCGGCGGAAGGCGTCTATCTGTTGA
>Ga0268263_1000381_pt1 | contig 78645 bp, 52 predicted proteins | sample Biomet5_FD_190358 | JGI IMG/M metagenome (GOLD analysis project Ga0268263, IMG submission 190358) | Microbial communities from bioreactor (seeded with sewage sludge) at LBNL, California, USA - Biofuel metagenome 5 (SPAdes) (version 4) | ecosystem: Engineered > Bioreactor > Anaerobic >... | reverse complement strand
GAAAGAGCCAGCGAGTTGCCCCGCTGGCTCCATGAGTACAACTTTTACAGGAATCACTCAGCGTTACAAAACGAACCGCCAATCAGCCGGATTGAGGCGAGAATGAACAACGTCTTGCAACTCCACAGCTAGCCCACGTAACGCCCGCCCAGGCGTTTCTTGGCCAGGTCGACCAGCGTCGTGAAGGTCGCGTCGGAAAGCTGGGCCTCGCCCATGGGGGCCTCGCGGCCCAGGAACTGGTATTTCTGGGTGCCCAGGCGGTGGTAGCGCAGCATCTCGTATGTCGCGCCGGGCAGGTCGGCCACGAAGTCGCAGATGGCCGCCACGTCCGCCTCGCTGTCGTTGAAGCCGGGGATGATCGGCGTGCGCACGTGCAGCTGCACGCCGGGGAACTCGGCCGCCAGCCGCCGCAGGTTCGCCAGGGCCTGATCCGGAACCCTGCCGGTGCACTCCTTGTGGCGTTCGGCGTTCAGACTCTTCACGTCGAACATCACGGCGTCCAGAAGCGGCGCGGCCGCCTCCAGGGTCGGCCAGGGCACGTGGCCGCAGGTCTCCATGGCCGTGCCGATGCGCCGCCTGCGCGCCTCGCGCAGGAGCGCCAGGGCGAAGTCCGGCTGGGCCAGGGGCTCGCCGCCGGAAAGGGTCATGCCGCCGCGGGAGCGCGCGTAGAACTGGCCGTCCTGCTCCACCACGCGCATGACCTCGCCCACGGTCTTGATCTGGCCGTAGGCGATGACGCCCATGGCCGGGCAGGCCTCCACGCAATGGCGCTCGCACCCGGCGCAGCGGGCGCGGTCGAAGACCGGCTGGCCGTCCTTTTCGCCGATGGCCCCGTGCGGGCAGGCCTTGAGGCAGCGCTGGCACTGGTCGAAGCCCAGGCAGCGGCCGGGGTTGAAGGCCAGCTCGGGCTGGAAGGCCTGGGACTCGGGGTTGCTGCACCAGCGGCAGTGCAGCGGGCAGCCCTTGAGAAAAACAATGGTCCGGATGCCCGGACCATCATGCACCGAATATTTCTGGATGTTGAAGACCAGCCCTGCGATGTCGTTGTCGTCGATGCCGTCCATGCTCCTCTCCGTGCTGCAAGCCGGCGCAGGGCCGCCGGGGGGGGCGGGGGCGGCCCAGTGGTGAAGCCGCCCCCGCGTTGTCTCTGGCCGTCGGCGGTTCCTACATGGACTCGTGGCCCGCCCGGGCGATGAGGTCGTTCTGGAGGTCTGGCGAGAGGTCCACGAAGTAGGCGCTGTATCCCGCGATGCGCACGAGCAGGCTGCGGTACTTTTCCGGGTTCCGCTGCGCGGCCAGGAGCGTCTCCTTGTTGATGACGTTGAACTGCACGTGCCAGAGCTTGAGGTCGCAGAAGGCGCGGATGAAGGACACGAGCTTGGCCGTGCCGTCATCGCCGGCCAGGCACTTGGGCGTGAACTTGATGTTCAGCAGGCGCGCGGCGCGGTCGCGGTAGCCGGTGTTCTTGGAGGCGTAGTTGGACAGGAGCACCGCGGTGGGGCCGTGCACGTCCGAGCCCTGCGAGGCCGAGGAGCCGTCGGACAGCGGGGACCAGGCCTTGCGGCCGTTGGGCATGGCGCTGACCACGCGGCCGAAGGGCACGTGGGAGGTGAAGGGCACGTAGCGCACGTCGTTGTGCATGCCGAGCTCGGGCGAATACTTGTGGCCGTACTCCACGGAGAGCATGTCCACGTCCTTGGCGATGCTGTCGGCGTACTCGTCGTTGTTGCCGTAGCAGGGCGCGTTCTTGAGCATCTGGCGCACGTCCTCGTGGCCCGCGAAGTCGGTGGACAGGGCTTCGAGCAGCTCGTCCATGGTCAGCTTCTTGTCCTCGAAGATCAGCTTCTTCATGGCGGCCAGGGAGTCCACCACGGTGCCGTAGCCGATGTACTCGAAGTAGCCGAGGTTGATGCCCTCGGGCACGTCCGGGGTGTGCAGGTCGACGCAGTGCTTCATGCACAGGTCGTGCAGCAGGGAGCCCATGGGCCAGGCGAAGTGCTGGGCGCGCAGCTTGATGATCACGTACTGCTGGTAGAAGGCCGTCTTGAGGAACAGCTCGTGCTGCGCGACATAGGCCTTCCAGAGGTCGTCCCAGGTCTTGAAGGAGCGCGGGTCGCCGGTCTCCAGGCCGAGGAGCTTGTCGCCGTACTTGCGCATGCGGCCGTTGTACAGGACCATCTCCAGGGCCGCGGCGAAGTTGATGTACGCGCCGCCGCTGGTGTAGGTGTCGCGGTTGGGCATGCGCGCCTCGGAGCAGCCCGAGACGGCGTAGTCATAGGCCTCCTCGAAGGTCGCGCCCTTGGACACGTACAGCGGCACGACCTCCTCGTCGTTGATCAGCTTGGGGAAGCCCGTGCCTTCCTTGATCGTCAGGGCCACTTCCCAGAGGAACCGCTCCGGCGAGCGGGAATGGATGCGCGCGGCCAGGTCCGGGTAGTGCAGCGGGAACTCGCGCTTGGACTTCAGGAACAGGTAGGTCAGGTCGTTGGTGGCGTCCTGACCGTCCGGGGTCTGGCCGCCGACGGTCACGGCCTCCCAGTGGGCGTAGCCCTCGTTGAAGGCCCCGCCGGTGGGCGAGATGTACATGTCGATGAACTGGGCCATGCCCACCCACATGCACTCCAGGAACTCCAGGGCCTGGGCGTCGGTGAGCCGGCCGGCGTCCTTGTCCTTGCGGTAGAAGGGATAAAGGTACTGGTCCATGCGGCCGTTGGAGATGATCGTGCCGGTCTTCTGCTCCAGGCGCGAGAACATCTGGGTCAGCCACTGGGCCTGCACGGCCTCGTGGAAGGTGCTGGCCGGATGCTCGGGCACGCGCATGCAGATGGCGGCGATCTGCTCCAGCTCGGCCTTGCGCGCGGGGTCGGATTCCTTGGCGGCCAGCTCGGCGGCCAGCTTGGCGTGGCGGTGCGACCAGCGGACGATGGCGTCGCAGGTGATGACCATGGCCTCCAGGAACTGGCGCTTGTCCACGCTGTCCACGGGGCTCATGGGATCCAGGGCGGCCAGCTTGTCCAGGGCCTCCTGCTTCAGCCCGGCGAAGCCGCGGTTGAGCACCTTGGCGTAGTCGTGCACCCACTGGATGGAGGAGCGGAACGAGGCGGTCTCATTGACCACATAGCGGGAGAACAGGCCCTCGGAGTCATCGTAGGTCAGACGGTGCACGTCCGGCGGCAGGGCCTTGTTCAGGTCTTCGTGGAAGGTCTTGCCCTGCCAGTACGGGGCGATCTCCTCGATGACCACGCGGGCGTCCTCGGGGGTGATGGTCGCCGGGGAGCTCTTGCGCGAGGGCAGGGTCTCAACGGCCTGGCCCAGGAAGTCGCCGTCGAGTTCGGGGTAGAGGATGCCGTAGCGGCCCTGGCAGCCGACGCGGCCGGCCAGCAGCTGGTGGTCGTCGATGTACACGGTGATGTTGTCCACCACGTGGGCCATGGCCTTGGCCCAGCGCAGCACCAGGGCCTGGCCCTCGGTCTGGCGCATGGACTCGGTGAAGAATTTGGCCCGCTCGATGTCGATGCGCGGCTTTTGGCCCTCGAAGGACTCCAGAATGGTGAACGCCCGCCTGTGCGTGGGCTTGAACTTGTCTTCCTTGCCGGCGATCTTGTCCATGAGCCGCTGCTCATGGGAACTCAACACTTCACAACATTCCGGGTTCAGCATGGTTGCGCCCTCACTGTAGGGGTTCTGTATTTGCGTGCGTTCGGACCCCGGCCGCGCGCGCCGGGACGCCTCGTGCGGCGGGTCCTTGCCGTGCTTTAAGCAACTGCCATGCCGGAGCGGCGGACGAGTCCTGTTTTTTTGGAGTGAATCGGCCGCGCGCAACGCCGGGCGCACGGCGCTTGAGTGAAATATCGCTTTGAATTTGCAGGGTATTTATGCCCTGTTGGCAAAACCGCCGGGCAAGCCTAAAATCTGCTAAAAGTTCCTTTTAGCGCTCCTCAAAGAATACTTACACCGGTGGAAGGGACCCCGAACCGGGGCGTGGAGGATGCGAAACTGCCCCGTCACAGGCCCTCGGGCGGCCTGAATGGTTGCAGGTTTGCAACGGGATGTCCCGAAAAAAAACTAATGCCTGAATTTCAGGGCATTGCCGACGTTGCGGATTCGCAACATGATGCAATTTCCTGCGCTTGGGAAACCCGCTGAATTTCCAGGGGGAATGCCGGCTCAGCGCTTGCGCGCGTGGCCGTTCCGCTCCGCCGCCGGCTCCTCGCCGCCCTGGAGCTTGCGGAAGATGGTGGTGCGGTTGACCCCGAAGACCTTGGCCACCTTGCCCACGGAGCCATACAGCTCCAGGGCGTCGCGGATGAGCTTGCGCTCGATCTCGGCCATGATCTCCTTGAGCGGCCGCCCCTCGGCCCCGTCCAGGAAGGCCGTGAGCCGCGGCGCGGCCTCGCGCCGGAGCGGCTCCTCCACCGCGCTCATGCTCGGCGGCAGCTCCGAGGGCTCCACCATGCCGCGCTCGCAGGTGATGACCAGGCTCTGGATCAGGTTCTCCATCTCGCGCACGTTGCCCGGCCAGCGATAGGCGCGCATGGCCGCCTCCACCTGGGGCGAGAACGTGATCTTCTTGCGGTGGCGCTGGCAGAAGGCGTCGAGGAAAAAGTTGAGCAGCGGCGGGATGTCCTCGGGCCGCTCGCGCAGGGGCGGAATGGCCAGGACGCCCACGCGCAGCCGGTAGTACAGATCATTGCGGAAGTTGCCGCGCTGCACCTCGGCCAGCAGGTCCCGGTTGGTGGCGGCCACGATGCGCACGTCGACCTTGCGCGGCTGCGTGGAGCCCACGCGCACCACCTCCATGTCCTGCAGCACGCGCAGCAGCCGCGACTGCATGGGCAGGGGCAGCTCGCCGATCTCGTCCAGGAAGATGGTGCCCTTGTCGGCCATCTCGAAGAAGCCGATCTTGCCCTTGCTGGAGGCCCCGGAAAAGGCCCCGGCGGCATAGCCGAACAGCTCCGACTCGATGAGGTTCTCCGGGATGGAGGAGCAGTCGATCTTGAAGAACGGCCGGCCGCGCCGCTCGCTCAGTTCGTGGACGTTGCGCGCCAGAACGTCCTTGCCCACGCCCGTCTCGCCCAGGAGCAGCACCGTGGCGTCCGAGACCGCCAGGCGCTTGAGCCGCTCGACAACCTGGGTCATGGCCGCACTGACGTAGACCAGCGGGTGCTTGCTGACCTTGGATTTGTTCAGATAGTCGAAATTGGTGTGGAACTTCTCGATGAGCGCCTGCTGCTCGGCGATCTGGTCCTTCATCTGGGACATGGAGGTGATGTCCCGCACGTAGGTCATCACCAGGGCCACGCTGCCGGACGCGTCCAGGATGGGCTGGCCGCTGAGGAGCACCCGTCGGCCGTGCATGTTGGTCTGCACGCGGGTCACGGGCCGGCCGGTGCCGACGATCTCGGGGTTGAGGATGTTGTTGAAGGTGCCCTCATGCTCCAGGTCGCGCACGTTGCGTCCCTGCAACTGCTCGCGCGTCAGGCCCGTGAGGCGCTCGTACACCGTGTTGACCTTGAGCGTCGTGCCCGCCTTGTCCGTCAGGTAGACGCCATCGGACAACGTGTCCAGAATGCTGTCGAAATGCTTGCAGATCAACGCCGCGGCCGGGTCGCATTTGGCCATGTGGCGCACCTCCTTCTTCCTTCGGTCGAAAAACCAGCGGAACCGGTGCCACCCTCTGGAGGCAATGGTTGCACAATTGCATCCATGCTGCAAGTCCGAAACATGGCCGCATATGGCGCGCGTTTGTTGTGATATTCCTCACAATCTGCGACGCGATTTTGGACATGCGGCAAATCTGCAACATTTCCGCCGCTTCGCGACGGTCTGCCCGCGCAGGGCCAAAAACCTTGGCGGCCCACGCCCCACGCGGATTTCCGGACTTTTCCAAAAACCGGACACCGCTTGGTACTCCTCTTGCTAAATATGAGCCGTGCGAGGGATTTCAAGGCGTTGGCTTCCATCCACCCGCACAACTATCCCGCGATGAATGAGGAGAGATGTCATTGGAGAGTTGAGGGAACCCTGAAGGAGGTCGCAATGAAGTTGTCAGGCCGAATCGCAGCGCTATGCGCCATGCTCGTCATGTTCGCCGTCAGTTCAGTACGTGCAGAGACCTTCGTGGTCGGCTACCAGCCTTACGACACCATTTCCTACCAGGTCATCGTCAACGCCGAGCTCGGACTTTGGAAAAAGTACGTGCCGGCCGGCACCAAGTTCGAGTTCCAGGGCGCCCTGCAGGGCACCGTCGTCGCCAACAACATGCTCGCCGACAAGGCCCAGGTGGGCTACATGAGCGTCATGCCGGCGACCATCCTCTGCTCCAAGCCGAAGCAGGCCGAGATCAAGATGGTGGCCACCTGCGGCATGAGCGAGGGCACCCGCTGCTCGCTGGTGCTCGTGCGCAAGGGCGCGCCCGCCTTCAAGAGCAATGAGGAGCTGGCCCGCTGGCTCGACGGCAAGGTCATCGCCGCGCCCAAGGGCAGCGCCTCCGACCAGTACCTCATGAAGTTCTTCCACAAGTACAACGTGAAGCCCAAGGAATACCTCAACCAGTCCATCGAGGTCATCGGCACCAACTTCCGCATCGGCAAGCTGGACGCCGCCTCCCTGTGGGAGCCCACCCTGTCGCGCATCGCCTCGGACGTGGGCGAGGGCATCGCCACCATCGCCGCGGACGGCCGCGCCTGCGACAACCCGGACCTCGGCATCGTGACCATGCGCAAGGACTTCATCGAAAAGCACCCCCAGGTGGCCAAGGGCTACATGCGCTCCGAGCTTGAGGCCCAGCGCTACGTCCTCGATCCCAAGAACTGGGCCCATGTCATCGACATGGTCGCCAAGCACGCCACCGGCGTGCCCAAGCGCGTGCTCTGGTACTCCATCTACGGCCATGTGCCGGCCTTCTCCAAGGAGCCCGTGCGCGAGTGGAAGTCCTTCTACTTCAACGCCCGCGAGCGCCAGAACATCGCCGAAGTCGGCCCGTTCCTGCTGAAGGACAAGCGCATCAGCCAGCTGCCGCCCGCCTTCAGCGTCGACGACAGCCTCGCCCGCCAGGTCTTCAAGGAAGCCGGCTACAAGCCCGTCAGCGACTCCGTCACCCTCGGCGTGATCAAGGGCGCCCCCGCCAGCGCCTGCCCGTTCAAGAACTAGTTCACGCTCCTTCCGTCCCCCCGTCCCCGCCCCCAGCGGCGGGGACGGGGCATGCGAAACACAACAGCTGGAGGTCTATCCCGTGACCACCAACGCGGCACTGGCCAAGGCGGCCCCCGAAAAGCAGCCGAGCGCCTGCGCAATGACCATGTTCTGCCTCAAGCAGTGGCTGAAGAGCGCCAGGCCCTACCTCAATCTCCTGGGCATCGTCGGCACACTGGCCCTCTGGTACCTCTTCACCGAGCGGTTCAAGCTCCCCTGGTTCAACAAGCTGCCCGGCCCGGTGGAGGTCTTCAAGGAATGGGTCTCCGACGACCCGGCCTACGGCATCTCCATCTACACGCCGGAGTATTACCAGCACATCCTGACCAGCGTCTGGCGCGTGCTCCAGGCCTTCTTCCTGGCCACCGTGCTGGGCGTGCCCGTGGGCCTGTTCATGGGTTGGAAGAAGTGCTTCAAGGACTACACCTTCCCCCTGCTGGAAACCCTGCGGCCCATCCCGATGCTCGCCTGGGTGCCGCTGTCCATCCTCATGTGGCCCGGACGCGAGGCGTCGATCATCTTCCTGACCTTCCTGGGCTCGTTCTTCGCCACGGTGCTCAACACGCTGCTCGGCGTGGAGTCCATCGACGAGGTCTATTTCCGCGCCGCCAGTTCTCTTGGCGCGAAGCCCAAGCACGTGTTCTTCAAGGTCATCCTGCCGGGCTCGCTGCCGTTCATCTTCACCGGGCTGCAGATCAGCATGGGCTTCGCCTGGTTTTCCCTGGTCGCGGGCGAAATGCTCGCCGGCGAATACGGCCTGGGCTACCTGATCTGGAACTCCTTCGTCATGGTCCAGTACCCCGTCATCGTCATCGCCATGGTCACCCTGGGCGTCATCGGCTGGCTCTCCAGCGCGATCATCCGCATCGTGGGTAACCGGCTCATGCAATGGAAGGTCAGGGAGGCCGTTCGATGAACACCGCAACCACTGAAGCCTCCGGCGAACGCGGCCGCATCAGCATCCGCAACGTGTCCAAGATCTACGATCCGGACGGGGCCAAGGTCCTGGCCGTGGATGACTGCTCCATGGAGATCGCCGCCGGCGAGTTCTGCGTGGTGGTCGGCCCCTCGGGCTGCGGCAAAACCACGCTGCTGAACGCCATCGCCGGATTCCACGAGATCTCCTCGGGCGAGATCATCCTCGACGGGCAGCAGCTTTGCGCCGCCGGCAAGAAGGCCGAGCCCGGCTCGGACCGCATCGTGGTCTTCCAGAACGGGGCCCTGTTCCCGTGGTTCACGGTGCTGGAGAACGTCACCTTCGGCCCCGAAGTCCAGGGCGGGCTCAAGGGGCAGGACATCCGCGACAAGGCCCGCGAAATGCTGGGCCAGATGGGCCTGTCCGGCATCGAGAACAACTACCCCAGCGAGATCTCCTCGGGCATGCGCCGCCGCGTGGAGATCGCCCGGGCCATGATGAACGACCCCAGCGTGCTGCTCCTGGACGAGCCCTTCCGGGCCATGGACGCGCTGACCAAGACGGTGGTCCACCAGTTCCTGCTGGACGTCTACGACCGCAGCCACAAGACCATCTTCTTCATCACCCACGACCTGGAGGAGGCCATCTTCCTGGCCTCCAAGGTCTACATCATGACCACGCGGCCGGCCCGCATCAAGACCGTGCTGGACATCGACATTCCGCGGCCCAGGAACTTCCGCGCGCTCTCCTCCGCGAACTACATCCGGCTCAAGAAGGAGTGCATCGAGGCCGTCCACGAGGAGGCCCTCAAGGCCTTCGCCGCGGGCGAGCGTGAAATGGCCTAGCCGCAAACACAAACCGCCGGAGAACCTCGTCATGGCGTCACAGCAAAACGGTTGCATCAATTGGGTGAAGCTGCGCAAGGCCATTCTCAGCCTCACGACCTTCCGCGGCATTCTTTCGATCATCATCTTCACGGTGATTTGGGAAATCTGCTCGCGGCTGGAGGTGCCGATCATCGGCAACGTGCCGGCCCCCTCGGCGGTGTTGATCTCCCTGGCCGCGCAACTCAACAGCCCCGAGTACTGGGTGTCCTGGGGCGACTCCTTCGTGCGCATCCTCTCGGGCTTCATCGTCGCGCAGATCGTTGGCGTGCCGCTGGGCCTGCTCCTGGGCGTGAACCGAACCTGCCGCGAGCTCATCTACCCGGTGTTCGAGATCATGCGGCCCATTCCGCCCCTGGCCTGGGTGCCGGTGGCCGTGATCTTCTGGCCCACGGCGGAGCTGTCCATGGTCTTCGTGACCTTCCTGGGCGCGTTCTTCACCGTGGTGCTGAACATCGTCGACGGCGCGGGCTCCATCGACGTCCGCTACATCCGCGCCGCGCGCTCCCTGGGCTCCTCCCGCTCGGACATCTTCTGGAAGATCATGCTTCCGGCCACCCTGCCCAGCATCGTCGTGGGCATGACCGTGGGCATGGGCATGACCTGGTCCGTGGTTGTGGCGGCGGAGATGATCTCCAGCCTCTCCGGCCTCGGCTTCCTCACCTGGCGCGCCTACGTCGCCGGCGAATATCCGCTCATCGTCGTGGGCATGATGAGCATCGGCATCGCCGGCTATCTGTCCTCGGCCCTGATCCGCCTCATCGGCGGCCGGCTGACCCCGTGGCTGCGCACATTCTAGGAGCGACGACATGAGCCAGACGCATCTGACCGCCGGCATGGGCGCCGGGGAAATGGTGGTGGAGAACGTGGGCAAGGGCTTCGGCCTGGGCCCGCTGCACAAGCAGGTCATCGAGGACTGCACCTTCACCCTGGAAAAGGGCAAGCTCACCGTGCTCATCGGCCCCTCGGGCTGCGGCAAGAGCACCCTGGTGAACATCCTCGCCGGGTACGAAACGCCGGACACCGGCCGGCTGAGCATCGACGGCGGCCATGTCCACGGCCCCGGTCCCGACCGGCTGGTGGTGTTCCAGGAAACCGCCCTGTTCCCCTGGATGACCACCTTCGAGAACGTCAGCTACGGCCCCCGGGTGCAGCGCAAGCTCTCCGCCAAGGACTTCGAGGCCGAGACCATGAAGCTGCTTGAGCTTGTGGGCCTCAAGGACTTCCGCGACAAGTACCCCTCGCAGCTCTCGGGCGGCATGCAGCGCCGGGCCGAGCTCGTGCGGGCCATGATCAACCACCCCAAGGTCATGCTCATGGACGAGCCCTTCCGCGGACTGGACGCCATGACCCGCTCGCTCATGCAGGAGTACTACGTGCGCCTGTTCGAGGAGCACCGCGGCACCAACCTCTTCGTGACCTCGGAGATCGAGGAGGCCATCTTCCTGGCCGACCGGCTGCTCATCCTCACCAACCGCCCGGCCAAGGTGAAGAAGATCATCGAGGTCAACCTGCCCCGGCCGCGCCAGTTCCAGATGCTCACCTCGCAGGAATACCAGGACTGCAAGGCCGAGGCCCTGGAGCTGCTGCACGAGGAGGCCATGAAGTCCTTCGCCGCGGGCGCCGTGAACGCCGCGGACTTCCTGGAGGCCTGCGCCCACATGGGCGACGACCAGGCCCAGCCGCGCAAGTAGAATCAACCCAAGCCGGGCGGCGCAAGACGCCGGAGGCACGCATGGTCAGAAGGATAATCACCGAGGCCGACATTCTGGAGGCCGCTGCGAAAGACAAGCGCATCGACGCGCCCTGCGGCGAGTGCATCGTCACCGGCCAGGCCCGCGACCGGGCCCTGGAGCTGGGCGTGACCATCTGCGAGGAGGGCGGCGCGCCCTGCGCCAAGGAGGCGGCCTGCGCCGCCGCCAAGCCCGAGTCCAAGCCCGACGCCAAGGCCGGCGTGCAGGCCCTGCGCGAGCAGAGCCTGGATCAGCTGGTGCGCCAGGCCTGCGAGGCCCTGCGCGGCAAGCTGCCCGCCGGAGCGGACGCCGCCCGCGTGGAGGCCCTGGTGCGCGAGGCCGTGGCCGCCCGCACGGCGGCCGCGCCCCAGCATCCCGGCGCCGCCAGGACGCCCGACGGCGTGGTCTTCATCGAGGCCGGCAAGGTGCTCCAGAACGCGGCCGCCGGCGCGCCGGACAAGGCCATGCTGGCCGAGGTCCTGGGCTCGCCGGGCCAGTCGCGCCTGGCCGCCGGCTATCTCAGCTGGGAGCGGGCGTCCTTCAACCGCGAGGTCGAGGCCCCGGAGCTGTGCATCGTCATCTCGGGCGAACTCCAGCTCACCGTGGGCGGCCAGACCATCGCCGCCAAGCCGGGCGACATGGTCTACCTGCCCCAGGGGGCCAAGGCCGTGTACACCGCCCCGGCCAAGGTCACCGTGGCCTGCGTCAACGGCCGGCAGGGGGCCTAGGGCATGGACATCCTGGAACGCTGCGTGGCCGCCTGCCGGGCCAAGCCCGGCGCGGTGGTCTTCCCGGACAGCCTGGACGGGCGCGTCCTGGAGGCCGCGGCCCGGCTCAAGGCCGACGGTCTGGCCGAGCCCGTGCTCCTGGGCTCGCCCTTCGCCCTGCGGCGCAAGCTCAGCGACGTGCGCCACGGGCTGGCGGCCTTCGCCGTGGTCGATCCGCTGAACCCGGACCTGCTGCACAAGAACGCCGAAACCTTCGCCCAGCTGCGCAAGGACAAGGGCAAGCCGGTCAGCGGGGAGCAGGCCGCAAAGCTCATGGGCTGCCCCCTGGGCGCGGCGGCCATGATGGTGCGCCGCGGCGAGGTCGAGGTGGGCGTGTGCGGCAACCTTTCGGCCACGGCCGACGTGCTGCGCGCGGGCTTGAGCGTTTTGCCGCGCAAGGCCGGCATCAAGACCGTGTCCAGCTTCTTCCTGATGGTCTCCCCGGACGGGACCAAGCGCTTCCTCTTCGCGGACTGCGCGGTGGTGCCCGAACCCACGGCCGAGATCCTGGCGGACATCGCCATCGCCTCCGCCGGCATGGCCGGGCCGCTGCTGGGCGAGGAGCCCCGCGTGGCGTTGCTGTCCTTCTCCAGCAAGGGCAGCGCCAACCATCCGCGGGCGGCCATGGTGCGCGAGGCCGTGGAGCTGGTGCGGGGCCGCGCGCCGGATCTCGTGGTGGACGGCGAGCTCCAGTTCGACGCGGCCAGCCTGCCCGAGGTGGCGGCGCGCAAGGCGCCGGGCAGCGTCCTCGGCGGCACGGCCAACGTCTTCGTGTTCCCGTCCCTGGAGGCCGGCAACATCGGGTACAAAATGGTCGAACGCCTGGCCGGTTACACGGCGGTCGGGCCGTTTCTGCAAGGGTTCGAGGGGGGCTGGCACGACCTCTCCAGGGGGTGCAGCGCCCAGGACATTTACAAGGTCGCCGTCATAGGGCTCTGCCTACGGCGCGGCCAGCCGCTGCATTAGGGGCGGACGGCAACAACAAACAACTTCCAGGAGGCGAACGGACATGGATTCCATGGATGCATTGGGCATGATCGAAACCAGAGGCCTGGCCGCCCTCATCGAGGCGTCGGATGCCATGGTCAAGGCGGCTCGGGTGCAGCTGGTCGGCTACCAGCAGATCGGCGGCGGCTATGTCACGGCCCTGGTGCGCGGCGACGTGGCCGCCTGTAAGGCCGCGACGGACGCCGGCGCGGCCGCGGCCAAGCGCGTGGGCGAAGTCATCGCCGTCCACGTGATTCCCAGGCCCCACGGCGAGCTGGAGGAAGTGTTCCCCATCCGCATCAGAAAGTAAGAGCCAAGGGAGAATGACGGCATGAGCGAAACGGTCGGCAGCGCGGACGCCACGGGCCTCTTGGAGGCCGTGCGCAAGGCCGGGGTGGTGGGCCAGGGCGGGGCGGGCTTTCCCACCCACGTCAAGTACGCCGCCCGGGTGGGCACGGTCATCGCCAACGGCTGCGAGTGCGAGCCGCTGCTGTACACCGACCAGTACCTGATGCTGAACCACGCCGCGGACATCGTCCGGGCGCTCGCCGCGGTCATGGCCGCGGTGGGGGCGAAGCGGGGGGTAGTGGCCCTGAAAGCCAAACACGGCGAGGCGGTGCGGGCCCTCGAAGGCCCGGCCGCCGCCGCCGGCGTGGAGGTCGTCCGCCTGGGCGACTTCTATCCCGCCGGGGACGAGCAGATCCTGGTCCGCGAGATCACCGGCCGCACCATTCCGCCCCTGGGCCTGCCCAAGGACGTGGACGCGCTGGTGTCCAACGTGGGCACCCTGATCTCCGTCGGCCGCGCCCTGGAGGGCCGGCCGGTGACGGGCAGGGCCCTCACGGTCACGGGCGACGTGGTCCGGCCGGGAGTCATCGAGGCCCCGCTGGGCGCAAGCCTGGCCGACTGTCTGAAGTTCTGCGGCGGCATCACGGGCGGCGACCCCGTGTTCCTGGTCGGCGGCCCGCTCATGGGCCGCTTCCTGGAGGACCGGGCCGCGCTGGAGCAGGCCGTGGTCACCAAGACTACGGGCGGGCTCATCGTCCTGCCGCGGGATTCGCGGCTGCACCAGGCGGCGACCCTGTCCCCGCTGGTCATGCGGCGGCGCGCGGCCTCGGCCTGCATCCAGTGCCGCTCCTGCACGGACCTCTGCCCCAGGCACCTGGTGGGCCACAGGTTCGACACCCACCGGGTCATGCGGGCCGTGGCCGCGGGCGCGGACGCCGGACCGGAGACCGAGCAGGCGCTGTTCTGCAGCGAATGCGGCCTGTGCGAGATGTACAGCTGCCCCATGGGCCTCTCGCCCCGGCGCATCAACGCCATGCTCAAGGCGCGCTTCCGCGAGCTGGGGCTCAAGCCGCAGCCCAGGCGGGAGATCGTTCCGGAGCAGGCGGAGCTGCGGCCCTTCCGCAAGGTGCCGACGGCCCGGCTGGTGGCCCGGCTGGGCCTGACCGCCTATCTGGATCTCCACCCGGAATATCTCGGCCAGTGCCGGCCGTCCCGCGTGAGCATCCCGCTCAGGCAGCACATCGGCGCGCCGGCCGCGGCCGTTGTGGCCGCGGGCGACCGCGTGACGGAAGGCCAGCTCATCGGACGCTGCCCCGAGGGCAGCCTTGGAGCGGACATCCATGCCTCCATCGGCGGCGTGGTCAAGGCCGTGGGCCAGTCCGTGGTCATCGAGGAGGCGTAAGGATGGACACGGGTATCCAGGCCCTGTGCATGATTGAGTTCAACAGCATCGCCGTGGGCATCGAGGCGGCCGACGCCATGACCAAGAGCGCGCTCGTGACGCCGTTTTTGCTCAAGACCATCTGCCCCGGCAAGTACCTCGCCGGCTACCACAGCGACGTGGCCGCGGCCAAGGCGGCCCTGAACGCCGGGCTGGGCGTGGGCGGCGCCGCGGTGGTGGACCAGTTCCTCATCCCCAACATCAGCCCGCAGGTGCCGGCGGCCCTCTGCTGCGCCTCGGCCCCGGGCGAAGGGGCGGCGCTGGGGGTCATCGAGACCTTCTCGGCCGCGTCCTGCGTGGTGGCGGCCGATGCGGCGGTCAAGGCCGCCTCGGTGGATCTGCTGGAGGTCCGCCTGGCCATGGGCCTGGGCGGCAAGGCCATTTGCCTGTACCGCGGCGACGTCGGCGCGGTCCGGGCCTCGACCAAGGCCGGAACGGCCCAGGCCGAGGCGGACGGCCTGCTGGTGCGCAGCGTGGTCATCCCCAGCCTGGCCCTGGAACTCTGGCCGCATGTTCTGTGAGGAGGCCGCCGTGGCGGATTGGGACCTGACGGAAGAGGGCGGCGCCCTCGGATTCGTGGAGACCTTCGGCCTGACTACGGCCATCGAGGCCGCGGACGCCATGGGCAAGGCCGCCCGGGTGCGGGTGCGCACCGTGCTCAACGCCGACGCCGGCCTCATCTGCGTGGTCTGCGAGGGCGATCTGGGGGCCTGCCAAGCCGCGGTGGACGCCGGCACGGCCGCGGCCGCGCGCCTGGGACATTTCCTGACGAGCAACATCATCGCCCGGCCCTTCGGGGACACCTACGAGCTGACGGCCCGGCGCGCGCGGCGGCTGTACACGCCGCCGCCCCCGGCCAAGCCGGATGCGGCCAAACCCGCCCCCACGGCCCAGCCGGCGGCTGCGGCCGGGCAGCCGGCGCCGTCGGCCAAGGTGAAGAAACCGGCCAAGCCGGGCAGGCACGGCAAGAAGTAGACGGAGCGGAGCGTTTCGCCCCCGGCCACGGCCCGGACCGGGGGATTTGGCCAAACGGGCCGTCACCGCGCGGTGCGCGGCGGGAGGTCGGCATGGAACTGGGCAGAGTGACCGGACAGGTGGTGTCCACGGTGCGCGACCCTGCGCTGCCGAACCTCAAATTTCTCCTGGTGGACGTTGTGAACGCGCAGGGCGAAGTGCTCGCCTCCGGGCAGGTGGCCGCCGACATTCTGGGCGCGGGCGAGGGCGAAGTCGTCCTGCTCGTGCGCGGCAGCTCGGCCCGGGTGGTGCTGGAGGGCCGCGCGCCCCTGGATCTGTGCGTCGTCGGCATCGTCGACCAGGTCACGTCACAGGACACAATCTTCTACAACAAGTAATCCAGTCGGAGGGCGAAGCCCATGGAGAGCCAGCAGATCGAAGCCATTGTCGACGAGGTCCTCAAGCGCCTGGGGCAGGCCGCGGACAAACCGCAGGACGCCAAGGGCGACTGGGGCGTGTTTGAACGCCTGGAGGACGCCGTGGCCGCGGCCGACGCCGCGCGCAAGGGCATCGAAACCCTGGCCGTGCGCGAGCAGGTCATCGCGGTCATCCGCCGCGCGGGCAAGGCCAACGCCCGCCGCTTGGCCGAAATGGCCGTGGACGAGACGGGCATGGGCCGCGTGGAGGACAAGGTGCGCAAGATGCTGCTCGTGTCCGAGCGCACCCCCGGTCCGGAAATCCTCTCCCCCGCCGCCATGTCCGGCGACATGGGCCTGACCCTCATCGAGAACGCGCCCTGGGGCGTCATCGCCTCGGTGACGCCGTCCACCAACCCCGCGGCCACGGTGGTCAACAACGGCATCAGCATGATCTCCGGCGGCAACGCCGTGATCTTCTCGCCCCACCCCGGGGCCAAGCGCACCTCCCAGGAGGCCATCCGCATCCTGAACAAGGCCATTTTCGAGGAGACCGGCGTGGGCCCGCTGCTGACCTGCGTGCGCAAGCCGAGCATCGACGTGGCCAAGCAGCTGTTCACCTTCCCCGGCATCGACCTGCTGGTGGTCACCGGCGGCGAGGCCGTGGTCGGCGCGGCCCGGAAGGCCACCAACAAGCGGCTCATCGCCGCCGGCGCGGGCAACCCGCCCTCGGTGGTGGACGAGACCGCGGACCTGAAGCGCGCCGCGCGCGGCATCTACGCCGGGGCCTCCTTCGACAACAACATCATCTGCGTCGACGAAAAGGAGATCCTGGCCGTGGAGGCCATCGCCGACAAGCTCAAGGAGGAGCTGAAGGCCGTCGGGGCCCAGGAGATCAGCCTGGCCCAGGCCGAGGCCGTGGCCAAGGTGGTTTTGCTGAACTACCCCGGTCCGGAGTGCCGCGCCAATCCCAAGTGGGTCGGCCGCGACGCCGCCGAACTGGCCCGGGCCGGCGGCTTCTCCGTGCCGGACTCCTGCCGGCTGCTGTTCGTGGACGTGGGCCGCGACATCGACCACGTGTTCGCCCGGGTGGAGCAGATGATGCCGCTGCTGCCGCTGCTGCGCCCGCGCGACTTCGACGAGGCCCTGCAGTGGGCGCTCAAGCTGGAGCGTGGCCTGCGGCACTCGTCCGGACTCTACTCGCGCAACATCGAGCACATGGACGCCATGGCCAAGCGCATGAACACCAGCCTGTTCGTGAAGAACGGGCCCCACGTGGCCGGACTGGGCGCCGGCGGCGAGGGCTGGACCTCCATGACCATCTCCACGCCCACCGGCGAGGGCGTGACCAACGCGCGCACCTTCGTGCGCCTGCGGCGCTGCACCCTCGTGGGCAGCTTCAGGATCGTGTAGCCATGGGTCTGGGCTGGACAGAGGTCGAACGAAGGCTCGCGCGCGCCGCGGCCGTCCTCAACCGCGAGGAGCCCGTGGAGGCCAAGAGCCCCCTGTCCGTGGGCGTGGACCTGGGCACCGCCGACGTGGTGCTCATGGCCCTGGACGCCGAAGGCATGCCCGTGGCCGCGTTCCTGGAATGGGCCGAGGTGGTGCGCGACGGCGTGGTGGTGGACTACATGGGCGCGGTGGACATCGTGCGCGACCTCGTGCAGCGCGCGCGGCGGCGCACCGGCCTGGAGATCACCCACGCCGCGACCTCCTTCCCGCCGGGCACGGACCCCCGCCTGTCCACCAACATCCTCGACGCCGCCTGGCTCGAAGTCAGCGACGTCAAGGACGAGCCGACCTGCGTGGCCGAACTGCTCGACCTGGACCGCACGGCCTTCGTGGACATCGGCGGCGGCACCACGGGCACCGCCATCGTCCTGGACGGCCGCGTGGTCTTCAGCGCCGACGAACCCACCGGCGGCCGCCACCTGAGTCTGGTCATCGCCGGGCACTACGGCATCTCCTTCGAGGAGGCCGAGGAGCTTAAGCGCCAGCCCGACTCCGCCGGCCTCATGAGCCTCGTCCGGCCGACCATCGAACGCATCGCCGACATCGTGTCCGGCCACATCCGCGGCTATCCCGTGGAGCGCATCGTCCTGTCCGGCGGCACCTGCTGCCTGCCCGGCGTGGCCGGCGTGCTGGAGGCCGAGCTCGGCCTGCCGGTGAGCCTGCCCGCCGAGCCGCTGCTGCTCACGCCGCTGGCCATCGCCTCGTTGCCCTTGTCCCAGTCCTTCCCGGCGCGCAAGACCGCCGTCCACCCGACACACCAAAGGGGATGATATCATGCAGGTCATCGACTTCCGCTTCCGGCCGAACACGCAGAAGACCATCGACGGCATCCAGAACAGCAAGATGTTCAAGGGCCTGTGCCAGTCCATCGACTTCTCCAAGATGCAGGCCCAGAATCTTGAGGAGATCGTGGCCGATATGGACAAGAACGGCGTCGAGCGCGCCGTGATCACCGGCCGCGACTGCGAGACGACCTACGGAGCCAAGTCCAACAACGACAGCGTCATCGAATTCGTGAAGAAGTTCCCCCAGAAGTTCCTGGGCTTCATCGGGCTGGACCCGCACAAGGGCATGGGCGCGGTGTACGAGCTGCGCGCCGCCATCTGCGACCTGGGCATGCACGGCGCGGCCGTAGACCCCTACCTGGCCCAGATCTACGCCAACGACGCCAAGTACTATCCGCTCTACGCCAAGTGCTGCGAGCTGGACGTGCCCATCGTGTTCACCACCGGCCCGGCCTCGCTGGTGCCCGGGGCGATCATCGACCACGTGGCCCCGCGCTACATCGACTTCGTGGCCCGCGACTTCCCGGATCTCCGGATCATCATCAGCCACGGCGGCTACCCCTGGGTCAACGAGGCGATCATCGTGGCCCAGCGCAACCCCAACGTGTACATCGACCTTTCGGAATACGAGTTCTCGCCCATGTCCGAGGCCTACGTGCAGGCGGCCAACACCATGATCGGGGACAAGATCCTCTTCGCCAGCGCGCACCCCTTCGTGGACTACCGCAAGGCCATAGAAACATACAAAAACCTTCCCTTCCAGCCCGAAGTGCGGCAGAAGGTCATGCACGACAACGCCGCCAGGCTGCTCCGGCTGGCCCCGGCGGAAAAGACCGCCGCCCCCCTGGGCGCCGGCGACATGCGTGAAACCGTCACGGCCATCGTGCGCGAGGTGCTCACCCGGATGAGCGCCTAGGCGCGGCTTCGCCGGCGGGCGGAGGGAGGAACGCGGATGCAGGAACTGCTGTTGGCCATGCTGGGCTGGGGCGTGGGCGCCTTCGTGAACGGAATCGTGGGGTTCGGGGCGGCGCTCGTGGCCATGCCCATCCTGGCCTTCGGCATCGACATGACCCTGGCGGTGCCCTGCGCCGGACTTCTGGTCCTGGTGCTGAACTTCCAGATGGTCTGGAACTACCGCCGGCATCTGGCCCTGGGCGGCATGGGGCCGCTCCTGGCCGGCGCCCTGCCGGGCGCGCTGGCCGGGGCGTTCATGCTGCGCTTCATGTCGGAATCCGCCCTGCGCCTGGGCCTGGGCGTCGTGCTCATCGGCTACGGCCTGTGGGGCCTGCTGGCCCGCCGGGCCGAACGCCGCGAACTCGGCAAGCCCTGGGCCGTGATCACCGGGCTCCTGTCCACCAGCTTCGGCACGGCCTACGGCATCAACGGCCCGCCGCTGGCGGTGTACCTGTCCTTCCGGGGCGGCGGCCAGCAGGAGACCAAGGCCGCCCTGGGCGCGTTCTTCATCGTCAGCGGCGTCTTCGTGGTCGTGGCCCAGGCCCTGGCCGGCGTGTACTCGATGCACGTGGCCAAGCTCGCGGCCGTTTCGGTGCCGGCGATGCTCCTGGGCGGCTGGGCGGGCATGCGCCTGTCCAACGGCATCGGCGACGCCCACTTCCAGGCCGGGCTGTACCTGATGCTGCTGGTCATGGGCGCGAACATGCTGCGCCTGGGCCTGCTCTGAAAGCGGGGCCCCGCGCTCAGTCCCGCAGCCCCTTCTTCACCGTCTTCAGGAACCGGCCGAAGGCCTTGTCCTTCCGCCGCCGGTCCAGGGACGACAGCGCGGCGAACTCCGACTCCTTCCGGAGCTTGAGGTAATTGGCGTAGCGCTCTTCCGGCAGCTCGCCGCGATCCAGCGCGGCCCGGACGGCGCAGCCCGGCTCGCCCGTGTGGCTGCAATCGCCGTAGCGGCACTGCGCGGCCAGGGCGGCGATGACCTCCAGACCCGCCTCGACGTCCGCCCCCGCGCCGGCCAGTCCCAGCTCCCGCATGCCGGGCGTGTCGACGAGCATCGCCCCGCCGCCGAGGACGACGAGCTGCCGCCGCGTGGTGCTGTGCGTGCCCTCGCCCGTGGCGCTCACGGCCCGCGTGTCGAAGGCCTCCCGGCCCAGGAGCCGGTTGAGCAGCGTGGTCTTGCCCACGCCCGAGGAGCCCAGCAGGCAGCAGGTCCGGCCCGGCGCAAGGGCCGCCTGGAGTTCCGCCAGCCCTTCCCCGCTGACGTTGCTCAGGGCGATGACCCTGGCGTTAGTGACGCCGGCGACGAGCCCGCGCTTGCGCTCCAGCTCCTCCGGGCCGACGAGGTCGATCTTGGTGAGGAGCACCACCGGCTCCACGCCCCCCGCCGCCGCCATGACCAGATAGCGCTCCAGGCGGTTCGGATTGAAGTCGAAATGGCAGGACTGCACGAGGAAGGCCGTGTCGACGTTGGCGGCGATCATCTGGACCTCGCCGCCCTCGCCCGCGGCCCTGCGCCGCAGGAAGGTCCGGCGCGGAAAGACCCCGAGGATCAGCGCAGCGGTGTCGTCGTTGTAGAAGTGCGCCGTGACCCAATCGCCCACGCAGGGCAGCTCGGCCGCGTCGTCGATGGCGTAGGCCAGCCGGCCCGTGAGTTCGGCCGGGACCTCCCGCGCGGCGTCCCGGACGAGGTACGCGCCGCGATCCACCGCGACCACCCGCGCGAAGCCGCAGCCGTCCCGGCCCAGCGTCTCGGCCTGGGCCGCAAACCATGCATCGAAACCGAGATCGCGAAGCTCCATGCGCGCCGATCCTCCGTTCCGGACGGCCTACACAAACCCCGTCCGGAGGGCAACGGCCCGGAGGCCGCGCCGCGCGTGGCTCAGCCCGTCCGGGCGGCCCGGCGCATGGTGCTGACGTGGGTGTAGCCGATGCCGCAGAGGATGACGAAGCCGCAGACGAAGAGCCGCAGGGTGACGGCCTCCCCGAGGAAGAGCCACGCCCCCAGCGCCGTCAGCACGGGCATGATCAGTTGCACCAGGGCGGCGTTGAGCACGGCCAGCTCCTTGACCAGGCGATACCACAGCACATAGCCGAGGCCGGAGGCCACGGCCCCGGAGGCCACGGCGAAGATCACCCCGTCCCCCGGCAGACCCGTGACGAACGGCAGCAGCGCCAGGGCGAAGGGCACGCCGCGGATGAAGTTTCCGGTGGTCTCCAGGGCCGGTTCGACGCCCCGCGCCGAACCGTTCTTGCCGAGGATGGAATACACGGCCCAGGCCGCGCCGGCCGTGGCCATGAGGGCGGAATCCTGCAGGGAGGGCACGGACAGCGACGGGGCCAGCAGGGCCACCAGCCCGCCGAGGGTGACGCCGCCCCCGACGACCTGGCCCCGGCTGGTGGTCTCCCCGGCCAGGCGGCCGGCCACGATGGTGGCCAGAAGCGTCGAGACCACCAGGATGAGCGTGCCCGTGGCCGCGCCCAGGCCCCGGTAGGCCAGGGAGAAGCAGAACATGTAGGCGAAGAGCGCGGCGGCCTCGGCGAAGCTGCCGCCCACGCCGCGGGCCTTGCCCCGGCGCAGGCGCGTCAGCAGCCACAGCGACGCGGCCCCGGAGAGCATCCGCAGCATGGTGAAGGCCAGCGCGTCCATGCCCGTCTTCAGGAGGGCCAGCCGGCACAGCAGGCTGTTGGCCGCGAACAGGGACATGGTGAAGGTGGCGAGGAGCAGAAGGCGCATTGTTCCCCCACGGGGCGGCCGGGCGTGGGGCCTGGCCGTGGGCCGATTCTGACGCAAAACGCCGTGGGGGTACAGACAAATCCTCTGGCCTTCCGCGCCGATGCCGCGCCGGCCGGGTGCGGCCGCACGCCGAAACGAGCCCGTGGGAAGCGCCCGGGGCCGCAACTGGAAAAAGCGGTCTGGATTGCTCCGGACCGCCTGTTATTTGCCGGCGTCCCCAAGGGGATTCGCCCCCCTGTCGCCGGCGCAAGCGCCGCCTCCGCAACATCAGCCAACGATTCAAGCCGGTTATGCGCGAGCAGGAGGGCAAAGGCCAAGCGTTTTGACACTCCCCAAGATATCCATCGGGATATCCGCCAACCGGCGCATCCGGATCGTGCCCAAGCGCAGCAGCCGGCCCTCTTCCCGATGCCTTGCGACTCTGGAGCCTTGTGCTTGGCGCTCACCGGAGCGGCGGCTCCGAGTAGCGTCGCGCGAACCCAAAGCCGGCGGACGCGGCCCGGGAGGTTCGCGCTGAGTAATATCTTTTTATTTCCCGGTGATGCGGAAACAATCCGCTTGGGACTCTGACAATCTTGACTCCGCGCGTGCGGTTCGCGCAGAATAGGCCAGGCAACAAACGGGACCGCGGGAAAAAATGCTGACAGTCGCCCCCCACGCGGGGGCGTGGATTGAAACCGTCGCCCCGGCGCGGGGCCTGCGCGCCTGGAGGGTCGCCCCCCACGCGGGGGCGTGGATTGAAACACAGGCCTGCCCTCGTACTCCACCAGATAGGCGCTCGTCGCCCCCCACGCGGGGGCGTGGATTGAAACGTGGCGCGTCTGGACCCGGCCTACGCGGCTCAGGTGGTCGCCCCCCACGCGGGGGCGTGGATTGAAACTTCGGATCGGCAAAGGCCTTGGCGAGCACTTTGGCGTCGCCCCCCACGCGGGGGCGTGGATTGAAACAGCCAGCAGATAGCGCCCATCCAGGATCGCCACGTGTCGCCCCCCACGCGGGGGCGTGGATTGAAACTCGGTCATGAGCGTGCCGAAAGGCCTGTCCGCCTGTCGCCCCCCACGCGGGGGCGTGGATTGAAACTGGTCGCGCTTGGGCGCGCCGCCCTTGGCCTTGCGTCGCCCCCCACGCGGGGGCGTGGATTGAAACTCCAACTGCCTCGGCCTTGGAAGCAGCAATGGAGTCGCCCCCCACGCGGGGGCGTGGATTGAAACCCAGAGAAAGGCTGTGGAACGTGCTTTGGCACGAAGTCGCCCCCCACGCGGGGGCGTGGATTGAAACTGCGTGACGCCGGCGGCGTCGGCAAGCCCCTTGGCGTCGCCCCCCACGCGGGGGCGTGGATTGAAACGAATTGCTGCCCAGTCATGGTGCGTCTCCTTTAGGGTCGCCCCCCACGCGGGGGCGTGGATTGAAACCATCCCGCCCACGCCGTTTGTCAAACAAATGAACGTCGCCCCCCACGCGGGGGCGTGGATTGAAACACCTTTTTGCCCTCGGAGGGGCAGGTCGCGGCCGTCGCCCCCCACGCGGGGGCGTGGATTGAAACCCAACCCCGGCAGTCCGGAGGCCGTCGCCCTCGGGTCGCCCCCCACGCGGGGGCGTGGATTGAAACTCCGTGAGGCCTAGACGAGGAGCCCAAGCACCACGGTCGCCCCCCACGCGGGGGCGTGGATTGAAACCTATCCATGGTTCGCCTCCTCAAACACGGTCGGGTCGCCCCCCACGCGGGGGCGTGGATTGAAACATGAGTCTGGGCAAACCCGAGAAGCTGTGTCGCGTCGCCCCCCACGCGGGGGCGTGGATTGAAACTGTGACGACGCGGCATATGAGTGCGACCTCTGCCGTCGCCCCCCACGCGGGGGCGTGGATTGAAACCTGTAACCAGTCCATGGCCCGGCGCGCGGTATGCCGTCGCCCCCCACGCGGGGGCGTGGATTGAAACATCCAGCACCGGCCCTCCCAGGGCTGCGCAAGGGTCGCCCCCCACGCGGGGGCGTGGATTGAAACAGCAACATGACCACGCAGCGCACCAGCCTGCCCAAGGTCGCCCCCCACGCGGGGGCGCTGTGAACATAGCCGCATTCCCTGGCGTCGTCCGCATGCAGTTCCCATATCGTTTTCGTACGACTTTGCTACGATCCGGGACGTTCATCGCACCTGTCTTCAGCACGCTGTTCCTGGTCCGCAGGGGGCTCCCGCAAAAATCCGGCGCGCCTTCACTGAACCCGAGAAGGCCGAACCGCACTACAAATCAGAAAACACTTGTGCAAAGGGGCACGGGCGCGTACAACTTGTTAAGCGTTGCACGTTAGTTACGTCTTCTGCGAACTAGCGGCCCTTCTGTTTTGGCTCACAACCTGTGACACTAACAGACAACGTTACATGCCCAAACACACCTCCAAACCGCCGCACGAACAACCCAAGGACAATACCGTGCTGGCCAAGGAGCTGTTGGCGCGTCTGCCGGGCGTGGCGGAATGCATCGTGCTGGCCGAGGCGAGGAAAGGGGGTACGACGCGCTTCGTCGCCCATGTGGTCCTCGCGCCGGAAGGTCCGGCCGCCAACCTCGTTGACGCCCCGAACGTCGCCGCGCAGGTCCTTCCGCCAAGCGCTGAGCTGGTGATCCTGACGCACCCATTCCTGCCCTTGACGCCAGAGGGCGAGGTGGACGTGGAGGCCTTGGCGCGGCTGCCGCTGCCCACCCTGGCGGACGCCCAGGCGGTCGAGGCGGCGGCGCAGGACCTGCCCGGAGTCGCCCAGGCCGCGGCCGTGATCCACGCACTCCCGGCCGCCGAGCCGCCCCCCGTGCATCGCAGCGACGCCCTGCCGCGACGCGGTCCCTCCCCAACAGCCGTACTTCCCTGCGAGGCGTCGCCCCCCGGCGCAACCGGCGTCCCGGCGATCTCCCACGGGCCGCCTCTGCCACCCTGGGACTTCCGCCCGCTGGGTGAAATCCTGCGCGAGAGCGCGGCCGAGCATCCCCTGGCCAGCCTCGGCTGGTGGGACGCACGCGGCGCATATGCCAGCCTGGGTTATCCCGCGCTGCTGGAGCAGGCCGAACGCGTGGCCACGGCGCTGCTCTCCGTCGCGCCGCCGCGCTCCTTCGTTCTCCTGCTCGCTGGCGCCCCCCCCAACGTCCTCTGCGGCCTGTGGGCCTGCCTGCTGGCCGGGCTGGCCGCGGCCCCGCTGCAGCCCCTGGCGCGGTCCGACGACCCGGCCCTGGCGCGACTGCTCCACGCCTGGGATCTGCTCGGACAGCCGGCAATTCTCTGCGACGAGGCCCAGGCCAGGCTACTCGCCGGGGCTTGGCCCGCCGACAGGCCGACGCCGCGCCTGCTGACCCTGGCCGAGGCCCTGACCGCGGACCCGCTCAAGTCGAATCCCAAGGTCGCCCCCGCGGACCCGGCCCTGGCGCTGCTCACCTCGGGCAGCACCGGCGCGCCAAAGGCGGTGCCGCTCACGCACAGCAACATCGCCCACGTTCTGCGGGGCATGGACGCCCGCTTCATGCTCACCCATGCCGACAACGTGTTCAACTGGATGGCCCTGGACCATGTGGCCGGGTTGCTGCCGTTGTCCCTGGCGGCCTCGCTGCGCGGGGCCAGCCAGGCCCACGCTCCGACCCAGACAGTTTTGGAGACGCCCACGCTCCTGCTCGACCGCCTGCACCAGAGCAAGGCGGCCGAAGGCTTCGTCCCCAACTTCATGTTCAACCTCGTGGCCGACCGCGCCGGGGAGATCGCCCGAGCGCCCAGCGGACGCTGGGACTTGAGCCGCCTGCGCCTGCTCATCAGCGGCGGCGAGGCGGTGGACGTCGGCTCGGCCTCGCGCTTCGAGGCTCTGCTTGCGCCCTTCGGCCTGCGCCCCGGCGTGCTCATGCCGTCTTTCGGCCTCAGCGAAACGGCCGGCGGCGTCAGCTTCGCCGACGGCGTGCGCGGCCGGCCTGCCCCCGGCCCCGGCGGCCGTCCGGCCGCGGACCTGGGCCGGCCGCTGCCGGGCGCGTCCGTGCGCATCGTGGACGACATGGGCAGGCTCGTGGAGGAACGGGTGTTGGGCCAAGTGGAGGTGCGCACCGCAGCCATGACCTCCGGCCTCCACGACGACCCGGAGGCCGCCGCCAACCTGCACGAGGGCTGGCTGAACACCGGCGACCGAGGCTTCCTGGAGGCGGGCGGCCTGTTCCTCGTGGGCCGCAACAAGGACGTGCTCATCGTCAACGCCGTGAACTACGGCAGCGCGGAGCTGGAAGCCGCGGCCGAGGCCGTGCCCGGCGTGGCCCCGACGCACACCGCCGCCGTGGCCGTGCGCGAGGAGGGCGCACAGACCGACCAAGCCGCACTGTTGTTCAGTCCCAGCAATCTGCGCATCGCCCCGCCGGAGGCGCGCGGCCCTGCGTTCTGGCGACCGGAGGACGGCGAAACGCTGGCCGACCTGCTGGCCCGGGTCAAGGAGTCCGTAGTCCGGAACACCGGCTTGGCTCCGGCTTGGTGCCTGCCCCTGCCGCCCGGCGCGCTGGCCAAGACCCCCATCGGCAAGCTCAAGCGCCAGCAGGTGCGCGACGAGTTCCGGGCCGGCCGCTTCGCGCACCTGTCCCGCGCCGTGGACCTGCTCACGGCCAGCACCCGCACCCTCCCCGGCTGGTTCCACGCCACGGTCTGGCGGCCGCGCGGTCTTGGACCGGCAGCGACGCAGCCGAGCGCCCAGACCTGGACTGTGCTGCATCTCGGTCCGCGCAGTCCCGGGCAGGCGGCCGTGGCCGCCGGGTTCCGCCGACTGGCCAAGGCCGCCGGCCTGAAAGCGTATCTGCTGGAGTTCCCCGGCGGCGACGTCGAGGCCCTGCGCCAGAGTCCGGGATGGCCCGGCCCGGTGCTGGACCTGCGCTTCCTTGGCGCGGACGGGCTTGACGCCCCCGACTTTCTGCCCCTGGCCAAGGCCCTGGTGGGCGCGGCGGGCCACGCCTGCGCCGGGCTGACGCTCGTCACGAGCCGCGCCGTGGCCGTGCTGCCGGACGATGCGGCGGACGCGCGGCGGGCCATGCTCCCGGCCCTGCTGCGCGGCCTGGGACGCGAGGCCGGGCTGGCGACGCGCCATGTGGATCTCGACGCGGACGCGGACCCGGAGGCTTTGGCTGCGGCTCTTTTCACCGAGGCGAGCCGGCTCGATCGCGAGGCGCAGGTCGTCTGGCGCGGAGGCCGGCGGCTCGCGCCGCGCCTGGCGCCACTGCGCTTTCCCCTGCCCGGCGACGCGGCGGGCCTGCCCACCCCGGGTGCGGCCCTGGCCATCGGCGGAGGCCTCGGCCGGCAGGGTCTGGCCCTGGCGCGGATGCTCCTGGAGCGCGGCGCGGCCCGGTTGCTGCTGTTCGGCCCCGAGCCGCCGGACGAAAGCATTCTGGAGCCGCTGCGCCGCCAGGCCCGCGAATGCGGCGGCGAGGTGCTGCTCCGCCAGGCCGACCCGGCCGACCCGGCGGCGTTGGAGCGGGGCCTGGGCCTTCTGCCCAAGGGCTGGCCGACGTTGGAGGCCGTGTTCCTCGTTCCCGACGCAGAATTCCTCGCGCCCTTGGCGCGGACAACCCCGGAAGACTTGACGCGGCTCTGGCGAGGGTCGGCCTTGGCCGCAGAAAACCTGCTGCGATGGGCCGAAGCGCGGCCGGCCGGACAGCCGGTCCGGCTGTGCGCGCTCTGCGCTGCGCCGGAGGCCCTGCCCGTGGCCGGGGCCTCGGCCCTGGCGGCGGCCGACGCGGCCATGCGGGCGGTCTTCCACGATCAAGCGCTCACCGTGGACTGCGCCCCCTGGGCCGGAAGCGGCCTGGAGGCCGCACTTGACGGCGCGGTCAGCCGGGAATGCGGTCTGCACGTCCTGTCCGAGCACCAGGCGCGGCAAGCGCTGGAGGCGCTCCTGCCCCTGCTGCGCGGCCCTGGCGACGCCGGCGGCGAATCCGCGCCCTGCGCAAGCTTCGTCCATGTGGGCCTGGACCAGCGGTGGCCGGCCCTGCGTGCGCGGCTGGATGCGGAGGCCCCGCCGCCCCGCGTCTGCACGCTCTTTTATGCGCCCGAAACCACGCCGCCCTCGGTCGTGCACGACGCCCTGACCAGCCGCCGGCCATTCAAGGACGCGCAGGGACGACCGCTGCCGCTGCGCCTTGTCCCGCTGGCCGCGTTGCCGCTGGCCGCTGACGGCGGACCGGATCGCGCAAGACTGCTCGCCCTGGCCGAGGGCTCCAGCCAGGCCGCGCCACCCTCCGCCGCGCTGGAGCGCCTCCTGTCGAGGATCTGGCGCGAATGCCTGGATACCGCGCCGCAGACCGTGGACGACAACTTTTTCCTGCTCGGCGGAGACTCCCTGCGGGCGGCCCAGATGATGGAGCGCATGAACGATATGCTGGGCCTGCGGCTGCCGCTGGCCGCGCTCTTCGCGAACCCGAGCATCGCGGCCCAGCGGCGGATGCTGGAGCAGGCGGACGGCCACCCGAAACGCCTGGAAGCGGCCGCACGGCGGCTACTCGCAGCCGAGGCTCCTGCATCACCGTCACGCGAAGCCCCCCCCGCCCTGAAGGACCGCAAACCCGCACGCCTGTCGCCGGGACAGCGCCGGCTCTGGCTGCTCCACCGCCTGGAGGGCCCGGACAGCCGCTACAACAACGGCATGGCGCTGCGGTTACGCGGACGGCTCGACCACGCCGCCCTGGAACGCGCGCTGGGCCTCGTCGTGGATCGGCACGAACCGCTGCGCACCGTGTTCCGCGAGGCCGGGGCAGGCCTGGAGCCTGTGCCCGAAATTCTGCCGCCCGGCCCGACGGAGCTGCCGACGCTGCCGACAACCGAATCCGATCTGGCCGGGGCCGTCCAGCGCCTCGTGGACCGGCCCTTCGACTTGGCCGCCGCCCCACCGATGCGCTTTGCGCTGTTCCAAGTCGCACCGGAGGACCACTGCCTCGCGCTGTGCATCCACCACTGCGCCTCGGACGGCTGGTCGTTCACGCTGTTCCTGCGCGAGCTGGAGTCCGCCTATCGCGCCCTGACCAGCGGCCTGCCGCCCAAGCTGCCGCCCCTGGCTTCGAGCTACGCCCGCTTCGCCGACCGCCAGCGCGACGACGCGGCGCGCCAAGCCGAGGGGATCGCCTTCTGGCGCGAACGCCTCAAGAACGCGCCGCCGCTGCTGTCCCTGCCCCTGGATTCGCCGCGCAGCGACGATCCGCAGCACCGGGCGCTGCACCATGACTTCGTCCTGCCCCCCGAGTTGACGGAGAGGCTGCGGCGACTGGCGGCGGGCCGTTCGGCTACGCTGGCCCAGGCCGTGCTGACCGGCTTCGCGGTCCTGCTGTCGCGTTACGCCGGCCAGACGCGGCTGGTCATGGGTCTGCCCGTGGCCAACCGCCCACACGCGGATTTCGCGCCGCTCATCGGCTTCTTCGTCAACACCCTGGCCTTGCCGCTCGACGTTGATCCGAACGCGCCCTTCGCCGAGGTGTTGGGACGTACGGCCACAGCCGTGCTCGACGGCCTGCGCTTCGAGGACACACCCTTCGACGCGGTGGTGGAGGCCGTGAACCCGGACCGCAGCGCGCGCTACAGCCCGCTGTTTCAGGTCATGTTCGCCTACCAGTCCATGCCGCACCACGCCCCGACCCTTTCGGGGCTGGCCACGGAGCTTATGATCATCTCCGCCGGCCACACCGCCTATGACCTCACCCTGTCCGTGGAGGAGGACGGCGGCGGATTGGCCTGCCGGCTCACGGCCGACGCGGGCCTGTTCCGGCCGGAGACCGCCGCACGGCTGGCCGCCAGCCTCCGCCAGCTGCTCGAAGCGGCCGCGGCGGAGCCGACCACGCCCGCCGGGGCCCTGAACATGCTGGCTTTGGAGCAGCGCAGGCTGGTGCTGGAAGTCTGGCAGGGCGGCCCGCCCGCCGCGCCGGCGGCTTGGGAGACAGCCGGCGGCCTCGCCGGGCTGTTCCTGTCGCCGCCGCAGGAGGCGGCCCGGGACGCCGTGCTGCGGCCAGACGCCCCGCCCCTGCCCCGCGCCGAGCTGCGCGCCCAGGCCCTGGACCTGGCTTGGCGGCTGTCCGGCCCCGCCCCTGATCCCGACAGGCCTGGCGATCCTCTGGGCCTGTTGCTGCCACGCTCGGAGCTCCTCGCGCGGGCAATGGCTGCGGCCCTGCTGGCCCGTCGGCCCTTCGCCATGCTGGACCCCGCGGCGCCGATAGCGCACTTGGCCCTGGCCATCGCCGCCGGCGGCCTGCGGCAGGTCGTGGCCGCGCCGGAGCTGGCGGAGCGTCTCGCCGGACTGGCCGAGGCCCTGCCCTGCCTGGCGGACGCGCCCGCGCCCGAGGACTTCCTCCCGCCCGGCCTGGGCGCACGGCCCGACGAGACGGCCTACCTCGCGTTCACCTCCGGCTCCACCGGGCGGCCCAAGATCGTGCTCGGCACGCATCGGGGCCTGCTCAACCGCCTGCGGTGGCAATGGGCCGCATACCCCTACCGGCCAGACGAAGTATGCTGCCTGCGCGCCTCTCCGACCTTCGTGGACAGCCTGGCCGAACTCCTCGGGCCGCTGCTGGCCGGCGTTCCCATCGCGCCGCTCGGCGACGCCGAGGTGGCCGACCCGCGACTGCTGCTCGGGCGCTTGGCCGAGATCGGCGCCACGCGGCTGCTGCTCGCGCCCTCACTGCTGGCCGAACTGCTCGACGCCGCGCCGGATCTCGGGGCCCGGCTGCCCCGGCTGCTGCTGTGGTCCGTGAGCGGCGAGAAGATGCCCGCGGACCTGCTGGCCCGTTTCCGTGCGGCCGCGCCCCGGGCCCGGCTGCTCAACCTCTACGGCAGCAGCGAGGTCGGCGCGGACGCCACCTGGTGCGAGTGCGGCCCGGCGGAAGAGCCGTTCGACGCCTCCGACTCCGGCGGCATGCCCATCGGCCGGCCGCTGCCGGGCTGCCGCGCCTATGTGCTCGACGAACGGCTCGCGCCCGCGCCGCCCGGGGTGTCCGGCGTGCTCCACGTGGCCGGCGAACATTTGGCCCTGGGCTACCGGGACGACCCGGAACGCACCGCCGCGGCCTTTATCCCGGAGATCGCCGGACCGCTGGCAGCGCCGGGCGGCCGGATGTTCCGCACCGGGGACATTGCGCGCTTCCGCCACGACGGCCTGCTGGAATACCTCGGCCGCGACGACTTCATGATCACCCTGCACGGCCTGCGCGTCGAGCCAGGCGAGGTGGAGGCCTGCCTGCGCCGGCACCCGGCCGTGCGCGGCGCGGTGGCGGCCCGGGCCGAGCTGCCCGGCGGCGCGCCCATCCTGGCGGCCTGGATCGTACCCTTCGACAGGGAACGCATCCCCTGCGCCGAGGAACTCCTGGATTTCGCGGCGATGCGCCTGCCGCGCTGGATGCTGCCGAGCCGCTTCCTGCTGCTGGAGCGCCTGCCCCTGCTGCCCAGCGGCAAGCTCGACCGGCGCGGCCTGCCGTTGCTCAGGGACAGCCGGCCGCTGCCCTCGTCCCGCGACGCCGGCGACGCCTCCGGCGACCTCCCCGGCGATGCCGACCAGCGCCTCGTAGCCGAGGCCGTGGCCCAGGTGCTGGGCCGGCCGCCGCGATCGGCGCAGGAGAACTTCTTCACCGCCGGCGGAAACTCGCTGCTGGCCATGCGCCTGGCCGCGCGCCTGGGCGAACTCTCCGGCCGGGACTTCCCCGTGGCCGGAGTCTTCGCCGCGCCCAGCGTGGCCGGCATGGCCCGCCAGCTGCGCGAGTCCGGACGGCCGGAGGGCCCGGCCCTGGCCGCCCTCGGTCCGACGGACGACCCGCCCCTGGCCCCGGCGCAGCGGGGCTTCTGGATCCGGCAGCAGCTGGAAGGGCCGGACCCCGCCTCCGTGGTCTTCGGGGCGTTCCACATGCGCGGCCGCCTCGATCCGCAGGCCCTGCGCCGCGCGTTGTCGGCAGTGCTGGAGCGGCACCTGCCCCTGCGCACCCTGTACGGCGCGACGCACGGCGAGGCCCGGCTGCGTCTGCTGCCCGCGGACGAGGCCCTCAACGCCGCCTTTCACATCGAGGACCTCGCCGGTCTGGACGCCGGAGCGCGGCGGGAGCACCTCGCGGCCCTGGCCGACGGGCTGCCGGAGCGACGCTTCGACCTGACCGCCGTGCCGCCCCTGGACATCCGCTTGGCGCTCTGCGGCGGCGACCTGGCCGAACTCTTCTTCTGCGCGCACCACATCGCCTGGGACGGCTGGTCGGCGCGGCTATTCTTCCCGGAGCTGGCGGCGGCCTACACGGCGCTGGTCTCGGGAAAAACGCCGGACCTGCCGGCGCTTCCCGTGAGCTACCACGACTTCGCGGCCTGGACGGCGGCGCGCGAACGCGCCGGACTGCTGGCCGAGGATCTGGCTTGGTGGCGCGCAGAATTGGCGGACGCGCCGCAGTCCCTGGACCTGCCCACGGACTTCCCGCGGCCCGAGGCTCACGACGAGCGCGCCGCCGAGCTGCGTCTGCGCCTGGAGCCGGACAGCGTGGCCAGACTGCACGCCCTGGCGCGCGACCGCGGCGGTACGCTCCACAGCGCGCTGCTGGCGGCCCTGGCCGGGCTGCTCCACGCCAGGAGCGGACGGACGGATCTGGTCCTGGGTCTGGTCAGCGCCGGCCGGCCAAGGCGGGAGCTGCACGGTCTCGTCGGCTTTTTCGCCAACGTCCTGCCCCTGCGGCTGCGGCTCGACCGCACGGAGTCCGTGGCCGAGCTGCTGGACCTGGCCCGCGAGGGCGCCGCCGCCGCCCTGGCGCATCAGGAACCGCCCACGGACCTGCTGGTGCAGGAGCTGCGGGCCGAGCGCCAGCCCGGCCGGACGCCGCTGCTGCAGACGCTCTTCGCGCATCAGGACGAACCCTTCCCCCCGCCGGCCCTGCCCGGCCTGAAGGTCGCGGACCTGCCCCTGGCGCGACGCTACAGCGCCTTCGACCTGGTCTTCGAAACGCAGCCGGAAGCGGACGGCGGTCTGAACCTGCGTCTCGCCTACGCCACGTCGCTGTTCGCCGCGGCCACGGCCGAACGCCTCGGCCGGCAATTTCTCACGCTCTGCCGCCAGCTGGCCGGATGTGCGGACGCCCGTCAGCTCTGGCGTGGGCTGTCCCTCTCCGACGCGGCCGAATGCGAACAGCTTCGACGCCTCTCCAGCGGCGGCGGGCAGATCCTCCCCGAGCCCTGCCTTGTACACGAGGCTATCCGGGCCAGGGCCCTGGCCAACCCCGACGCCACGGCCCTGGACGGCCCCCTGGGACGGCTTACGCGCGGGGAGTTGGAATCCCGGGCCGCGGCGATCGCCGCGCGCATGGCCCCGCTGCTGGCTGACGCGGCCGCCGGCGGCGACCGGCAGCTGATCGCCCTGTGCTGCGAACCCGGGCCGGACTACGTGGCCGGCTGGCTCGGCGTGCTCAAGGCCGGGGCGGCGGTGCTGCCTTTGGACCCGGCCTGGCCGGTCGGCCGGGCCGCCGCCATCCTGGCGCAGATGAAGCCCACGCTGTTGGCGGCTCCGGCGGAAATTCTCCGCGATCTGGCCCTGCCCAAGGGCACGTCCCGGCTGAACCTCGCAGACGTCCCCAACGGCGCGCCGCCAGCGCTCCCCGCGTCGCCGCGCGACGGCCGCTCCCTGGCCTACGTCATCGCGACCTCCGGCACCACGGGAGAGCCCAAGGCCGTGGCCGTGGAGCACCGTTCGCTGGCCAACCTGGCCTTGGCCCAGGCCGGACTCTATGGCGTGGGCGAAGGCTCGCGGGCCCTGCTTCTGGTCTCGCCGGCCTTCGACGTGGCCATGGGCGAGCTGGCCACGCTGCTCATGGCCGGCGGCGTACTGGTGCTCGCCGAACGTCGCGCCCTGGCGCCCGGCCACGAGCTCGTGGAGCTGCTGGCGGAGCAGGGCGTCACACACCTGTCCATCCCGCCCTCGGCCCTGGCCGCCATGCCTTGGAACGCCCCCGCGCTGCTGCCGACGCTCAGGACACTGGTGCTCGGCGGCGAGTGCTGCCCCGAGCCGCTGGCCCGGCGCTGGGGTGAAGGGAGGCGGCTATTCAACGCCTATGGCCCCACCGAGGCCACGGTCTGCGCCACGGCCGGGCCATACCGCTCGGCCCGGGACATCGGTCGTCCCCTGCCCGGGGTACAAGCCCTGGTGCTCGACGCCGACGGCCGGCCACTCCCCCTCGGCGCGCCCGGCGAACTCTGCCTGGCCGGGACGTGCCTGGCGCGAGGCTATCTTGGACGCGCCGAACTCACCAGCGCGGCCTTTGTCACCAGCCCGCTGGCCGAGGGCGGACGCGTGTACCGCACCGGTGACCGCGCGCGCTGGCGTGAGGACGGCGGTCTGGAGTTCCTGGGACGCCTGGACGATCAGCTTAAGATACGCGGGGTGCGCGTGGAGCCGGCAGAGATCGCGGCCGCGCTGGAGGCCCTGCCGGGAGTGCTGCGCGCGGCGGCCGGCGCTCTGGAGTCCGCCGAAGGGACGCGGCTGGCGGCGTGGTATGTCCCAGAGCCCGGAACGGCCGCCGCCCCCGGGGCGCTGCTCGCGCTGCTGCGCGAACGCCTCCCAGCCCAGGCCGTACCGGAGCGCCTCCTGCGCCTGGACGCCTTGCCTCTCACGGCCAACGGGAAGATCGACATGGCGGCGCTGCCCAAGCCCGATTCAGCGACCGGGGCCACCGCCGAAACCAAGCCCGGCCGCGCGGGCGGCCTGCGCGCCGTTGTGGCGGGCATCTGGGGCGAGGTGCTCGGCCGCGTCCCGGACGAGGACGAAAACTTCTTCGACGCCGGCGGGCACAGCCTGCTCCTGGCCCGGGTCCAGGCGCTCATCGAGGAGCGTTGCGGCCGCCGCGTGTCCACGGTGGACCTGTTCCGCCATCCGACCATCAGAACCCTGGCCGCGTCCCTGGGCGAGCGAGGACCCGTATCCGGGACGCCCACCCCCCGGACGTCCGTCGTCTCGGCGCTTGCCCGGACCGCGCCCATCGCTGTCGTGGGCATGGCCTGCCGCGCGCCTGGCGCGCCGGACCTGGAGTCTTTCTGGCAGGCCCTGCGCCAGGGCCGCGAACTCCTCAGCCGGTACACGGATGCGGAACTGCTCGCCGCCGGGGAGGATCCGGCCCTGCTGGCCGATCCGGCCTACGTGCGCGCCGGTGGCTTCATCAAGGACATCGACTGCTTTGACGCGGCCTTCTTCGGCCTGAGCCCGCGCGAAGCGGCGGACATGGACCCACAACAGCGCGTGTTCCTGGAGTGCGCTTGGCACGCCCTGGAGCACGCCGGCCACGCACCGGCGTCCCTGCGCAGCGGGCCGGGCCTGCGCGCGGCGGTATTCGCCGGCTCGGGCCAAAACCGCTACCTGGCCTTGCGCCATCCCGACGGCGCGCCGCTCACGGCCGAGGGCTTCACCGCGCACACGGGCAACGCCCAGGACTTCCTGGCCAGCCGCGTGGCCTACCTGCTCAACCTCACCGGTCCGGCCGTGGCCGTGCAAACGGCCTGCTCCACCTCGCTCACGGCAGTGGCCCTGGCCTGCCAAACCCTGCGCCAGGGCGCGGCCGAGATGGCGCTGGCCGGCGGCGTTTCCTTGCCGTTATTCCCGCGCGGCTATCTCTGGCGCGAGGGGCTGATCTTCTCGCCGGACGGCCATTGCCGGCCCTTCGACGCCGGGGCCGGGGGCACCGTGCCCAGCGGCGGATGCGGCGTGGTGGTGCTGCGGCCGCTCGAGGACGCGCTGGCGGCCGGAGACCTTGTCCATGCCGTGATCCTCGGCGCGGCGCTGAACAACGACGGCGCGGCCCGGACGGGCTACACGGCCCCAGGCGTGGATGGCCAGGCCGCGGTCATCCGCGCCGCCCTGGACGAGGCCGGCGTCGCGCCGGAAGATATCGGCCTCGTGGAAGCCCACGGCACCGGCACGGTGCTTGGCGACCCCATCGAGGTTGCGGCGCTGCGTCAGGCCTACGATCTCGGCCCGCCGCAGCGCATCGCCCTGGGCTCGGCCAAGGCCAACCTGGGCCATGCCGACGCCGCAGCAGGGGTCCTCGGCCTGATCAAGGCCGTGCTCTGCCTGGAGCATGGCGAGATCGCGCCCACGCCGCACTTCACGCAGCCCAATCCCCGCCTGGAGCTGGAGTCCGGTCCGTTCCGCGTGCCCAGGCAGCCCGTGCCCTGGCCCGCCGGCGGGCGGCCACGCCGCGCAGCGGTGAGCGCCTTCGGAATCGGCGGCACCAACGCCCACGTGGTGCTTGAGGAAGGACCGATCGCACCGAGGCCTGCGGCCCAGGTCGGAGCCTGGCGAGTGCTGCCGCTCTCGGCCGCCACGCCCGAGGCCCTGAACACGCTTTCCGAGGCGCTGGCCGGACGTCTGGAGCAGAAGCCCGCCAGCGTGGAGGACCTCTGCCTTACTCTGGCGCGCGGCCGCGCTGCGTTGCCCGTGCGCCGGGCGCTGCTCTGCCGCGACGCCGACCAAACGCTCCGCGCCCTCCGCGGCCATGCGGACGGAGTCCTGGACCGACGCGCCACGGCTGGGCGCAGCCGCCGGCCGCTGCTGTTCCTGCTGCCCGGCCAGGGCAGCCAGCACCCAGGCATGGCGCAGCGGCTGTACGACGCCGAGCCGGCCTTCGCCCGACGTCTGAACGAGTGCCGCAACGCGCTGCCGCCGCCGCTCGGCCGCGACGTCCTGTCCCTGCTGCTCGACGCGCGTGCAGACGCCGGCGTGTATGACACGGCCCTGGCGCAGCCGCTCCTGGTCAGCCTGGAATGCGCCCTGGCCGCACTGCTGGAGGCCTACAGCCTCCGCCCGGCAGCGCTGCTCGGGCACTCCCTGGGCGAGCTGACGGCCTTCCACCTGGCCGGGGTCCTGTCGCTGGAGGACACGCTGGCATTGGCGGCGGAGCGCGGAAGGCTCATGGCCGCAACACCGCCGGGGGCCATGCTCGCGGCCACGCTGGACGAGACCGCCGCCCTGGCGCTCCGCCGCCTGATCCCGGGTCTGTCCCTGGCAGCGGTGAACTCCCGCGAAGCCTGCACGCTCTCCGGCCCGGTCCCGGCCGTGGAGGCGGCTGCGCGGGAGCTGCGCGCACGCGGAGTGGAGCCGCACCTGCTGCGCACGGGACACGCCTTCCACTCGTCGGACATGGCCGAGGCGGCCGGGGAACTGGCCCGCTTCGCGGCGGGACTGCGCCTCGGCGAGCCAAGGCTGCCGGTTTACTCCGGCCTGACCGGCGGCCGACTCGGGGCGAAGGAGATGCGCAACCCCAACTTCTGGCGGCGGCAGATGCTCGCGCCGGCACGCTTTGGCCCGGCGCTGGAGGCCGCGGCGGCGGACGACGCCCCGCTCTGCCTGGAGGTCGGGCCGGGCCGCGCGCTGACGGGCTTTGCGCAGGCGGCCGGGCTCGACGCCGTGCGCCTCATGCGCCACCCGGACGAGGCGCGTGACGACCACGCCGCGTTCCTGGAGGGTCTGGCCCGGGTTTGGCTCCAAGGAGCGCAGCCGGATTTCGCCGCATCCCTGCCGGCAAGCGCCCGGCGCGTGCCGCTGCCCGGCTACCCCTTTGCGCGGCAGCGGTACTGGGCGGAGACGCCCGGCGAAACCGGCCGGCGCGCGCCGGTTGCCGCCGGCGATCCCTCCCGTTGGTTCCATGCGCCGGCTTGGCGGCGCGGCCCGGCCGTGACACCCGCCGGGGATGGGCGTTTTCCGAGGCGCTGGCTGCTGCTGGCCGGTGCAGACCCCCTCGGCGCAGGGCTCAGGGCCGCAATCGAACGGCGCGGCGGAGCGGCGCTCGTGGTCGCGCCCGAAACGGCCGGCGGACTGGGAACGCTTCTGGCGCGGCTGACGCATGAGGACCGCCTCCCCGAAGCCGTGCTGCACCTCGGCTGCCTGGAGCCGTGCGACGATTCCGACCCGGAGCGGGCGCTGGATCTCGGTCTGTTCGGCCTGCTGGATTTCGCCCGGGCCTGGGCCGAGTCGGCCGGCGGCGCGCGTTGCCGCCTGGGACTCGTGACGCGCCGCCTGTTGGACGCAGACGCTTCGGAGCCGCGCCGGGGCGCGCCCCTGGACGCCGCGGCCTTGGGCGCGATCAAGGTACTGCCCGTGGAGCAGGAGGAGCTGTTCTGCCGCGCCCTGGACATCTCCGGCCGACCCGATCCCGGCCGTCTGCTCGATGAATTCCTCTCCGGCGGCGAGATTGTGACGGCCCTGCGCGGCGCGACGCGCTGGCTCCCGGCCTGGACGCCGCTGCCGCTGCCCGCGCCGGCCGCGCCGGCATTCCGCCGGAATGGCGCGTACTGGATCACCGGCGGCCTGGGTGGCATGGGCCTGGGCCTGGCGCGGGGTTTGGCCAAAGGCTTCGCGGCCCGGCTGCTGCTCACCTCGCGCTCCGGCCTGCCGAAACGCGAGAGCTGGGCCGATCTGGCGCAAGGGCAGGATGACCTCGCCGGGCGCATCCGGACGGTTCTGGAGCTTGAGGCGCTGGGCGCGGAGGTCCTCGTGCGGGCTGCGGACGTCACGGACATGGCGGCCATGGATCGGGCCGCAAGCTTGGCGCTGGAACGCTTCGGCGGCCTGGATGGGGTGATCCACGCCGCAGGCTTGGCCGATGAGGCCGGTCTGGCGCGGCGGCGCGGCAAGGCGGAAACGCTGGCCGTGCTGGCGCCAAAGGTCGCCGGCGCGCTCAATCTCGTGCGCCTGTTGCGCGGACGCGCCCCGAAGGCCTTCCTGGCGCTCTGCTCCAGCCTGGGCGACCTGCTGCCCGGCCACAAGTTCGCCCAGTCGGGCTACGCCGCGGCCAACGAATTCCTGGACGCCGTTCCCGGCTGGGCGCAGGACCTGCGTGTTGTGACTGTCAACTGGGACGATTGGCTGGGGGCCGGCATGTCGATGCGCGCGGCGGAACGCTGGCGCGAGCGGCACGGCCGGCAGGCCTGGCCGCGGCCCGGCCAGGGCCTGACCGCCGAGCAAGGCTTCGATGCCCTGGGCCGCATCCTGGCCTCGGGCGAAACGCGGGTGGCTGTTTCCACCCTTGATCTGCGCGGGCTCATGGCCGAAGATGTCGACGCGCCCGCACGCCTGTCCGCCCTGCTCGGACCGGAAACCGCCGGAGACAAAGGCCGCGCCGCGCCAAGACCGGAGCTGGCCGCGCCCTATGCGCCGCCGGCCGACGCGACCGAGGCCGCGCTCTGCGCCATCTGGGGCGAAGCGCTGGGCGTCGCCGGGGTCGGGGCCCTGGACGACTTCTTCGAGTTGGGCGGCCACAGCCTGCTGGCAACGCGGCTCATAGCGCTCATCCGTCAACGCCTGGGCGCGCGACTGCTGCTCTGCTCAGCCTTCCAGGCCACGACCCCGCGCGCCATGGCCGCGCTCCTGGCCGCCGCGGAGCCGCCGGCGGGCCAGTCCGACGGAAAGCACGACGATACGGGCGAAAAGGAAGAACATGTCATCTGATCGCGAGCTTGGCGCTCTGCTCCAGGACTGCGCACGCCTGGGCGTCAGCCTCCGGGCGGAGGCCGGGAGCCTGCGCGTGTCCGGCCCCAAGGGCGGCGTGCCCCCGGAGCTGCTGGAACGGGTGCGCGCCCTCAAACCCCTGCTGCTGAAGCGCCTGGACAACGCGACGGGCAGAGTCATCCCGCGGCCGGGACTTGACGCGTTCCCGCTCTCGCCCACGCAGCGCCGCCTGTGGTTCCTGGCCCGTTTGGAGGAGGACGCCGCAGTTTACAACATGCCCCTGGCCCTGCGGCTCGACGGCCGGTTGGACGCCGAACGTCTGGAGGCGGCGTTGGCCTGTGTTCTGGAACGCCAGACAGCCCTGCGTTCAGTTGTTGTCGCGCGCGAGGACGATGGCGAGCCCTGGCAGGAGCTGCGGCCGCTGCGCCGGCCCGCGCTGGACCTGCGGGACCTGAGTCAAGAGGCCAACCCTGAGGACGCGTTTCGCGACTTCGCCAGGGCCGAGGCCAACCGGCCTTTCGACTTGGCGCGCGGGCCGCTTTGCCGCGCCAGCCTGCTGCGCCTGGGCGAGGCGCGCCATAACCTGCTGCTTGTGACGCACCACTTGGTGTCCGACTATCAGTCCATGGGCGTTTTGCTGCGCGAGCTGGAGGACGCCTATGCGCATCCCGGCCGTTCCGCAACGCCCCCCCTGCGCTACGCCGACTACTGCCTCTGGCTGCGCACGCGCCAGTCCGACGCCGCGGCCGAGGCGCGGCGAAACGCCAGCCTCGACGCCTGCGCAGAGGTCCTGCGGGGCGCGCCCCGGCTGCTGACCCTGCCATGGGACCGACCCCGGCCGAAGGTGCAGTCCACGCGCGGCGGCGCGCTGCGCTTCGCCGCGCCGGCGGAGCTGGCGGCCGACGTGGCGGAGCTGGGGCGCAGCCGCGGCTGCACGCCGTTCATGACCTGGCTGGCCCTCTGGGGGCTCCTGCTGGGACGGCTCTCGGGCCAGCACGACGTGACCGTGGGCTGCCCGACGTCCTTTCGGCCGCCGGAGGCCGAGGATTGCGTCGGCCTGTTCGTGGACACGGCGGTTATGCGCCTGCGCTGCGAGGCCAACCCGACCCTGCCGGCCTACCTCGACGCCTCGCGCACGGGGATCCTGCGCGTGCTGGCCAGCCAGGACGCGCCCTTCGAGCGCTTAACCAAACGCCTCGCGCCGGAGCGAGGCCTGGACCACACCCCGTTGTTCCAGGCCATGTTCGTCATGCACGACGCCCCGCGCCGCGGCCTGGACCTGCCCGGCGTTCGGGCCGAAATACTGCCCCTGGCCGGCCAGTCCGCCGAGTTTGATCTCAACCTCGCGCTGGAGCCGCAGGCCGACGGCTCGCTGGCCGCGCACCTGGAATATTCCGCCGCGCTGTTCGACGAGGCCACGGTGGGCCGCTGGGCCGGCCATCTGCTGTGTTTGGCGCGCGCGGCCGTGGAGCGGCCCAAAACGCAGGTGCTGGACCTGCCGCTCATGGAGCCGGAGACCGAGACGCGCCTCGTTCAGTCCTGGTCCGGGGCCGCCGCGCAGCCGCCCGAAGCCGGCCCCCTGCTGCCGCAGTCGCTGCGCGAGGCCTGCGGCAGGTGGCCGGAGCGTGTGGCCCTGGCCGACGCCTCGGGCGAGACGGACTACACTGGATTGGCGGCTTGGTCGACGCGCATCGCCATGGCTCTGGAACGCGCCGGCCTCGGCCCGGGCGAGGTGGCCGGCGTGCTGTTGCCGCGCAGCCGGGCCTGGGTCGCCGCACTGCTGGGCGCATGGCGGGCGGACGCGGCCTTCGTGGCGCTCGACCCTGACGTCCCGCCCAAACGGCTGCAGACCCTGGCCGACCAGGCAGGCGTCCGTACGCTGCTCGTCCGCGCCGAGACCGCCGGGCTGCTCCCGGGCGCATGGACCGAGATCCGCATCGACCGCCTCGAAACAACGTCCGGGCCCGCAACGCAAGCCTGTGGCGGCCATCGCGACACGGCGGCGGCTCCGGACGGTCTGGCCTTGCTGACCTTCACCTCGGGCTCCTCGGGCGCGCCCAAGGCCGTGCGCACGCCTCATTCGGCTCTGGCCTTCCACGCCGCCGCAACCGCGCGGCTCTTCGCGCTTCAGCCGGGCGAGGCCGTTCTCCAGTTCGCCGCGCCGGGCTTCGACGTGGCCATGGAGGAGCTGTGGCCGGCGCTCTTGAGCGGCTGCCGCGTGGAAATCCTGCCCGATTCCGCCAAAACCTCGCTGGAGGAGTTCGACGCCTTCCTGCGACGGCAGCGTGTGGCCGTGGCCAACCTGCCGGCACGCTTCTGGGAGGCCTGGACCGAGCACCTCGCCAGTCAGGGGCTGGCCGCGCCGCCAGACCTCCGGCTGCTCATCACGGGCAGTGAGGCCGTGGACCCGGCCGCCCTGGCCGCATGGCGGCGGCTGCCTGGCGGCGGCCGAAGCTTCCTGAGCGGCTACGGTCCCAGCGAGGCCACGGTGAGCGCCACGTTCTACGACCCTTCGCGCGACGGCCTGCCACGGCAAACCTCCGCCCTGCCCCTGGGCCGGCCCCTCCCCGGCGTGCGGGCCTACGTGCTCGACGAACGACTGCGGCCCGTTCCGCCCGGCTGTGCGGGCGAGCTCTGCCTCGCCGGGCCGGGCTTGGCGCTGGGCTACCTGAACCGGACCGGCGACGCGGCCCAGGCTTTCGCGCCCGACCCCTTCCGGCCGGGCGAGCGCCTGTACCACACCCGCGACCTGGCCCGTTTCGCGCCCCAGGAAGGCGACGGTCCCGCGCTGTTGCTCTTCGAGGGCCGCCTGGACCGGCAGGTCAAACGCCGCGGCTACCGCATCGAGCCCGGCGAGATGGAAGCCGCGCTGGCGCGGCTTCCGGAGGTGGCCCTGGCCGTAGCGCTGCCGCTGGAGGATGGGCGCATCACCGCCCTGGCCGAGCTCGCGCCCGGAACCGCGACTGACGCCGAGGCCCTGCGACGGGCGCTGGCCGAGGGGCTGCCCGGCTATCTGCTGCCGGACCACATCCTGCTGGTCGAGCGCCTGCCCCTGCTGGCCAGCGGCAAAGCCGACCTGCCCGCCGCCGCAGCACTGGCGCGGGAGTTGCTCACCACGCAGGCAATGGCCGGAGCCGGCTCCGGCGAGGCTCCGCGCCCCGGCCCGGAGCAGACCCTTGCGGATATCTGGGTCAGGGTGCTGCGCGTGCCGGCCGTACGCCGCGACGACAACTTCTTCCGCCTCGGCGGCGACTCCATCCTGGCCCTGCGCGTGGTCTCCCTGGCCGCCAGGGCCGGACTGCGCCTTGCCCCACACGACCTGTTCCAGGGGCAAACCCTGGCCGAACTGGCCGTCCTGGCGCGGCCTCAAGACGTCTCGCCCCCGGAGCAAGGGCCGCTGACGGGCGCCATTACGCCCACGCCGCTCATGGCCTGGCTTCTGGAACAGCCACAGGAATTTGCCGACGGCCTGAGCATGGGCTTGGCCCTGCGCCTCCCGATGCCGGCGTCTCTGGAACGGCTTCGCGCTGCTGCCGAGACGCTCCTTAACCGGCATGACATGCTCCGGCTCCGTCTCGACGGCGAGCGCAGGCCAATCCTCGCCGCGCCGGCCCCCGGCTTGGCCGAAGCGGCGGTGATCCAGACCGCGCCGGGTGGGCTGCGCGCAGCCGCGGCCGTGCCCTTCGACCTGGCGCGCGGACCGCTTTTGCGGCTGATCCGCTGCGCGGAGCGGCCTGACAGATTGCTGATCCAGGTCCACCATCTGGTCGTGGACGCCGTGTCCTGGGGCGTGCTTCTGGAGGAGCTGGCCGCGCTGCTGCGCGAGGGACCGGCCGCGGCCCTGCCGGCGCGCACCAGCCCCTGCCCGGCCTTCGCCGAACGTTTGCGCGGTGAGCCCCTGCGCCGGATGCGACAACGCCTGGAAGCCCTTTACGCCGAAGCGGAACCGCTGGCCGAGCAGGGGGAAAAGCCGACGGCGCAGACCGAACACGAACTCGTTCTGCCGCCGGAGCTGGCTGCGGCCCTGTACGCGCACGGGCCGACCGGCGGCCCGAGCCCCGGGGAGCGGGTGCTGGCCGGGCTCGGTCTGGCGTTGGCGCGGCTGCGCGGTGCGCGGACGTGGCTGCTGGACGTGGAGGGACACGGCCGAAACCTGCCGGCCGACCGGTCCGGCGATCTGGATCTCTCGCGCACCGTGGGCTGGTTCACCAGCATGACCCCGGCGCGCTTCGACCTGTCCGACTCGGCCGAGCTGTTTGGCGGAGAGGCCGGCCGGGCCATCTGGGCCGCGCGGCGCGCCTTGCGCGGGGCTGGTGGTCTGGCTACGGCGCACGCAGCCCTGCGCCTGGACGTTGACGGGGCACGCCTGCTGGCCGGCCTGCCCCGGCCCGACGTGCTGTTCAACCACCTGGGCGCGCTGGACGCAGCCCTGCCGCCGGGGATGACGCCCGACGACGACGGGGTGCTCCTGCCGCCGCAGCCCCTGAGCCACGCGCTTGAGGTCAACTCCCTCGCCCTCGGCGGCCGCGCGGCGCTGCGCCTGGGGCTCATGGCCGGACGCTGGCCGGACGGTTTCGCCGCGGAGCTTTTGCACGTGCTGCCGGACTGTCTAGCCGAGGCCGCGGCATTCGCCGGGGAGATTCCCGCCAGCCCGGCCGACTTTCCCCTGGCCGAGGCCGCCGGCCTGGACGCCGGGAGCCTGCGCCGGATGGAGCGCCGGGTCGGGCCGCTGGATGACGTCTACCCGCTCAGCCCGCTCCAGCACGGCATGCTCTTTCACACCCTGCGCGACGAGCGCTCCGGCGAATACTTCGACCAGTTCACCTGCCTGCTGGAGGTCGGCCCGGACTTCAGCCCCGAGCGCCTGCGCGCAGCCTGGGATCGGACGCTGGCGCGACACGATGCCCTGCGCGCGGCTTTCTTCTGGAACGGCCTGCGCGAACCCCTGCAGGCCGTGGTCCGACAGGCGTCCATCCCATTGGAGGTCCGAGACTGGCGCGGCCTGACCGAGGAAGCACGGAACGCGGCCCTCAAACGCCTGCTGGACGAGGACCGCGCACGGCCCTTCGACCTCACGCGGCCGCCGCTCATGCGCATGGCGCTATGCCGCGAGGACGTGGCGCGCTGGCGTATGGTCTGGTCCAATCATCACCTGCTCCTGGACGGCTGGTCCCTGCCGCTGCTCCTGGACGAGGTCGGCAGGACATACGCCGGAGCGCCGCCGGCCGCGCCGGCGCCCACCTACCGGGAGTTCATCGCCTGGCTGGCGCGCCAGGACAGTGCGTCCGCGCAGGCCTTCTGGCGCGAGGAGCTCTCCGGTTTCGACTCGCCCACGCCGCCGCCCTTGGCCCGCAGCGGGCTCGCCCCCTCCGGGCGCTGGCCGCAGGTTGTGCAGCGCCTCCGGCGCAACGCCCGAGCCAGCGTCGAGACGGCCCAGCGCCGCGCCGGCCTGACCCTGAGCGCCCTGGTCCAGGGGGCCTGGGCCCTGCTGCTCTCGCGCTACGGCGGCGGTCGCGACGTGCTCTTCGGCGCCACAGTGTCCGGCCGGCCGCCGGAACTGCCCGGCGCAGACCGGATCATCGGCTCGTGCATCGCCACGCTGCCGGTGCGCGTGGCCATCCCCCATGCCGCAGCCGTGGGCCAATGGCTGGCGGAACTGGGCGAGCGTCAGGCCCAGCGCCAAGCCCACGGCCAGCTCGACCTCGTGGAGATCACGCGGCTCGCGGCCCTGCCGCCCGGCGTACAGCCCTTCAACAGCCTGGTCCTGGTGCAGAACTACCCGCACGGCGACCCCGACAGGCAACGCGGCGAAGGCTTGCGCCTTGAAGGCTTCGAGGCCTTTGAACGCACCAACTACGCGCTCACGCTGGCCGCGTACGCCGATGCAAACGGCCTGGACCTGAACCTGTCCTTCGATCCCACGCGCTACGACCACGCGGCCGCAGAGCAAATCCTCACCCACCTGCGCACGCTCATGACCAATCTCGCGGAATGCTTGGCGCAAGCTCCGGAAACGCCGCTGGATGCGGTGGAGATGCTCACGGCCGAGGAACTGCGCCGCGTACGCGAGTGGAACGGCACGGCCCGCGAATTCCCCTGGCGCGGCCCGTGGCACGGGCTCTTCGAGGCCCATGCCGTCGCCCGGCCGGACGCCCCGGCAGTGGAGCACGGCGAACACACGCTGCGCTACGGCGAGCTGGACCGCATGGCCAACCGCTTGGCCAACCGCCTGCGCGCCCTCGGGGCCGGACCCGAGACCTTCATCGGAATCTGGCTGGAGCGCTCGCCGGAGCTGGTCATGGCGGTGCTGGGCATCCTCAAGGCCAGTGCAGCCTACGTGCCGCTGGACCCGGACTACCCGACCGACCGCCTGGCGCTGATGCTCGGGGACACGCGGCCCCTGGCGATTGTCACCACGAGTCGGCTTTTGCCGCGCATTCCCGCAGGCTGGGCGACGCAGGCCCTGTGCCTGGACCGCGAGGCCGAGGCCCTGGCCGCCCTGCCCGATACCGCGCCGCCCTGCGCAGCGGGCCCGGACAACGCGGCCTTCGTCGTCTTTACTTCGGGCTCCACCGGCTGGCCCAAGGGCTCCGTGACCCTGCACGGCGGCCTGACCAACCTGGCGCAGACGCAGATTGAGCACCTGCGGACCGGGCCGGGCAGCCGCGTGCTTCAGTTCTTCTCCCTGAGCTTCGACGCCGCGAGCTGGGAGATCCTCATGGCCCTCTGTTCCGGCGGAACTCTGGTCCTCGGCTCGCAGCGCGAGCTCCAGCCCGGCCCGCCGCTGTTCGACTTCCTGCGGAAGAAGCGCATCACCCACCTGACCGTGACGCCCTCAGCCCTGGCCGTGACCCCCGCGCCAGCCCAAGACTCCGGGCCAGGCAGTCTGCCCGACCTGCGGATGGTGCTCACCGGCGGCGAGGCCTGCGACCAGCACCTGGCCGAGCGCTGGGCCGCTGGCCGGCGCTTCCACCACGGCTACGGCCCCAGCGAGGCGACCGTCTGCTGTAGCGCCCCGCTGTGCCGCGACTTCTCGGGCCGGCTTCCCCTGGGCCGCGCCCTGTCCAACATGACCATGTACGTGCTGGACGACCGCCTGCGGCCCTGCCCGGTCGGCGCGACGGGGGAGATATGCATCGGCGGGGCCGGGGTGGCGCGCGGCTACCTGAACAACCCGGAACTCACCGCCCAAAAATTCGTCCCCGACCCCTTCGCCGACCGGCCTGGCTCACGGCTGTATCGCAGCGGCGACCTCGGCCGCTGGCGGCCGAACGGCGACATCGAGTTCGCCGGCCGCGCCGACTTCCAGGTCAAGGTGCGCGGCTACCGCATAGAGCTCGGCGAGATCGAGGCCGCCCTCGCCCGCCATCCGGAGGTGGATCAGGCCCTGGTGCTGGCCGAGGCCCCGGAGGGCGACCCCAGCGCGGCCCTGCGCCTGCTGGCCTATGTCACCGGCCGCGACGCCGCCAGGCCGAAGGCCGAGGAGCTCCTGCTCCATCTCAAGGGACTCCTGCCGGCCTACATGATCCCGGCGCACGTGCTCGTGCTCGACGCCTTCCCCCTCACCGCGAACATGAAGGTGGACCGCGCGGCTCTGCCCCGCCCGGCCGGGGCGCCCCGGGCCGGGATGGTCCGCGTCCCGCCCGCCACCCGGCTGGAGGAACGCGTCGCGGCCATCTGGCGCGACATCCTGGAACTGCAGGAGATCGGCATGGAGGAAAACTTCTTCGACCTGGGCGGCAATTCGCTGCTCGTGGTGCGCCTGTGTTCGGCCATCAACTCGGCTCTGGGCGTTGACCTTCAGGTGACGGAGCTGTTCGACCTGCCCACCGTGCGCCAGCTGGCCCGGCGGCTCGGAGACGCTCCCGGCGCGGCGGCGTCCTCCCGCAGGGACCCGACGGAGCAGGCGCAGCGCCGCCAGGCCGGCCGCGAGACGCTGCAGGCGCAACGCCGCCTGCGCGGAGGGCGAGCATGAGCGCCGGCAGCGAGATCGCGATCATCGGCATGGCCTGCCGTCTGCCCGGCGCGGCTGATTTGGACGCCCTGTGGCGGCTCCTGGACGAGGGACGCGAAGGCGTCCGGGATCTGACCGAGTCCGATTTGCTCGCGAACGGAATTCCGGCGGGGCTGCTGCGCGACCCGGCCTACGTGCGCCGGGCCGCCGTGGTCGAGGGCCAGGACATGTTCTCGCCCCAGCTTTTCGGCCTGAGCGCGCCCGACGCCGAGCGCATGGATCCGCAGCACAGGATGTTCCTGGAAACCGTATGGGAGGCGCTGGAGCACGCGGCCCTGGCCCCACGCTCACGACGGGGGAGGGTCGGAATCTACGCCGGGGCCGGGTTCAACGCCTACCTCCAGCACAACCTGCTCCCAAGGGGCGCCCTGTCCGGCACCAACGGCTTCAGCACCCTGGTTCTGAACATGCCCGACTTTTTGGTCACGCGCGCGGCCTACGCCCTGGACTTCACCGGCCCGGCCGTAAACGTGCAGAGCGCCTGCTCCTCGTCGCTCCTGGCCGTGCATCTGGCCTGCCAGGGCCTGCTCGCGGGCGAGGCGGACATCGCCCTGGCCGGCGGCGTCAGCCTAAGCACACCCCAGGAGCAGGGCTACCTGTATCAGCCGGGCATGATCTTCTCCCCGGACGGCCATTGCCGCCCGTTCGACGCCCTGGCCAACGGCTTCGTGCCGGGCAACGGCTGCGGCGTGGTGGTCCTGCGCCTGCTGGAGGACGCCCTGGCCGACGGCGACCCGGTGCTGGCCGTGCTGCGCGGCACCGCCGCCAACAACGACGGCGCGCGCAAGGTCGGCTTCACTGCCCCCTCGGCCGAGGGGCAGGCCGCAGCCATCGCCGAGGCCTGGGAAGTCGCCGGGCTAGCCCCGGATACGGCCGGGCTCGTCGAGGCCCATGGCACCGGAACGGCGATGGGAGACCCCATCGAAGTCCAGGCGCTCAAACGCGTCTTCACCGGGAACGACGGCCGCGTGGCGCTGGGCTCCATCAAGTCCAACATCGGCCACGCCGACGCCGCCGCCGGAGTGGCCGGCCTCATCAAGGCCGTGCTCTGCCTGCGCCACCGGCGCATCGTCCCCAGCCTTCACTTCCATACGCCCAACCCGGCGCTGGGCCTCGAGGGCAGCGCCTTCCACGTGCCCACGGCCTCGCGTCCCTGGCCGGCGGGAAACGAACCGCGCCGCGCCGGGGTCAGCGCCTTCGGCTTCGGCGGCACCAATGTCCACGCTGTGCTGGAGGAGGCCCCGCGACAGGACGCGCGGCCGACCGGCCACGGCAGCAGCCGGCGCGTCCAGGTGTTTCCGCTCTCGGCCGCCGAGCCGGAAGCCCTGAACGCCACGACGGCGAGGCTGGCCGACGCGCTGGCGGAAGGCGCCTCGCCCGAGGCCGCCGCTTGGACCCTGCAACACGGCCGCGAGGCCTTGGCCTACCGCCGCGCCGAGACCGTGTCCGACCTCGGCGTCCTGGCGCGCGTCCTGGCGACGCCGCGCCACGTGCGGGCCCGGCCGGGCAGGCCGGCGGCCTTCCTGTTCACCGGCCAGGGCGGCCAGCACCCCGGCATGCTCGCCGGACTCTACGCGACCGAACCGCTGTTCCGCGCCGGGGCGGATCGCATGCTCGACGCCCTGCGCGAAGGGATTGGCCTCGACCTGCGCGCCTGGCTCGCCCCCGGTGCGGCGCTTGATCCGGCGCTGGCCGCCGCGCTGGAAGACACAACGCTCGTCCAGCCCCTGCTCTTCATCCAGGAAACCTCTCTGGCCGGGCTGTGGCGCGGTCTGAACCTGCGGCCGAGAGCCATGCTCGGCCACAGCATCGGCGAACTTGCCGCGGCCTGTGTCGCCGGGGTCCTCACTCCCGAAGAGGGCGCGCTCTTCGCCGCCAGACGCGGCCGGCTCATGGCCGCGGCGCCTGCCGGGGCCATGCTCGCCGTGGCCCTCGACGAGGACAGCGCCCGGGAGTTCCTGGCCGGCCATCCGGACCTGGACTTGGCTGCGGTCAACGGTCCGAACCAGTGCGTGCTCTCTGGCCCGGTTCCGGCCGTGGACGCGGCCCAAACGCGTTGCGGCGACCTCGGTATCGCCTGCGCTCGACTGGCCGTGGCGCGGGCCTTTCACTCGCGGCTCATGGAGCCTGCGGCCGAGGCGCTGGAGCGGACCTTCGCCGAGTTCTCCCCGCGCGAGCCCGTCCTGCCCTGGCTGTCCAATGTCAGCGGCGACTGGATCACCCCGGAGCAGGCCCGCGCCCCGGCCTACTGGCGGGCGCACGCGTGCCAAACGGTGCGCTTCGCCCCAGCGCTGGAACGGCTGCTGGCCGAACCGGACACGGCCCTGCTGGAGCTTGGCCCGGTGGATACCCTGGCCCGGCTGGCCCGAAGTCATCCCTCGCACCGGCCGGAACAGCCCGTGTTCGCCAGCCAGCCACGCCTGCCGGCAGGCCCTGCGGTCTCGGACGAAGCCGTCGGCGAGGCGCTCGGCCGCACCATTGCGGGACTCTGGGAATGCGGCGTGGACCTGGACTGGGCCGGACTGCACGGGGACACGCCGCCTGTGCGCGTGAACCTGCCGTCCACGGCGTTCCCGCGCCGGCGCTTCTGGCTGGAGCCCCCGGCAGCAGGCGCGACGCCGCAGCCGGACGCCGGCGACTTTATGCCGGTCAAACGGCCGAACCCGGCGGACTGGCTCTACGCCCCGGTCTGGACGCAATGCCTGCCCCCGGCGGGCGGAGACGGGGCCGAGGCGGTCTGCGTGCTCGGCAACGACACGCCGGCCGGGCGAGCGCTGGAAGAATGCCTGCGCGCTGCCGGACGCAGGACCGCTGCCCTCGCCACGGCGGAGACGGTGGACGCCCGACGTCTGGCCAACGCCCTGGCGGCGCTCCCCGGCCCACAGCCCACGCTGTTCCTGGACCCGCGGCCGCTGACGCTCGCGCCCGGCTCCTGCGGCGAGGACGAGGCGCTGGAGACGCTGCTCTTCCGGCCCGTGGAGCTGGCCAAAGCCCTGGCCGACCTCGGCTGGACGGCCTGCCGGCTCGTCACGGCCAGCCTTGGCGGCTGGCGCGTCCTCGGGAGCGAGCCGGCCTGGCCCTGGCCCGGTCTGGCCCTGGCTGCGGCCAAGCTCCTCCCGCTGGAGCATCCGGAACTCTCCTGCGCCGTAGCCGACCTGGACCCGGCCTTGGCCGACGATTGGCCGGCGCTCGCCGACAGCCTCCTGCGCGCGGCGCAGACGCCCGCTCCCGCCGAACCCTGGCGCGAACCGCTCACGGCTTGGCGCAACGGCAAGGCCTGGCGGCGGGACTACGCCCAACTGGCCGCATCGTCCCCGGCTCCGGAGAGCCCGTCCCTGAGGCGCGGCGGCGTCTACCTGATAACCGGCGGCCTGGGCGGCGTGGGTCTGACCCTGGCCCGGTACTTGGCCGAACGCCTGCAGGCCCGGCTGATCCTGCTCTCCCGCCGGCCGGCCCCACAACGCGAGGACTGGGCGGCTCTCGCTGCGGGCCAGGATCCGACGCTTGCGCATCAGGGCGGCGAACTCGCCGCCATCGCGGCGGCCGCCACGACGCTGCGGCTGGTCCAGGCGGACGTGGCCGACCCTGATGGTCTCGTCGCGGCCCTCGACGCGGCCCGCGCGGAACTGGGGCCGATCAACGGCTGCCTGCACTGCGCCGGACTGGCCGACTATGCGGGCCTGGCGCAACGCCGCGGCCGCAGCGACACCCTGGAGGTTCTAAGGCCCAAGGTCCGGGGCTCGCTCACCCTGATCGACGCACTGGGCGATGATCCGTTGGACTTCCTGCTGCTGTTCTCGTCGCTTGGCGACATCCTGTTCCCGACCAAATTCGGCCAGATCGGCTACGCCGCGGCCTGCGAGTTCCAGGACTCTCTGGCCGAGGCCCTGCACGAGCCGGGCGCGGGAGGACCGCGCGTGCTTGCCGTCAACTGGGACGACTGGACCGGAGCCGGCATGTCCGTGAACGCGGAGGAGCATTTACGCAAAATGCTCGGCCATGCGCCGGAACCGCTCGTCGGCCTTGACGCAGCCGAGGGCGGCGCGGCCCTGGAGCTTGTCCTGCACACCGCAAAGACTCGGGATCTGCCGCGCATGGCCGTCTGCGTGCGCGACCTGGACCGCCTGCGCCACCACCTGCCGGAACGGACGCCCCCAGCCGGAGGCGTGCTCTTGCCGCGGCCGGACCTGGGCACGCAGCCGGTTCCGCCGGCCGATTCCGCCGAAGCCGAGCTGGCCGCTCTGTGGGCCGAGGCCCTGGGTTTGGAGACTGTGGGCGTGGAGGACGACTTTCTGGCCCTGGGCGGCCATTCCCTGCTGGCCATCTCCCTGTGCAGCAGAATCACTGCCGCCTTCGGAACGCCCTTCCCGCCGGGCAGGCTGCTGGCCGAGGCAACGGTGCGCCGATGCGCCGCGCATTTGCAGGCGGCCCGGGCGGCGCGGCAGGGCGCTTCAGACGCCGACGGCCCGTCCGCGCCCCGCCTGACGGTTTTACGCCAGGGCGAGGCCGACACGCCGCCGCTGTTCCTGCTCCACGCCTCAGATGGCGACTCCCTGAGCTACATCCACCTGGCGGGCCTGCTTCCGCGCGAGCTGCCCCTCATCTGCTTGGCCTCTCCGGGTCTCGACGACCCGGTCGCGCCCCTGCCCGACAGCCTGGAGGACATGGCTGCGATCTACCTGCGCGCTATGCGCGCGCGTCAGCCACGCGGCCCCTACCGCCTGGCCGGGCTGTCCATGGGCGGCGTGCTGGCCTTCGAGATGACCCGGCAGCTCGCGGAAGCCGGCGAGGAGATATTGCCGCCATTGTTGCTCGACGCCTATTGTCCAGCCGGCTCCGGCATGAACAGGGGATGCAACCTGGACGTCGATGAACTTTTGTCCGGCCAGGGCGTCCCGGAGGACTGCGCCGAACTCATGCACCCGCGGGACCCGGCGCGGCGGCGGGTCGTTGCGGCCAACCTGCGCGCTCTCTACGCCTATCGGCCCGGTCCCCTGGCGGTTCCTGTCGTGCTCATCAAGGCTGCGGAGCAGTCTCTGAACGTCAGCGCCACGCCGGACCTCGGCTGGGAGGCCTTTTGCACGGCCGGGCTGGAGATCGCCATCGCGCCGGGCGACCACTTCACGGTGATGCGGCCGCCCAACGTGGCCGAAACCGCCCGCGCCATGCTCGCGGCGCTGGCCCGAACGGCGCGGAAAACACCCGCTGGCGATTCGTGAGCGTGGCGTCCCAGGAGCCGGAACGACACAAATCCGTCGACCTGCCCAGCCTCCCGTAACCTGATCCGTCCAAAGCGAGATTTTTCGGAACCATGCGGACGGGACTCGTTGGAGTCCATTCGCCACGCTTCAGCGTTTTCCGCGCCGCAACCAGCGTTAAGGGGCAAACCGGCTCCGGACGCTCGGTCGAAAATTTACCGTTGCAACTGCAGGCCTCGGGCTACAACGATGCCGTCACGGTCGTCCCACCCTGCACGTGGACATGCCCATGCGCCGTCCAACGACGCCCGCGGTCTCAAGAAACCAAGGCGCTTTGACGCCGGAAACATGATTAGGACTGCCTGGCCGGACGCCGAAACAAACCCATGAGAAGCGCCCGGGGCCGCAAACGAAAAAGGCGGTCTGGATTGCTCCGGACCGCCTGTAATTTGCTGGCGTCCCCAAGGGGATTCGAACCCCTGCTGCCGGCGTGAGAGTGCCATCCCATGCCAGCGATAATCCGACACCACCCAATACTTTCAGTGAATTAGGATTGCACCAGAGGGCATAAAAAGCCTCTCCCCACACCAGAAGTACTTCCGAAAGTACTTCCGAAATGAGCCCCGCCTGTGGGGGCCGCCCTAACACCCCTCCTCATTGCCACTACCAAGCACAGCACCTTCCCCTACTTTCTTGGCCTTGATGCTCTCCTGATACCAGCGTTGCCACTCGTCCATGTCCTTCGGCGCGGGCGGCATCCCCGCAAGCCCTGCCGCGAGTTGAACCGGCCCGCCCTGCGCACCCGTCAGTTCGACGTTCTGTTGGTCCCGCCACCCGAAGTTGTTCTTCAGGTCGAAGATCATCCCTGCCGGGTTGCCCCTGCACGTCACGAGCGCCTCCACTCGCTGAGCCTCAATGCGCAGCTTGGCTTTTTTGATCGTGGCCGCAAACTCTTCGTGACCAGCATTGCGCGTGGCGTAATCGAACAGCGAAGAGCGCGAGCTGAAGCCCAGCGCAAGCGCCAAGCCGGGCACCGTGTAGGGCCGCTTCGTCTCGTCGCACGCGGCGAAGTACGCTTCGATGAGCGCATGCATCTCCTCGGGCGTCTTGAACTTGGGAGGGCGTCCCACCTTGGCGGGCGCGGGAAGGAGCTGGGCGGACTGCGGGCAGGTCATGGCGGGCCTCCATTTATTGTGTGTACAAGCAATAAATGTATTTTGGCCACAAGTCAAACGTCCAGGGGCCTCAGGGTCTCTTGCGCGGAACCCATATATGCGCGCGGCAGCATAATACCTTGATGCGTTATATGCGGGACTCCTGATACTTCATTAGGGGGGTGCTTTTTGCTTCTGTGTTCTTGTTTGCTAGTTCTTCTGCTGTGTTCTTTGCGATGCCTTGTGCTTTGTCTTTGCTGCTGTGCTACGTGATGTCTTTTGTTTTGCTGGCGCGTCTGTCTGTGGCTTCTTCATGTGTTGTGCTTTGTGTGCTTGTTTCTTGATTGTAAAATTGAGGAGGTCATTCGTGAACAGAGCGCAACTGATTGGACGTGTTGGGGCAGAGCCGCGCGGTGGCGTGGCCAATGGGCAAACGTTTAGCAACCTCGCCATCGCAACGAATGAGTCGTTCGTTGATCGGAGCGGGATGGAGGTGAAACGAACCACATGGCATCGGGTCGTGTGCTGGCGTGGCATGGCGGACTTCGCGAACAACTACTTGATCACTGGCCGCTTGGTTTACGTCGAAGGCCGCATCCAGCACCGCTTCTACGTTGACCAGTACGGGCTTGAGCGGTGTTCGACGGAAATCGTGGCAACGCTGCTCCGTGCCCTTGATCCTCGGCCTGAGCATCTGCCCGTGTTCGCGACGATGCCGACCAGCTTCCCATGCACGAATCCCAGCAGCACCCCCAGCAGGTAGGAGGGCAACATGACGGATCATAGCCTTTGGGAACTTGAAGTCGAGTACCTGGCTCAGCAGTGGCACCCGCAGGAGGTCAAAGATGTCCTGCGCTACTTCCACAGGCGGCGCGACAGCCACCGGTCGGACAAAGCAGCGTTCGTGGACGTGTACGAGCGCTATTTCCTCAACCCGAGCGCGGAGGGAGCCCAGAGATGAACCCTTCCAATGTGCGGCAACCCGCCGCCGACAGCCCCGGTTCGCAAGAGCCGGGGCTTCGTCGTTTCTGGGGGCATGGGCATTGCGCCCACAGGACGCCACGGGCCTTTGTGGCGCGCCTCTTAAACCCTGAAGAGCTTGAGAGGGTCTGCCTCCTCCTGAGTTGCCCCCAGCGCCTCGCCAGCGCCGACAGGCGGCTCATGGACCTGGGCCTTGCCGTCATCGTGCAAGGCAAGGTCGTGCCGACCCAGACAGCCAGGGCGAGCTTGTGGCGTGAGCGCTTTGAGCTTCGACGCGGCTCGGACGTGCGGCGGCTTGCCGTGGTGGGCCGCTTTGAGGCGGACTCAGCACCGGAGGCCCTCGCCAAGGCCTTTGCCCTGGCCCGGCGTCACGTCGGCCCGGTCTGGGGAGAGCGGCTCGCCAGGATGGACGGCGAGGACCGCTGGACGATCTTCCTGCCACCGCCGAGGGCATGGCTGGGCTCGACGATCCGGCCCTACGTGCTGGAGCTTCGCAAAATCCAGCCATGAGAGAAGAGGAGAAACACGCCGCAGTCTTGAGTCAACGCCCAACCCCAATGCAAGCGCGAGAAGCCGCCCGGAGCAATCCTGGCGGCTTCTTGCGTTTCAAACCTAAGGAGCAAGCCATGTCCGGCCAGAACAACATCTATGAAATGGTCACTGAGCGCATCATCACCCTGCTTGAGCAAGGCACCGTGCCCTGGCGCAAGCCCTGGACCGGAGGCCGCGCGCAAACCCTTCCCATGAACTTCACGAGCAAGCGCGAGTACAGGGGCATCAACATCTTCCTGCTTATGTGCATGGGCTATTCCAGCCGCTACTGGCTGTCCTTCAAGCAGGCCCAGGAAAAGGGCGGACGCGTCCGCAAGGGCGAGAAGGGAACGCCGGTCATCTTCTGGAAGCGCTACGCGACCGAGGACCGGCAGACCGGTGAAGCCAAGGAAGTGCCAGTGCTGCGCTACTACACCGTGTTCAACCTCGACCAGATCGACGGGCTGGAGGCACCGGACGCGCCGGAGCCGGTGAACCCAGACTTTGCGCCCATCCATGAGGCCGAGCGAATCATCAAGGCCATGCCCAAGCGCCCGCTCATCACGCACAGTGAGCCCAGAGCCTACTACCGCTCCATGACCGACACCGTGAACCTGCCCAAGCCGGAACTCTTCACCGAGCCCGAGGAATACTACTCCACGGCCTTCCATGAGCTGACGCACGCCACAGGCCATGAGTCCCGGCTTAACCGCCGCCCATCCACCGAGATTCGCCACTTTGGCGACCGCGAGTACAGCCAGGAGGAGCTTGTGGCCGAAATGGGCGCGGCGTTCCTCTGCGCCGAGTCCGGCCTCGCCCCGGCAGTGATCCAGAACCAGGCCGCGTACATCGACGGCTGGCTCAAGGTGCTCAAGGGCTCGCCCAAGGTGGTGGTTCACGCAGCGGCACAGGCGCAGCGCGCAGCCGACTTCATCCTCGCCCGAACCTTCACCGACTAACCCCATCCGTTCGACCGGAACGACGAGGCCCCTCCACCGCGAGGGGCTTCGTTGTTTCTGGCGTCCGGCATCACCCCAACCGTCCGATAACGAACACTTATCGGACGCTCAAAGGAGCCTCCATCATGAACGACTTGATCACTTCCGAAGCCGCGTCCATCGTCCCTTTCGACCCGGAAACCCGTGAGCGCGTCCGCACCATCCTTGAAGCTGGCATTGCCGACAACACTCGCCGTGCATACGCGGGCGACCTGCGCTATTTCTGGGCCTGGGCGCGTCTGGCGCTGGGCCTGACCGAGGCCTATCCGGTCCAGCCCGCCGTCGTGGTCCGCTTTATCACTGACCACCTTGAGGGCCTGCCCGAAGCCGTGGAGGCCACCCTTGTGGCCGAGGGAGCCAAGGCCCGTACTGGCGTGCATTCCCTCGCCACGGTCGCCCGCCGCCTCGCGGCAATTTCCGTCGCCCATGAGGCCCAAGGCGTGGAGAACCCCATCCAGCTCCCACAGGTCCGCGCCCTGCTCTCCGCAGCCAGGCGCGGCAGAGCCCGCCAGGGCCTTGGTCCTCAAAAGAAGCGCGCCGCCACCCTGGACGTGCTCAACGCCATGCTCGAAACCTGCGGCGAAGACCTTCGCGGCGTCCGTGACCGCGCCCTTCTGCTCTTCGCCTTCGCCTCGGGCGGTCGCCGCCGTTCCGAGGTGGCCGCAGCCAAAGTGGAGAACCTCAGCACCGTGCCGGGCGGCTTCCTGTACCGCATCCCCTGGTCCAAGACGGACCAGCAGGGCGTGGGGCGCGAGGTGCCCGTCCTGGGCCGCGCCGCCGTTGCGCTTCAGGCCTGGCTTGATGCCGCTGGAATAGTTGCGGGAAACCTCTTCCGAGCCGTTGACCGGAGCGGCAGTGTGGGTGCAAAGCTTTCAGAAAAGGCCGTCGCCCGTATCGTGAAGAAGCGCGCGCAGTTGGCAGGGCTCGACGCCCAGAAGTTCGCAGCGCACAGCCTGAGGTCCGGGTTTGTGACCGAGGCGGGGCGCAAGGGAATATCGCGGAACGACGCAATGGCGTTGACCGGGCACAAGTCATCTGCCGTGTTCGACGGCTACTATGAGGCGGGAGCGGTTTCGAAAAATAAGGCGGCGCGGCTGGCGGATGAATGCCCCCCCCCAGTCTGATGAACTCAATTGAGTCGTTTCGTATTGTCGTCTGGAAGCAACCCACAATCACAGCCGCACCAATAACTTTCGGATATCGACTAGATATGATATGGACGACGTGCCATTGGATAGGGCATAAAAATCCTTCGGGAAAGCTTGCAAGCATGTCTTCGGCAAGTCTAACCTGCCCCCCAAACTTGAGCCAGGGATTTTGTTAGTCCTTGGTCAACGGAAGGAAGCAAATGGGCAGGAAAGGACAAGCGCCGGAGCAGATAATCGCCAAGCTGCGTGAGGCCGAAGTTTCTCTGGCCAAGGTCTATCAGACGTCCGTTCGTCAAAGTGTTGGGGCTCAGTTAGGTCCTCTGGACAATTGCATCGAAAAATGCTTTTCTTAAAGTACAAAGATGGCCTTCACAAACACAACACCAGATACGCACAATTTTAAACTGATCAATATTACGTCGGACAAGGTCCAACAAAACGGCAGGTCCTCATGAGCAAGATCAATAAAAGAATAACCGTGCGTTTCTTCACGATTAATGCGGAAAAGAATTTTTTTAACGACTTCGTGGCAATTTGCCAAGCGAATCAAATAAACGATAAGCCAGTTCGTGTATTCAACCTCAGAGACAGAAAGCATCTAGTAAAAATATATCACGAAACTGAACGATGCGGGAGCAAAGCTTACTTCTTATCCGTAATCCGTGAACGCAACACTTGGCAGGCAAGAGCTCTTGTTGATGGGACAATTTCACCAATAAATTTGAATCAAGGGATACTTGGTGATCCCTATTATTACCTAATCATTCCAGAAGTTACAATGATTTTAGGTTTCACAACTGGTCCAAGTGCAAGCTTGCGCAGTGTTGCTAACACGATATTGCAGCAATTCAGAAAAGACAGAATGTCAAAAGTATTCCTCGAACCAATCTCAAATGACAACGAGTACTTGAAGGCAAAAAATCTTGTTAAGTACTCTGAAGTTCGGCTAAGTGTAAATCCGACGTCTCTAAGCCAAGCAGGAGATGACTTACCAGACATCTTCAAAGGATTAACAACCTCCCCCTTTATGGCTAGTAGTTCTAAGTTAGAAATCACCGTATCTGATATCGGAGAAAGTGGTTTTTCACAAGAAGACCTACTTGATGCTGTAGACTATTTGTCCGACAACAACTGCTGCACAAGCCTTGTCATTAAAGGACTAGATGCAAATGGCGCTATTCAACAATACAATTTGACAAAAACACACCTGAGATACAGCACAATACTACATCTTCGTGAGCAGTTTATTGACGAAACTAAAGCAAAAGACATTGTCTTGGACGCGTACACCTCAACAACAGGACTATAGCAAGAATCTCTCTATCTCTTTCATCGTAATTGGATGGAGATTGTTAATCTCATTCGACTCATACAACGATTTAAAAGACTCAAAATCATCCAAAGAAATATTCGTATCGAGACAACGATGAACTTCCAAAGCCGTTTCTCGTGATAATCCGAAATTGACTAACCGAATAAATCTATCGTCACAGCCACCGGCCTCTATATATGAATGCATTTTCACACTCTGAATAGCAATACCCCGCTCACTGGCTACGTTTGCCAATAAAAGCTGGTAGCAACGAAGAGCAGATGCCATTTTAAATCTTATATCCGTATTGATGACAGTGATAACATCTCGAACATTTTTATTACAGCTAGCGCTGGGGTTATATTCAATCTGCTTTGCAATGATTGTACGCAAAGGATTGCCTTGCACCCACGCCTTTGCGATGACACAAGAAAATGCAACACTGCATTTTTTAGGATTATAAATTCCAGCGCGCTCAAGCTCAACGCATATTTTTTGCAACTGGGTATAAAGAGACTGCGCCATTGGATGTGGCAATGTCCAGCTAGACAAATCTCTTTCTTTAAGCAAAAATTTGTACAGCTTATCTTGCTGCAAATACCCTACTGTCGGGTTTGCTTCTAAAGTGAAGGGGGCAACTTGCAACTTGTCATATGCGTTCTTGACTTCCGCAACCAGCCGTTCCTTTTCTTCATGAGCAAGTGTAAATTCTGAAGCCATTAAGGAAGAGACAAGGGTTTCAGATTGGAACTCTTTTAGCAACTTATTCGCTATAGCGTAATACGTATACTGCTTATCCTTCGAATGATCATAAGTGCCAGATAGCGCCTTAACCACGCCGGGTAAGTCATCGTTTATCACTTGAAAATATGTCGGAATTCTTTCAACGTCCTTATCTGATGGCTCGAAATAGTCTTTAAATTTCCATTTTTCAGGCTCAACAAGAAAAATATTGCCTGCAAAATGCTCTAGCATTCGTCCAGCTCTGCCTGTGATATTGTCTAGCCGGACGTTTTCAAGCCTTTCAGCAGGACCATACATTACAGTTTGCATAGGATTTTTGAGAAATAAATTTTTAGCTGGTAGATTTACTCCTTCAGCAAGAGTGCTTGTACAAACGATAAAATCAATCTCACCATCTCTAGCAAGTCCTTCAACCATTCGTCGCACGACTCCAGGAAGGGGCCCATAATGGAACGCTACACCTTTTTTCAGATTACTCGAAAGGGTAAAATCTTTGTGGAGGAACTTCGAGACATAATCAGCTGCTTCGGCAAGACGAGGGCTGTCTTTCTCTGATGGTATGAGCTTCGCTATCCCTTTAGCTGTATTCTCGCATTCGTCGGTCTTATTGCGATAAACAATACTGCTTTCCCCTAGCCCAAGTCGATACACAAGATCAGCAAGATCAGCATTTTTGAATTGTTTCGCTATTGATGTCGTGCAATTGCTATTCAGTTTTGAAAGAACAATTTTTGATCCTTGCAATTTCGTATTGATAACAATCTTTGCAACTGGAGAATGTATTGTTGTATTCTTTACGAAATCTGTAGAGCTAAAAATTGACCTAAAAGCGTTTAAATACTGCTGTGATGGCATGCTAATTATTATTTGGGGCTCTCCATTTTCTAACAACTTTTGTAATGTCATATGAAGTAGAACGCCACGGCTTTGATCAGAAATATTTTGCGCTTCATCTACAAACAGATAGTCAAACGAAAGTAACCCTGCCTGCAGAACTTCAAAAAGCCGCTCTTGAGTCATTACAAAAATCGTCTTGTCCTTAAACACACCATCTTTTGGGAATGTGCAAATCTCAATATCGTTTTCGCAGGAACCTTTTTTTGCAATATCATAAATTTTATTTGATACCTCAGAAATTAAGGCCCGTGTAGGTACAACAATTGCGGCAAACGCACCTGAACTTTTTGCAATCTTATCAACCAAAAACTGCAATATAATATGTGTCTTTCCAGTTGAAGTCGGTGCTGAAGTAATCACATCATGACCATTAACAAGGTGTTCCCATAAGCTACGCTGATAGTCTGTCAATGGATGATCAATTCCTTCAACAGTATTCAAGGTTTGACGGAGAGCTTTTCTCGCATCATCAATTATGCTAATCTTATAATTGAAGTTTGAAAATTTTTCCCGCAGAAGCTTTATGTTAGGAAAGTCTCCAGCTTCGTTGAAAACACAATCAGATATTACAGCGAGCTCTCCCATGTCATCACCCACAACATACAAAAGCATAGATAATAGCTCAGCGCCATTTTGTTTCATCAAATCATCTTCTGATTGGTAAAAGTACTGAGCCGATGTTGTTAACTGCCTAACAATATCACTCTCAATTGAAAAGTCTTCACAAACTGTCTTGTTAATATATGCCTCAAACAGTGTTCCTACAGCAGATTTATACTGTTCACTTTCAGATATTATTTTAGATAGCTTTGTGTAAAATGAAGTCATTTTTCAATCCCCATATGGTTAATAAACCCGACAACGACTTCTTTAATCGACTGAAATGGCAGTAGTAGTAGAGTTGTTTTGTCACACTTTTTTCCTTTCGCCTCTAACTTAGAGTAAAAGCTGTCAACGTGCTTCTCTGCAACCCTTATATACAACTCTTCGAATTTATCCTGATCTCCGAAACAATCAGCATCAGAAAACCCTATGAAGCACGGAGAATACAATACTTCTGCAATTATTTTATCGTTGTTGAATGGGTTTAACGTAGCGAGAAGTTCATTTTCAATCTTAGCATTAATTTCAGGAAAGTTAATGTGGGTTTCGATAAGGCTAAACTCATGGTTGTAGCTATCTAAAGCATTTGAAATCGACTTTGTGGCTTGAGTTGCTGCATTGTTAAATGTTTTATACAGCTTAGACTCGCCAAGGTATAAGCGCAGTCCTCCGTCAACGTACTGCGCATGCACAGCATCTGCTCCATAGACTGGCATTCTACGGGATGATTTTTGTGATACTTTACTTAGAATTTTTGGGGCACCAAGATATACGTCGAGCAAGGTGAATAATATCAGCTCACCAAGTTCTCCGTGCGCAGTCTTCTTGCTAAGAAATTGTATTGCTTTACTAAACAATTTTTCTTCAGATTCACTACCCTCGATTTTCAGCCTCTTCATTATTTGATCATGCGAAAATACAAAATTTGCCATGAGAGTGCTTCGAATTATTTCGAACAATGCAGCTGTGTCACACCCCGTATCTGTACAGGGCAGATATATTAAGCGCACATCGACAGAATTCTCCCCCCTCTTAAAGCTGCATTTCACCTCTTGAAGTACCTTCCGAATTTCCTCTGCGTTTTTTAGTTGCGTCTGAAGCTGTGCCATAATTTACCTACTCGCTTGTGTGATTATATTCGTAAGCGCCCCTGCTGCTCATCTGCCCAGCCCTTGACCAATAGTAATCGCACGGCTATGACCTCATACATTCTCGCTCTTAACATATCACATGTATTGATTACAACGAGTATCGTATCCAAATATGACATATATTTAGAAGGGAAATGCCAATGAGTTCTGCTTTATTTCACCGGAAAAGATCGCTAATTCGCGACGGCGAGACCTTACCGGCCTCATAGCGCTGGAGCTTGAGGTTTTCCCATCATCATCACGGGTGATTATTCCGAAAAACTGTTTGCTTCCCTAACATAGCCAGTTCGCGACTTGTTTCTCGCACATGTGGTTTACACGCTTAAGCACACTTACTTTGCCCTTTACCAAGCTTCGCAGATTGCCTTTTAGCATGTTGAGCCAATTGAACATATCCGAAACATCTAATCTGTGCCATAACATGCCAAAAACATTGCCAATACAGTTGCGACCTGCCGGAGTTCTGCGGATCACCCAGTTCTTGAGGGTGGCCTCCCCGTTGGTGGTGGTCTGGGCGACGCGACGGCATGCCGCTGGCGTCATGTTGCCCAAGCTTGAGTGGGGCCGCACCGAGTTGTAGTGCTCCCGCCACTGTTCGATAACCACCGTTGCTTCCGACCTATCCCAAAACCATCCCATGGACAGGCACTCGTCGCGAAACTTGCTGTTGAAGCTCTCCGCCGTCCCGTTCTGCCACGGCTTGCCAGGTTCTATCAAGGCGACGTCGAGCGATTCGGCTACCGCCCAACGAAGCCATGCTTTGGACGCGAACTCAGGGCCGTTGTCGGAACGCAGATGCTGCGAGGCTCTGCGCTCGCTGACCAGCCGCGACAGCACTTCATTCACACGTCCGGAGCGGATGTTCCCGGCAACGCAGGTGGCAAGGCTCTAGCGGGTGAACTCATTGACTACGGTCAGACACTTCACCTGCTGGCCGTTGGCGCAGGCATCAAATACGAAGTCGTATTCCCAGACCTGATTGGCGAAACTCGGTGCGTTGAGCCTGGGCCTGGAGGCTGCAACCCGCTTTCGCGGACGCTTTCTCGGCACCCGAAGCCCTGCCGCGCACCAGAGCCTATAGACTTGCCAGCCCCATCTTGTGGTCTTCACGCTCCATTAACACTGCTACCCTGCGGTAGCCATAGCGGGAAACTGGGCCGCAAGCTCCCGCATCAGAGCCATGAGCGGCGCATCACGAAGCGCCATGAGCGACTCGTAGCCGAGTGCCGAGCGGGCCAATGAGAATAGCGCACACTCCCTTCGTTGCGACACCCCGCGCCGAAGCGCGAAGGCGGCCTGCTTGCGTCTGACAAGTACGTTCACCATTCTTTGCGGCAATATCCTTCATCACCCCAATTTCGAGGTTTCGCTCAGCCAACAGCTTCTTCAGGCAGGCATTCTCCTGCTCCAATTGCCGCAGACGCCTCACCTCATCGGTGTTCATGCCGCCGAAACGCTGTCGCCACATGTAGATCGTTTGCTCGCTGATGCCGCACTTCTTGGCCACCTGGTCCACAGGTTCGCGGTCAGCCTCGCGCAGGATGCCGACCATCTGCGCCTCGGAAAATCTCCCCTTCCCCATGGCTCCCCCTTCTTCTCTTGGGGCCACTCTCTCAAGTTTCAGCTGATCCGCAATAGCCGGACAGGTCAAGGCCCCCTGGCCATGTGGCCAAGGCTTCAAAGGATTTCTCTTTACTAGCCAGCCAAAACGTATTCGGATATGCCGTTTCCTCAGTATTCACACTTTGGGAGGGACCATGACCACGCCGCTGCAAGCCATCCTGAAGAGCTACCGCGAAGCCGCCGTTACGGAACGCGAGAAAGGCACCTACTTTGAGGAACTGATCCTCTGCTACCTGCGCAATGAAGCCAGCTATCGCGACCTGTACAGCCAAGTGTGGACGTATGCGGATTGGGCCAAGGCGCAAGGCATCGACAAGCGGGACACCGGCATAGACTTGGTTGCTCAGACCAGCGGCACTGGCGAGTTTCACGCCATTCAGTGCAAGCTCTACGCGGAAGACTACACGCTCAAGAAGGCAGACATCGACAGCTTCTTTACCGCTTCGGGCAAGAAGCCGTTCTCTCACCGCGTCATCGTCAGCACCACAAACCTGTGGAGCGAACACGCCGAGGATGCTCTTCGGGACCAACAGCCCCCAGTCAGCAAGATCGACCTTCACGACCTGGAAAACAGTCAAATTGACTGGGAGCGGTATCAGCCCCAGGCTGCCCCCGTGCTCAAGGAAAAGAAGCAACTCCGGGAGCACCAGGAAAAGGCCCTCAGCGCCGTCCTGAGAGGCTTTGGCGAGGCCGACAGGGGTAAGCTCATCATGGCTTGCGGAACCGGCAAAACCTTCACCAGCCTCAAAATTGCCGAGGCCCAGGCCGGGAAGGGCAAGCGCGTGCTGTTCCTTGTCCCAAGCCTTGCCCTGCTCTCCCAAACCCTGACTGAGTGGACCCAGGAAAGCACCACGCCACTGCACAGCTTTGCCGTGTGCTCGGATAGCGACGTGGGCAAGAAGCGCAAGAAGGATGACGACATCGTACAGACCTTCACGCACGAACTGCGCTACCCCGCAACCACTGACTCCGCACGACTGGCCGAGGAAATGACCAAGCGCCATGATGCCCAGCACATGAGCGTCATCTTCTCCACCTACCATTCCATTGACGTACTGAACCAGGCCCAACAGAAGCACGGGCTTGCGTCCTTCGATCTGATCATTTGTGACGAAGCCCACCGCACGACAGGCGCGACCTTTGATGACGAAGACGAGAGCAACTTCGTCAAGGTACACAACGTGGACTTCCTGAAGGGTGCGAAGCGCCTGTACATGACAGCCACCCCGCGAATTTACGGGAACGTCGCTAAGGCCGCTGCCGAGAAGGACAACGTGGCCCTGTGCTCAATGGATGACGTAGCACTGTACGGCAAGGAACTGCACGTCCTCACCTTCTCCGAGTCGGTCAAACGCGGTCTTCTGGTGGACTACAAGGTGCTCGTCCTCGCTATCGATGAGGAGCATGTCAACCGGCGATTACAAACGTGGTGGAAAACCGAGGACAATGAGCTGGTTGTAAACGACGCCGCAAAGATCGTCGGTTGCTGGAAGGCTCTCTCGAAACAGGACCTAACGGATGATCTGGTTGGCGACTGTGAACCCATGCGTCGTGCCGTCGCCTTCTGCCAAGTCATTGAACCATCTTTCAAGGCGCGGACACACAAGGTCAGCTCTAAAATCATTGCGGGCATGTTCCAAGCCGTTGTGGAGGCCTATCAGGCCTCCGAGGACAAAGAGAGCGAGCCTGCTACCAAACTCATTTGTGAAGCCGAACATGTAGACGGCAGCATGAACGCCAGCGAGAAGGAAGCCAAGCTTACTTGGCTGAAAGAAGAAACCCCGCCGAACACCTGCCGTATTCTCAGCAATGTGCGCTGCCTGTCTGAAGGTGTAGACGTGCCCGCCCTGGACTCCGTGCTGTTCCTCACCCCGCGTAACTCACAGGTGGATGTCGTCCAGTCTGTGGGCCGCGTCATGCGTATAGCTCCGGGCAAAAAGCGCGGCTATGTCATCCTACCTGTGGTCATACCCGCAGGAATGGAACCGCACGAAGCCTTGAGTGACAACAAGGTGTACGCCGTCGTGTGGCAGGTGCTCCAGGCACTCCGCTCCCACGATGACCGATTTGACGCCATGATCAACAAGCTTGACCTGATCGGTCAAGATGTCAGCAAAATGGAAGTCATCGCCATAACGGACAAGGTGGAGCGCAAGCAGAAGCGTAAGTCCCCCTTGCCGGGAAAAAGGCGTATCATTGGCAAGATTGGCACGAAGCACGGAAAGCAACCGGACCAGTACGAGCTGGAGTATGAGGTGAGCGAGATTGAACGCGCCATCTACGCCAAGCTGGTGCAGAAGTGCGGAAACCGCCACCACTGGGAAGATTGGGCGAATGACATCGCCAAGATCGCCGGAACGCACATCGACCGTATCAACGGTATACTTGAAAACGAAGCGAACACGAAGGAACGTGAAGCGTTCAAGGCCTTTGTCGCTGAACTCAAGGATGATCTCAACGACAGCATCACCGACGGCGAGGTGGTGGAAATGCTTGCTCAGCACCTCATCACGAAGCCGGTGTTTGAAGCCCTTTTCGAAGGCTACAGCTTTGCGCAGAACAACCCGATTTCCCTCGCCATGCAAGGCGTTCTGGACTTGCTCCAGGAACACCGCCTAGACAAAGAAGCCGCCACACTGGAAAGTTTCTATGCGAGTGTGAAGCTCCGTGCCGAGGGCATAGACAACGCGGCGGGCAAACAGAAGATCGTGGTCGAGCTATACGACAAGTTCTTCCGCAACGCCTTCCCGAAACTGACCGAGCGCCTTGGCATCGTCTACACGCCGGTTGAGGTGGTGGACTTCATCATCCACAGCGTGAACGAAGTGCTGCAAAGCGAGTTTGGCCAAACCCTGGGAAGCAAGGGCGTGCACATCATCGACCCCTTCACCGGCACGGGCACGTTCATCACCCGCTTGCTGCAAAGCGGGCTGATCACCCCGGAGCAATTGCCCCACAAGTACAAGCATGAGATTCATGCGAACGAAATTGTGCTCCTGGCCTACTATATTGCGGCAATCAACATCGAAGCCACCTACCATGACCTTGTGGGCGGGGAGTACCAACCGTTTGAGGGCATCTGCCTGACGGACACGTTCCAGCTCTCCGAAAAGGATGACCTGATCAGCTACCGGCTGGAGGACAACAGCAACCGGCGCACACGACAGAAGAAGCTGGATATTCGTGTCATCATGGCCAATCCGCCCTACTCGTCTGGGCAAAAAGATGACAACGACAATGCGGCGAACGTTAAGTACCCAAGCTTAGATGGGTCTATCCAACAGACGTATGTAAAAGCATCTAGCGGCAACCCACGCAGCCTTTATGACAGCTACATCAGAGCGTTCCGATGGGCCTCGAATAGAATCGGGAAGAGCGGAATCATCTGCTATGTCTCCAATGCTGGGTATCTTGAAGGAAAGGCCGCTGATGGATTTAGGAAGTGTCTTGCGGATGAATTTTCAAGTGTCTTTGTCTTTAATTTGCGCGGCAATGCCAGAACATCTGGTGAACAACGCCGCAAGGAAAAAGACAATATTTTTGGAATGGGCAGTCGTGCCCCAATCGCCATTACAATGCTTGTCAAAAATCCCGTCGCAAAGCGAGCTGCGCAAATTCGTTACTGCGACATTGGCGACTATCTGACGCGTGAAGAAAAGCTCTCAACTGTCGCTGAGTTCAGGAGCATCGCTGGTATTTCTAACGCCAATCGTTGGCAAGCGATTAGTCCCGACCGTCACGGAGACTGGATCAGCCAACGAGACTCTTCGTTTGAGTCATTTATCTCCATCGGCGACAAGAAAAACAAACACAACAGCACACTTTTTTCTGTATACTCATCAGGTGTAAAAACAAACCGGGATTTCTGGGCCTACAATGCTTCGCATGGCAATCTTCGATCTAATATGCTGCGAATGGTCCAGTTCTACAACCATTGCGTTAAGACTCCGAGCGAGCCAGCAATAAACAGGGCAAGTCAAATTGGTTGGTCCTGGGTGCTTCGCGAACGCTTCAAAAAGCATCAGGAAGGAGACTTCAGGCCTGGTTGCATCGGGCAAGCGGTCTACCGTCCATACGAAAAGACATGGCTTTATTACGACGGTTTTTTTAATGAAAATCGCTATATGATGCCTCGCATATTCCCAAGCACTACCGTTGAGAACTTGATGATCGTTGTTAAGCAGAGATGGACTGGGCACGGACAACTCGCGCTTATGACAAACAGGATCATCGACATCCAAACAGACGGCGGAGTGCAATGCTTCCCGCTCTACACATACGATGCCCCTGCCCCAATGAGTGCAGAAGCGGCCAAGCAAGCTTCACTGCTGGGGAGCCCGCCCACGCCCGCCAAGGCCGAACGCACGCGCCGCGATGCCATAACCGACGAAGGCCTTGTGCACTTCAAGACTGCCTATCCGGGCGAGACGATCAGCAAGGAAGACATTTTCTATTACGTGTACGGCCTTCTTCACTCAGAGGACTACCGCGAGCGCTACGCAGACAACTTGGCGAAAGAGTTGCCCCGCATTCCGTGCGTTAAGACCGCTGCTGACTTCTGGGCCTTCAGCAAGGCCGGGCGTGCACTGGCCGAACTGCACCTGAACTATGAGACAGTGAAACCCTACCCGCTCCAAATCCAGGGCGGCGGAGCTGGACTCACCGACGCGGATTACCGCGTTGAGAAGATGAAGTACGGCAAGAGCGGGAAGGACAAAGACCTTACGACGCTGATCTATAACCACAAGATCACGCTGACGGGCATTCCCCTGGAAGCCTATGAGTACGTGGTGAACGGCAAGCCCGCGCTGGACTGGGTTGTTGAGCGCCAGTGCGTGAAGACGGACAAGGATAGCGGCATTGTGAACGATGCTAACGACTGGGCCATCGAAACGATGAAGAACCCACGCTATCCGCTGGAGCTGTTCGCCCGTGTGGTGACTGTGAGCCTGGAGACGATGAAAATTGTGAAGGCGTTGCCGAAGCTGAATATCTAGAATCAGCCACAGCTTCATGGGGCGCGCATGGCCTTCAGCGAGTCCGAGCACAAGCGGCACGAGTAGCTGACCAAAGCGTTCTGGGCTAATCACAGGACTGGGCCACCCATTCGGGTCAAACCCCGTTGGGACTTTCGGATCACCGGCCAAAGCATCGAGTTGCTGGAGACGCGGCCACGCAGGAACGACCCGAGCGAAGACTTCGTCGCCAGGCTTCGCGAAGGCCACCGGCGTCAAGCATAGCCATGAGTGGGAAGTCTACTGGATGCGATCTGACTGAAATGGCACCGTTACTGGACCTGCCAAAGCGTGAGCATGATCGAAGAGTTTTTTGATCTGATCCACCGCGACGAAGAGGCCGCATTCAAAGGCTAGCCGCCAGAACTGGCCGATACGACTCGCGAGCAAGCGCCAGCCCTATTCATTGCAGCCGCATCGTCTATGGCCTGCCGTGGCGGCGCGCGGACTTGGTTAGGAATAGGTTAGGAAAACGAAAAAGGCCTTACGGTTTTCTTACCGTAAGGCCTTGATCTTTTTGGTAGCGGGGGCAGGATTTGAACCTACGACCTTCGGGTTATGAGCCCGACGAGCTACCGTACTGCTCCACCCCGCGACACTTCGACCGGCTGCTCACCGCGTCGAGAACGGGTATGTAAGCTCCCCACACCACACTGTCAACGCTTATTTACACGGACCCGGAAATTTCCTATACCCCGCCCATGCAAAACGTCCTGCCCGTCTCCATCGTCATCCCCGTGTTCAACGAGGAGCAGAACCTGCCCCGCCTGTTCGAGGAAATCGCCGCGGCCCTGCGTCCCCTGCCGCGGCCCTGGGAGGTTCTGTTCGTGGACGACGGCAGCACCGACGCCAGCCTCGCCGTCCTGAAGACCCTGGCCGCCGGCAATCCGGAGGTCCGCTACCTGGCCTTCACGCGCAACCGCGGCCAGTCCGCCGCCTTCTGCGCCGGCTTCGACGCGGCCAGCCATCCGGTGGTCGTCACCCTCGACGCCGACCTCCAGAACGACCCGGCCGACATCCCGGCCATGCTCGCCCTCTTCGACCAGGGCCACGACATGGCCATCGGCTGGCGGCGCAAGCGCCAGGACACCTTCAGCAAGCGCATCGCCTCAAAAATCGGCAACGCCATCCGCAACCGCATCACCCGCGAGTCCGTGCGCGACACCGGCTGCTCGCTCAAGGTCATGCGCCGCGACATGCTCCTGCGCATCCCGCGCTTCAAGGGCATGCACCGCTATCTGCCCACGCTGATGAAGATGCAGGGCGCCACGGTGGCCGAGATGCCCGTGAACCACCGCGAACGCGCGGCCGGCGTGTCCAAGTACAGCAACTGGCAGCGGGCCCTGGTCGGCGTGCGCGACCTGCTCGGCGTGCGCTGGCTCCAGGACCGCCACTTCGCCTACGAAATCCGCGAGAAGAACCGCTAGTCCTTGCGGCCCAGGGCCTGGCGCACCTTGTCCTTGAGTTCGGCGAGGTCCACGGACTTGACCACGTAGTAGTCCGCGGCGATGGACTTGAGGTCGTGCTGGAAGCTGTCGTAGGCCGTGGACAGGATCACGGGCACGCGCGCGTCATGGCCGCGGATGAGCTGCAACAGGTCCAGGCCGGAGCGATCCGGCCCCAGGCGGATGTCCAGGATGACCACCTGCGGCCGCTCGCGCTCCATGAGCGCGATCACCGGCTCCTCCCCGTCCGAGGTGGCCACCGCGTAGCCCTCGTCCTCCAGCTCCTCCTGATAGAGCATGCGGATGTGCTTCTCATCGTCCACAACGAGGATCTTGGGCTTGTCCATACCTGCTCCTTCGGGGGGAAAGGCTTGCCTTACTGTGAACTGTATATCCCGTTTTTCCTCGCGGTCAATACAATTGTGAAATGCGGCGCGTGTCGCGCGGCCGCGGCCTTGACAACGCGCCCCCGCGGCGGGCACCTGTTGGTGCCGCGAACCAGCTCCAAGGAGACCTGACATGATCACCGTGCGCATCGAGCCTGATGGCGAAATCCGGACCTTTCCGGCCCTGGGCACCGTATTGCAGCTCCAGCACCGCCTGAACCTGCGCGTCAACGACGCCCTGATCATCCGCGGCGACCAGCTGCTCACCCCCGATCTGGCGCTGCGCGACGGCGACGAGCTGCTCGTGCGCAAGGTCGTTTCCCGAGGCTAGGAGGACGCCATGAAGTGCCGCAGATGCAAGGCCCCGGCCGAAGTCTCCCTGCCGAGCCACAACACCGGCTTCTGCCGGGAGTGCTTCGGCCTGTATTTCTCGCGCCAGGTGGAGACGGCCATCCGCCGCCACGGGCTGATCCTGCCCGGCGAACGCGTCCTCGTGGCGCTCTCCGGCGGCAAGGACTCCCTTTCGCTCATGCTTGAGCTCTCGCGCCAGGGCTTCGACGTCACGGGCCTGCACGTGGACCTGGGCATCCCCGCCTCCTCGGCCCCGGCCCGGGCCAAGGTCGAGGGCTTCTGCGCGGCCCACGGCCTCAAGCTGCGCGTGGTGGAGCTGGAGAAGGAGGGCCTGCCCATCCCGGACGTGAAGAAGTACATCCACCGGCCGGTGTGCTCGGCCTGCGGCAAGATCAAGCGCCACTGGTTCAACCGCGTGGCGCTGGCGGAGGGCTTCCAGGTGCTGGCCACGGGCCACAACCTGGACGACGAGGTGGCCCGGCTCTTCGCCAACACCCTGCGCTGGGACGCGGCCTACCTTTCGGACCAGGGGCCGTGCCTGGAGGCCGAGAACGGCTTCGCGCGGAAAATCAAGCCGCTGTGCCGCGTCTCCGAGTTCGAGACGTCCTGCTACGCCTTCTTCAACGGCATCGCCATCCACAGCGCGCCCTGCCCCTACAGCGGCGGGGCCAGCTTCACCGGCCACAAGCGCCTCTGGGCCGACCTGGAATACCAGAGCCCCGGCACCAAGATGGCCTTCTACGACGGCTTCCTCAAGCGCGGCCGGCCGGCCTTCCAGCGCCAGGAGCAGGAGTCCGGCGCGGCGCTCGCCCCCTGCGAGCGCTGCGGCTCGCCCACGTCCACGGGCCTCTGCGGGGTCTGCCGCCTGGCCCTCACCGTGGCCGAACGCCGCGCGGCCGATCCCGAGAGGCGCTAGCGCCATGGCCCCGGCGGCCCGGCCGGACGGCCCCCGCGTCAGCGTGCTCCTGCCCTGCTTCAACGCGGCGGAGACCCTGCCCGCGGCGCTGGACAGCCTGCTGGCCCAGACCATGCCGGACTTCGAGGTCCTGGCCGTGGACGACGGCAGCGCGGACGCCACCTGGACCGTGCTGCGCGGCTACGCCCGGCGCGACGGCCGCATCCGGCCCCTGCGCCAGGCGGAGAACCGCGGCATCGTGGCCGCCCTGGAGCTGGCCCTGGCCCAGGCCCACGCACCGTACCTGGCGCGCATGGACGCCGACGACCTCTGCCTGCCGGAGCGTCTGGCCCGGCAATGCGCGCTCCTCGACGCCGACCCCGGCCTGGACCTGGCCGCCGGACTGGTGCGCTTCGGCGGCGACAGGCGCGCCTGCGCCGGCTACGCGCACTACGTGGACTGGATCAACACGCTCGTCACGCCCGAGGCCATCGCCCTGAACCGCTTCGTGGAGTCGCCGCTGGCGCACCCCTCGGCGGTCTTCCGGCGCGCAGCCTACGAGCGCCTGGGCGGCTATCGCGCCGGGGACTTTCCGGAGGACTACGAGCTCTGGCTGCGCTGGCTGGCGCAGGGCGCGCGCATGGCCAAGGTCCCGGACGAGGTGCTGGTGTGGAACGACCCGCCGGGCCGGCTCTCGCGCACCGCGCCGCAGTATGGCGCGGAAGCCTTCGCCCGGATCAAGGCCGGGTATCTCGTGGACTGGCTGGCGGCGCACAATCCGCGGCATCCCCTGGTCTGGGTCTGGGGCGCGGGCCGGCCCACGCGCCTGCGCCTGCGGCCCGCCCGGGCGCTGGGGCTGCGCATCGCGGCCTACGTGGACATCGACCCGCGCAAGGTGGGCCAGCGCATCGACAAGCGCGCCGGCCAGCGCGGCGGGGGCGTGCCGGTGGTCGGGCGCGCGTCCGTGCCGCCCGCCGCCGCCCCGGACGCCCCGTTCATCCTCAGCGCCGTGTCCCGCCGCGGCGCGCGCGAGGAGATCGCCGCCACGCTGGCGGGGCTGGGGTATCGGGAAGGGAAGGACTGGATGGCGGTGGGATGATTCAGGCGGCCGGGCGCGGCCGAACTTCGCTGGCGATGCGCTCGGGCAGGTGCTGCTGGCGGGCCAAATCGAGTTCGTACCGCGCCTGCATGTGCATCCAGAACTGCGGGGTGGTGCCGAAGTAACGGGCCAGGCGCAGGGCCGTGTCCGCGGTGACGCCGCGCCGGCCGCGCACGATGTCGCCAACGCGCTGCGGCGGAATGCCCAAGTCGATGCCGAGCCTGTTCTGGCTCAAGCCCAGCGGCTTCAAGAACTCCTCCAGCAATATCTCACCGGGGTGGATGGGGGAGAGGTCGGCCCTGTTTTCGTCGTCCATCATGCCTCCTAATGGTAGTCGACAAGTTCGACTTTCTCGGCGTCGCGGCCGCTCCAGACAAAGCAAAGGCGGAACTGTTCGTTGACGCGGATGCTGTGCTGCCCGGCACGATTGCCCTTGAGCGCCTCCAGACGGTTGCCCGGCGGCATGCGCAGATCCTGCAAAACCTGCGCGGCGTCGAGCATGACGAGCTTGCGCCGCGCCGCCCGCTGCACCTCCGCCGGGAAACGCCGTGTGGGCAACATGTCCCAGATACGCTCGGTATCGTGGCAGGCGAAGGATAAAATCATGGGACGAGGTTATACCGGGGCACATGACACGTCAAGCGTGACACGTGTTAAATGTAGATCGCGGAACGACTTGCGGAACCGTTCGCCATGGCTGGGCTATGCGGCCGAGCAGAGCTGGATGCCGATCGCCTAGACCCGCCGCCGGAAGATCAGCGGCTCACGCCGCCGCTGCAGGCGCTCCTCATACTCCCGCACGTCCTCCGGTCTGTCCGCGCCGAGCACGCTGGCCAGCGCGGTCTCCTGCGCGCCCACGGCGTCCATGGCGCGGCTGAGGCGGGCCAGGGCCGCCAGGAACTCCCGGGACGCGAGGGGGCGGGACGGCAGGCGTCCGGCGCGGCCCGCGCCCGTGGCGGAGCGCAGCGCCGGTTCCAGGTTGGGCAGAACGCCGCCCGACCGGCACAGGGCCGGCAAAGCGGGGGCAAGAAAGGCCAGCAGGATCAGGATGACGGCGATGCGTTTGCCCATGCTTCATGCTTCCGTTGCGTTGGAATGGCGCGCAACGCGGAGACCGCCCCGCGCGCGTCGCCGCACGGAAAGCATAGGCCATGCCAGCATTTGCTGTGAATTATTTCAACGCATTGCCGCACCTGTCCGGGCAGCGGTGCAGGAAGCGGCACAGGCCGGAAGCAGGCGGTTGCACAGCAGCGACACGTGCCGCCGCGATGCACGCGCCGCCCCGGCCGGCGACTAGAACTGCCTGTATTCCCAGATGAAGTGTTCCAGGTTGCGCACAACGGCCACGCAGTCCAGCTTGTCCGCCCAGGAAAACATGGACAGCCGGCCGTCCTGGGAGACGACGAACACGTCCGTGGCCCGGTTGGCCCGGACGAAACGCGCGGCCGACTGGTGGCGCATGCCGCCGAGCTCGGCCAGCGGCACGCCCAGGCGCACCCCGCCGGTCACGGCGTTGAGCGTCGCCACCGAGAACTCCTCCGGCCCGAAGAGCAGCTTGGCCCCGAAGCCGTGCAGCCGCAGCTCCATGTCCATGACCACCGCGCCGTCGATGAGCGAAAGGTCGCCCACGCGGCGGAACAGCGCATCGCTCAAGGTCCGCAGGAACACCGCCGTGTCGTAGCGCTCGCGCAGGGCCAGGATCGAGTCGCACGAGCCCTTGCCGGAGAGCAGCTCGTCGTAGCCGCGCACCGCCTCGTCCATGTCCGCCTGGAAGTTCCTCATGCTGTCGTGCAGCACGTTGGCGCTGTGCTCGTCGAAGCAGAAACGCAGGCTCACGCCCTCGCGCCAGGACTGGTCCTCCGGCGGCACGAGCAGCAGCGTGCCGCCGTGGCCGTGGCGGATCATGGTGGTGACCACGCGGATGAGCTTGCCCGAGAGGCCGCCGCGCTTCTCCAGGGCGCGCTCCTTGCCCAGGGTGCGCGCCACCAGCAGCGCCAGCGAGTCCTCGTCCGCGGCCACCGGGATGGACATGACCCCGTGGTTCAGCAACGCCAGCACCTGATGCGCGCGCGAGGCCAAGAGGATGCCGTTGCCCGCCAGCCGCAGCCGGAGGAGCCCCTCGGGCTCGGTGTCCAGCAGGCCCCAGACGTGCAGTCCCTGCGGCCCGCCGTGCACGGCCAGCGGCGACCGCGGCGAGGCGGTCAGGAGCGCCACCAGATTGGCCACCGTGAGCGGCACCGGGGTGGTGAAGGCCCGCGCCAGCTGCGACTGCTCCGGCGAGCAGATGCACAGGGTGCCGCGCACCTCGCGGCCCTCCTCCACCTCCAGGCTGGCCCAGAAGCAGGTGGTGCACAGGGACGAAAGCTGAACGGCGTCGGCCAGGAGCTGCGCGGCGCGGCACGCCGGCGGCGGCGGGTTCGCGTCCGCGCGCGCCGAAGCCTGCAACGCGCCGACGAAAGCGGACTCGCTGTTGAAGATGCAGGCGTCCATGCGGGCCTCTGCTGCGCGCCGTTTACGGCGGGTTTATGCGGTCCAGGACTGCAATTCGATGATGTTGCCTTCGGGGTCGCGGACGTAACACCAGGTGACGCGCGCGCCCGTGGCCGTGGCCAGGGTCACCGCCTCGCCCACGGCCGAGCCGCCGGCGGCGAGGACCTGCGCCCGTGCGCCCGCCACGTCGTCCACGCCGAAGGCGATGTGGCCGTAGCCCGGCCGGTTCACGGCCTTCTCCCCGGCCTCGGCCAGGGCGTCGTACGCGAACAGCTCCAGGGTCGGGCCGTTCTCGCCCCAGCCGGGCAGACGCAGATGCGCCCCCGTGAGACGCGCGCCGGAAAGACCGGTGCCGGCGTCGAGAGCCGCACCGCGGAAGTCGCGCTCCGGCGGCACGGGGACGCAGCCGAACAGGCGGATGTAAAAGTCCGCCAGGGCCCGCCAGTCGCGGGCCACGAGATTGGTGTGCGCGTATTTCGCTCCGGGGATCATGCCGGCCTCCCGTCCGCTAGCAGATGCGCGGCAATTGTTCGCCTTCGAGCATGCCCAGGAGCCGGCGGCCGCCCAGGCCGGTCTTCAGGACCACGCGGCCGGGCGCGTCAGCCCGCTCCTTGGTCACCACCGTGCCGATGCGCACCGCGCCCGCGCCCAGCGGATCGGCGCGCATGGCGGCCAGGGCCGCCTCGGCCTGGGACTCGGGCAGGATGCACAGGAACTTGCCCTCGTTGGCCAAGTACAGCGGGTCCAGGCCCAGCAGCGAGCAGCCGCCGCGCACCTCCGGCCGCACCGGGATGCGCTCCTCCTCGATCTCGCAGGTGACGTCGGAGGCCAGCGCGATCTCGTTGAGCGTGGTGGCCAGGCCGCCGCGCGTGGGATCGCGCAGCACGTGCACGTCCGGCGCGGCCCGCAGCACGCCGGCCACAATGTGGTTCAGGCTGGCGCAGTCCGAGAGCACGGGCGTGTCGAAGGACAGGCCCTGGCGCGTGGACAGGATGGCCAGGCCGTGGTCGCCCATGCTGCCGCTGATGAGGATGGCGTCGCCGGCGGCGGCGCGGTCGCCCGCCGGGGCCGGATCGACGATGAGCTCGCCGATGCCCGTGGTGTTGATGAAGATCTTGTCGGCCGCGCCGTGCGGCACGACCTTGGTGTCGCCGGTGACGACCCAGACCCCGGCCTCGCGCGCGGCCTTGCCGAGGGACTCCACGATGCGCTCCAGCGTCGCCATCTCCAGGCCCTCCTCGATGAGGAAGCCGCAGGTCAGGTAGCGCGGGGCCGCGCCCATCATGGACACGTCGTTCACCGTGCCGTGCACGGCCAGACGCCCGATGTCGCCGCCGGGAAAGAACGGCGGGTCCACGGTGAAGGTGTCGGTGGAGACGGCGATGCGGCCGGAAATGGTGAGCAGCGCGCCGTCGTTCATGCGCCGCAGCTCCGGGTTGTCGAAGTGCTTCAGGAACAGCTCGCCGATGAGCCGCTGCGAGGCCTTGCCGCCGCTGCCGTAGTCGAGGAGAACCTTGTCGCTCATGGGGATCAGTCCACCTGGTATTTGTAGTAGGCCGCGCAGGAGCCCTCGGTGGAGACCATGCACGGCCCGACGGGTTTGGCGGGCGTGCAGGCGCGGCCGAACAGCGGGCACAGGTTCGGGGTCAGCTTGCCCTTGAGGACCTCGCCGCACTTGCAGCCGGGCAGGGGCGGACAGTCCGTGATCTCAATGCCGAAGATGCGCTTGGCGTCGAAATCGGCGTAGGCCTCGGAAAGCTCCAGACCGGAGCCGGGAATCAGCCCGATGCCGCGCCAGAGGGCGTCCGCCGGGGTGAAGACCTCGGCCATGACGGCGCGGGCCTTGGCGTTGCCCTCGTCGCGCACGACGCGGCGGTAGAGGTTGGCCAGCGCCGGCTTGCCGTCGCGCTGGCGCTCGGCCAGGAAAAGCAGGGCCTGGAGGATGTCCAGGGGCTCGAAGCCGGCCACGGCGGCGGACTTGCCGTACTTCTCCACCACGGGCCGGTAGGGCTCGACGCCGATGATCGCCGAGACGTGGCCGGGCATGATGAAGGCGTCGATGTGCGCGCCGGGGTCGGAGAGCAACGCGTCCAGGGCCGGCGGCACGAGCTTGTGGAAGGACAGCACGCGGTAGTTGGAGAGGCCCTGGGCCCTGGCCATCTTGAGGCTGGCGGCCACGCCGGGGGCCGTGGTCTCGAAGCCCACGCCGAGGAAGACCACCTGGGCGTCGGGGTTGGCCGCGGCGATTTTGAGCGCGTCGGGCGGGGAATAGACCACCTCCACGCGCGCGCCGTCGGCCTGGGCGGCCTTCAGCGTGCGGCCGCGGCTGCCGGGAACGCGCATGAGATCGCCGAAGGTGGCGATGATCACGCCGGGCCGGCCGGCCAGGTCGAGGAAGGCGTTGACCTCGGACTCGTGGGTCACGCACACGGGACAGCCCGGGCCGGAGAGATGGACGATCTCCTTGGGCAGGATGGAGCGCAGGCCGCTGCGGAAGATGGCCACGGTGTGCGTGCCGCAGACCTCCATGAAGCGCAGGGGGCCGGTGAGCGTGGCGCGGAGGCGGTCCAGCACGCTCCTGCACAGGGCCGGATCGTGGAACTGGTCGAGGATTTCGAGACTCACGGCTGCCTTCCTTGGGGACGTCTCCGGCGCATGGCCGGGCGCAGACCGGAAGGCGGAAGCCCTCCGGCCCGTGATGCATACACCCGGCCGGGCCGCGCGTCCATGCCCGCGCGCGGCCGCGCGCGTGTCACGACGCGGCTACGCGCCTGCGCCGCCCTGCTCCGCCACGTAGAACATCAGGTCCAGATCCCTGGCCTTGACGCCGTGGACGCCCAGCAGCGCGTGGATCTGGCCGCGGTGGAAGGTCTGGTGGTTGTAGAAGTGGGCCAGGCACATGTCGAAGGCCATGGCCCGGGCCTCGCCCCTGGTGGTGGTGTAGCGCAGGATGAAGTCCATCCGCGCCGTGTCCAGGCCCTCGGCGAAGGCGATGACGCGGACGTCCTCGGCCGCGCGCGCGGCGCGCAGGGACGGGAGGTCCGGCCAAGGCGTCGCGTCGGCCGTCGTGGCCGTCTCGCCGGGGAAGCCGAAGCGTTGCAGCCAGAGCCGGTCGGCCAGGACGGTGTGGTTGGCGATGCCGAGGATCGAGCCGAAGTTGACCTGGGACGGCTCCGCAAGCTGCACGGCCGTGAGCTTCTCCAGCTCGGCGTAGAGGATGCGGTTGGCCCACTGGTTGGCGCGGGCCAGGGTGATGAAATGCTGTTTCATGACAGGCCTCCGTGGGGTTCGGACGCGCTGGGGCGGGCGTTGCGGCGTTCGCCGGGCGCGAAACGAAAGGGGGCGGCGGCCGAAGCCGCCGCCCCCCCGGGTCTCGATTCGACGCGGAAAACTACACGCAGCCGGTGGGCTTGGGCAGGCCGGCCATTTTGCAGGCGCCTTTGCCGGGGCCGGACGGGAACAGCTCGTAGATCTCCTTCAGCTTGTATCCCGTCACCTTGGACAGGATGCGCACCATCGGGGCGATGCCGTTCTTCTTGTAGTAGTCCTGCAGGAAGTCGATGACCTTCTGGTGGTTCTCGGAGATCACGGAGATGCCTTCGCTCTCCTTCACAT
>Ga0268263_1000379_pt1 | contig 79153 bp, 69 predicted proteins | sample Biomet5_FD_190358 | JGI IMG/M metagenome (GOLD analysis project Ga0268263, IMG submission 190358) | Microbial communities from bioreactor (seeded with sewage sludge) at LBNL, California, USA - Biofuel metagenome 5 (SPAdes) (version 4) | ecosystem: Engineered > Bioreactor > Anaerobic >... | reverse complement strand
CAGGATTATTCATCAAAACTTTATAATATCTTTGAAGGTAAATAAATGATTTATGAATAGAATATGTGATCTTTTTGGAATAAAATACCCTATTATACAGGGAGGAATGGTGTGGTGCAGTGGATGGCGACTGGCTTCTGCTGTAAGTAATGCCGGTGGATTAGGATTGATAGGAGCAGGTTCCATGCATCCTGAAGTTCTTCGTGAACATATCAGAAAATGTAGCGAGGCGACTGATAAACCGTTTGGAGTAAATATCCCACTTATGTATCCCCAGATAGATGAAATTATGAAGATTGTGGTTGAAGAGAAGGTGAAGGTTGTATTTACTTCAGCAGGAAACCCCAAGGCCTGGACATCTTATCTGAAACAAAATGGTATTAAGGTAGCACATGTAGTCTCTAGTGCCAAGTTTGCAGAAAAATGCGAGGCGGCAGGTGTAGATGCAATTGTAGCCGAAGGTTTTGAAGCAGGCGGACATAATGGAAGAGAAGAGACAACGACTCTTTGTCTTATTCCATCAGTCAGGAAAGCAACTTCGCTGCCATTAATTTCAGCTGGTGGTATAGCTACTGGTGCAGCAATGCTTGCAGTAATGGCATTAGGAGCCGAAGGTGTTCAGATGGGAACATGTTTTGCTTTGACAAAAGAAAGTTCGGCGCACGATAATTTTAAAGAATTGTGTTTGTCTCTCAATGAAGGTGATACCAAACTTCTATTGAAGAAACTAGCTCCGGTGCGATTAGTTAAAGGAAAGTTCTTCTCCCAAGTAGAAGAAGCCGAAGCTCGTGGAGCATCAGTGGAAGAGATGCGAGAATTGTTAGGTAAAGGTCGTGCAAAAAAAGGAATCTTTGAAGGAAATCTCGATGAAGGCGAGTTGGAAATTGGTCAGGTTGCTTCACTTATCCATGAACTGAAACCTGTTGCTGAAGTTGTAAAAAAAGTGGTTGATGAATTCAATGCCTGCAAACAGGTTGTATCTACCTTCTAAACTTTATTATGGATAAGTACGATGTTTACACTTTAGTTTAAAGCGTATTGAATGTAAGTCTTGCCAACTTTATAATGGATAAGTGCTGAGAAAACCATGATGCACAATATTTGCTTGCTTTAAAGAATTATTGTTTTGTTCTGTATAAGACCGAACAAACACTTAAATGGCAGACTTTTCAGCTAATTGAGTTTGCCGCTATTGCCACATAAAGAATTATTAAGTTAACCCAATTTATAACGAACTAATGTTTTTGAATTTTGCGGAAAAATAGGTTCTCTTTTTTGTTATTATAGGGGGTGAAACTAATTTTTCCGCAGTTTATAATCAGTTATTTAAGTAAAAAAGTAAAACGTATTGTCAGAAAACGTCCTTATAAGTTTACCTCAAAAGTGAATTCTTGTAGTTAAAATGTGTTATATTGCTTATTATTAGTTCTATAGGTTGTAAAAATCGTTTTTTTTATAATATTGCCGGAAGATAACTCTATATATTTCTTTAATTATATTTCTCCCTTATTGAAACACTTCTCATAATTTTTCCATTTTATGCTATTCTTCATTTTTATTGATTTGAAAAGATAAACTGTAAAAAAAGTTGCTTAGGTGTGATTTATGTGTAATTTTGCATATCCTTTATCTTGTGGAATAATTTATTTAAACGTATGCAATATAATACTATGAAACAAAACTCCTATATTCTATCTCTTGCTAATATTTTATCTTTTATATTGTATATGGTTCAGATTATATATGTTCATATAAAAAAAGTATGTTTATTGTCAATTGCAATATTTTCCCTTGTTGGTTGCACTATAAAGGAGTATAATGAAGAAAACTTTGTTGCGCCTGCAATAAATATATTATCTACCAATATAACTTCAGAGAATACTTGTGAGTTAGAACTTAAAATCAATATCGGTGACGGTGCCTCTATCAAAGAGGCTCATATCAGTCTTTGGGATATGACAACAGAAAATGCAGAACCAGAAGAAATTCCAATAGAATTAACCAAAGAAAAGGAGCAGACGCATAAATTGACGATAAAAGTTTCTGAGAGAAAACATGATTACAAAGTAATGGTAATATTAAGATCAGAAAAAAATGATTATTGCAGCTCACCTCAAATCATAAGGTTTAGCGATAAACTGGCACAAGGGGTTAATTATATTGATCTCTATATTAGTGGTGCTGACTTTAGCCAGAATTATGTAGATGAGGCTAATAAAGTTGGAGTGAATCTTGAGAAAGGAGAGCGTTTTGCATTTTTGGTCTATTATTCAAAACGACCGTCTTCAGATACCAAAACTGAAATAAAATTAAATGGTACCATACCTATAAAGACAGAAATTAGTTATTCTGGTATGATGGAAGATGATCATGTACTTGGCTTTGGGTATTTACCTGATAATATTGTTCCGGGCATATATTCAGTTCATGTCTATTTAAATGATAAAGAGTATATTCTGGATTATAAGATAAATGTACTGCCAGGAATTAGTAAAAACGTATATCTGTCCAATATGCCATATTCAATTACGAGTCTTTCTTTGCCTGCAGCAAGTTATATTAAGGCAGATGAAATTTATTATATCCAATCGGAATTTAATCCTGTTAAAATATTAATATATAATCTTGAGAATAATACTTGGAGCGAAAAAAATGTAAATCCGTTATCATCTCCATATCAGGTAAGTATTTTTGGTAAAGTAGATCATTATACTTTAATGTACATATCTGAGGATAATGCGATTCAAAAAATGGCTTTGTTTGACTTTGAAGAATCGAAGAATATATGGATAAAAGTTTCGGATTACCCAGGAAAAGCAACGAGAGGAGTTATTGCATTTAAAATAAACAATAAAATTTATATTGGCGGAGGAGCTCTTTATGGTTATAATAAGCCTGGACTTTTTCAAACGCCCGAATACCTGAAAGATTTCTGGGAATATGATATTGCGAATGATAAATGGACAAAAATAAATGATTTACCATATAATACACGTTTTGACGGGTTTATTAGCTCTTGTTGTACGAGTTCGGATAAAGGTTATATTTTTAATCGTTTCCTTGAATTATGGGAATATTCCCCTTTAGATGATAGCTGGAAAAAATTAAATTCACTTAGAGGAGGGCCAACTCAACGTTCTCATAGTAAATTATTATATAATCAAGATAAATTATATCTAGTAGGAGGAGAAGCATATTATAATTTAAGAGATGTTTGGGAGTATGACTTGAAAACACAATGTTGGCGACTGATAGATCTCTTTGATGCATATTTTAAAGATGCAGATGTACAAGCGTTTATATATAAAAATAAAATTAGAATAGGCTATTCTGCTATTCTGTATGAAAATAAACCTCTATTTGTTGAGGTTGAATTACCGTAATTCTACAAATATGAAAAAGATATTTATATACATATTTCTATGCTTACTTCTGGCTCAATGTTCCAAAGAAGAAATTGTGGTAGAACCAGAGATTGCAAAACAGGCTGAATCTGTTATGACAGGTGATTTTTCCGTAGAAATATCTTCCACTGATAAAGATATTTATTTAAAATGGTATCCTGTAAAGAATGCCAAAAGCTATGAAATAATTGTGAATGATACAATGACAGTGTATGATAAAATAGATAAAAATGAATACCTGGATTATTATGACTATCGATTAAAAAATCTAAAACCTAACACAGACTATAAGGTAACTGTTAGAGCTATCAGTGAGGATTTAAATGTAAAACTTGTATCTGGTAAAACAAGAACCATGAAAAGTTTCATTGATCAAGTTATCAATATTGAATTGGATAAGTATGATTACAGATTAGGGGAGTTCATGTTTTTTGGAAAAACGAAAGATGGAGGCTATATGGCCATTGGCTATTATGAGATTTTAGGAGACTACTACAAAGTTGCTCTAAAAATGAATTCAGCTTACAATATCGAATGGACTTGTAGTATTCCTGAGCCTGACAGCAAAGAGCAGCCCAATTTAAATATGTTTGAAATAAGTAATGGTGATTACATTCTTACAACTGAAAAGACTGTTATCAGAATAAGTAAAAACGGAACTTTACTTTGGAAAAAGAGTATAAACGATCAGGAGCTTGAGTTCTCAACAACAAGTGTACTTCTTCCAGATGAAAATATTATTCTTGGAGGATATGCTTGGAAGGAACTAGATAATGAAGGTCGTGGGTCAGATTGTTTTTATTTAGTTAAAGTCTCTCCTGATGGGAATATAATTTGGAAAAAATATGTAGACATTCCCAATAAATTAGGAGTTGCAAAATCCTTGGTGGATATTATTTATAATGAGACAACTAGAACGTTGTTGTGTTGTGGCTGGTCTACTGATAATGATTGTTCACTTATTCAATTGGATGCTGAAGGGAATCTTTTAAATAAATTAAAATATGAATATCCAAAAGACCAAGTTAATACATTTATAAAGATTCTGCCTTCTTCTGATGGTAATTATTATCTTATAGGAAATGCGTATGTTGTAAAAATAGATAATAAAGGATCTGTTATTTGGGAACAAAAAGGTCGTGATAATGGAGAGTGGCTTTACGCCTCTGCTGTTTTATGCAATATGATTAATGATAATTCATTATTAGTAGTATCTTATGTAGATCCATCATATGAAGCTAAAGTATTAGATGTCAATGGAAATATTATAAAAAAAGTTCCTTTCAATTTTCCACGGGGAATGTATACCGGACAAGATCCAATAGGACGATATGTATACGTAACAAGATCTGGATCAATAATATTTATAAATCCTGATGGATATATCTCACAATAATTGTATATTGCTTTTTTATATCTTATTTAGATGAGATTAGTCTATTTCCTTTGAGTAAATAATAATAGATAGAGCTGATAAGCAGCTCTATCTATCGTATATTATAATTCAATAGGTTCGTACTTTAAACCAAAGGTTTCGGCTACAGCCGGATAAGTAACTTTACCTTTTACAATATTCAATCCTTTAGCCAGACTCTTGTCTTCTTTGCAAGCCTGTTCCCATCCCTTATTTGCTAAAGCTAATACGTAAGGAAAAGTTGCATTTGTAAGAGCAAGTGTTGAAGTATAAGGAACTGCACCGGGAATGTTGGCTACACAATAGTGAGCTATACCGTCTACAATATATTGAGGATCTGTATGTGTAGTTGGGTGAGAAGTTTCAAAACATCCGCCCTGGTCAATAGCAACATCTACCATTAAACTACCTTTTCTGAGATATTTCAGCATTTCACGGGTTATTAAATGAGGAGCTTTTGCTCCGGGAATCAATACTGCACCAATAACCAGATCGGTTGTTGGAAGTTCCTCTTCAATATTATGAGGAGAAGAATAAAGTGTTTTCACATTGTGAGGCATAATTTCACTTAGATAGCGCAAACGTGGAAGTGATATATCGGCAATAACTACGTCGGCTCCCATGCCGGCAGCAAGGAATGCAGCATTACTACCCACAACTCCACCTCCAAGAACCAATACCTTTGCCGGCTTTACTCCCGGAACACCGCTTATCAGTAAGCCTTTGCCACCTTGTGGTCTTTCAAGAAATCTCGCACCTTCCTGAATTGCCATTCTACCAGCAACTTCAGACATAGGGATTAGTAAAGGTAAAGATCTGTCTTCCTTTTCTACAGTTTCGTATGCAATACAGACTGCTTTGCTGTCAATCATCGCATAAGTGAGTTCTTTTTCCGATGCAAAATGAAAATATGTAAATACTACCTGATTCGGTTTGATTAATTTATATTCAGGTTCAATAGGCTCTTTTACTTTAACAATCATCTCTGCTATTTCATAAACTTTTTCTATAGTGGATAGAATGTTTGCTCCAGCTGCTATATAAGCTTCGTCATCAAAGCCGCTATTAATTCCTGCATTGTGTTGCACGTATACGGGGTGGCCTCTTTTAATTAGTTCTTTTGCGCCACCTGGTGTGAGTGAGACCCTGTTCTCATTGTTTTTGATCTCTTTTGGAATTCCGATTATCATAATGATAGATTTTTGGGTTAAACATGACGAAAGATACGTTATTTTTTGATAAAGTGTTATTGTTTTCCCTTTTTTATTCAAATTTTATTTTCGACATTTTAGTCATTATCTATCAAAAAGATTGGTTGTATTTGTTTGTACTTACAAAATGTTTAGTAACTTTGCGCCCGAAAAATAAAATGGATTAGTTTTTGCATTTAATTGTTTCTAAATGTAATTTTGATAGCGGAAATAATTAATTCTTTAGTTGATTGCTTAATAGCTAAATAAGAAGAAATGAAAAAAAGATGGATTATTATGATGACGATTCTGGTCATCTTTTGTGTTATAGGAGTTTTTACTCCTGAAACTGCTGGAATATGGGAGCCCGACGCTAAAGTAAACTACACGGACGTAACATGGATTCTTACTGCAACAATTTTTGTATTAATGATGACTCCCGGATTATCGTTTTTTTATGGCGGTATGGTTCGTCAGAAAAATGTGATTTCCACAATTCTTCAAAGTTTCATTGCTATGGGGGTAATCAGTGTTCTTTGGGTTGTATTTGGATTTAGTTTGGCTTTTGGAAACGATATAGGAGGTTTTGTAGGTAACCCTGCTACTTTTTTCATGTTTAATGGAGTGGGTGCAAAGACTAATGCACTTTTAAGCCCTACAATTCCTCTGGCATTATATGCTTTGTTTCAAATGAAATTTGCTATAATAACGCCTTCATTGATTACCGGTTCATTTGCAGAACGCGTACGTTTCTCAGCGTATATGGTATTTATGATTTTATTTTGCATTTTTGTTTATTGCCCTTTGGCTCACTGGACATGGCATCCTGATGGTTTCTTGCGTCAACTAGGTGTAGTCGATTTTGCCGGTGGTATTGTGGTTCATGCTTCTTCGGGTGTTGCTGCATTTACAGGAGCAATATTCCTGGGAAGACGCTGCGACAGGGGAGGAGACAGAACTCCTGCAAATATTGCACTGGTTATTTTGGGCGCATCAATGCTTTGGTTAGGTTGGTTTGGTTTCAATGCCGGATCTTCACTTGCTGCTAATGGAGTAGCTGTGAAAGCATTCTTAAATACAAATACCGCTTCGGCAACAGCAATGCTTGCCTGGGTGTTCTTTGATAGCCTTCGTGGACGTAAACCTTCTGCAATGGGAGCTGCTATCGGAGCTGTGGTTGGTATGGTTGCAATTACTCCTTCTGCCGGTTATGTAACAGTAGGTCAAAGTATGTTTATTGCTTTAATTACAACAATTGTTTGTAATGTGGCTGTTCACTGGAAAAATTACAATTCTGTTGATGATGCTTTGGATGTATTTCCTACTCACGGTGTAGGAGGTATAACAGGTACTATTCTTACCGGTGTTTTTGTTAACGGCTTAGTTGCAGGAAACATTCATGTTTTTCTGATACATCTTTTGGCTGTAGTTATTGTATGTGTTTACACATTTGTGGTAACTTACGCTCTTTACTGGATTACAGATAGAATGATACCAATGCGAGTATCTGTTAAAAGCGAACACATTGGACTGGACATCAGTCAGCATGATGAATCGTATGGAATTCGTTTTGGTGAAAGAGAATTGGCAGAATACTTAGACGTGGAAAAGGCTGAAGATAAATAAGTATCTTGTTATTTATTCGTGATAGATTAATAAATCGTAGTGCAAAAGACTGAAAGTCTTTGTACAAAAGAAAATCTCCTGTACAGAACTAATAATTCTGTGCAGGAGATTTTTTATGCTATATCATCTAAATATCTATTAGTTGTTTTATTATTATCTTTTTGTGCTAAAGGTTAAAGAATAGAACCTGACAATGAAATAAATTAGTTGCACAGATTTTTAAGAGCCTTATTTATTTCCGGATACTGAAATGAATATCCATAATTCAATAACTTATAAGGAAATACTTTTTGTCCTTTCGTGAGAATTGATGCACCTTCGCCATACATAATTTTAAAAATGACAGATGGTATGCGGAAGCATGCCGGCTTATGAGCTATCTTTGCTAAAGAATAGGTAAATATAAGATTGTCGCACATCTGAGGAGCGGTGCAATGAATAATACCTTTTATCTTTTTTGTTGTTATTATAGTCCAGAATATATTCATTAAATCGTCAATGTGTATCCAGGAAAAACCTTGACTGCCAGATGCTATCCTTCCTCCAATAAACAAACGAAACGGTAGATACATTTTAGGAAAAGCTCCTCCGTCTTTACTTAGAACAACACCAAGTCGAGGAACAACTAAACGTACGTCCGGAGATACCTTTTTGGCTTCAGCTTCCCAGTCTTTACAAACACCGGCTAAGAAGCCGTTATCATAATTCCCGTCTCTTTCGCTCCATATCTCTTTATCGGGATATATTCCAACTGCAGAAATAGATATAAAAGCTTCTGGCTTAGTCGCTAATTCATTGATTACCTGTACTAAATATCTGGTCGTTTTTATTCTGCTATCTCTTATTTTTTGTTTATTTTCTTTAGTCCAACGACTATTAATTGAAGCTCCAGCCAGATTAATAACCGCATCACAACCGTTTAAAAGAGATATTAACTTCGATTTATTATCAGGAAGATAATGCTCTCTTTTCACTGCATGTACTTCTACACCTTTATTCATAAGAAAATCACTAAGATGCTTTCCTATAAATCCTGTACTCCCTGTAATTGCAACCTTCATAAAATTAGTTATTTGCTTTATGAAATAATAACGTTTAAAGTATCAATTATGTTGTTTATTAGCGATTAATATTTATAATGATTGTGTGCTTTGAATAAAAATCCGTAAGTTTGCATCTCTTGAAAATAGTATTAGTTTTAATGAAAAGATATATAATTGCTCTGATGTTGTTAAGTGAGTTTTCACTATCAGCACGTGAAGCAAAAAAGGCTGTATTTGTAAATCCACTTAACATACCTATTGTTCTGAGTGGTAATTTCGGAGAGTTGAGAGCAAACCATTTTCATGGTGGATTAGATTTTAAAACAAAACAGGTTACAGGATTACCTGTTTATAGCATAGCAGATGGGTACGTATCCCAGATAAATGTTTCTTTGGGATCGGGTTACATGCTTCATGTGAGACATAAAAATGGATATACCTCTATTTATCGTCACATGCTTGGCTTTGTGCATTTACTGGCAAATTATACTGAAAAATATCAGTATGAACATGAGCTGGACGAAGTAACTATCGATCTTCCTCCTGACGAATTTCCGGTAAAGGCTGGTCAGCAGATAGGATGGAGCGGTAATGAAGGATATTCTTTTGGTCCACATTTACATATGGACCTTATTGATACAGAATCGGGTGATTTTGTCGATCCTTTGCAGTTCTATGCCAGTATGGTTAAAGATACCAAACCGCCCAGAGCTGAAAGTATTATGTTGTTTCCACAATCGGGAAAGGGAGTGGTGAATAGCCGCCAAGCTAATTTCTCATTTCCCCCTTACGGAAATAGGGTAATTGAAGCCTGGGGAGAGATTGGTGCCGGAATCAGGGCGCATGATTATATGGACAATGTGTCTAATCATTACGGAGTACATTCTGTAACGCTATTTGTGGATGGAAAAGAAGTTTGCAGTAGCAATATGGATTATTTCTCGGCATACGAAAACCGCATGGTTAATTCATGGGCGTATGCAGGATATATGAAATCATTCCGTGATCCGGGTAATAAGCTTCGTTTTTTACATACCGGAGATGATAGAGGTATTGTGCAGATCAATGAAGAACGCGATTATAAATTTATGTTTGTACTGAAAGATGTATTTGGAAACTCGTCCAATTATACATTTACAGTTCGTGGAAAGAAACAGGAAATTCCTGAAGCTGTAGTTAAAAGTAAGTACATACTGAAATGGGATGAACTGAATGTTTTGAATAAACCGGGTGTGCAACTGATAGTTCCTGCCGGAATGGTATATAAGGATGAACCTGTAAACTTTGAAACATTTGATGTTCCGGGAGCCATTTCCTTAGATTGCCAGTTACATAATGTACCATTACCACTTCATGCACCTTGCGAATTGGAAATCGGTATTCGTAATATGATCAAGCAAGATACGAAAAAGTACTATATAGCTCAGAAAATAGGTAATGGATACAAATATGTAGGTGGAGTATATAACAATGGATATATTTGTGCTGATATAAAAGATCTTGGCACATATACAGTTAAAATAGACACAATTCGTCCAAGAATAGCTCCGGTAGGGAAAAACTATTGGTCTAAAGCCGGGATTGTATCTTTTTCTATTCGTGATAACGAAACAGGCATCAAGTATTATAAAGGCAGAATTGATGGTAAATTTGCTCTTTTTCATCTGAAATTAATGAATTCTCGTTTGAGTTGCAGACTCGATTCCAGAAAAATTCAAAAAGGAATTCAGCACGATGTAGAAATACTTGTAATAGATAATTGTGGTAATGCTTCGGTTTATCGCGACTCATTTAAATGGTAGTAATAATTAAAATAACAATATATGAATAAACGACTTATAACCTTTGCTTTCTTACTGTTTGCATTGTTTGCTAAAACCTTAGCATGTACAAATCTTATTGTAGGAAAAAATGCTTCAACAGATGGTTCAACCATTGTTTCTTATTCAGCCGACTCTTATGGTATGTTTGGTTATCTATGTCATTACCCTTCCGGAACCTTTGCTAAAGGAACCATGCTGAATATTAACGAATGGGATACCGGTAAGTATTTAGGGCAAATAGAACAAGCCAAAAAAACATATAATGTAATTGGTAATATGAACGAGTTTCAGTTAACAATTGCAGAAACAACCTTTGGTGGTCGTGAAGAGTTGGTAGATTCAACAGGGATTATTGATTATGGAAGTCTTATTTACATAACTCTTCAAAGAGCGCATACTGCCAGAGAGGCTATTCAGACAATGGATAAGCTGGTTCAGGAATATGGATATTATAGCAGTGGCGAATCTTTTACCATTGCCGATCCAAATGAAGTATGGATTATGGATATGGTTGGAAAAGGTCCCGGCATTCGTGGTGCAGTTTGGGTAGCAGTACGCATACCGGACGATTGTATTGCAGCTCATGCTAACCAATCTCGTATTCATCAGTTTAATATGGATGATAAGGAAAACTGCATGTATTCTTCTGATGTAATTTCATTTGCCCGTGAGAAAAAGTACTTTAACGGTGTGAATAAAGACTTTAGTTTTGCAGATGCTTATGCTCCGCTTGATTTTAGTGCACGTCGTTTTTGCGAAGCCAGAGTATGGAGCTTCTACCGCATGTTTAATCCCGAAATGGAATCATATTTAGGATATATTCAGGGAACTAGCAAAGAACCGATGCCTCTTTACATTAAACCAGCCAAAAAACTGTCAGTACAAGATATAAAGAATGCAATGCGCGATCATTACGAAGGTACTCCACTCGATTTAACAAAAGATTTAGGAGCTGGTCCATATAAAAGTCCGTATCGCCTTTCTCCGCTAACATATAAGGTTGGCGATCAGGAATATTTTAACGAACGACCAATCTCTACTCAACAAACAGGATTCACTTTTGTTGCTCAGATGAGAGCTGATAAGCCAGATGCAATTGGTGGTGTGTTATGGTTTGGTATGGATGATGCAAATATGACAGTTTACACTCCGGTATATTGTTGTACAGATAAAGTGCCTGAATGTTATGCTCAGGGAAAAGGCGACTATATCACCTTCTCATGGGACTCTTCATTCTGGATATTTAACTGGGTGTCAAATATGATTTATCCTCGTTATAGTCTGATGATTGACGATTTACGCTCTACCCAAAAAGAATTGGAAAGCGGATTCAATATGTCACAAGATGCAATTGAAGCTACAGCAGCCAAAATGTACGAGACAGATCCTGCAAAGGCAAAAGCATTTCTTACAAATTACACAAACATGTCTGCTCAAAATACTTTTGAAACATGGAAACATCTGGGTGAATTCCTTATTGTGAAATACAATGACGGAGTTGTGAAGCGTATGAAAAATGGTAAGTTCGAACGTAACTCAATTGGGCAACCTGCACCGGTAATGCGTCCGGGATATCCGAAAGATTTTCTTGAAGAGGTTGTTAAGGCTACCGGAGATCGTTATAAAGTGACACAATAGACCTATAATGAGATAAAAAGGTTTGTTGGAAATGTGTAAAATATAAGTGAAATTTGTTATTTTTGTGCCGATCTTTGTATCAGGAATACACAAAACAATTTAAATAAACAATCGTATGGATAATCAAGAATTGATAAAATTCGTATCAGAGAAAGCTAATAAATGGCTCGCTCCCGCTTATGATGCAGAAACTCAGGCAGAGGTTAAAAGAATGCTTGAAAATGAAGATAAAACAGAACTGATCGAATCATTCTATAAAGACCTGGAATTTGGAACAGGTGGTTTACGTGGTATAATGGGAGTAGGTAGTAACCGTATGAACATTTATACTGTTGGAGCTGCAACTCAGGGTTTATCTAACTATCTGAATAAATCTTTCAAGGAATTAAAGCAAATATCTGTAGTTATTGGTCACGATAGTCGTAACAACAGCCGTAAATTTGCAGAAATCTCTGCGAATATCTTTTCAGCAAACGGAATAAAGGTTTATCTGTTTGAAGACCTTCGTCCAACTCCTGAAATGTCTTTCACTATCCGTCATTTAGGTTGCCAGAGTGGTATTATTCTTACAGCTTCTCACAACCCAAAAGAATACAACGGTTATAAAGCATACTGGGATGATGGCGCACAGGTACTTGCACCTCACGATTCAGGTATTATTGATGAAGTAAATAAAGTATCTTCTGCTGCCGATATTAAGTTCGAAGGCAACCCTGCGCTAATTGAAATTATTGGCGAAGATATTGATAAAGCATATTTAGATAAGGTAAAGACAGTATCAATTGATCCTGAAGTTATTGCTCGTCATAACGATTTGAAGATTGTCTATACTCCAATTCACGGAACAGGTGTACGTATTATACCACGTTCTTTGAAAATGTGGGGCTTTACTAATGTAATTCCGGTGCCAGAACAAAATGTGATTAGTGGTGATTTCCCAACAGTGAAGTCTCCTAATCCAGAAGAACCTGCAGCATTGTCAATGGCAATAGAAAAAGCTAAAGAAACAGATGCCGATTTAGTTATGGCTTCCGATCCTGATGCCGACCGTGTAGGTATTTCCTGCAAGGACGACAAAGGTGAATGGGTATTGATTAATGGTAACCAGACTTGTCTGATGTATTTATATTACATCATCACTCAATACAAAGCTTTGAATAAAATCAAAGGAGATGAATTCGTAGTGAAGACAATTGTTACTACAGAATTGATCAAGACTATTGCAGACCGCAATAAGATTGAAATGCTTGATTGTTACACCGGTTTTAAATGGATTGCACGCGAAATTCGTTTGGCTGAAGGCAAGAAAACATACATTGGTGGTGGAGAAGAAAGCTACGGATTCCTTGCCGAAGATTTCTGCCGTGATAAAGATGCTGTTTCTGCTTGCTGTTTAATTGCTGAGGTTGCTGCCTGGGCAAAAGATAATGGCAAAACTTTGTATCAATTGCTTCAGGATATCTATGTAGAATACGGATTCTCAAAAGAAAAAGGTGTTTCTGTAGTGAAACAAGGTAAGAGTGGAGCAGAAGAAATCAAGCAAATGATGACTGATTTCCGCAACAATCCTCCTAAAGAAATGGCTGGTTCTAAGATTGTTCTTTATAAGGACTTCCAGGCTTTACAGCAGACTGATGCTTTAACCGGAGAAAAATCAGCATTGGATATGCCTGAATCTTCTAATGTATTACAATACTTCACTGAAGATGGTAGTAAAGTTTCTATCCGTCCTTCAGGTACAGAACCTAAGATTAAGTTCTACATAGAGGTTAAAGGCGATATTAAATCACGTGCAGATTATGATAAATCAAATGCTGCCGCTGACGAAAAGATTAAAGCCGTTATGACTTCTCTTGGAATCTAATAAGAAATTATATCTCACAAAAAAAAGCTGTTTCAGTAATGAGACAGCTTTTTTTGCTATAAGTACTTTTTAAGAAGTTATTTTTTGCTACTGTAATTGCATTCACTAAAAGTTCGGTTTTCATCTCCCTGTTCCTGAGATACCAATATGGAATTCTCGAAATGAAATACTGTATTTATCATATACCATGTTTGTATATACAACTGCTCTTTGTAATACAGGTCTTCGTGCAAAACCTTATCCTTATCGAAATAGAAACCAGTCTTATAAGGTTTCCCGAAAAGAGAGATAAAGTCAGCTTTGCTCATACCGGGTTTTACCTTATCACTAATTACAAACATACTTTTCGTATAATCTTTTGAAACGAATGAACCTTTATTCTCTGTCTGTGTAGTTATACAACTGGATAGTGATAAAGAAACTAATAGAAGTAAAAAGATTTTTTTCATTTTATATCCTCGTTTTATATTAATATATAAGGTAGTAGACCAACCATTATTCCATTGCCGAAGCGTCAAAAGAAAGCGGAAGCAGACTTCCGATTCCTTCTACAATATAAATGCATTTCTTACCATAAAGTAAAATACGAATAGAATTACCAAAACGCTTTTCTGTTTCCAGAATAACCTGTCGGCAAGCACCGCAAGGAGGAATAGGAGTTTCTATGAAATCACGTTCTGTACGGGCAGCAATAGCCAGAGTCTTTACTGCAGATTCCGGATATTGAGAGTTTGCATAGAACAAGGTGGTGCGTTCGGCACACAGTCCGGAAGGGTAGGCTGCGTTCTCCTGATTATTGCCGGTAACAGTAATTCCATTATCTAGTAAAGCTGCAGCACCTACTGAGAACTTTGAATAAGGAGCATAACTACGCTTCGTTGCTTCAATTGATTGATCAATAAGTTTTTTATCTTCATCGGAAAGTTCATCGTATTGGCAAACTTTTATAATAGATTTGATCGTCAGATCTTTCATAATTATACGGGTTTTATTGGTTTTAATAACAAAGTTAATAAAAGAGATTGGTAAATTCGATTATTTTTATGACTTTTGTGCTCAGTAACAGATAAAATATATAGTATGAAATTTTCCCGATTGATTTTTGCTTCTATATTGTTGGTTTGCTCAACTTTAGCTCAGGCTCAATATAGAAATCCGAAATATGTGGCTTATGTCAAGCAATACAGTGACTTGGCTATAGAACAGATGAGAGAGTATAAAATTCCGGCTAGCATAACTCTTTCTCAGGGACTTTTGGAATCAGGAGCAGGACAAAGCTCTTTGGCAAAGGAATCAAATAATCATTTCGGAATAAAATGTGGTGTAAGGTGGAACGGACCAAGTGTTTCTCATGATGACGATGCACCCAATGAATGTTTCCGGGCATATAATAATCCAAATGCTTCATACGAAGATCATTCTAAATTCCTTTCTTCCGGTGCCAGATATGCTTTTCTTTTCAATCTTGATATTACCGATTATAAAGGTTGGGCAAAAGGATTAAAGAAGGCCGGATATGCTACAGATCCTTCTTATGCGAATCGTCTAATCACTATTATTGAAGACTATGAACTCTATAAGTATGACAAAGAAGGACTGAGCAAGAAGAAGCATGTTCATGAAAAGAAAGAAAAAGAAGCATTTACACCTCATCAGGCTTACATCGCCAATGGGTTGCTATATGTTATAGCCCGTCGTGGAGATACGTTCGAAAGTATTGCCGATGAGTTCGATACATACGCAAGAAAGCTCATCAAAGACAATGATCTTACCAAGGATTACACATTGGCAGAAGGAGATATTATTTATCTTCACCAGAAAAACAAACATGCTTCAGAAAAGTATACCGTTCATACAGTTCGTGAAGATGATTCAATGCATAGCATTTCTCAATTATATGGTATCAGACTTAAGAACCTTTACAAACTGAATAAGAAATCGGGCGAGTATGTTCCTCAGGTAGGAGATTTAATCTGGCTGAGATAATATACCCCTTGTTTAAATATTGGTACATAGATTAATATTGCCGTGTAACTTCAATACAAAAGTTACACGGCAATATTTTTTTGATTTTATACTCCATTAAATCTTCCTTATTTTAAGATTTAAAATCTAGTTTGTTGCCTATTCGGTATTCCTATAACTTATAATAGTTTGATATTAAGATATATAAAAGTTCTACTTTGTTACCTTAGTTGTGATAATTTGTGTTTACTATTTTATATTTTTGTTTTCTAATGCAATAATAACCGTCTAAAATAATATATGAGAAAGTTTAAAATGGTATTAATAATGTTGCTAATACCTTTCTTAATGGGAGGTAGTTGTGAAAATGATGACGAAAATTGTCATGATAGAATCGATTTTTTGAATAAAACAAGTCGTACATTATATGTAGGGAGTGAAGATAGCGCCATTCTTTTCAGGTACAATGGCAGTCCATATTCTGATTGGTATAAAGCATTACCAAATGAAAAAAACAACACAGCATTGTTTAATGTTATGAGCGGTCGTTCATATTGTTATGAAAATACATTGAAAGATACATTATATGTTTTTATTTTTGAAGAAGATGTATTAGCAAATCATTCATGGGCTGATGTTGTTGATAAGAACTTGGTACTTCAGCGTTATAATCTGAGTTTACAGGATTTGCAGCAATTAAATTGGCAAATTTCTTATCCACCTTCGGAACTAATGAAAGATATGAAGATGTATCCGCCTTTTCCGGAATCTATAAAGTAGAAATATATGAGGAAATATGGCAAATATCCAATGACTGTGATATGGATCGGAATAAACAAGTAATTTGTAGCAATAATATTATGACACGTATTTTTTTCTTTTCAATATTGATTTTCATGACGTTGCTTGTTTCTTGCAATAGACAAACAACAAACGAAAAGAATTTTGTTCAAGATTCGGGTTCTTCAGGAAAAGATGATTTGACTAAATCTGACTTCGAAAAGTTTAAATCAAAATTTAAACCTCTAGTGATCTCTGACTTCTATAGAGCAGACTCCTCTATTTTAAATAATTACGTCACTTCTCCGGATGATAATTTTGTAGTAGTTGAAGAGAAATACAAGAAAGAGTTTCTACCCAATGTAGATACAACGTATATTTATTATGGGTATAAAACCGAACTACCAAATAAATGTACAATATTGAAATTTATAAATCATTGTGGAAAGAAAACTCCTATTGATAGTTATGAAGTAATTGATACAACTTTTATTACCAATGTAATATATAATAATTCCGGAAAAATATTAGGGCTTTTTAGAACATTTGGCTCAAATTTAACTGGAGAACCACCAACCTATAGTATGAAAAGTTCTTTTGAATATAAACATGATAAATTAATTATCACTAATAATGAATATTCTACAGGAAAAAGCTATATGTATGCTGACCGTATTGTGGGTAATGATTCGCTTTATCATGCAGATTTAATTGTTACCAAAATTCTCATAGATTATAATACCGGTAAGATTGAACTACTAAAAAAATCAAAAAAGAAAGCAATAGTTGCAGAATCGGCCTCTTCAATTTTTCTAAGACCTATGAACTAAAAAGTTATTGATACTACTTTCATTGCTCATAGATGTTGGATAGTTGTAAAGTGTACAGGTTGTATTTAGTTTAAATAGAAAGATATAAAAAATAGGCAAAAGCAGATTCAAGATAAACCATAAAAACAAATTTAGAAAACATATTATGCTAAAAAGAAATGTAAGGCTGTACTTGTTTTGTTCATTCACAAAATGATGATAAACATGCTATAGTATTACTCAAAGAATTTTATTTAGCGTACAATTCTGTATGTGCTAAAAAAAATGAACCGTACGACTTAATAAAGCAATTTGATTCTCTAAAACGGAAATATTGCTTACAGAGTTTCCAAAAGGAGCTTAAGAAAATGTTTAAGATACATGGCTTAGATCATGATATTTTGATTAATGATGTTTATACTGAAGATTTAAAATCATTAAAAACAATATCTGTGACTAAAGATGATACAATGAAGAATTGCTATTATGTTTCATATATTGCTGTCGTTACTGGCATGGGAAACAAGATAACTAATGAAAAAGTGCAAATCCATTTAGTTGTCATTAAGGAGAATGGACTTTTAAAAATAGATAATGTACTTGATAATTAGCAGAATACCAAGCTGTATAATGTTCATATTTTATAAATATAATTCATTTATAAAGAAAGAGCATGGCAGCATCAAAATATATAAGGTAGAATGATGATAATATTTTATATTTAATTTAAATAACTAGACAAATAAGGATTTATTCGAGCCAATATCTTTATTAAATATCATAAATGAAAGAATCATGAAATATCTAATATCAATATTTATTATGTTGTCTTTAGGCATAAACTTGTTTGGACAGGAACAAAACTCAGAGGATGATACGAAAAAAGTTATGAACCAATCTAATAGTATAGGAGTCGATAATAATCCATTATTGAATGACTATGAAAGTGCATACATTAATATGATTTTAAAAAAATCTCGGAAAGGCTTTGATTTTAAGGACAAGAAAGTCGGTTTTATTACAGGGAGTAGTGGAAAAACAATAAGTAATAAAAAAAACTATTTCAATATGCAAAAGAAATCTCTTGAAAACAAAAACGTTCCTTGTGATAATGGTATTTTGTACATCTTTGATGAAAACCAAAAAAAAGAATCCGGCGGTTATGATGCAGCTATTGTTTTTTGGAGCAAAGTTTTGATACCCACAAAGGATGTTGTAAAGCGATTGAAAGACAAGTAATCCGGTCTTTTTCTGGTGTTTTATCGTAATACCGGCCATACATCACCAAATGAAGTTCGGATTTGTCCGCCTTTGCTGGAACCTATAAAGTAATAGTGTATGAGGAAATATGGCAAATATCCAATGACTGTAATATGAATAGGAATAAACAAGTAAATTGTAACAATAATATTATGAAACGTATTTTTTTCTTTTCAATACTGATTTTCATGACGTTGCTTGTTTCTTGCAATAGATAAACAACAAACGAAAAGAATTTTGTTCAAGGTACTGTCTCTTCAGGAAAAGGTGATTTGACTAAATCTGACTTCGATAAGTTTAAATCAAAATTTAAACCGCTGGATATTAAAGATCTTTCATCGCTAGCTGCTTTTTTGAGCACCTATCTAATATCATCAGATAAGTGCTTTGAAGTAGTAGAAAATAATTTTAAATAAGTATATCTTCAAGGAGTAGATACATCTCTTATTTATTATGGTTATAAAATAGAATTGCCCAATAAAAGCTCTATATTGACATTCTTAAATCATTGTAGTACTAAAACAGCTATTGATGCCCCAGAAGTTATAGATACAACATTTGTAACAATGGTATTTTATAATGCCTCAGGTAATAGATTGGGCAACCTTAGACTTTTTGGCTCAAATCTAACCAGAACACCACCTACTTATAATATGATGAGTACATTCAAATTCAAGAAAGATGGATTAGTGATATGTAATTATGAGTATTCGACCGGCAATAACTATAATGATGTTGTACATTCAAATAAAGACTCAATTTATAAAGCTAGTTTGACATCTACATCATTCTATATAGATTATCATACGAATAAAATAATTCTAGTGAACAAGAAAAAACAAAAAGCTGAAGTTATTGAGTCTTCTAATGAATCTGGTTTGATATACTTAAAACCTCGTTAAAATTTCTCTGATATCAAATGTTATCAGTCATAATTTGATCCATTCAGATGGATTTATCAAGGAACTGATTATAGACTTAGGAACATTAGCATTCAACATGAATCTGTTTAATCCAAAAGAAAGCATAAACTAATGATTTATTCAGGTTTGCTTAATCCAAACATGTACAAGATTGTGCTCAATCATGTACATGATTGGGAATAAACATGTACATGTTTATCTCAACCTCCCGCCAATAAATTACTAATTACCCTTTTGTTATTAAGTACTTTCAGGGCTGAATGGCAGTAATCCATATCGTTTTATATAGTAATTTCCAGCTAAGCACTTTTCTGAAGAATAAACATGTTTGATTGTCAGTTAGGTATGTCTTGGTTTGAACTTAGAATACCACATTCTTGTTGGATTATAAACTGCAGTCATTTTGATTATTTTTAAATGCCTGATAATATGAGTCTTATAAAATAGTAGGTGGCACAGGTGGCAGAGAAATAATACTTTTTCCGGTTCTGAAAATTATTTTTTGAAAATTATGCAATTTGCAGAATTTTCAAAATTTTATTTCTGGAAACCAAAAAAGCTCTTTTTTACTGCCACCTGTGCCACCTCTTTAAAGATAAGGTATTGATAATCAGTATTGATAAAATTGTAATCTAGCATAATATTGCTTTAGTATGCTAGAAATATCAGAATATTTGTGTTCATAAAGATAAGGCTATCTGTACTATCTTCAATTTATGAAACGGACAGAGTGTTCATTATCGAACACTCTGCTTTATACATATTATCTCATTATTAGATAGTTAGCACTTTGGCACGTACTTTGACTACTATGTTCATATAAAATGTAAACATTCGTATTTTATGGACAGAGAAATTCCAAAAGATGTTCAGCTTAAAGAACGTAGAAAGAAAATAATCAAGTTTTCCTTAATCGGAATAGTTTCAGTAATTCTAGTTGTTGCTTTAATCTCTTTTATGCGAGCAGGAGTCGATAGAAAAGATTTGGTCTTTTCTAAAGTAGAAAAGGGAACTATAGAAGTGTCTGTGAGTGCTTCGGGTAAAGTGGTTCCGGCATTCGAAGAGATTATTAATTCTCCAATCAACTCCAGAATTCTTGAAGTCTATAAAAAGGGGGGCGATTCTGTAGATGTAGGTACACCTATCCTGAAGCTCGATCTTCAAAGTGCAGAAACAGATTATAATAAACTTCTGGATGAAGAACAGATGCGTAAGTATAAGCTGGAACAACTGAAGGTTAATAATAAAACTAAGCTTAGTGATATGAACATGCAGATAAAAGTATCTGCCATGAAACTCAGCCGCATGAAGGTGGAACTTCGTAATGAGCATTATCTGGATAGTCTGGGTGCCGGCACAACCGATAAAGTAAAACAAGCCGAACTTAGCTATAATGTTGCTAAGTTGGAACTTGAACAACTGAAACAACAATATAACAATGAATGTCAGATTGCGGCTGCCGAATTGAAAGTTCAGCAGCTCGATTTCAATATCTTCCGTAAATCACTGGCCGAAACAAAACGTGTTCTTGATGATGCACGGATTCGTTCTCCACGAAAAGCCATTCTTACTTTTATCAATAATCAAATTGGAGCTCAGATTTCTCAAGGCGGACAGGTGGCTATAATATCAGATCTTTCTCATTTTAAAGTAGAAGGTGAGATTGCCGATACTTACAGTGACCGGGTAAGCGCCGGAGGAAAAGTTATTGTAAAGATTGGAAGCGAACAACTTGAAGGAACTGTGAGCAGTGTTACTCCACTGTCCAAAAATGGTGTTATTTCTTTTACTGTACAGTTGAAGAACGATCATAGCCCACGCCTGCGCTCCGGACTAAAGACTGACGTATATATAATGAATGCTGTAAAGGAAAACGTATTGCGCATTGCCAATGGTTCTTATTACGCCGGAGCCGGTGAGTACTACTTGTTTGTACAAAACGGAAACAACCTGATGAAGCGTAAAGTTCGCCTGGGGGATAGCAATTTTCAATATGTAGAGGTTATATCCGGATTACAACCGGGCGACCAGATAGTGGTTAGCGATATGACAAATTACAAGAATAGATCTAAACTGAAGATTAAATAAGAAATTAAAATACTTACAATTATGATTAAGCTTACAGAATTAAACAAGATTTATCGTACAGATGAGATTGAAACAATAGCTTTGGAGAATGTAAACCTTGAAGTTCAAAAAGGTGAGTTCTTAAGTATAATGGGACCTTCGGGCTGTGGAAAGTCTACTCTGCTAAATATTATGGGATTGCTTGATGCGCCAACATCTGGTAAGATAGAGATAAATGGTATTCAAACCATAAATATGAAAGATAAAGAACTGGCTCAGTTCCGTAATCAGAAATTAGGATTTGTGTTTCAGAGTTTTCACTTAATCAATTCATTAAACGTAATTGATAATGTTGAACTTCCATTGCTTTATCGCAAGGTATCCTCTTCCGAAAGAAGAAAAAGAGCACAGGAGGTATTGGAGAAAGTAGGCTTAAGTCACCGTATGCGTCATTTCCCAACTCAGTTATCAGGTGGTCAGTGTCAGCGTGTAGCAATAGCCCGTGCCATTATTGGTAATCCGGATATTATTCTTGCTGATGAGCCTACCGGTAATCTGGATTCAAAAATGGGGGCAGAGGTTATGGATATTCTGCATAAACTTAATAAAGAAGACGGACGCACCATTGTAATGGTTACACACGATGAACGTCAGGCAAAACAAACTGCACGTACTGTTCGCTTCTTTGACGGACGACAAATACAATAATCAGCTGGTTTTCTGAAGAGCTTAATGTGTATTATTAATCAATAACAGGTAATAGAATGTATAAACAATATTTAAATCAGACATTGCACTTGCTGAAGGAGAATAAACTGCTTAGTGCAATCTCTATTATAGGAACAGCCCTTGCCATATCGATGATAATGGTTATTGTAATTGTATATGAGGTAAAGACGGCTAATTATGAACCGGAAACTCACCGCGACAGAATGCTGACTGTAAAATGGGCGGGGGCTGCTACAAAGGGGCATCCTGACTGGAGTTCTAATTCGATGATGTCACTAAAAGTAATTAAACAATGTTTTTATCCGTTGAGTAATGTGGAAGCTGTTACCGGAGTAATGCCTTTTCAACAGAAGTTGGCGAGTATTCCCGGTGGAGCAATAAACTCTAAATGTGATGTAAGTTATACAGATGCTGCATTTTGGAAAGTTTTTGGTTTTTCTTTCTTGAAAGGGGCTCCTTATGTAAAGGAAGAATTTGAAAGTGGAATAAGAAAAGCCGTTATTTCTGAAGATGTTGCGCGCCGTTTGTATGGCACTATTGATGTTGTGGGAAAGACAATCTGCCTTAGTTACCAGAATTATTCTATTTGTGGAGTTGTGAAAAATGTCTCAACTCTGGCTGAAGCTGCTTATGCTCAGGTATGGGCTCCCTATACAACAAATAATCAATCAGAAAATCTTCAATTCTGTGAAGATCTTCTAGGTGTTTTCAGGTGTTATATTCTTGCTCATAATAATACAGATTTTGATGATATAAGAAATCAGGTTAATCGTAATGTAAGTGTTTTAAATGCCTCTCAAAAAGAACAGAATTTAGTATTGCGTGGTCAGCCCGATTCTCAGTTTGTGCAAATGACACGTAAATGGGCAAATGAAGATGCAAAGGTTAAAGATACCGTGATTCAATATTCAATTGTACTTACTCTTTTATTACTTGTTCCAGCTATTAACTTATCTGGAATGACACATTCGCGAATGAAAAAGCGTATGTCTGAAATTGGAGTCCGGAAAGCTTTCGGAGCTAGCCGAAAAGAACTTCTTGGACAGGTTTTATATGAGAATTTGGTGTATACTATCCTGGGTGGAATATTCGGTCTTATTCTATCATATCTGTCGGTAATCTTAATGAAAGCCATGTTGCTGAATAATCTCATGGCTGGTTATTTGTCAGGTGCTTCATCGCTTAATGTTTCTATGCTGCTTCAGCCATCGGTTTTTCTCTATGCATTTATATTCTGTTTATTACTAAATCTTATGAGTGCTGGTATTCCTGCCTGGAAAGCTTCAAGAATTAAAATTGTTAATGCTCTAAATGATAAATAAGATGATTAAACATGTTCTAAAACAAATATGGACTCAACGATTATCCAATTCATGGTTATGGATCGAATTATTCTTAGTCTCGGTATTTCTGTGGTTTATTGTTGATTATATTTATGTGATTGCAAATATTTATACTACTCCTACAGGATATAATATTGAGCATACATATCAGGTTTCTTTAGACCAGCTATTGCCGGGCAGTGATGATTATATTTCTCCGGAAAAGAAAAAAACGACTCTTGGCGAAGATTTGCTTACAGCTGTAAATCGTATCCGAAATTATCCGGGAATTGAAGCTGTATGTTTATCTCAATACGGAATTCCATATAGTGGGGGCAATGCATATAATAATTTTGTGCTTGATACTGTAGATGTTAATATGCAGAAGCGCTTAGTTACACCTGATTTCTTTCGTGTATTCAGGATAACAACTCCTGAAGGAAAAGTTGATCCTTTGGTGACTGCTTTAAAAAATGAAAATTCATGTGTCGTATCAACAGAGGCAGAAGAGCGATATCTAAAGAGTGGACGTCCGTTAATTGGAGCAACATTGAATGGTGCTGATTCGTCGAAAGTTAAATTGTATGGCATCTGCTCATCTATTCGTTATAGTGAGTTTTCCAGAAAGAAGGCTAATATATTTATAAAAGTCTCAGATGCAGAAATAGCAAAAGATAATACTTCCAATTTAATTGCCGGAGTAGAAATTTCATTCAGAGTTTCTCCTGATGCCGATCACGATTTTGTCTCTCATTTCAAGAATGACATGGCAAAACAATTGAAAATAGATAATCTTTTCTTGCTTGATGTTAAACCAATGTCGGATGTTCGCAATACTTTCTTTCTGGCAACCGGAGATTTTAACGAATTGAATACTCGCTTAGTTGTAGTTGGTTTCCTGCTTTTAAATATCTTCCTCGGCATAATCGGAACATTTTGGTTTCGTACGGCTTATAGAAAAGCCGAAATGGGGCTGCGATTGGCTGTTGGTTCTACACGTACCAGTTTATTCAGAATACTTATTGCCGAAGGAGTGATATTGCTTACACTAGCCATTATTCCTGCAGGCGTTATATCTTTTAATATTGGTATAGCCGACTTGGTAGATGTAAACAGAATGGACTTTACGTTTGTGCGGTTCATCTGTGGAATGCTCATAACTTATTTGCTAATGGCATTCATGATGATACTTGGTATCTTGTATCCGGCTCGTCAGGCTATGAAGATACAACCGGCTGAAGTTCTTCACGAACAGTAAATTACTGGCTGAAGAATTTAAAAATGTAACGAAAGGTTTTTGCACTCTTGTACTAATGAATGTAATCTTCTGTACAAGACTAAAATGAAGTTCGGTTTAATAATTTAAATATATGGTTTTAGTAGTAATATTAATCATTATTCTTTCTGCCATTTCCTGTGAGGCAAATGCGCAGAAACAGTTATCACTTGATGATGCAATATCTCTGGCAAGAGTGCAAAGTGTGGATGCTGCGGTATCACTCAATGAGCTGAAAACAGCTTATTGGGAATATCGTACGCATAAAGCCGATATGCTTCCTGAAGTTAACTTTTCCGGTACGCTTCCAGCTTACAACAAGAGCTACAGTTCTTATCAGGAAAGTGACGGGTCGTATACTTTTGTGCCCAACAATTATCTGGGACTTTCCGGTAAATTCTCCGTAGATCAGAATATATGGGTTACTGGCGGTAAACTTTCGCTTACTTCCTCTCTCGATTATCTGAAGCAATTGAGTTCCGGAGGTACACATCAATACATGAGTGTGCCTGTAGGCCTTACACTTACCCAACCTATATTTAATGTGAACAACCTTAAATGGAAGCGTAAAATAGAGCCGGTAAGATATGCCGAGGCTAAGGCTGCTTATATAGAGAGCACCGAGAAAGTAACAATGAAGACCATTACAGATTTCTTTGAACTTATTTTGGCTCAGGAAAACCTAAAAATTGCCCGCCAGAATCTTCAGAATGCCGACAAGCTTTATGAGATTGCCAAAGCAAAAAGAACAATGGGACAGATATCGGAGAATGAGCTGTTACAACTTAAGCTTGCGGCACTAAAATCTAAAGGAACTGTTACCGATATGGAAAGTAATCTGAATGCGAAAATGTTTCAACTTCGTTCGTTTCTTGGTTTGAGCGAACTGGATAATATAGAACCTGAAATTCCTTCTACCGTTCCGGTTATGCATGTCGATTATCAGGCTGTGCTTGAGAAGGCGCATGAGAATAATTCCTTTGCAAAGAACATAAGAAGACGACAATTGGAGGCTGATTATAATGTGGCATCGGCAAAAGGTGCTTTGCGGAGCATTGACCTTTACGCTTCGGTGGGATATACGGGATTGAATAATAGTTTCAAGTCTTCTTATCAGGATTTGATGGATAATCAGATTGTGTCGGTTGGTGTTAAGATTCCTATTCTCGACTGGGGGAAGCGTCGCGGCAAGGTTAAGGTGGCCGAAAGTAACAGAGAGGTTATTGAATCGAAGATTAAACAGGAGCAGATGGATTTTAATCAGAATATCTTCTTGTTGGTTGAGCATTTTAATAATCAGGCCATGCAGCTCAATATCGCTGCTGAGGCCGATGATATAGCGCAACAAAGATACAAAACGTCAATAGAAACCTTCCTTATTGGCAAAATTAATACACTCGACCTTAACGATGCGCAGACAAGTAAGGATGATGCCAAGCAAAAGCATATTTCCGAACTTTATAAGTACTGGTATTACTACTATCAGATTCGTAGTCTGACTTTATTCGATTTTCAAAAGAATAAAACTCTTGATGCTGAATTTGCCGAGATTGTGAAAAAATAATATCTATATTTGCAAAAACTCATTGAAACATGATTTTAATAATAGACGATGATCAAGCTGTTCGTTCTTCATTGACTTTCCTTCTCAAAAGGGTAGGCTATGAAGCTGAAGCTGTTTCTAATCCGAAAGCTGCCATAGAAATTGTACGTTCTGTTGCTCCGGAACTAATACTGATGGATATGAATTTTTCTCTGACAACCACCGGAGAAGAAGGATTGATTTTACTTAAACAAGTAAAGATATTCTGTCCGGATGTTCCTGTAATACTAATGACCGCCTGGGGCTCTATTGCTCTGGCTGTTCAGGGGATGCAGACTGGGGCTTTCGATTTTATAACCAAGCCATGGAACAATGAAATGTTGCTGAAGTCCATCCGCACTGCTCTCGATCTATACGCACAGAAACAAGAAGTGCCTCAGGTAATGAACCGTACAGAGATGGATGGTAAATTCCGCTTTGATAAAATTATTGGTAAATCGCCTGCTTTGATGGGAGTACTTAATACCGTGAGCCGCATTGCCCGCACTAATGCATCTGTACTTATAACCGGTGAAAGTGGCACAGGAAAGGAACTTATTGCTGAGGCTATTCACATGAACAGTACTCGTGCGAAGGAGCCGTTTGTCAAGGTAAATCTGGGAGGAATTTCCCAAAGCTTGTTCGAAAGTGAGATGTTCGGCCACAAGAAAGGGGCATTTACTGATGCTTCATCGGACAGAACCGGACGTTTTGAAATGGCAAATAAGGGAACTATCTTTTTAGACGAAATAGGTGATTTGGATATGTCATGTCAGGTAAAGCTGCTGCGTGTATTGCAGGACCAAACGTTTGAGGTGCTTGGCGATAGCCGTCCGCGCAAAGTAGATGTGCGTGTGGTTAGTGCCACGAATTGCGATCTGCGTAGTATGGTTGGCGAACGCACTTTTCGGGAAGACCTTTTCTATCGTATCAATCTTATTACTGTACACTTGCCATCTTTGAGGGAGCGGAAGGACGATATACCTTTGCTTGCCCGTCATTTTGCCGATCAGCAAGCAAAACAGAATTTTATGGCTCCGGTTAAATTATCTTCGGAAGCTCTTTCTTTTTTACAATCGCTTCCTTATCCGGGAAATATCCGTGAGCTGAAGAATCTGGTAGAACGTACTATCCTTGTTAGCGGAAAGGAAGTGCTCGAAGCGTCCGACTTTGAAGGACAGTATCAGCGACGAGATGATCTAAAATCTGTAATAAAACCCGGAATGACATTGGATGAAATAGAAAGACAAACCATTCTTCAAGCTCTCGATTTACAGAATGGTAATATTTCTCAGGTAGCTTTGTCATTAGGAATAAGCAGGGCGGCTCTATATCGCCGACTGGAAAAGTATGGAATAAATTATTAGTTGGAGTATGAAAGTTAAAAGCCTCTTCTGGATATTTGCATTTTTACTGCTGGTTATTCTTTCTTTGCTGACAAGTATTGTTGTTCAGAAAGGATCGTGGATGTTCTATCTGGTAGAAGGTCTTATTGTGGTTGCTATATTTCTGCTCATTGTTTTCTATAAAAAAATAGTAAAGCCCTTAAATACTATTGGCAATGGTATGGATTTGCTTAGAGAACAGGACTTTAGTTCACGTCTTAGTCCGGTGGGGCAATACGAAGCAGATAGAGTAGTGAATATCTTTAACCGGATGATGGAGCAGATGAAGAATGAACGTCTCCGCCTTAGGGAACAGAATAATTTTCTGGATTTGCTTATTAAAGCCTCTCCGATGGGAGTGATAATCCTCAATTTTGATGAAAAAATAACTTCTCTGAATCCGGCTGCTATAAAAGTTCTTGGTATTCATTCCGTGGAAGAGGTTGCCAATAAAAAACTTCAGGATATTAATTCATTATTGGCAGAGGAGCTGACTACATTATCTTTTAATGATATACGCACTGTGCAGCTGAATGACTCGAATATATACAAATGTACTTACTCTTCTTTTATTGATCAGGGATTTCAGCATCCTTTTATATTGATTGAAAGTCTGACCGACGAGGTGATGAAAGCCGAGAAAAAGGCTTATGAGAAAGTTATCCGTATGATTGCTCATGAGGTGAATAACACAACCGCCGGCATTACTTCTACATTAGACACTGTAGAATCTACCTTGACCGAAGTTGAGAATACAGAAGATATTCGTGAGGTGATGCGGGTATGTATCGACCGATGCTTTAGCATGAGCCGGTTTATAACCAACTTTGCTGATGTAGTAAAGATACCCGAACCCGATTTACGCAAGCAGGATTTGAATACGCTGGTTAATTCCTGCAAAATGTTCATGGAAAATATCTGTTATAATCGTGATATATCTATTTCTCTTCGTCTTTCAGAGAGCCTAAATGAGGTTATGGTGGATGCTTGTCTGTTTGAACAAGTGATGGTTAACATCATTAAAAACTCGGCTGAGAGCATTGATAGTCAGGGTGAAATAATAATATCTACAACCAATAACCCGGTATGTCTCGAAGTAGCTGATAACGGGAAAGGCATTAGCAAAGAAACTGCTGCAAAACTCTTTAGCCCCTTCTTTTCAACCAAGCCGGAAGGGCAGGGAATAGGCTTGATATTTATTCGTGAGGTGCTCCTTAAACATGGTTGCACTTTCTCTCTACGAACTTATGATGACGGATTTACCCGTTTCCGTATTTTATTTGAGTAAATCCGTTATCGTAGATAAACTTTATACGTAGTAGTCGATAACTACCCGACTTTCTCTGATCTTCTTGCAATATGAACTAATCTCCACATGCTTAGGGTTAACTTTGTAAGATGCAAGAGCTTCCTTGTTTTCGAATGTAGAAATAAGTACGGCATCATAAGCCATATCACTTTCTAATACATTTATACCGACCTCTAATGACTTTATTTCAGGTATTATTCCTATTAAAGCTTCCAGGTGCTCTTTCATCCAAAGAGCATTTTCAGCTTTCGACTTACCTTCTGCGGTTTCCTTAAGTTTCCACATAACTACATGTTTCAGCATAATCTGTTTTCTCCTTTTTATAATAGATTTTTAATAGAATTATATTATTTGTTTCGGTACCTGAATATGCAAAAAAAAGAGGCTAACACTAATAAGGTAGCCTCTTTCTTTTTATTTAATTTCGATTTCTTCCTGCATATCAATCTCCTCGCCATTTGAATCATAGAATTTGTATTCCAGAAAGGCAAGTTTCTGATTAGGGATAATCTTAATTCCAAATCCGTATTTTATTTGCCATTTATGTTTCAAAGAGATAAGTCCTTGATTTACATAGGCTGTAATATACGGGTGGATGTGAAGTGTGAATTTCTTTACCTTTAATTTATTTACTAGGTAATCAATTTTATTCTCTAAAGAATCTGTAAACAGAATGGAAGGCTTAATTGTTCCTTTACCAAAACAAGCTGGGCAAATTTCACTTGTATTTACATCCATGGCCGGACGAACTCGCTGACGGGTAATTTGCATCAGCCCGAACTTACTAAGTGGTAAAATGTTATGCTTAGCTCTGTCGAGCTGCATATTTGCACACATCCTTTCGTAAAGTTTCTGTCTGTTTTCTGCCTCATTCATATCTATAAAGTCGATAACAATAATTCCTCCCATATCACGGAGACGGAGTTGTCTTGCTATCTCATCAGCTGCACCCAGGTTTACTTCTAAAGCATTTCCTTCCTGGCTATTTGTGCCTTTAGCACGGTTACCACTATTAACATCAACCACATGAAGGGCTTCAGTATGTTCGATAATAAGGTATGCGCCACTTTTATAAGATATGGTTTTCCCAAATGATGATTTAATCTGTTTGGTAATGCCGAAATTGTCATAAATAGGAAGTTGTCCTTTGTACAACTTTACAATTTCAGTTCTCTCTGGGGCAATGAGGGTAACATAATCCTTTACTTCTTCAAAAACATCTTTGTCATTGATATAAATGTTTTCGTAAGAAGGGTTAAACAAATCACGCAACAATGCAACTGTTCGGCTGGTTTCCTCGTAAACGAGAGTTGGAAACTTGGTAGCCTTCTGAACTTTAGTGATGCTTTCTTCCCAATGTTTTAAAAGAACTTTAAGTTCTCCATCAAGCTCTGCCACTCTTTTACCTTCAGCTACCGTACGAACAATAACACCAAAGTTTTTTGGCTTTATGCTCTGTAAAAGCTGTTTCAGACGGGCACGTTCTTCGCTTGATTTAATTTTTTGTGATACAGAAACCTTATCATTAAAGGGGATAAGCACTAAATATCTTCCTGCAAAGGAAATCTCGGCTGTTAATCTTGGCCCTTTAGTAGAAATTGGTTCCTTTACAATTTGAACAACAATTTCCTGTCCTACTTTTAGTGTATTAGAGATGGTTCCCTCTTTTTCTATATCAGGAAGGATAGTTGCCTTTGTAATGGGATTAAGCTTCTTTCTGTCGCTTAACGTTTGTTTAACGTACTTTTGTAGAGAATTAAATTGAGGACCTAAATCTAAATAATGAAGAAAAGCATCTTTTTCGTAACCTACATCCACGAAGCAAGCATTTAAACCGGGCATTAATTTCTTTACGCGGCCTAAATACATATTTCCCACGGAGAAAGAAAGATTTCTTCCTTCACTTTGAAGTTCCACTAAACTCTTGTTCTCAAGAAGTGCAATGGAAATCTCTTTGGGTTGTACGTCTACTACCAGTTCGCTTGTCACAATATGTTTCTTTATTAATTTAAGTGATGAACAGTAAAACAGAGTTTATTGTTCATTGAAGTTCCTCTTTACACAAAGAACAAACTTCAAGACATTTGTCTTTACAAGTTTGTTCTTTATTTTCTGTCATGCAGACTAAAAATTATTTCTTGCTTTTATGTCTGTTCTTTCTTAGTCTTTTTTTACGCTTGTGAGTTGACATTTTATGTCTTTTTTTCTTCTTTCCGCTTGGCATAGCTTCAAAATTTTATGGTTAATACTCTTGTTAATTATTTCTTTACTGCAATAGTAAATGTCTTTGCAGGTTTAAACGACGGAATGTTGTGCTCCGGAATAATGATAGTTGTATTCTTTGAAATGTTACGAGCAGTTTTTTGTGCTCTTTTCTTAACTACAAAACTACCAAAACCACGTAAATAAACGTTGTCCTCATTAGACAAGGACTCTTTTACTGTATCCATGAATGCTTCTACTGTTGTAAGCACTGTAGTTTTATCAATTCCTGTGTTTTTAGCAATCTCGTTTACAATATCTGCTTTTGTCATTTTTAAAAAATCTATGTTATTCGTACTTCTAATTTTTTGGAATGCAAATATATAGCTTTTTAGGTTCTCAAAAAAATATATGCTTAAGATTTTTATAAAAAAGTAAGTTGTTTACCGTTTATTGCTTTACTTTTGCGAAAAAGGTGTTATTTCGATTTAAAAATGGACAAATTTAGCGATAAAATTATAGATTGGTATGAAGCTAATAAGCGAATATTACCTTGGCGGGAAACATCGGATCCTTATCTGATTTGGATTTCAGAAATTATACTGCAACAGACTCGTGTTGCTCAGGGCTATGATTATTTTCTGAGGTTTGTGGAAAGATTTCCAACAGTAAAATCATTAGCTGAAGCTGATGAAGATGAAGTCTTGAAATACTGGCAAGGTTTGGGATACTATTCCCGTGCTCGCAACTTACATACAGCTGCAAAAAGTATCAGAGGAGATTTTCCTGATACTTATTCTGATATTTTGGCTCTTAAGGGTGTAGGAGAGTATACAGCTGCGGCAATCTGCTCTTTTGCTTACAATTTACCTTATGCTGTTGTGGATGGTAATGTGTACCGGGTATTGTCTCGTTATCTGGGTATTCAGACTCCTATAGATTCTACCGAAGGGAAAAAGTTGTTTGCTTCATTGGCGGGTGAGCTTCTTGATAAATCAAATCCTGGAATTTATAATCAGGCTATAATGGATTTCGGTGCATTGCAATGCACTCCGGCTTCTCCGGGATGTTTATCTTGTCCGCTAGCCGACTCTTGTTTGGCTTTAAAGGATAATCTGGTAAACATATTGCCTGTGAAACAAAACAAAACAAAGACAACCAACAGGTATTTTAATTATTTATATGTACGCATGGGCGCGTATACCTTTTTAAATAAGCGAAGTGAAAATGATATTTGGAAGAATTTGTTTGAACTTCCATTAGTTGAAACAAATAAGGCACTTGGCGAGGAAGAGTTGTTTGCTTTACCGGAATTTCAGCAGTTATTCGCTCCGAATGAGAAACCGGTTATTCGTTGTTTAAGCAGGAATGTAAAACATGTACTTTCTCACAGAGTAATTTATACTAATTTTTATGAAGTTATTTTACCAGATAATTCAACTTCATTTTCTTCGTATATAAAGGTTTTAATAGCAGATATTGACAAGTATGCAGTCTCTCGTTTGATACACAGCTTCTTAGAGAAATATTTATAAATTAATTACTTAATACTTGCTTAATGTTGTATTTCTGATTATTTTTGAAGGCAAAATAATTAATATATAAATAAAACAACTAATTTTTATGTCTGTAAATAAAGTGATATTGATTGGAAATGTTGGGAAAGATCCTGATGTTAGATACCTGGATAGTGGCGTAGCAGTAGCAAACTTTACATTGGCAACTTCAGATAAAGGATATACTTTGGCCAATGGCACACAAGTTCCTGAAAGAACTGAATGGCATAATATTGTTTTATGGAGAGGATTGGCTGAAATAGCCGAAAAATATGTTCATAAAGGTGATAAATTATATATTGAAGGGAAAATAAGAACTCGTTCTTATGATGATCCAAGTGGAGCAAAACGTTATATTACCGAGATTTTTGCAGATGCTATGGAAATGCTTACTCCTAAAGGAGGTAATCAGCCTTATACACCTCAGCAGGCACAGCCTCAGAGTGCACCGGTACAATCTCAGCCTGTTTCTCAGGATAATTCAACAGATGATTTACCCTTTTAATTGAGGAATTATGAATTGTGTAATATGAATCAGATAGTGGAATACTGTCTGCTTCATATTGCATAAATTATATTCATAATTCGAACAAGATGTCTAACTAAAATTAAATTCTTTGGACCCGGATACGTTTTTATGCCAATTGGCAACTGTTTTTAGCGGTGCAACCGTAAACTCTTCCTCTTTTTTTGCAGAAATAGCATTACTTTCAGCTATTCTGCTATTGTTTGTTTCGGGCTTTACTTCTGCTTCAGAGAAAGCCTTTTTTTCTCTTTCAATGTCCGATTTGAATAGCATCGGATTGCGTAATAATCTTTCTGATAGAATTCTCCATTCTCTTCTTGAGAAATCCAACCGTTTATTGGCTACTATTCATGTAGCTAAGATGTTTGTCAACGTGGCAATAATAATGCTATGTAATGCATTCTTTTTGGAAGTTTTTAGTAATGGAAGTTCAACCTGGGCGGGAGTTTTAATCTTTACTTTTGCGTTAACTATTGTCCTGTTGCTTTTTGGTGAGATTATATCTAAAATTTATTCTGCGCAACGTACGCTTTCCTTTTGTAGGTTTGCGGCTCCAATTATAACAGTTCTTGAATATCTGTTCTTGCCAATTGTCTTGATATTGATTCGCTCTAATACTTATACTAATAAATATCAGTCAAGAAAAAGCTACGGTTTGTCGGTTGATGAATTATCTCATGCGCTTGAACTGACAGACAAAGAAGATTTGTCTGACGAAAAGCAGATATTGGAAGGAATTATCCGTTTTGGTGGTGAAACGGCAAAAGAGATTATGACCTCACGTTTAGATGTGGTTGATTTAAGTATAAAGGCGTCTTATAAAGAGGTATTGCAGTGTATTATTGAAAATGTTTATTCACGTATTCCTGTATATTCGGGATCGAGAGATAATATTAAAGGAATTCTTTATATAAAGGATTTGCTGCCTCATTTAAATAAAGCAGATAATTTTCGTTGGCAGTCGCTTATCCGTCCGGCTTATTTTGTGCCGGAAACAAAAATGATTGATGATTTGCTGAGAGACTTTCAGGCAAATAAAATTCATATTGCTATTGTTGTGGATGAGTTTGGCGGAACCTCCGGTATTGTCACCATGGAAGATATTATAGAAGAAATAGTTGGAGAGATACGCGATGAATATGATGAAGAAGAAAATACCTTCGTTAAGTTGAACGATAATAATTATATTTTTGAAGCGAAAACATTGCTCACTGATTTCTACAAGATAGCCAATATAAATAATGCTACATTTGAACAAATTGCCGGAGATGCTGATACTCTTGCCGGTTTACTGTTGGAAATAAAAGGTGAATTTCCGGCTTTGCATGAAGTTATAAGTTATAATGGTTATGATTTTGAAGTTTTGAAGATGGACGAACGTCGTATTTTAAAGGTTAAATTTACTATCCATGAAGAGGCTGCGGACATATAAAGTTTTTATGGGTATTTATCTCTTGCTATTATTGCTTTTGGTAATGGTGGCTTGTTCGTTTCCTGCATCCGGAAAGAAGGAGAAGGCGAATTCTAAATTGAATTTTCCAAAAGCTGTGTATGCTTCCACTACGGATTCTTTGCCATTTACTTTCGAGTTGTCTAATCAGGCAAAGTTTACCTGGCAGATGAATAAGCCGGGTGAGTACTTCTGTAATGTAATTTATCCTTCTCTGAATGCGCAGCTATACTGTACTTATCACGCAATAACCTATGATAAATTTCGGGATTTTGCAGAAGAAAGCCGGAAAATGGCTTATCAGCATTCAACAGTGGCTACCGCAATTAATGAAAAGAGATATGATAACGACTTGTCTCATGTACATGGTATATTATATGATATTCAAGGTAATGTTGCAACTCCTGTTCAGATAGCTTTAACAGATAGCAATCACTATTTTTTCAATGCCTCTCTCTACTTTAATATGACACCTGATGTTGATTCTATTGCACCGGCATTGAACTATATTCGTAAAGACATTATTCGTATTATGGAATCGTTTAAAGTAAAATCTCACTAAGCATGGCAGTTTTTGAAACACATATTGAAACTGATTACAGATGGGGTATCTGGAAAATGGAAGAAACGGAAGATGATTTACTTTCGCTTTTTTCCGATCCATCTCAGATAAAAGAGAAAATGCAGCATTTATCTGCCAAAGGCAGACGATTGGAATGGCTTTCTGTCCGTACTCTTTTGAAAAGCCTTTGCGGAGAAGAGAAGCAAATTGAATATTATCCTTCAGGTATGCCTTATTTGTCGGATCAATCTTTTTATATCAGTATTTCTCATACTCGTGGATATGTAGCGGTTATACTGAGTGCTCAAAAGAAAGTTGGAATAGATATTGAGCAATATGGAGAAAGGATTCTAAAACTTGGTGCAAAGTTCCTGAATGAGCAGGAAATAAAAGCTATTAATCCTGATAAAGAAGTTTATCACCTGCTTTTGTACTGGTCGGGTAAAGAAACGGTTTTCAAAGTGCTTGGCGAACAAGTGGCCGACTTTAAAAAGTATTTGCTGATAGAACCTTTTGTTCCGGAAGAGAAAGGCTTGTTTAATGCTAAGGAATTAAAGACAGATGCTCAACAAAGTTTCCTTGTCTATTACCAGACTCATCCTGATTTTGTGATTACCTGGTGTTGATCTTTCTGTTCTTTCTGCTCTTGCCTAAATTATAAAATGGTGTTTTACCGGAATTCTATAAGTTGTTGTTCTCTAATTAGTTTGATAATGAATTCGGTAAACGGTTAATGCTTTACCGATTTGAGTTTTTATTTAATTTGAACACAGATTCGTTTAGCGGCTTTTTGTCAGGATGGAAGATTCACCACTTTGTGTAGGATGAAGATCTTCTACTCCGGAGACTTCTGTCGATATTTCTCCTACAACCGTGTCTAAGTATTGATTGACCGCACTGTATATTCTTATAAAATCGACTCCTTTTACCGTAACGCTATTGCCATTCTTGTCTACAGCCCAATCGAACTTCAGCTTGCAACCATCTGAAGTGTTTGATTGGTTGTCGGCATATCCATAACTGTAAGATGCCATAATCCATTTTCCTTGCGAGGTACTATATACTCCGTTGTCTGGAAGGCGGCAACCGTTGAAGGTTATTGTTTCTCCGCTAATCCATTGCGGATAATAAGCTTGTGCGTGATAGGAATTATGCAAAACAGATCCTTCCTTATTCTGATTATCTGTCCAGCGTATATTATCAGTTGAGCCGGTAGGCTTATAGTATTTAATTTCGTAATTGTGAATAGTGGATGCATTGCTGTATTCTGAACCTTTCAGTTCATACCATTCATCGTTGGGTAAGCCGTCCTTATTGGTATCAGCAGAAACTAGAACAATGCCTGGTTCGGCGCTGCCATCGAATGCATTTCCCAGCACTTTTATATCATATTCTCCCGAGACATTGGCAATGGTATGATCAAAGCCCACGGTTATGTATCCACCGAATGCCCCAAGTGATACTGCATAATCCTTATTGAAATAGTTCAGGCACTTAGCGCACATTGAAGCAGCATTGTCACCGCTTGTATATTCGGGAAGTACATTCACGAATTGTCCCGGTGCAGGAACGTATTCAAGTACTTTTGTAACGTATGAACTCTTACTGTCATCCGTTGGATTTGATGGCTGACTGGTGCTATTACTACTTGTAAATACAATAGAGTTTGGGTTAATACCTTTTGCATCAATGGTAAACTTATGCAATCCATCTTTTGTGAAGCAAACAATGCTGCCATTGATTACATAGTTCTGAGCATCGCAGAGATAAACATCTCCGTTCACAGGATTCACCTCTATGTTATATGTACGGGTAATTTTGGTTCCGTCCTTGATGAAATTATCATCAATAATTTCTCCGGTACGTGTGTCCATAACTTTGATGGATTCTACGTTTGAGTTGTAACTGTACAGATATGCCAAATGCCCATATATAGTAAAGCTTACGACTGATAAATCGTAGGTTTTAATCAGTTTGTCTGTTTCGCTGTCAATGCGATGCAGTTTACAATCATAGTCACCGATAGTATAATTGTAAGATTCGCGGGAAACCACATAAACATTTCCGGCTTCGTCGGAAAGAATGGTTCCTAAGTTATTGCGGACAGTGATTTTCTTTGTTTCGGTAAAAGTTTTCGTGTCGATTACAGAGACTGTATTATCCAGATTCGTTTCATTCAGTCCGCCGGAATTGGCAACATAAAGTTTTCCATTGGCCACACAGATACCATCGGGATTGCGTCCCACCTTCACAATTCCGTCAACTTCAAGAGTTGTTGTATCAATACGTGCTACTGTGCCGTCGAAGTTGCAGACATATGCTTTGTCTTTATAAAATGCAAAGTAGCGGGGCTGACGAGCTACTCCATTTTCGTTGAATAAAGGAATTTGTTTCTGAGATACTCCCGTTGATATATTTAATACCTCTATTTGGCTGGAAATATTAACCGCACAGTAAAGTTTGGATCCATAGCGTTGTAAATCATTTGCCGTATCACCCAGCTTTCTGCCATTTGCCATTTTGAAATAGTCATAGCTGGTTTTATCAGTTCCTTTCTTATCTGAATCCTGAAAAGAGAGCATTTCGCTTTTATTGAAATCGTAGTAAGAAAGTGTACTGTTATTCATGTTAAACAGTCCTTCACAAAGAATATACATTCCTGCTGTTTCAGTTTCAGTGGGATGATCTCCGGTGTCTTGCAGCACGATGGTATCGTCACATGCACTAACCATTAATGTGAGAACCAGGATAATATATAATATTTTGTTTTTCATATCAATAAATAATTCGGATGCTACCCCTGAACTGCCTGCCGGGCATAGGATAATTTTGTACTATCTCATATTCTTTATCAAAAAGATTAAGAACTTCTGCCTGAGCTGAAATGCTGAATCTTTTAAGCTTAAAGGTTCTCCATACAGAAGCACTGTGTTCTGTGTAACCATCTAACCGATATTCCGGCGCATTATATTGGTTTGAGTAACGTTCACCCGAGGTCATTACCGTGTATGACAGGTTAATCCACGGAGTTTCAAAGCCAAGTCGGGCAGAACCGGAATGGCGTGGTGTATAAGGAATCTGGTGATTATATGTTACCTTATCGGGCATATTGTACTTGTCTGTCTTATCCATTGCCCTTTGGTAGGTATAATTCCCGGTAGCTGTTAGCTTTATTTTGCTGTTAAGGCTGAATGCAGTTTCAAGATTACTCTCCATTCCTCGGATATCTACCCTTCCAATGTTTTGCATACTCCATACAAAAAGATTCTTGGAAGGTACGGCTACAATCTTGTTACTTACTCTGTTATAGAAACCATCTACAGATAAAGAGATAAATGGAATAATGTGATTGATGTTCTTTATCCAGTTTACTCCGGCACTGTATTCGCTGGCTTGTTCGGGCTTGAGAGTCCGTGTACCTATTGTTCCGTAATATAAATCATTGAACGTAGGCAGACGGAAAATATCTTTATAAAGTAATCTTAATCGAAGATTCTCTTTTTTTATTGGCTGATAAGAGAGGCTGACAGAAGGAGAAAAGCGGTTGCGATTATCGGCAGCTGTTCCTGTTCTTACTGATTCACGTGTTAAAGTAGATAGAATATGTGCCGTTGCTGTAAAACGATTGTTTACATACTTGGCGGCAAAAGCATTTAGTAAAGTAAAGCGTGTAGGGTAGACAAAGTTTGCCATATCTGCCCTCATGGTATTTATGCTACCATCATTTGCCAAAGAAAAAGACAGAAGCGGGCTAGGGCGGAACATAACAGTGCCCGAGAGGTAATATTCGTTTTGGTAATAGTTGTTTTCTGTTGCGGCGTTATAAGTTGCATTATCCGGATTGCTGTACTTATTATATCCCCAGTTAAACTTTCCATTCGTTAGTAGACTCCATCTGTCGGAAAATTTATTTTCATAATTAGCCTGAGCAAAGAAGTTATTGTCTTTCAAACGTTCTGTTGCCCGCGAATTATATAGTTTATTAGAAGGAAGTCCTCTGTCCGAGAAATAATAATAAGCCTTCATGCTTGCTTTTTCGTGATTGCTGAAATGCGCAAACAAATTAGCCTCAGTCTTTACAGTTTCTATATCAGAGTTTAAGCGTTTCAGTCTTTCGGTTGCAGATCCGTTAAGTTGAGTGTAAGGATAGTCTCCATCTGCCCGCATATAATCTACATTTGCAGAAGAAGAAAATATTTTGTTCCATTGGTGGTTCAGATGAAAACCGGGATTAAGCAAGCAAAAGCTTCCCCCTTTAAAAGTAACACTGACATTTGTCTTTTCTTTGTTGAATACGGGAGCCGGACTCTTAATATTCAGAACACTTGCTGCCGAGAAAAGTCGTGCTGACTGAAATATATTATCATCTTGTCCGCTTAATAAACTTATTTCCTCAACATTGTCGAGAGTGAGCTTTCCTAAATCAATCTGTCCGGTTTGAGAATCGTTAATCGTAATTCCGTCGTAAACCACAGCTGTGTGGTTTGCTCCCAGACTACGAACCGAGATAGTTTTTAATCCACCAATGCCTCCATAGTCCTTCACAACTACTCCGCTGAAGAATTTCACGGCATCCGATACCAAAAGTGAACCGGACTGTTTTAATTGGTTGGCGTCCAACACCTGAAGAGGAGTCGTAGAACGAAACTCCTTTTCCTTTTTATTCTCTTTTATTACAACCTCTCCTAATTTGTGAACACGGACAGAATCTGCTTTCTGCGCCCTAACAAGCAGACAGGCGCAGAAAGAGATTGCTAAAGAGAGAATAATGTTTCGAGTGTTAGACATCTATAAGTAAAGTAATTAAAGTTCGATTGTAAATCCGTCCATACAGAAATATGCTGGAGTATTCATTCCCCAATTTCCATTGTCGGTAGAAGTCATGCTAAATTTAACCTGTGCAGCCTGACCAAGAGCAGAAAGATCAACCCAAGTCCACTGATCTATCAAAATCTTTTTCCCATCGCGATAATCTGCAAGGTAAAAATCTACAGTACCAGTAGTGTTTCCTTGTGCATCCAAGCCTGTAACAGTCAGCTTAAACCAGTCGCCATCAACAAACTTCTTGGCAATATTGTCTCCATTCTTCATAGAAAGGTAAGCATAAGTGCTGTTTGTTACATACATACCTTTTATAGTGTGACTTAAATTGCCTGCAAAATGAAATTTATCTGTTGAGTATGCACTTGGATTCACAGTCATATAAGTTGCACTTAGTTTTCCTGTACCAGTAATTGCACTGTTGTTGGTATATCCTGTAGTTGTTTTATCTGTTTTATTAGTATAAGTAAATCCGCCACCAAAAGATGAACTACTTGTTACATAACTATCAAAAACAAAATATCCGGTTTGATCTACAAATGTATTCTTGTAGCTGTATGAACCAGCAGGTTCGTCCTTAAATACTCCTGTAAATTCAGATTCTGGTGAACTAAGTTTTCCTTGTAGGTTTAAGGTAACGGTTGTACTGTCAATAACATTAGAATTGTCGTCGTTATTGTCACAACTGCAAAGTATTACCACAGTAAGCAGTAATAGAGAATAGATCTTTTTCATCTTGTCTATGTCTTTATAAATTAAGTAATAAAAAAATTGAATTTCTTAGTGATAAGCTCGTTCCTCGCAAGCTTTATACTTAAAAATGTCTGGCAGGTCTTCTGACTCGTTTCCGTTGGTAAGCGCCTTCCCGAACTTCATTGTTCAGTGGTATTGAGTGCTTGCTTACAACGTTTTGTAGAAACTTACAGCAGCGGGACTGTTCAGGATTTTCACCTGATTCCCTTTTAATCACTTCTCCGATAAGGAGATATAGTGAACCAAAGCACCGCAAAGTTAGAAAGAAATTCCATATTCACAATTATTTCTTTCATTTTCCTTTATTTAATCTTTTTTCTCTTATAAAAGTAAAGGCGGGCAATTAGCAGTTTATTCTCAGAGAATTATTATCTTTGTCTATATATATTAATATTAAGGTCGAGACCCTATTTGATTGAGGTCGCGACCCTGATTATTTAGCCTCACGACCTTGTTTTATCAGGGTCGGGACCCTGATAAGAGTTCTTCGGGATAAAATAATTAATATGATAAGAGTAATCACTTAATCTAAAAAGAAAAAAATGGCAATTCGTTACAGTGTTCACACCTATGCTATTAAGAGTAGTAAAACAGGTGAGTTGAAGAAATCTAATTGGGTAAGCGTAAAAAGTAAAAATAACTATCGTACAGAAGATTTGGCCGAAGAGCTCAGTGGCGGTTCGTCGGCAAAAAAAGGAGAGCTTTTGAGTGCGTTTACACGAATTTTCGCTTGTATTGAGGAAAAACTGAAAGATGGTCATAGTGTTACTATTGACGGTTACGGAACTTTTCAGCTTACTGCACAAATTAAAGCAGGAAAAGAGGAGGATGATTTTCGTGCGGAATCTGTAGAATTGAAGAATGTGGTTTTTAATGCTACCCGTCAGGCAAAAAAGAGAATCAATGCAGCAGGATTTGAACGTTATAACGATAATATCCATCAAAACAGATAGAAAAAAATACGCCCGGGCGAATCACTTCGACCGGGTGTGTTTTCAATAAACTTGGCAGAGTTTAATTGATAATATACTATTGTCATTAAGTTTTCACTCTTTCAAAAGGATATAATAATCCTATTGCTTTTATTGTATTAAGTATAAAAAATGATAGCGAATAACCGGAATATTGCAAAACGGTTATAAGATTCAATAGCTCTGTCCTCGAAAGCTGTTGAAATACAAGCATGGCAGGTCTTCTGACTCGTTTCCGTTATTAAGCTCCTTCCCGAACAACTATAGTTCAGTGGTATTGAGTGTTTGCTTATAACGTTTTATAGAAACTTACAGCAGCGGGACTGTTCAGGATTTTCACCTGATTCCCTTTTAATCTCTGGTTTTAAGTAAAAACAGAGAACCGATGCACCGCAAAGTTAATAATTAATTTAGGAGAATCAATATAGAAGATATCTTTTTTATTTTCAATATTGATTTTAGCTTTTAGCTAGGGTGAATATAAATTCCAGTCCACCGCCCTGATTGTTTTTGGCCGATATATTTCCTCCGTGAATAATTACGGAGTTTTTTACGATAGCCAGTCCCAGTCCTGTACCGCCAATTTTTCGTGAGCGTCCTTTGTCTACCCGATAAAAACGTTCAAACAATCTGTTTAAATGCTCAGGTGCAACACCTACTCCGGTATCAGAAAAACTGAAATAGTAGAATGATTCATCTTCTCTGAAGCATTTTATATTAATAAAAATATCGTTTCCTGCATATGCAATGGCGTTATCCATTAAATTACGGAATATAGAATATATCAGCGAAGCATTTCCACGTATTGGTAATTCCTTATTCAAAGCATTGTTTACTTTGATATTCTTTTCTTCTAATTCTAAAGCCACATCTTTAATAATACTTTGCACAAGAGAACTGATTTCTACTTTTTCCATATCAATCATGTTGCTTGCTTCGTCCATTCGTGTAAGCACGGATATGTCTCTTAAAAGTCGAGTCAGTCTGTTGCTTTGAGCATAGCAACGCTCCAGAAATGTTTTCAGTTTATCCTTTGGAAGAGATTCATTATTAACAATAGTTTCCAGATATCCCTGAATACTGCTTACGGGAGTTTTAAGCTCGTGTGCAATGTTCTGAGTCAATTGCCGCTTCATGCGAACCTGCTCTTCCTCTTGTGTAATGTCATTGATAGAAATCTCAAAGCTCTGATCCTGGAAGATGATACACTCTACAACAAATATTCGGCCGTTTTTATCTAAATTGATAGACATCCGGCGTTCTTCGTTGCCGGCAGGCCTTGTTTGTGCCTTACTTATGTATTCAGTAATTTTTTGAATCTCGGGTAAAGAAAAAACTTCCTCTGCATTTTGAAGATTTACATCCGATATAAGATTACTATATTGGGTGAAAAGGTTATTAACGAGAATCTCTTTCTTGTCAGCAGTAAAAATACCCAGTCCTTCATGTGAAATCTGTAAGTGGGTAATAAGCTTTTCCCTTTCTATATATAAAGCTTCTTTAGTATCGTGCAATCGATTATAAATTGTGATGATGTGCTGAGAAATATCACCTAATTCATTGTTTGGGAAAGCATTAGCCATATCCATATCCAAAGCCTCATTGCGGTCTGCCCGTCTGGTAAATTCTCTCAACTGAGCAATAGAAGTTCCTATCTTTTTAGTAAATCTGGAGAAAATTATGGTCAGAATTAATGTAACTATTGCCGTAAACCAAACAAACTTGTAGTCGGCTTTTAAACTGGTAATTAAATCTATATTGTAAGGCAGCGCACTACGAACAATGTATTTATCATACAAAGAAGCAGAATAGAAAGATGGATATCCTGTCGTTTCGGATGTTCTTCTCAAATCATATCCATTGCCTTTGCTTAAAGCCTGTTTAACTTCAGGTCTGTTTGAATGATTCTCAATCTTATTATAGTCCTTTTTTAGATTATCATAGATAACTTTACCATCAAGAGTTATAATGGTAACACGGAGACCTTTAATGGTATGTCTTTTTGTGTATTTGTTTAGTGTTTTTTCAATATTTCCCGAGTCACAGATTTCCTCATATAAGCGTGCATTGTAATCTTGTAGTTTAGTATTAAGTAGTTCTACTTTAAACTCTTTTTCTCTGTTATATTGAAAACCAATAAAACATAAGGAAAACGCTGCAAATAAAAGAATAACAGAGAGTAATAATTTCTGGTTTAGGGATAATATTGGTTTTTGGGCAATTGTCATATTAATAATTATAATAGCTCGTTAACATTCAAAACAATATCCATAGCCAAGTCGGGTAACAACATGTTTTCCGTAGCTACCTATTTTCTTTCGCAAACGAGTGATATTTACGTCAATGGTGCGGTCTAATACACAAACTTCATCACTCCATATCTTGGAAAGAATGTCTTCTCTGGAGAAAACTCTTCCTCGGTTTTGCAGTAAAAGGAGTAGTATTTCAAATTCTTTTTTGGTCAGAGATATTTCTTCTCCATCAATGGTGACTTTCTTTTTTGTTATATCAATAACCAGCGTTTCGAAATAAATTTGTTCTGTAGAGCTCTTTTCGGTATTGTTTGTAGTACGACGAATTACAGCTTTTACCCGTGATATTACTTCACGCAAAGAAAATGGCTTCGAAATATAATCGTCAGCTCCAAGGTTAAAACCTGTAACAGTATCATTCTCTGTATCTTTTGCTGTTATGAAGATTATAGGAATACTGGCTGTCTTCTTCTCTTTTTTAAGTATACTGGCCATTCTGAATCCGGAAATTTCTCCCATCATAACGTCCAATAATAATAAGTCATAATCGCTAATATTTAATTTGAGTGCTTCTTCTGCCGAATTTGCAGTATCTACTTCATACCCTTCATTCTCTAAATTAAATTTTAAAATTTCACAAAGATCTTCTTCGTCGTCAACAACTAAAATTCTATTGGTGTTCATAATTTCTTTTGTTTATGATGTTGTACAAATATATACATTCTTATTAATTAATTGCAAAGATGTAGCTTTTATATTACGTATAAATGAAATAGATGTTACAAAGTTGTTACGATGCTTTTGTGTACCAAAACTTATAGTTATATTTGTTTCATTATTATGTATATCAGATGAAAAAGATTAATATATGGAAGACTGTTGCAATTGTTTCGTTAGTAATAATTGTAACTATTAGCGGGATCTACCTATACAATGATGGACTTTTTAGACGTGATTATGACTTAGATGATGAACTAGGCGGTAATATATTCCCTTCAGCAATTCTCTCTATTGCAACAACGGATACAGTAGTTATTAAACCGGCAGGAAATCATTATTTAGGTAATCCAAAATCGGGCTTTATTATTCGTCTGAAATCTGGAAGGGCTAATAGCAAAGTTAGAATTACGCTCGGCAAAACACCTTATTTTGAAAAATCAGTGTCTGAATTTGTATTGGAAGAATCCGGTACGGTATATCAGATATTTCCAGATGTAATATGGAATTATAATGCATTGAAAAATAATATTCAGGCTGCCCCCGTTAGTGTTTCCGTTGAAGTGGAGGTTAATGGAACTAGTCTGGGACAGAAGGTTCGCACATTTTCGGTGAGAAGTATTAATGAATGTCTGCTTGCTTATTTGGATAGCAAGCAACAATTTCACGATACCGGGATATTCTTTGCTGCATATGTAAATGAAGAGCATCCAATGATTGATAAGCTTCTTCGTGAAGCCTTGAATACACGTATTGTTAATCGTTTCGTTGGCTATCAGTCTGATAAACCTGGCTCGGTAGACAAACAAGTATACGTTTTATGGAATGTATTGCAAAAAAGAAACTTTAAGTATAGTTCTGTATCAACATCAAGCCTTTCTTCAAATGTTGCTTTTTCCCAACGTGTCAGAACTTTGGATGATGCCTTGGAATCTTCCCAAATTAATTGTGTTGATGGAAGTGTTTTGTTTGCTTCTTTGTTGAGAGCAATTAATCTTGATCCAATTTTAGTAAGAATGCCCGGCCACATGTTTGTGGGATATTATTTGGATAAGTATCATAAAAAGAAAGATTTTCTTGAAACGACGATGATTGGTGACGTTAATCTGGATGACTTCTTTCCCGACGAAAAACTGGATTCAACAATTGTGGGCAAATCGCAAAATGAAATGTCTCGCATAACTTTTGAGAAGTCTAAACAATATGCAAATAACTTGTTTGAAAAGAATTTGAATGGAATTAGAACTCATCAGCGTTTTTATATGTATCTCGAAATCTCAAGAGAGGTGAGACGATATATTCAGCCTATAGGCAAATAGTAAACAACAATAGATAAAGAATAAGATAAATATATATGATCGAAAAAGGAAAAAAGTTTATTTCTCCCGGAGCTTGGTTCTCCTTAATTTACCCTTCATCCTGGAACGAATTTGAGGATGCAGAAGATAGTTTCCTGTTTTACAATCCCAATAAGTGGACTGGTAATTTTAGAATTTCAGCATACCGTGACGATAGAAATAATGGATACGGAAAAGAATCGGTAGATTATGAGCTGAAGCAAAATAAAAATTCTTCGCAGGTTAAACTTGGTGAGCTGGTTTGTGCTTATAGCAAAGAAATGTTTCAGGAAGAAGGATCCTATTATGTAACTCATGTCTGGATAATAGGAATAGGTAATGTGGCATTCGAATGTACATTTACCGTTCCCCGAGGAAATGATATTATCGAAGCTGAAGAAATAATATCTTCCTTGAAAGCTTATCCGAAAGGCAAACAAATAAATGAAATTATACCAATACGAGTATTGGAAATTAATGTTGTAAATGAGGCTTTCGATTGGGCTTCAGGTACAATAAAAAAACAAATTAAGAAGGATTTTACTTCATCGGAAGAAGATATTGCTAAGATTCAGCAAATGGTTGATAGTAGCAGCTTTAAACCTCAGCAAAAAGAAGTGTGGGAATCTTTTGGAATAGCCTTTGGCACAATTATTGAAAACCAGATTGATGGTATGGAATGGGTTACGGTAATTAATGGTAATAAGGAAATTCCTGGATTGTGCTTTAATGAAAGTAAACTGATTATATATCCTTCAGAGATGATATGGAACTTAGTCCGTGCTGGTCAACCGTGTGATTTGAATGCCATTTTTCAAGATGTTAAGTTGAAGGTGGAAAATGAATTGAATTAAAATTAGAAGAAAAAGATGGCGAGTTATATGCAGGTTGATGGGTTAACCAAATCATTTGGTGACCTTGTTCTATTTAATGAGATTTCATTTGGTATTGCAGAAGGACAAAGGATTGGGCTTATAGCTAAAAATGGTAGTGGAAAGACAACCTTATTGAATATTATTGCAGGGAAAGAAGGATATGATGCCGGAAATATTGTCTTCAGACGAGATCTACGCATAGCTTATTTGGAACAAGACCCTCAGTATCCCGAGGATCTGACTGTTCTTGAGGCTTGTTTTCATTCTAATAATGAAACTGTGCAGCTGATTAAAGAGTATGAAGCTTGTATGGAAACAAAAGGTAATCCCGGATTACAGGAATTATTGATTCGAATGGATCATGAAAAAGCATGGGATTATGAACGTAAAGCAAAACAAATTCTTTCGCAGTTAAAGATCCGTAACTTCGATCAACTGGTAAAACACCTTTCTGGTGGGCAGTTGAAACGAGTGGCACTCGCAAATACATTGATTACCGAACCGGATTTATTGATCCTCGATGAGCCTACCAACCACTTGGATTTGGATATGACAGAATGGTTGGAAGAATATCTCAGACGTACAAATGTTAGTTTGCTGATGGTAACTCACGACCGATACTTCCTTGATAGAGTTTGCTCGGAGATTATTGAGATAGATAACAAACAGGTTTATCAATATAAAGGGAATTATAGTTACTATCTGGAGAAAAGACAAGAACGGATTGATTCAACGAATGTAGAAATTGAACGTGCGAATAATCTTTATCGAACAGAACTTGACTGGATGCGCCGTATGCCACAAGCACGTGCACATAAAGCAAAATACAGACAGGATGCGTTTTATGAAATAGAGAAAGTTGCAAAACAGCGTTTCAATAACGATAATGTAAAGCTCGACGTAAAAGCTAGTTATATTGGTTCTAAAATATTTGAAGCCGATCATCTTTATAAAAGTTTTGGAGACCTGAAGATATTGGATGACTTCTCTTATATTTTTGCCCGATATGAAAAAATGGGTATAGTTGGTAATAATGGAACTGGAAAGTCTACCTTTATTAAAATATTAATGGGACAAGCACAACCGGATAAAGGAACTATTGATATTGGAGAGACAGTCCGCTTTGGTTACTATTCACAGGATGGTTTGCAGTTCGACGATCAGATGAAGGTGATTGATGTGGTGCAAGAAATAGCTGAGGTTATAGAATTAGGCGATGGCAAAAAGCTTACTGCATCTCAGTTTCTGCAACATTTCCTTTTCACTCCCGAGACTCAGCATAGCTATGTTTATAAATTAAGCGGAGGGGAGAGAAGAAGGCTTTATCTTTGTACGGTATTAATGCGAAATCCTAATTTCCTTGTACTCGATGAGCCTACTAATGATCTTGATATTATTACGCTTAATGTCCTTGAAGATTATCTGGTAAACTTTAAAGGATGTGTGATTGTGGTTTCTCACGACCGCTACTTTATGGATAAAGTTGTTGATCACTTGCTTGTATTCAACGGTCAGGGAGATATTCGTGATTTTCCTGGTAATTATTCTGATTACCGCGATTGGAATGAGGCTAAGAAACAAAAAGAAAAAGAAGCTGAAAAACCAAAAGAAGATAAAACTGCAAGAGTCCGTACTAACGATAAACGCAAGATGTCTTACAAAGAAAAGATGGAATATGCTCAGATTGAGAAGGAGCTGGAAGATCTGGAACAGGAAAAGGCAGATTTGGAAGCCGATCTTTGCAGTGGTTCTTTGTCAGCAGCTTCGTTGACTGAGAAATCGAAAAGAATTGCGGAACTTATCGATCTTATTGATGAAAAGACAATGAGATGGCTTGAACTAAGTGAAATAGAAGAATAAAAATGAATCTGACAAATTATCATAGTCATACATCTTTCTGTGATGGACGTGCTCCTATGAAAGAATTTGTAGTTGAAGCCGTGCGCCAAGGATTTACTTCGTATGGTATTTCTTCTCATGCTCCGCTTCCTTTCCCTACCCATTGGACTATGAAAAAGGAAGATGTAGCTCCTTATCTGGATGAGTTTTATGCTTTGAAGAAAGAATTTCAGGATAAAATAGAGTTATATATCGGACTGGAGATTGATTATTTAGATGAGGACAGTAACCCTTCAATAGATTATTTCCGTAACCTCCCATTGGATTATCGTATTGGCTCGGTACATCTTTTGAAAGATGATCAGGGAGAAGTTGTAGATATTGACTGCAGCAAAGAGAACTTTAAAGAAAAGCTGGAGAAGCATTTTAATAATGATGTAAAGTCTACTTCTCTTGCTTATTTCAGTAGATTAATGACTATGGTAGAGCTTGGAGGTTTTGACATTGTGGGACATGCTGATAAAATTGCATATAATGTTTCTTATTGTCAGCCAGGCGTTACAGAAGAAGAATGGTATAAGAATGCATTAAAAGATTTGTTCGCGTTTATTTATGAAAAGGGATATATTATGGAGATAAATACTAAGGCTTATCATAAACTTGGTGTCTTTTATCCCGATGAAACAACTTTTTCTCTTATCAAAGATATGCGTATCCCTGTAGTGGTAAATTCAGATTCTCATTATCCGGAACTGGTAAATCATGGTAGGAGAGAAGCTCTTCAAGCGTTAAAGGCTGCCGGAATAAATAGCGTGATGGAGCTTATTGCTGGCAAATGGCAGGAAAAGCCTATTTCAATTTAAATATTTAATTTATTATATAGAATAGAAACAAGCATTCAACTTGTTTCTATTCTGCTCTTTTACAATTGTTGGAAGCAAAAAACGCATCCAAATTCTTTTCATAATTACCAATAACAACCATATGATGATTTCCTATCGGGTTGCGGAGGAAATAATCTACCGGACTATCCAATTTTATTCGGATTTGTGTACGGCAAACATTCAGATAATTAGTATTCTCAATTAAACTTCCTGAAGCAACATAATATTCGTCCAGGCATTCCCCGCCACATTTTACTATTGTAACATCTCCAGTTGGCAGAATTCCCTGAATAGATACTCCTTTGTTACTTTCAAAATGATTTCGGATGATGTATCTTTCCGTAAGTTTTGTGCTAACAGTGCAATGTGCCATTACAATCTCGTTGCTTTTTATATCAATCCTGATAGGGTTTGCCATAAATGCCGAGCGACCAGTTACAGCTTTTATAGCCATGAGAGTAAAGATAGATTGCAAGTCGCCTTCGCATCCGGCAAGTATCCCTTCATCATTAAGCAATGACATAGCCAAACACCCCGTTGTTCCTAAAAGTGTTATTATTTTATAGCAGTTTAATGTAATGGCATTCAGCTTTTCTTTTTCACAAATCTCTTTTATCGCCTTATAAATGCGCATTGCATTTATCATATCTTCCGGGTCCGCCTCTCTGCAGGCTAAAGCTTTTCCGGCTATCTGTGCAGCTTGTTCCCCAACCTCATCTTCACCGATAAGTGCATATCTCTTTGTAACATTCTCAATAGGAATGTTAATATACTCTACTCCCCAGCGTTGTTTGGAAAGCAGATAATCTACTCCGCTTGCAATAAGCCATGAAGAAGGAGTTCCAATAACTCCAATTCTCTTGCCTTTAAGGTTTTTTTGAGCTTCGAAATTATTGTAATGAACCTGAATCCTTTCTACTGTATTTCGTATGTCGCCATGAAGTATTTCAGATTTTAGTCCTTTACATTGCAGCCAATATGAAATTTCCAATGAGGCAGAAAAGGAATTCTGCACACCATCAGTAAGTAAAATCATAGGCTGAGGCAGGAATTCGAAGCATCGGATAACGAACTTTTCTATCCCTCCTGTAGCAATGAAAACAATTTTGAAATCATCTTCGGTAAGGGTATACAAGTCTTTATAATCAATAATTTTTATGATATAAAATTTCTCAAGCTCACTGAGAAGAACTTCGTGCATCTTATAGATGGACATCTGGTTTTGCAGAGCCGAAGCGAATGTTATGAGGTGGACTGTAATCATAGAACATTCAATTTAAAGATTAAACAAATCTACATATTTAATTTGATTTAATACAGTTTTATTGCAAAAACTTGTCTTAAAGAAAACTATGCCTCATTTTTGTTTACTATTTGTTTGCTTGGTTACTCTCGAAGTCCTATCTTTGCAGCTCAATTGAAAATATATTTTAATACTAGAAAGTATGCCAACTATATCCATTCGTGGAACAGAAATGCCTGCTTCACCAATTAGGAAACTTGCTCCGTTAGCTGAAGCTGCCAAACAAAGAGGAACTCATGTGTATCATCTGAATATTGGTCAGCCAGACCTTCCTACTCCTAAGGCCGCACTTGAAGCCATTCGTAATATTGATCGTAAGATTTTGGAATACAGTCCAAGTGACGGTTACAGAAGTTATCGGGAAAAGCTTACCCATTATTATGCGAAATATAATATTAATCTCACAGCAGATGATATTATCATTACTACCGGTGGATCGGAAGCTGTGCTTTTTGCCTTCATGTCATGCTTGAATCCGGGTGATGAAATTATTGTTCCGGAACCGGCTTATGCCAACTATATGGCTTTTGCTATTTCGGCCGGAGCTGTGATTCGTACTGTGGCAACTACTATAGAAGAAGGGTTCTCCCTTCCAAAGGTGGAGAAGTTTGAAGAACTGATTAACGAGCGTACAAAAGGTATTTTGATTTGTAATCCTAATAACCCTACCGGCTATTTATATACTCGCAAAGAGATGAATCAAATCAGAGATATGGTTAAGAAGTATGATTTGTTCTTATTCTCTGATGAAGTATATCGTGAATTCATTTATACCGGTTCGCCTTATATATCAGCATGTCACCTGGAAGGTATCGAGAACAATGTTGTATTGATTGACTCTGTCTCTAAAAGATATTCAGAATGCGGTATCCGTATCGGCGCATTAATTACAAAGAACAAAGAAGTTCGTAACGCAGTTATGAAGTTCTGCCAGGCACGTCTTAGTCCTCCATTGATTGGACAAATTGCAGCTGAGGCTTCTTTAGATGCTCCGGAAGAATATTCAAGAGAAACGTATGATGAATATGTTGAGCGCCGTAAGTGCCTGATTGATGGATTAAATAAAATACCGGGAGTTTATTCTCCGATACCGATGGGAGCTTTCTATACAGTGGCAAAGTTACCGGTTGACGATTCTGATAAATTCTGCGCATGGTGTCTTTCTGATTTTGAATACGAAGGCGAAACTGTATTTATGGCTCCGGCTTCAGGTTTCTATACTACTCCGGGTGCCGGATATAATGAAGTTCGTATTGCTTATGTGTTAAAGAAAAAGGATCTGACTAGAGCACTCTTTGTTTTAAGTAAAGCATTGGAAGCCTATCCGGGGAGAGTTGATTAAAGATCTTTATGAGGCAGTATGATTACATAACGCTTTCTAAAGCTATTGGCATAATATTGGTTGTTGTTGGTCATTTTACTTCTACAGTATATATGCCGGCATATTACAGCGAAATAAAAAATCTTATTTTTTCATTTCATATGCCTCTATTTATGATATTGTCTGGCTTTCTGTTCCAAATGTCTATGAGCAGAAAACCAGGCGATATTCCATTACTTCCGTTCATTAAGAAGAAGTTTCTACGTCTGATGGTTCCTTATTTCTTTATTTCTGTAGCGATAGCTCTGCTGAATTTTGGTTTGGGACTCTTTATGCCGGTAAAACGGGTGGTAGACTGGCGTTATCTTCTTGAGATTTTTTACACAAATGTTGGCGGATCGGCAGTGTTCCTTTGGTTCATGTATACTTTGTTTGTGGTGTTTTTGATTTCGGCTCTCTGCATGAAATTAAAAGGTGGTATAACTATTTTAGGGATTCTTTCTGTAATTCTCTATTTTATTCCACTTCCACAAATATTCTATTTATCATTTGTCCATTCATTCATTATCTATTTCTGGGCAGGAATAATTCTATTTCTACTGACTGACAAGAAAAAGCTTCGCCCTTCATTAGCTCACTCTATTTTTGCAATTATAATATTGACTTTGGCTTATGGAAGAAAAGATTTTGTTGAGACTGAGAATCTTAAACAGTTTTTGAATCTTATTTGTGGTCTATCTGGTAGCTATATGGTTATCTGTATTGCTCACGATATTCAAAAATCAAGCAACAACTGGTTAATGTCCTTAGGTAAATATAGCGCTTATATCTATTTACTTCATATGGCCGGAGTTTATTCAGTAAGAATAGTATATGAAAAAATGGGTTTATTTACCCCCTTTACATATTCTATAGCTTTGGCTCTGGCAGTAATAGCAGGTCTTGTACTTCCTGTAATTCTAACAAAGTATGTAATTAATAAAAATAAGTCATTAACATTTTTAATGGGAGGAAACTAAGAAATGAATCTTTCACTTTTTATAGCTCGAAGAATATATTCAGGTAAAGAGGTTCAGAAGCAAGTCTCAAAACCAGCCGTGCGCATTGCTATGATTGGTATTGCTATTGGACTGGCTGTAATGATTATTTCTGTAGGAGTAGTTATAGGCTTTAAAAATGAAATAAAAAGTAAAGTAGTAGGTTTTGGTTCACATATTCAGGTTAGCAACTTCGACTCTTCTCTTTCTTACGAAACGCGTCCGGTTGTTACGAACGATAGCATAATAAAAGTTCTCTCTTCCATACCTGGAATAAAACATGTGCAGAGGTATTCTACAAAGCCAGGAATGATAAAGACTGATAATGCTTTTCAGGGAATTGTTTTGAAAGGAGTGGGACAGGAGTTTGATCCTACGTTCTTTCGTAAGAATCTGGTAGAAGGAGAAGTTCCTGCTTTTTCAGATTCTACTTCATCAAATGAGGTCCTTATTTCAAAGTCTTTGGCAAATAAGCTGAACTTAAAGTTAGGCGACAAGATCTATACTTATTATATTCAAAGCGAGGTTCGCGCTCGCAGATTCACAATTAAGGGGATATATCAAACCAATTTCTCTGAATATGATAACCTGTTTCTGCTGACGGATATCAGAACTGTAAATCATTTAAATCAGTGGGAACCCGAACAAGCTACCGGAATGGAGCTTCAGATTACCGACTATAATCAACTGGATAAGGTTGCATATAATGTGTATCAGCATGTAGATAAAGAAGTCGATAAATATGGTGGTGTTTATTATACGCAGACCATTGAACAGCTTAATCCATCTGTTTTTGCCTGGCTTAGTTTGCTTGATATGAATGTATGGGTTATCCTTATTTTAATGGTTGGTGTAGCCGGATTTACAATGATTTCGGGTCTGCTGATTATTATTCTGGAAAGAACAAACATGATTGGGATTCTGAAAGCACTTGGTGCAAAGAATTTCAGTATTCGCGAGATATTCCTTTATTTCTCAGTCTTTTTAATAGGCAAAGGTATGCTTTGGGGAAATATAGTAGGATTACTATTCTGTTTTGTTCAGTCTAAATTCCATTTATTCAAGCTTAATCCGGAAACATATTATATTGACCATGTGCCAGTGGAATTTAATGTCTGGCTGTTCCTTTTAATAAATGCAGGAACATTTGTAGCTTCGGTCTTGATGTTAGTTGGGCCTTCTTATCTGATATCAAAGATTAATCCGGCAAAATCCATCCAATTTGAATAATAGAGATACTATTATAAAATTATTGGTGAATGGTTGAGCAACCATTCACCAATAATTTAAATCCATTCACCAATAAATTAAGAGGCAAACCCCAATGCTTTTCGTTTAAAATAACGGGCTATTTTTTATCTTCTCATATAGTCACCTTTTCCCCGGATTGTTCTGAATAATTTGAACTTTAATACATCAAGAGGCAGTACTATATCAAATATTGGTAACGTAAGATAATATTTTCTTTCTTCTAAATCAGTGGCTGTTTTATTGATTATAACAATCTGCATTACAAACCGAAGTATGTAAGCCAGAATAGCTAAGCCTAATACAACCCATTGTTTTTCGATAATGCCAATTGCAATTGTTCCGATAACAGTAGCGATAAATAGCAGGCGAGAAGTTGTTTCAAAACCTAATAAGTAACGTTGAGCGCCATGATAGAAATGTGAAGTTGCCAGATAGCTTACTTTCTCTTCCTTCCAGCTTTTATATCCATATGCTGGTTCCATTCTTATAATAGCACCTGGAGAAGTTTCAATTTTTGTATTGTAAGGAGTTGCCACTTCGTTAATAAACAAGTCATCGTCGCCCCGTTGTAAGTTTAGGTGTGAAGAGAATCCTTTGTTCTTGAAGAATAACTCTTTTCGGTAAGCCATATTTCGTCCAATACCCATATATGGTTTATCTATAAGTGCAAATCCTAGAAAACGCATTGACATAAACAGGTTAGTGAATGAAACCTTTCTATAGAACCATCCCTTATTTTGCTCATATCCGCTATATCCTAAAACTATGTCTGTGCGTGGTGTGAAATTTCTGGCCATTAGTCTTAACCATTCCTTGCTAGCTGGACGGCAATCGGCATCGGTAAATACTAACCAATCATATTTACTAGCCTTAATCCCAACGGTGAGTGCCAGTTTTTTTCTGCTGATGTAACGGGCACCGTCCGGAGTAAATGTATGATATAAATTGGTATGTTGTTCCTCAAGGATTGTCAGTACATCTTCACTTTCATCAGTTGAGCCATCATTAATAACGATAACTTCAAAATTAGGATAATCTTGTTCCAGAATGGAAGGCAGATAATTCCTGAGATTCTCAGATTCATTACGTGCGCTGATAATTACAGAAATAGGAGGAAGGTCTGTTTCGTATATTAAATCTCCGGCACTTTCTGCTTTGTTGTGAACATGTAATTGGTTGTATAGACTGAAATAGTAGATTATTTGTATAATTAGTAATATTCCTATAGAGGCTAATAATATAATCTCGACTATATTAAAGGTAAATAAATCCATTGCGTATTTTCTGTTTATTTATTGCTGCAAAATTACATTAAATATTGGAATTAATAGATATAGAATTTTTCTTTTTAAACATAAAGTATATCTTTTAAAATCATTTTTTTTGCTAAAAAAAGGGATGCCTTTTGGACATCCCTTATTCATTTATTTATCGAAGTTAAATTAGCTCATCAGAAGTATATCCTTGAGGAAGAGCTCTGCAATTATAACCAGAAGCCATAATTTCACCGTAAGCACCAGCCGAACGAAGAGCAAAGAGATCACCTCTTTTCACTTTGTTGATATCCAGTGCCTTTCCAAATACATCAGACGATTCACAAATTGGACCTACAACATCATATTTCTCCATTGGTTCTTCTGATGTTATATTTTCAATTTTGTGGTAAGCCTGATATAAAGCCGGGCGAATAAGATCTGTCATACCACCATCTAAAATGGCGAATTGCTTATTTGCTCCTTGTTTTACATATAACACTTTGCTTATTAAACTTCCACATTGTCCAACAACTGAACGTCCTAATTCAAAATGCAATGTTTGTGAAGGGCGTAATTTCAAGTGTTTATGGAATGTTGCAAAATATGCAGCAAAATCAGGAATAGATTGTCTGTTTGGATGTTGGTAATCAATACCCAGTCCACCTCCAACATTAATATGTTCAACAATAATGCGGCGTTGATACATGCGTTCCTGTATTTCGTTTACACGATTACAAAGTCCCACAAAGTCGCCCATATCTAGAATCTGTGAACCAATATGGAAATGTAACCCTAACAACTTAACATTAGGAAGAGCATTAACAGCATCTAATACGTTATCAAGATCTTCCAGATTAATACCAAACTTATTCTCCTTTAGTCCGGTAGTAATATTAGCATGCGTATGTGCTCCTACATTTGGATTAACACGCAAAGCTATTGAAGCAGTCTTACCTTTAGCACCAGCAAGTTCGTTGATAACTTCAAGCTCAGGAATAGATTCTACGTTAAAGCAGAATATTCCATAATCTAATCCTAGATTAATTTCCCAGTCGGCTTTACCAACTCCTGCAAAAACAATTTTAGAAGCAGGAAATCCAGCTTTAATTGCTGCACGAATCTCGCCACCGCTAACGCAATCTGCACCTAAATAGTTCTCACGTATAATTGATAGAACTTTCGGATTTGCATTTGCTTTTACGGCATAGTGTACAATATAATTGCCATACTTCTTTGCCTCGTTATTTACACAATTAAGTGTGTCTCTTAATACCTTTGTATCGTAGAAATAGAAAGGAGTTTCCATCTCACGAAATTTATCTATTGGGAAGGTCCCTTTCATACAAATTTGCTATTATTTATTATTGAAAAGTACATTACTTAATGATTGTAATGCTTCTTTTTTATCAGATTCGCGAATAAGGAATGAAATATTGTGATTACTACCTCCAAATGAAATCATTCTAACCGGTATGTTACTCATTGCATCAAGTGCAGTAGCTTCAAATCCAACATTTTCCCATTCCAGGTCACCAACAACACATACAATACACATATCTTTGTCTATTGTAACTGTACCATATTTCTTCAAATCATCAAGAATTTCCGGCAAGTGTTTTGTATTGTCTATCGATACCGAAACTCCAACTTCCGATGTACAAACCATATCAATAGAAGTCTGGTAGCTTTCAAATATCTCGAATACCTTGCGAAGGAATCCGTGTGCAAGCAACATACGGCTTGATTTGATTTTGATTGCTGTGATATTGTCTTTAGCGGCAACGGCTTTGATTTTATTCTTTTCAGTTTCGTTTGAAATCAAAGTACCAGGAGCCGATGGTTCCATAGTATTCAACAGACGAACCGGAATATTAGCATATTTAGCAGGTTGCACACAAGTTGGGTGAAGAATCTTTGCACCGAAATAAGCAAGTTCGGCAGCTTCTTCAAAGTGAAGTTGACGAACAGGAGCAGTTTTATCAACTACGCGAGGGTCGTTATTGTGAAGACCATCAATATCAGTCCAGATTTGAATTTCAGTAGCATCAATAGCTGCACCGATTAATGAAGCGGTATAATCACTACCTCCACGTTGCAAGTTATCAATTTCACCGTATGCATTTCTGCAGATGAAACCTTGTGTGATATAAATATCTGCATCAGGATAAAGTTCTAACTGAATCTGAAGTTTTTCTTTAATGTATAAAGGATCTGGCTCAGCGTTCTTGTCTGTACGCATATATTCCAATGCTGGAAGCAATACAGATTTCACTCCACATTCGCATAGGTAATTATTAACCATAGCAGTGGAAATTAATTCACCTTGAGCAAGAACAACTTTTTCTTCAAAAAGTGTAAACAGATCTTTGGTGTAAGAACGGATATAATCAAAATGGGATTTAATAATTTCCAATCCTTTCTGTTTATATTCAGCAGTAGAATAAAGTTCATCAACGTGTTGTTTATACTTTCTTTCCAGGTTGTTGATGATCTCATTTGCGCCATCCGGATTCTTTTTATATAAGTAATCCGAGATTTCAACTAAAGTATTTGTTGTGCCGGACATTGCTGAAAGCACTACTATTTTCTTCTCACCATCGGTTATTAATTTGGCTACCTCTTTCATCCGTTCGGCAGAACCAACGGAAGTACCTCCAAACTTTAAAACTTTCATCTTCTTTACACTATTAAATTGTTAATTTATTCTTTATCCGTCTCTTCTTCACTTATAAATTCGGCTTGTGAATAAGTCGTTTCTAATATCGGTTCATTAAATTCCTGAACGTTCTCTTTTTTATAAAAATCGTGAGTAGCATCTTGTAATTGATGATTATCACACTTCAGAACCAGTCCTGGGAAATCTTTGATTAGTTGAATATTATGCGTAGTCATAATCACAGACGACCCTTTGTGGCTGATACTATGAAGTAACTCTACGATTCTTCTTCCTGTTTCTGCATCCAGATTTCCGGTTGGCTCATCTGCAAGGATAACAGAAGGAGAGTTCAATATAGCTCTGGCAATAACAATACGCTGTTGTTCTCCGCCAGAAAGCTCGTTAGGTAACTTATCACCTTTGGATGTCATTCCTACCTGCTCTAACACTTCTTGTATGCGCTCTTTAATTTCCTGCTTGTTTTTCCAGCCGGTAGAACGCAATACGAATTCCAGATTACTATATACTGTGCGATCTGTTAGTAATTGAAAATCCTGAAAAATGATGCCTAACTTCTTTCTAAGTTGAGGAATATGCTTACGCTTAATTGTTCGTAGGTTATTTCCTAAAACTTCTGCTTCTCCGGAAGCGATACCCAGTTCTCCATAAATAGTTTTAAGTAAGCTCGTTTTTCCAGTGCCTACTTTTCCTATTATGTATAAAAAATCGCCAGCATTTAACTGCATGTTTACATCTTTAAGTAAGCATGTATCTTGCTGTGCAATTTCTACATTCTGATAGTTAATGAGTAATTCGCTCATATCTTTTTATTCTTTATGTCTTTTCTTAAGCTCACGAGCTAAATCTTCAATGCGATAACCTTTTGAAGTAAGAAGAACAATCAGGTGATAAATCAAATCTGAAGCTTCATATATTAAGCCGTCGTCAGTGCCGTTTGTTGCTTCAATTACAGTCTCTACAGCTTCTTCACCTACTTTCTGAGCCATGCGGTTCACGCCAGAGTTGAATAAAGATGTAGTATATGATTTTTCAGGCATTTCTTCATGGCGATTATAGATAAAGTCTTGCAAATACTTAAGAAACATGATATCTTCTGTATTTTCTTCGTTCCAGCAAGTATCAGCACCTGTATGGCAAACCGGGCCTACTGGCTTTACCTTAATCAGTAAGGTGTCTTTATCACAATCTTCTTTAATGGAAACAACATTCAGGAAATTTCCACTTTCTTCTCCTTTTGTCCAAAGTCTGTTCTTTGTGCGACTGAAGAAGGTTACTTTTCCTGTTGCAACAGTTTTTTCATAAGCTTCCTTATTCATAAAACCTAGCATCAGCACTTTAGAGGTGAAATTATCTTGTATAATTGCCGGAATTAATCCATCCATTTTATTAAAATCTAAATCCATGATGTAATATATTAAAATTCATTATTCGACTTGTTATCGTCTGACAGTTATTCCTTGTGCACAAAGATAATCTTTTAATTCGGAAATTTTAATTTCTCCGAAATGAAATACACTGGCGGCCAAAGCAGCATCAGCTTTTCCCAAGGTAAAAGTATCTTTAAAATGTTCCATTGCACCAGCTCCTCCGGAAGCGATGATCGGAATAGGCAACGATTCTGATAAAAGAGCCAGTGTTTCGTTTGCATATCCATTTTTTACTCCATCATGATTCATGCTGGTAAATAGTATTTCTCCAGCTCCACGATCAGCAGCTTCCTTAGCCCACGAAATTAGTTCTTTATCCGTTTCTATTCTTCCTCCGTTCAAGTAACATTTCCAAATATCATTTTGTTGTTTAGCGTCAATAGCAACAACGCATACCTGTGAACCGAAATTTTTAGCGATATCGTTTATTAATTGAGGGTTTCGGATTGCAGAAGAGTTAATCGATACTTTGTCGGCACCTGCATTTAGCAAACGGTCTACATCCTTTATTTCATTAATTCCTCCACCAACAGTAAATGGAATGCTAATGTTTGCGGCAACCCGTTTTACAAGATCGGTAAAAGTTTTCCGTCCTTCATGGCTAGCAGTAATGTCCAGAAAAACCAGTTCATCTGCACCTTGTTCGCTATAAGCCCGTCCTAGTTCTACCGGATCTCCAGCTTCACGCAGATTGACGAAATTTGTACCTTTTACGGTTGTTCCGTTCTTGATATCCAGACAAGGTATAATTCTTTTCGCTAACATACTATATAAATATCTTTAAGTCCTTAAGTTGAATATTACCTTCATAAAGCGCTTTCCCAAAAATTACAGCGGGAACTTTTGCTTCTTCAAGTTTTATAATATCATCAATACAGCTAACTCCTCCGCTTGCAATTAAGTAGAGTGAAGGAAATTCTTCTAGTATTTCTTTATAAAGATTAGTAGATGGTCCTTGTAACATACCATCACACTCTATATCCGTACAAATTACTTTTTTAATACCCTTTTTAATATATTGATCAAGGAAAGGCATAAGTTCAACATCTGTACCTTCTTTCCATCCGCCTACTGCAATTTTTTTATCTTTGACGTCTGCTCCAAGTATAATTTTGTCACTTCCATATTTACTGATCCATTCAGAAAACAGTTCAGGCTCTTTTACGGCAATGCTTCCACCGGTAATCATTTGTGCTCCACTGTTGAAAGCAATATCCAGGTCTTCATCACTTTTAATTCCACCACCAAAGTCTATGATTAGAGATGTTTGGGTTGCAATTTTTTCCAGAATACGATAATTGACAATATGATGAGATTTTGCTCCGTCAAGGTCAACAACATGAAGTCGGCGAATACCGTTTGCTTCAAATTCCTTTGCAACCTCAACAGGGTTCTCATTATATACTTTTTTGCTATCGTAATCACCTTTGGAAAGGCGGACGCATTTTCCTTCAATAATATCAATAGCAGGAATGATTTCAATCATATTCTATAATTTATAATGGTAAGTTGATGAAGTTTTCTAATATGCGTTCTCCTACTTTTCCACTTTTTTCCGGGTGGAACTGAGTAGCATAAAAGTTATCTTTTTGTAATGACGCGCTAAACGGATGTATGTAATCTGTTGTAGCTATAGTAAATTCGTTGACAGGAACATAAAAGCTATGCACAAAGTAAACAAATTCCTCTTTGGTAAATCCTTTGTAAAGATCGCCCTTTACATCGCAGATAGTATTCCATCCCATGTGCGGAACTTTATCTTCATGTTTTTCAGGATGGAAAAGTTTTACTTCAGTAGGGAAGATGTTCAGGCAATCAGCATTGCCTTCTTCTGAATGGCTACACATAAGCTGCATACCCAGACAAATACCTAAAACCGGTTGCTTTAAATCCACAATAAGCTTATCCAGACCGTTGGCTTTTAAATATTGCATAGTTGTTGCAGCTTCACCAACTCCCGGAAAAATTACTTTATCAGCTTTAGCCAGAATCTCCTTATCGGCAGTTACTACTGCATTTATGCCCAAACGACGTAAAGCATGATCTACCGAATAAATGTTTCCCGCATTATATTTTACAATAGCTATATTCATTTATCTTTAACTAAAGATTACAGTTTTATTCTTATAAGCCAGAACTTTACGTTCAATATGTTTTTGTACTGCACGAGAAAGGACAATCTTTTCAAGATCCTTTCCTTTATTAACCAAATCTTCAACTGTATCCTTGTGAGTGATACGAACCACATCTTGTTCAAGAATAGGACCGGCATCAAGTTCAGTAGTAACATAATGGCTAGTAGCACCTATAATTTTCACACCTCTTTCAAAAGCTGCATGATAAGGCTTAGCGCCAACGAATGCCGGAAGGAAAGAGTGGTGGATATTGATAATTCTGTTAGGATAAGAATTGATCATGTTTTCAGATATTACCTGCATATATCTCGCTAAAACAATAAAGTTCACTTTATGTTTAGCAAGAAGCTCCATTTCTTTAGCTTCCTGTTCAGCTTTTGTTTCCTTAGTAATAGGGAAAAGGTAGAACGGAATACCAAATTTATCTGCCACATGTTGCAAGTTAGGGTGATTACTTATAATAAGAGGAATTTCTACATTCCATTCACCGTTAGCATAACGTGCAAGCATGTCAAACAAGCAATGAGACATTTTAGAAACAAATATCGCCATGCGTGGTTTAACATCCGAGAAATATAGACGGAAGCTCATTTCATACTTCTGAGCGTACAAAGTATCAAAGTAATCTTCTATTTTTTCTCTAGGGATAAGAAAATCGCTTAGTTCCCACTCAATTCTCATAAAGAAAATGTTTTCAATATGGTCAACGTACTGATCAAGATAAACAATGTTTCCTTTATTAATCGTAATAAAATCTGTTACCGCGGATATAATCCCCGGTTTATCGGGACAGTGAAGTAACAACTTTGCGGTATTTTTGTTTGCTTGCATCTTATTTATCATTAGTTATCATTATGAGTTCGCAAAAATAGCGAATTATTGCCAAAGAATGAATTATTAAAGCAAGAAGTTTGTATTAAATGTTATTGTTTGTCACTTCGAACTGAATAAAACATGCTTTTATGGAATTAAAATGAATAAAAAATGAGTTTTTTTCTTTTAGTACTTGCAGGAATGAAAAAAATGTCTACCTTTGCATCCGCAATCAGAAATGATAGCAATACAAAATACTGGTGCGTTAGTTCAGTTGGTTAGAATACATGCCTGTCACGCATGGGGTCACGAGTTCGAGTCTCGTACGCACCGCCAAAGTTTAATTTGTATTTGCAATCATAAATGATAGTTTTTTATTGAAATATTGGTGCGTTAGTTCAGTTGGTTAGAATACATGCCTGTCACGCATGGGGTCACGAGTTCGAGTCTCGTACGCACCGCAAGAGAAGCTCTAAAAACTTAGTTTTTGGAGCTTTTTCTTTTATGATATTTAAGAAATCTCAATTATGAAACTCTGATAGAATACTATTCATTAATATTCTAAAACAAGGATTCTATTTTCTGCCTTATCAATCATAGCTCTGTTTTATGTTCAGAATTTAGAATCACCCTTTATCAATTCCAGAAACTTATCAATCTCTTTTTGGGGAGCATTATTAAATGAAACTTTTCCTTTAACAGGTTTTTTTGCGTAATCTATTCCAATATTTATTCTTTTGGATACTTTGTCTATACTGAATTTAAGAAATGACATAACATCTTTGTTTGTTGTGTTTCTCTTGACTAATAATAAATTGAAATCAGTTATTACGATATTGAATAAATAGTCAACTTCTTTATCTCCTGTTTTAGGTTTAATGTTTCGGTTGGCACTATAGTACCATTCGTGATAAATACCCATACAGTCGTCATATTTTATATAAACATGGCATCCGTCACTGCAATAAGAGAAATATCCCTGATTTCCATTAGGGCAAGGCCATGCGTATGATACCGACTGAATTGTATTGCAAGGAACATCAGCTTTTACATTTTTCGGAATAGAAAACAGGAACAGTGCAATCAATAATAGTGAAGCTGCTTTATCCCAAATAGGAAAGTTATTGAATTTAATATTCGTTTTCATACTATTATTTTTAGGTGTTTACTCTGGAACAAATGCAAATATGTTTTGTTTAAAAAATCTTCCTTGAAAACGTAATGATTCTTTTTTATATTGTTACTGTTAAAGTAAAACATATCTTTGCATGCAAAAAAGTAATCAATGAAAAACTTACAAAAAATAATCTTTCTGGGAATAGGACTTTCTCTACTATCAACTTCTGTAAATGCACAGGAGAAAGAGTTTATCCCGATGGCAAACATTCCTGCAGGAAGTTTTTATATGGGAGGATCTGCTCTTGGAGAAAACTTCGACGAAGCGCCGATACACAAAGTTATTATTTCTAATCCCTTCCGGATTGGAAAAACAGAAATCACCAATGCACAGTATGAAGAGTTTTGTCCTGAACATAAAGCATTACGGGGAAAAAGAGGCCTCTCTAATAGCGATGACGAAGCAGTAATATTTATAAGCTACAACGATGCTGTGGCTTTTTGCAAATGGCTGAGTAAGAAAGAAGGTAGAACTTACAGGTTGCCAACCGAAGCAGAGTGGGAGTATGCCTGCCGTGCAGGAAGTTATTATCCATTCAGCATGGGGGATGGACTACCTGCTGTTTTCCAGAAAGATCAAAGAATTGTGAGAGATTATCAGTCTGTTTCACTAAAAGTGGGACAAACGCCACCGAATTCATTCGGCATTTATGATATGCATGGAAACGTTGAAGAATGGTGCATGGATTGGTATGGTCCTTATCTTTCAGATGCTCAAATTAATCCTGTAGGACAGAGCAAGGGAGAGTTCAGGGTAACAAGAGGTGGTAGCCATAGTACACTCGAAACTTTTTTGCGTAGTTCGAACCGCATGGCTATGTTGCCTGATGATAAGCATGCTTTAACCGGCTTTCGTATTGTACAGGCGGAATACCCTGCAAGCAAACCAATAAGTACATTTGAAACGAATTTAAATAGTGAACATGTATCTCAGGTTAAAGCTGTATGGAAGAAACAAGATAAAGTTCCTTTGTTTATGGCTCCAATTCCTTTTGTTGTAAAACCGGATTGTTCTTCTAAAACTCCTTTTTATCAGCATAATCATCAACCGGCTATAACATGGTGTGACAATGGTGACTTACTGGCTATCTGGTTCTCTGCCGATCATGAGAATGGACGTGAGATGACAGTGCTTGCTTCCAGATTACGTGCAGGTGCTCAGAAATGGGATCCGGCATCACTTTTCTTTAAGGTGCCCGACAGGAATATGACTGGTTCGGCTTTGATGAACGATGGGAAAGGAACACTTTATCATATCAATGGTGTAGAGGCTGCAGGCGATTGGCAGAATTTAATGATGGTGCAGAGAACAAGTCGCGATAATGGTAAAACATGGAGCTCTCCGCGAATAATTGAACCTGAACATGCAAAACGACATCAGGTTATTGCCGGAACTATAAAGACGAAAGAGGGCTGGTTTATTCAGCTTTGCGATGCCGGACCGGGTGGAAAGGATAGTACGGCTGTACATATCAGTAAGGATGGCGGACAAACATGGACTGATACCGGAGGTACAATTGCAGGAATTCATGCGGGGGTAGTACAGCTGAAGGATGGAAGACTGATGGCTTTTGGACGGAGTAATAATATTGCCGACTCATCTGGTAAAATGCGTATGCCAATGAGTATTTCAAGTGATATGGGTAAAACATGGGCTTATTCAGCTTCAGAATTTCCTCCTCTTGAAGGTCATCAGCGACTGGTTTTAAGACGACTCAATGAAGGACCTATTTTACTGATTTCGTTTACTGATCATCCTTTGCGTACAAATCCATCGGAACGTGGAATGATTTTTAAAGATAAAAATGGTAAAGAGTTCAAAGGTTATGGAATGTATGCTGCCTTGTCTTTTGATGAAGGAAAAACCTGGCCGGTGAAGAAATTACTCACTGATGGAAAATCTCGGTTCCTGAATGGTGGTGCCTGGACACAGTTCTTTGAAATGGATGCAACTCATGCTGAGCCGCGTGGTTATCTGGCAGCTACACAAACTCCGGATAATATGATTCATTTGGTGAGCAGCAGATTGCATTATCGTTTTAATCTTGCATGGTTATTAAAAAAAGCAGATTGATCTGCTACTAAAATGGGTGTAATTGTCTGATATATAATTCACGTTTTAAGCATTCTCAGCACTTCAGCAGTCTCTTTAAGAAATGTGTTGGTGTTTCACTAAATGAAATATAGGGTGCAGCATTAAATTTGTTTTTTGCAAAAGTATCTAGCAGTCTAGCAGTATGCTTCTAATTGGTTGATATTTAGTGTTATATAGCCGCTAGACTTGTCTTGTAAAGTCTAGCGGTAGTCTAGCAGTCTAGCGCTTTTGATCTATATGAATACATCTTTTTTCTTTGCTTAGTTGTATATATTGCTTAAAATTAGTGATTTAAGTTTTGGTTGTTATTAATATTAGCACTTTTGGAAAGCCGCTAGACTGCTAGATTACTGCTAGACTTCTGATAAGAAGTCTAGCGCCTGTATAGTGTTTATAATCAGTTTTTTAAACGCTATCTGCTAGACTGCGAGACTTTTTTGCGAAAAAACAAATTTATGTAGTGTTATTGTAGTTTATAAATTTGCCCTTCCAGCATTCTATAAATCTCCGGCGAGCTTTTCTAAATTTATTTCCTGAGATTTTATTTTCCAGGCGGGATGTTTATGTAATCTTGTACAAAACAAATCTTTCTTCTGTACAAAAGAATTAATTGTTTTGTACAGAAGAATGCATTCTTTTGTACAAGGATGTACAAACTAGTCTAGTAGTTTTATAAAAAGCAGACCGGAGTTTTGTATAACTCTGGAGTGGCTTATTAGAAGTCTCAGTTTTAATGATAAAGAACCAACTCTGAATGAGGGTAAGTAATACTTCTATGTTACTTTCGGAAGTTATTTTGGTAGCAGATGATTTGATTTGGTGGATAAAGCTGTTTTGTAGCAGATAAGCACTATTTTGTAGCAGATAAAAATGTGTAAATGTTTTATCTGCCACCACCACAAAGCTTATTGGTAGGCGCTTTTAGGCATTTTAGTGGCAGATGGCAGTAACTTTTTGTTTTTACTGAATAATTTTCTCTTAGAGGATAATTGTTTGAATTTTATTTTAAAAATTCTTCAATATCCTTTTCTAACGATTTAGGAGTGGTAGTGGGTGCATATCGTTTTATTGTATATCCGTCTTTAGCAACAAGGAATTTAGTGAAATTCCACTTTATAGCAGAAACTATAAATCCCGATGCTTTCTTCTTAAGGAATTTATAAATAGGATGAGCATCATCTCCATTCACGTTAATTTTAGACATAAGCTGGAATGTAACCCCAAAGTTTACCTGGCAGAAAGTTTCAATCTCGCTATCTGTTCCAGGCTCTTGATGTCCAAACTGATCACAAGGGAAGCCTATAACTACTAATCCTTTATCTGCATACTTTTTGTTTAGTTCTTCAAGTTCTTTATACTGAGGTGTGAATCCACACTTACTTGCTGTGTTTACAATCAATAATACTTTGCCTTTATACTTAGCAAAATCGATATCCTGGCCTTTATTACTTTTTGCTGTAAAATCAAAAATTACTTTTTCCATAACTTTATTTTTTTTAGCGTTATTACTCTGTGCAACACTAAATTGCACGAAAAAGATATAAAACAAGAGTGATAAGAGAAATGTTACTTTTTTCATAACTATTCTTTGAACTTATTATCGTTTTACGAAATTATGTTTTGTGCAACATATATACAAACAAAGGGTAAAAATAGTTTTGATTTTAATATTATTTAGTCGATCCTTTAAAAAAAAATCGCGTTCAGATACAATGCATATCCGAACGCGACCTCTTTTATATTAATGATAATTATTTAAACTGATATCGTCCAGGTAATTCTATTAACTTATCATGAAGTTTGCCTGAACGGCTAACTGAGTTCTTTAAAACTTTTGGTGTAAACATTAAACCTTTTGTTTTAGCCTTTGTTAAAGGTACACCTGTAATCAATTCTAATGCTTTTGCCAATAATGGTTCTTTTTCATCGCCCATTGAATAGCCATCAAAAGGATTATCTTCAACCTTATATGTAGGTGTAAAGCCATCGGGCATACAGGGTGTATTACCGTTTTTATCTGAATATCTGTATACCATTGAGTATATACCCCAGTTATCAAGATCTTTATCGGGATTCTCATAAATGTCGTCCGGAGTAAATACAATACCACCGCAATATTTGCCGGAAGTCTGTTCTCCAATAGTCGTGACACTTATATAAGGAGATAGTCCTGTGATTGTAGCTTCCGAAGCAGATGCAGTATTACCTGAAACTAAAACATATAGTTTGCTTAGATTCATATTAGCATCTTTTGTGGATAGGGTTACTTTGTTTTTATCTTCGTCTTCGTAAGTGTAGCTGTCTTTGTAATACTCATTTAGATCCGTTCCTTTTGATTTCCAATATGCAGCATATTTATCGTTCCATGTTTGCTGCAAATATATTTGCTTACCATCAACAATAGATGAAGGAGCAAGAATGCTGCTAAGGAGTTGTGCAGATAGAGAATAACCTCCTCTATTATATCGTAAGTCCAGCACAACATATGTTACTCCTGCTGTTTTAAAGGACTTAAATACATCAATCAGTTTTTGATTTGACTTTAAAGTGTAATCAGTATAGCATAAGTAACCTATTTTATATGTGCCTTTATCTATAACTTTGTAAGTATTAACAGGCTCCTGATACATTGTGCTGGCAGTAAGTGGTATTTTTGTGCCATTGAGACTTATTGTGTTTCCGCTTAAAGTTGCCATGCCCAATGTAATAGAGGATGTGTAGAATAAATCAGTATAATTGCTGGTTGTAATATTTGTACCGTTTATTTGCAGAATAAGATCACCACGTTTTATACCGGCTTTTTCTGCAGGAGTGCCCGGATAAACAAACTGAACTACTGCATAACATTGAGTACTAGTATAAGAGAAAAGATACACTCCAAGTGAATATCCAAAAGATGTTCCTTCTCCTGCAAAGTTACTGGTTAAACCGGCTGCGTCATCCGTCAAAGTAGTCCAATGATCGGCCGAGTATTTTATACTGTCTACCATAGCTATCGGATCTTTTATTTTGGTAACATCTACTTTTGGGATCTCGGAACTCCATAAATATACATCATTTAGTACATCTAGTGCGAATTGAGTGACTTTCTCTGTCTTGCTATCTGCTTTTTCTTCGGCCTTAGTTTTATTGTCGTCATCCTTGCAGCTTGTAAAAAATGATATGCTTGCTATAGCTGCAAGCATAACGAGTAATTTCCATTGATTTAGTTTCATTGTTTTAATTTTACTATTCTATTAGTATAATAAATTGTGTACTCTTTTGAAATGCATTATATTATGCGTCAATAATAATACAAATATAATTCATAAATATTGAATTCTTATAACTATTGATGAAAAAATTGATACAAAATAGAATGATAATTGACAAACACTACTGTTTTATAGATGAATTTATTTTTTTTCATAATAAATTGGAGTGTAATAGATGTTAAATTAATATTTTTATGTATGTTTGCTACATCTAAACCATATATAATAACATTATAATGTATCCATTAAAGTTTAAACCCATCCTTAAACAAACCTTGTGGGGTGGTGATAAAATTATTCCTTTTAAGCATCTTTCAGAAGAGATGCCAAATGTTGGTGAGAGTTGGGAACTATCCGGAGTTCCGGATAATGAATCAGAGGTAGCTAATGGAGAATTCAAAGGGATGACCTTAGGCCAGTTGGTAAGGCAGTTTCGTGGAGAATTAGTGGGTGAAAGTAATTATGCTCGTTTTAATTCTACCTTTCCTTTACTAATTAAGTTTATTGATGCACAGCAGGATTTATCTATCCAGGTTCACCCTTCTGACGAGTTGGCGAAGAAACGTCACAACTCGATGGGAAAGACTGAGATGTGGTATGTAGTAGATGCTACTCCTGATGCAAAACTTCGCTCTGGATTTTCTCAGGCAATAACACCTAAAGAATATAAGGATAGGGTCTTTAATTCTACTATTACAGAAGTCTTGCAGGAATATCCTATAAAGAAAGGGGATGTTTTCTTCCTTCCAGCAGGTCGTATTCATAGTATTGGTGCCGGAGCTTTTATTGCAGAGATTCAGCAAACATCGGATATTACATATCGTATATTTGATTTTGATAGAAAAGATGCAAATGGTAATACTCGCGAGCTACATACCGAGTTGGCAAAAGATGCGATTGACTATGAAGTGCTTGATGATTACAGAACTGATTATGAAGCTGTAAAGGATGAGCCCGTGGAATTAGTTGCTTGTCCTTATTTCACAACATCTCTTTATGATATGACTGAAACAATTTCTTGTGATTACTCGGAATTAGATTCGTTTGTTGTATTGATTTGTTTGGAAGGTGACTGTAAAATTGTTGATAATGAGAATAATGAAGTAGAACTTCATGCTGGTGAAACAGTATTGTTGCCTGCTTCAACAATGGATATTACTATTATACCTGAAGGAACAGCTAAGTTGCTTGAAACTTATGTATAATATTGTATTTCTGATATAAAAAAAGAGGAATCATTCAATATGGTTCCTCTTTTTTTATGATATATTTTTTTAATATTTAGCAGCTTGAGCTATTTTCTTAGGGATATCAGTGTTTTCAATCTTTCCATGAAATAACTCTGCTCCGGCTCCAATTGCAAATACCGGAATATATCCGGCTGAATGGCCGCCACTAGCCCAGCTTACCATAGCAATTTCATTTAAAATTTGCTTTGCAAGTGCTGCCATAGGTTCGTCTTTAGAATAAAGACTTTCTGCCAACTTAACATCTTTGCCAAGGAACGAACGTATGTACTCTTCTTTTAGTAGCTGTTCTTGCTTATCATTCAACTTAACTTTGCTCCACAAACCCAGGTTTTCGCTTAGAAGGTTTTTGATTTCGTTCCAGGTAACGTCGTTTTGTTTGTCTTTACGCAATTGCGTAATCTTTTCTGAAAGTTCTGTTTCTGACACTTTCTGATATTCAAGTGCTTTTAAATTTAATGCATATTTCCCGTTGCCTAAAGCAATTCCTCCTGTTTCATGATCGGCTGTAATTACAATGAGAGTTTCGTTTGGATGTTTCTTGTAGAATTCATACGCAATTTTAACAGCATTGTCCATATCAACAACTTCATTGAAAGTTGTTGCAGCATCATTGCTGTGGCAAGCCCAGTCTATTTTACCACCTTCAATCATTACAAAGAATCCATTCTTGTTGTCTTTTGTAAGGAAACTGATGGCGCTTTCTGTGATTTGGCTAAGAGTCAGATCTCCAGGCTTTCTGTCTATAGCATAAGGAATAGAGTGTGCATCAGTATTATCTTTTTGCATAAGAATCATTTTTGAAGCTTTATTCTTTTTTGCCTTAAAATCTTCATATCCTTTAGCTACTGTATAATTTGCCTCATTAAATAAGGTATATATATTAGGTGCATTTTTGTTGGCTTTGCTATTTGGTTCTAAAAATCCACTTCCAGCATAGAAATCGAATCCTGCTTTAGGTAGATCAGTTGCTATCTCATAATACATATCTCTGTCCGGTTGGTGAGCATAGAATGTTGCCGGAGTGGCATGGTCAATACTAACACTGGTGGTAATCCCTACTTTCTTGCCTGCTTTTTTAGCTTTAACAGCTATGCTGTAAAGAGGTGACTTGTGAAGGCTATCCATACCGATTGTTCCATTTTTTGTTTTTACTCCGGTTGCCAAAGCTGTTCCTGCTGCAGCGGAACATGTAACAGAGTTGTATACTGAGTAGGTTGTTGCAATAGTACTGTAAGGAAACTGTGTGAAAGTAAGAGGCTTTACCCCAATTCTTCCTTCTTTTTCTGCAAGATACATCTCAGTTCCGTTTACCTGATTAACTCCCATTCCGTCGCCAATGAAGAAAAATACATATTTGGCGGTTTTAGTTTGTGCATATCCATCTGTTGGGCCAAATAAAAATCCGGCGAACAGGATGAATGCCAAAAGATAAAATTTTGGTTTCATTCTTTTTATTAATTAATTATTGAATCTATTAGACAAAAAAATAGGGCTGAGTTTAATTCAGCCCTACAAAGTTATCTTTTTTTATGGAAATACTTGCGAAATTTTTTCATTAAATTAAATCCCACTATAATACCATTGAAGAGGTTCAAGCCTGTTTTAAAGCGGTTGAGGAAAGATGGACCGGAGGCTATATTTGATATTGGAGAGAGAATATCTGCATAAGTTGCAGCGATTTTCTCTCTTTGCATAGCTATTTTTTGTTTAGTTTCGACCCTTTTTCGGACGACATCTACCAATGTTATGCCTTTCTCTGAAGATTGTGTATGTGTTATTTTCATAAATTATTTATTAGAATCCTTAAGGAAAAGGGTTGCCAGAAATCTGACTAAAGGATTGGTTATTAAATTTTTACGGAATACTATCATACAAATTATAATTGAAATACTTAGACAAGCAATAAGGCAGAAGCTTAAAGATAGTCCAACTAAAGGTTCAAGAACATAAGCTAAGGAGAACAGAAGATAAAATAAAGTCACCATACCCAGAGTAATCAGAATAAATATCAGAATAAGTGTAGAAAGTAGAATAGTTAATTTTTCTACAAACTGTAACTTAGCGTAATCTTTTTGTAATATCGCATATTCTTTGAGCTCTGCGATAAGTTGTCTGATGCTATCTACTGTGTTTTTTTCTGTGGACATGGTGACTCTTTTTTTAGTTTCATTCAGCTCCTTCGCCAATTTCAGTAGCAATTTCACTAACAAGATCTTCCATTTCGCTACGATTTAGTTTGATACCTTTCTTGCGAAGAATTTCAGCAATCTTGTTTCTTGTGTCTTCTCCCTTTTCTGGGGCAAATAGAATACCGAGTGCAGCACCTATAGCTGCGCCGCCTAGTAAAGCAGCAATAACATTTAGATTCTTCATAGCAATTGCTTTTAAAATGTTTTACTACAAATCTAAGTATTTTTTAGATTAGTTGTTCTACTTTTTAGAACAATTATTTCTACTAGATGGTTTAAATCTGAAAAAAATTATTTTTTATCTTTTTTCTGATTCACTTTTTGTCGGCGCCAAAAATCTCCATTGCCTTTGTTTCCTCTGTATTTCTTATTTTCTTTAGCTTTTTCTTTCATTTGTTCCTTTTTCTCTTCAATGGCAACTGTTGCTTCAGTGGAGATAAAAGGATGATTTAATACTACAGGAATTTTTATACCGATTAGCTTTTGTATATCTTTTAAATATGGTAACTCTTCTGGCTCACAAAAAGCAATGGCTATTCCTTCGTGACCGGCACGTCCTGTACGTCCTATGCGGTGAACATAAGTTTCGGGCACATTGGGCAGTTCGTAATTGATTACGTGAGATAACTGGTCAACATCTATTCCTCTGGCAGCAATATCTGTTGCAATAAGAACTCTGAGGGTGTGGTCCTTAAAACTTGTTAGTGCGCGTTGGCGTGCGTTCTGAGACTTGTTTCCGTGAATAGCTGCAGCTTCAATACCTTCTTTGATAAGTAACTTGGCAATTTTGTCTGCTCCGTGCTTTGTTCTGGTGAAAATAAGAACCGATTCAATATTTGGATTCTTTAATAAATAAAGAAGTAAATCCTTCTTCTCTTTTTTACCGACAAAATAAACACTTTGCTGAATTATATCTACAGTAGATGATACTGGTGTAACTTCAACCTTTTCCGGTTGAAAAAGAATACTGCTTGCCAACTTTTCTATCTCAGGAGGCATGGTTGCTGAGAAAAATAATGTCTGACGTTTCTTGGGAAGCATAGGAAGTATACGCTTGATATCGTGAATAAATCCCATATCAAGCATGCGATCAGCTTCATCAAGGACAAAGAATTCCAGCGTTTTTAATGAAATAAAACCTTGATTAATTAAATCTAATAGTCTTCCTGGAGTGGCAATCAAAACATCAACACCTCTTTTTAATGCATCGGTCTGAGGTTTCTGCGGAACACCACCAAAGATTACAGTATGGCGTAATCCGGTATAACGTCCGTAAGCAGTGAAACTTTCTTCTATCTGGATTGCTAGTTCGCGTGTAGGAGTAAGTACAAGGGCTTTAATTCCTCTGTTTTTCTCCGATTTATATAATTTTTGAAGAATTGGAATCGAAAATGCTGCTGTTTTACCTGTTCCGGTTTGTGCACAGCCTAATAAATCTTTGCCTTTTAATACTATTGGAATTGATTGTTCTTGAATGGGAGTTGGTGAGGTGTAACCCTCTTCTTGTAAAGCCTTTAATATTGGGCTTATAAGGTCTAGTTGTTCAAATGTCATTTAAAATAATTGAAGTAGCCTCGCGGCTGGTGTATACTAAATTGACAAAGATACTCTAAAGTGCTGTTGGATTGAGAAAATTCTTGAATGATTAAGGATATTTAACTAATATACTAATGTAATATATATATAAATCTAATATCTTTGCTCTACACCTTTCTTTAAAAAACTCTAGATATAATTTAGAAATACTCTAGTCTTTTTTTAAAAAAGGTCTAAACCTTTTTATCTATGTTCTATGAAGTAATAACTTAAATATTTAGATATATGAGTATTCAATACAGATTAACGCCTATGCGCGACAACATTAGTGAGAAACCCAAGCAAGGTTTCTATGCTCAAGTGGTTACTAAAGGCACAATCGATACTCGGGAATTGTGTAAGGCAATTTCTGAGAAGTGTTCTTTGAATGTAGCCGATATGAAAGCTGCAATTGAAGCACTTGCGCAAACCATTGAAGATAAGCTTCAGGATGGTTACAATGTTAGCATAGACGAGTTGGGGACTTTCTCTGTTTCGGCCGAATCTCGTACAGTTCAAGATGCTGAAGAGATCAGGGGGCAGTCGATTAAAGTGAAAAATATAAATTTTCGCCCATCTGTCAGACTTAAAACAACGATGAAAACATCAAAGTTTGAGAGAGTGCCTGGAAAGAAGTAACTAATTAGTGTTAAAATGAAAAATAGGATTGTTTTTATTACAGGTTCAACCAGTGGAATAGGTGAAGGATGTGCACGCAAATTCGCATCTAAAGGATCTGACTTAATTTTAAATGGACGTAATGAAGATAAATTACTAAAGCTTAAAAATGAGTTGGAGTCGGAATTCGGAATTGAAGTTCTTTCACTTGTTTTTGATGTTCGGGATAGGAAAGCTGCAACTGAAGCATTAGCTTCTTTGGAAGGAAAATGGAAAAATATTGATGTGCTTATCAATAATGCTGGACTTGTTTTTGGAGTTGATAAAGAATATCAGGGTGATCTTGACGAATGGGATATTATGATTGATACTAATATTCGTGCTTTATTGTCAATGACCAGATTGATCACTCCCGGAATGGTGGAGCGAGGTAGGGGACACATTATTAATATAGGATCTATAGCAGGTGATGCGGCATATCCTGGCGGAAGTGTTTATTGTGCCACTAAGGCTGCAGTAAAAGCTTTGTCTGATGGTTTACGTATTGACTTAGTGGATACTCCTTTAAGAGTGACAAATATTAAACCGGGTATGGTTGAAACGAATTTTTCAGTTGTTCGTTTTCGTGGAGATAAGGTAAAAGCAGATAATTTCTACAAAGGAATAAAACCGCTTACTGGAACAGATATAGCCGAAACTATTTATTTTGCTGCATCTGCCCCTGAACATATTCAAATTGCTGAAGTTCTTATAATGCCTACTAATCAGGCTACGGGGACTATCTCTTATAAAAAGACGGAAGCGTGAAAAAGTTGTTGAACATAATATCTTTTGCACTGTTGATTACTTTAGTGTCATTTTGTACTAATGATGATTCTCTTCTGGAAAATAAATGGCAACTCCGGAAATATGTACATGCTGATGGAGTGGTGCAAAGTGAGGATAGTGTGTTCTATAATTTTATGAAGGAATCATTTTCGGCTATTTGTTTACTTTCGGATGGAAGTTATACAACCATTTTTGGAAATTACTCTTTAAATGGCGATGAGTTAATGATTAAAATATTGCCCGAGTCAACAAGTGGACCAGTTTATGAGAGATATATAAATTGGAAAGATGGTGTTAGGGTGTTTAAAATAGAGGAACTTTCTTCTTCTGTTTTGCAATTAAATTATAATGGAGAAAAATCAGTTTTCAGAAAATATTAATCTGAAATTATTAATTAAAACAGAAAATAAATTATGAAAAAATTAGCAGTATTAGGAACAAGCTTATGTATTGTTCTGGCGTTTACTTCTTGTAAATCAGGTGAAAGTGCATACAAAAAAGCGTATGAAAAAGCAAAACAACAAGAACTTGCACAACCTAAAGTGGCAGAACCTGTTGAAGTTGCTCCTGTTGCCGATGTTCCATTGGTGGAGACAAAGAAGGCTACAACAACTACAAACAGTGCACGTCAGGAAAGACTAACTGTTCAAGGTAATGGTACGCTACTTGAATATAGCGTTGTTTGTGGAAGTTTCCAGACTAAAGCTAATGCAGAAGCTTTGCAGGAAGATATGATTCGTGCTGGATATAAAGCTGTTGTTGCTTTTAATCCAGATAATAATTATTATCGTGTTATTATTAGTACTTTTGCTGATTATGCTTCAGCAACAGATTCTAAAGAAGCTTTTAAAGCTAAGTATCCTAACAGAAAAGATTTCCAGGGAGCTTGGGTTTTACGTAGAGTATTTTGATAAATCTATTTTGATATTTCCATAGAATATTCTTTTTATGGTAGTAAAGGCAGGAACTGTGAAGTTTCTGCCTTTTTATTTTGTGCGCCGTGTATAGTGTGTAACTTGACGGCGTGAGTCCGTTATGGGGGCAGTAGTTATCAATCATTATTCTGAAGGGAACTATAAGCAACGAAAACCTTAGCAACGCTGGCTACCCTTGTTTGACGGCTTATTACCGTAAATAACATCGTAAATAAGGAACCGCCGTATGCCGAACGGCGCGTATGATGGTGCGAGAGGTCGGATAATCGAGTAGGAGTGAAAAACTATTTCATTTTCCTCCTATTCGATTATCAATATTATTTTTTTTATTGGTAGTTAAATGATAATAATTGAGTTTTAGATTAGGCATGGGTTGTTCTTTTCTTCTTCTCGCGCGTATATATATTATGTATAGTCAAGAGTATCTTTGCTAACCCTCTTCTGAAATCACTAAAAATTATGTTCTACAACACACTTGTAGTTCAGCTAGTTAAGCATTACTTGCAAAAAAAGTGAGAAAAAGAGTCAGATATATTTGGATTGTTAGGAGTAATAGTCTACTTTTGCACCCGCTTTGCAAGAGAGACAGAGTGTTGATTGAAATGCTGGTTCTTCGGGATGTTTGAAGAAAAAAACTTTTAAAAAAGTTGCTTTAAAATTTGGAGCGTAGTACTTAAAAGTCTTATCTTTGCATCCGCTTTCGCCTTGATAGAGGCGCTTAGAGCAAACAAAAAGAAATCGTTCTTTGAAGAGATTATAAATAAACGAAACAAGTAGTACAAGAGCATTAAGTGCGTGTATTGTTACATGTACTTGGTAAAATAAAAATGCGAACCGTCAATTAAGATAAACGGAATCCTGGACAGAATTTAAATGAAACTTTTACAATGAAGAGTTTGATCCTGGCTCAGGATGAACGCTAGCTACAGGCTTAACACATGCAAGTCGAGGGGTAGCAGGGTAGCAATACCGCTGACGACCGGCGCACGGGTGAGTAACACGTATCCAACCTTCCCATAACTCGGGGATAGCCTTTCGAAAGAAAGATTAATACCCGATAGTACTTTTTCAAGGCATCTTTGATAAGTTAAAGATTTATTGGTTATGGATGGGGATGCGTTCCATTAGATAGTTGGTGAGGTAACGGCTCACCAAGTCTTCGATGGATAGGGGTTCTGAGAGGAAGGTCCCCCACATTGGTACTGAGACACGGACCAAACTCCTACGGGAGGCAGCAGTGAGGAATATTGGTCAATGGGCGAGAGCCTGAACCAGCCAAGTAGCGTGAAGGATGAAGGTCCTATGGATTGTAAACTTCTTTTATAGTAGAATAAAGTGATCCACGTGTGGATTTTTGTATGTATACTATGAATAAGGATCGGCTAACTCCGTGCCAGCAGCCGCGGTAATACGGAGGATCCGAGCGTTATCCGGATTTATTGGGTTTAAAGGGTGCGTAGGCGGAATAATAAGTCAGTTGTGAAAGTTTGCGGCTCAACCGTAAAATTGCAGTTGATACTGTTATTCTTGAGTGTACATAAGGTAGGCGGAATTCGTGGTGTAGCGGTGAAATGCTTAGATATCACGAAGAACTCCAATTGCGAAGGCAGCTTACCGGGGTACAACTGACGCTGAGGCACGAAAGTGTGGGTATCAAACAGGATTAGATACCCTGGTAGTCCACACAGTAAACGATGAATACTCGCTGTTTGCGATATACCGCAAGCGGCCAAGCGAAAGCATTAAGTATTCCACCTGGGGAGTACGCCGGCAACGGTGAAACTCAAAGGAATTGACGGGGGCCCGCACAAGCGGAGGAACATGTGGTTTAATTCGATGATACGCGAGGAACCTTACCC